>Ga0074198_1000025_pt1 | contig 327856 bp, 264 predicted proteins | sample EPASupsiteSAE323_FD_64527 | JGI IMG/M metagenome (GOLD analysis project Ga0074198, IMG submission 64527) | Bioremediated contaminated groundwater from EPA Superfund site, New Mexico - Sample SAE3-23 | ecosystem: Environmental > Aquatic > Deep subsurface > Groundwater > Contaminated ...
ATGCTTATCTCTCTATCAATAACCGGCTTGATCCATCTTAGCCGCTCCGCGGCTATATTTTCGGCCATGGTTTTCATGTCCCCAGCTTATCGAAAAAGGTGCAAAATGTCCGTACACATTACCACTGTCCGTTGACAATAACTCTTATTTTTGATCCGGGAACAACATTTTTCAGCGTTTCCCCCAGGATTGCGTTGGGATTATATTGGGCAATAAGGCCGCTGCCAACCAGCGCGGAATTAAATTCGCTGCGGTCAAAATATTTTCCGTCAACGACCAATTTTGACAATCCAGTGACATTATCCTCATCGACCGGATCGATCCCGGCAACTGTCGCCGCCGCTTGGGGCGTAACCTCGTTAACTTTAATATTTTTAGTAAAATCAGACTGCACAATCGCGCCTTCAAGATAGCGGACGCTAACTGATTCAACCCCGCCTAAAACCTCCGCGGCAAACAATATATCATTTCCCTTGGAAATATATTTTGTAAAAGGCTTTTTCTCAACCAGGATATCGCTTGAATATTGCCGCTGGTAGGAATCGCTTGATCCCTGAACCAAGCCAATCAAAATACCGCTGACCACCACCAGGTTAAGGAACGTCAGCGCCATCACAAATACTATTAAAGAGGTAGTCCAAGCATTCGCGCGCCTCAATTGCCAGAAACCAAGCAATAAACCGAGGCGGAAAGCATTTAAAGCCATTACCAGATATTACTATCATTGGCGGAATTTGCAATCAATCCTTGTTTAATGGTTTATTAATCGCCTGGCGGCTATTGTAGATAATAAACATTTAAATTAACAAGCAACCGGTTGCATTGCGCGCCGGCGATTGGATTAATTTAAAGCAAAAAAATGAAAAATATAGTGGAAACCGCCATAGAATCGGGAAGCTTCAAAACCTTGGTCGCGGCCGTCAAAGCCGCCGGATTGGTCGATGCCCTAAGCGGCAACGGGCCATTCACGGTTTTTGCGCCATCCGACGAAGCGTTTGCCAAAGTACCCAAAGATATGCTCGACGCGACAATGGCCGATAAGAACAAATTGGCCGATATCCTAAAATACCATGTCGTTTCCAAAAGATTGATGGCCAAAGACGTAGCGGGTGAAAAAGAATTACAAACCTTGCAAGGAGGATCGCTCAAGGTAGACGCGTCCAGCGGCGTTAAAATAAACGATGCCACGATTATAAAAACCGACATCGAATGCTCCAACGGTGTCATCCACGTGATCGATTCGGTTCTTATGCCTTAATGATAGATATAGATCGCGGCTTCGCGGCAACAACGCGAAGCCGCCGCTGAAATAATTAATCAATATTATAATTATGAATAATTTAAATGCGCTAGACTGGCTCGCCCTGGTACTGGTTATCGTCGGCGGACTAAACTGGGGATTGGTCGGCCTTTTCAACTTCGATCTGGTTGCGGCAATTTTTGGCGAAATGTCGCTTTTGTCGCGCGCGGTATATTCGCTGGTCGGGCTGGGTTCTTTGTACTTGGCGGTAAATACCGCCAATTACGAGCGAAAATAATTTTTTTCTGAATTTAAAAAATCTTTTCCTTCTGCGGTAAAATTATCACCCGCATTAACCAGACCATATTGTGAGCAATTACCAAACACTAGCCCCCGCCAGCCTCACCGGTAACCGTGCGCGTGCAAACGGTTTCCTGCAAATTATCTATCGCTTACTACCTGTTTTGCATATTGATATTTTCCCAGCAAGCCGGCTAGATACAAAAATTCCCCAATTTAAAAACCACATATACAACGCCAAAGCGATCCGGCAATCTGTCATTGCTTATTTAGTCGATCCGTGCCAAGCTTAATGCACGGTTAAAACGTATGTTTGGATTTAGTGCTGGGCGGCAATCCGCGGCTCAACACGGTTCCGATTGCGTCAAAAATGCCATGATTAGTGACAAAGACGAAGAGAAAAAGGAACCCGTGCAACCTGCCGCCTCCGAAGGAGAAGCTAAAACGGAAGAAAAAAAATAGTTTTTTTCGGCCAGCACGATCAAAAAAACGGGATTATCCCGTTTTTTTGATTGAATGTTGCATTATCTCGTTCAATAATTCTTTTACTCCAATCTTATTTCTTGCCGAATAAGGGATGATTTTATGGTTGCCGGTAATTTCCTTTATCGTTTTAAGCTGGCTCTCGTATTTTTCCTTGCCAATCTTGTCTATTTTATTTACCACGACAACCACGTTCTTCTTGTAATCTTCCAAAGCAAGAATAAATTCCCGGTCGTCTTTGGTCGGGCCGACTTTGGCGTCAATGATCAAAACCACTAGTTTTTGATTACGGTCAGAAACAAAAAAATACCAATTTATCATGGCCCTGATGCCGTCTTTAATGCGTTGCGGAACCTTGGCGTAACCGTATCCCGGCAAGTCAACAAAATATAACGATTTGTTGACCAGAAAAAAATTTATTTTTTGGGTGCGCCCCGGAAAAGAACTGGTTCTTGCCAGATCTTTGTATTCGGTCAAGGAATTTATAACGCTTGATTTTCCCGTGTTCGAGCGACCGATAAAAGCAACTTGGGGGATGCCGTCATCAACTATGATATCGGAGCCGCTAATGCCTTTGATAAATTGGACCGACTGTATTTTCATATTTTACTGCTCCGATAAAACTCAAAACACCGCAAACCGGTGCCAAATAAATAGATCCTTAAAACTCCGCGTTAATTGACTTAAAATGGTCTTTTGTATTTCTTGACCGCCTTCTTGCCTTCTTTTTTGGGTTTAGCATGTGAATCCCCCGCGGCCCCTTCGTTCATTCCCGTTTCGGGCGATACCGGGCCGGCGCTCGCCATTGCCTCCACCGTCCTGATAAGGCGGTCGATCTTTGCGCTCAAAAGCTCTAGTTGGCCCTTAATATCGTTGCTGTCGCCGTCGCCAAAATTCCTATTGGATCCGGATCTGGTAAAACTTCTATTATCGCTGTAGCTCTTACGCGAAAACCTATCGTAGCTTTTATTATCTTGGGCCCCTTTTTTATCCTGGAAACAATCATTGCAATATACCAGCCGGTTATCAAACGGGCGGAATGGCACCTCGCAAGAGTTGCCGCATTGGGCGCAAGTAGCCTTATGCATTGTAGTTGGGCGGCTTGGACCATTCCATTTTTTCTGCGCAAAAACCGGCCGCTTCGTATCTTGCCGGTTGAATTCATTACCGCGATTTTCATAAAAACGCCTCGCTCCGCTTCTTTTAAAATCTGCCATATATTATCTTTGTTTATCCCTGGTTAGGAATTTTTAGCTGTAACAAAATAATATAACATTTATCGATTATTGTCAAGATTTTCATAAACTTAAATACCGTGGCCGGAGGCTGTCTAGAATTGATATCTAGGTAAAATACCTAGATTCCGTTGCGAAAACCGCGAAACGTAAAAAAGTATAATATACTTATTCTTGGATAACCTCGATAAACTGTTTTTTGTATTTTCCAGCTTCTTAATCCCCTTTATTGAATACTTTTAACCAATTGAATTAGGAATTGGCAAATAGGATATTGTATGATCAACATAATTTTCCAAAAAAAATTTGAGCTTGCCAAACGCATGGTCAGGCAAGCCGCTATCACTGGTTACCTTAAGTCACCAATTAATTATCTTTTTCAGACTAACTAACGGACCAGTTTCTTCCGCAATCAAAGAATCGACTTCTGCACTTTTTACTCCCAAAATATCTTCGTATATTTTTGCCGTCTCTGGATCATAAGCAACGAGATATACTTGGGCAAGTTGCGTCGGATTCATCGCAACAAATTCCTTGATCGTCTTAACCGCTATTTCCGCCGCTTCTTTCTTCGGAAAGCCAAATGCTCCCGTCGAAATCGCTGGCATGGCAATTGTTTTTAGGTCCTTATCTTGGGCAATTTTCAGGATGCTCAGATAACAGCTTCTCAGTTGGTTTTTTTCCAATTCTCTGAGTCCCAAATCTTCCCATACTATTGGCCCCGCGGTATGGATGATCCACTTCACCGGAAGCTTATAACCTTTGGTTACCCTGGCTTCTCCCGTCGGGCAGCCTCCGATCTTTTTGCATTCCTTTAACAGCTTTGGACCTGCTTTTTGATGTATGATCCAATCCAATCCTCCTTCTGGGCTCAAATCTACGTTGGATGAATTCACAATCGCATCCACTTCCAGCATACCTTGAGCCCCAAAAGCTGTAATATCCCCCTCTATCACGATTAGCCTCAATTTTATTACCTCCGATTGTCAAATAATAATGACACATTTATATGATTATGTCAATTAAATCGTAAAATGCTCCGCATACAAAACCGCCGCTTAGGCTAAAATATGCCCATCTGCCGCCATAACCGCCAAAAATATCCCCTACCTTTTACCCTCGGCTCCGACCCCCTTTCTTCATGATCACTTCTTTCGGCTCTTTACCGCCCAGCTCCCGCCGATTGCCGCCGCCAGAAGCACGACCCAAAAAGCGTAATTTATGCCTCCGTTTTTATCGGCCGCGTTTTTATTGTCTTTCGGCGTACCGCTTCCGGTATCCGGTTTGACCGCGCTTGCCGGCGCGGGTACGGACGCAGGATCGCCCCAATTTTTTTCTTCAGTTTGGACATCAAATACGATTTTTTCGCCAAAACCCCGCAACTCAACCGCGAGCGCTTCGCCGGCACGGACCATCTCTTTTTTCCCATCCGCGGTATCCGTTAGCTCCACTTCGCCCTCGATCACCTTGAGCGTCGTCGCTTCCCCGGTGTCTTCCATGACAAAAGTGGTGCCTTTAATACCCGCGACCGCCTGGCTTCCTTTAAATCCGAACTCCTCCCCTTTGACCATTTTTTTCACATTGGCCCAGACTCCGCCGAAGAACAGCCGGAAATTGCTTTTTTCCTTTGTGGATTCGTTTATGGATATCTCGGTTTCGGGCTTCATTGTGAAACTGGTCCCGCTTTGAAAGGAAATTTTCAAAGTGCTTTCTTCTCCGGTTTTAAGCCGGCAATGGTTATAAATGACCCTGTCGCGCTTAAGCACATCCCACGCATCGAAATTCGGCGGACAAGCAATTTCCACTTGCCCATCGATCTCGGCCGCGCGCGCGCCCGAGTCCGTGAGTGGCGCATCAGGATCGTATTCCGCGGGCATATCCTCTTCGCTTATATCGAATATTGAAGGATCGGTAACGGTCATATGCACCTGCACGCCCGGAATGCTCAGATCAAAAGTACGGCCGTCTTTTAATGGCACCTCAAAAGTCATTCCTTCATTATTAGTAAACGAAACCACCCCGTTCGGCCCGCCGGTAAACCTGCCCTTAAGTTCGAAGGGGTTGCCTTGATAGTCGCCATTATCGGTTGTTTTTTATTAAATAGGCGCCTCAGGGCTTGCTCGGTTAAAACCCATTGTTAAAAATAGCTTATCCCCGTCAAAAATCAACCAATTCGGTTCTAAGCAAATTAAAACACCGCTTGTGCGGTGTTTTAAACGAGTAACTGTCCTGCAATACCCTCGCTAAACCGCGAAGTGGTAAAAACAGCGGCAGAATCAAAAATGAGCCTTCCCGCAAAAACCGCGCGACCTCCAAAATTTTATCTCTCAAGCCTTTTTCTTAGTTCATCTATAACCGCCTTTTCCCAATATTTCATCGAAAACCATCCGATCAGCGGCCGTGCCACTATGCGGAGCCAGCGTTTATGGATGGCAACTTGATAAGTATAATCGACCACGGTCCCTTCCGGATGCTCGGAGAGCAATAATTCTTCATGGCCTGAAGTTCCAAACTTAGGGCTGGCATTGTCCGAAACAAACCCCTTTCCGGCAAGGATCCGGGTCTTCATTTTTACCGGAAAATTTTGGCCGAATGATTTAACGGTCGCGTCCATCTCCAAATAATTGCCTTCGCGCTTTACAACTTGTATGGATTCCGCCACTTTAGGAAAATGCTCGGGAAACTTTTCAAAGTCGGTCATTATATTAAACACCTCCGCTAAAGGCGCCTTGATGATCCACTTGGCATGAAGAGTTATGTCTTTCATCCCGTTAGAAAAAGATTGCGATTTTACCATCGCAAACTAAATTATTAAACTTATAATTATAATTTAATAATAACATTTTTCCATTCGCTAAAGCTATCGCGGATTCTAACGGGATTCATATAAATAATATACCAAAAACAACTCGGGCATCCAACTCAAGCCCTAATTGTGGATACGCCAGATTTTATGCAGCGGTATCTCTTCTCTCCCGGACAAACCCTATCCGCTTATTTTGTTCCGTCATCTTTATGAAATGTGCAAGAGATTTTTTATACATATCCATGCCGTGTTTTTTTTGGCTTTCAATATACGCGATTCTGATGCGTTGATATGAAGGCGGCATTTTCTGAAAATGGTCCCACGCGTCCCCATTCGCTTGCAATGCCTTTAATATATCCTCGGAAATTATGAAATTTTGCGGAGTATCTGTTTTTGGATTGAATACATGTGAAACGGATTTAAGGCCCCATTTTGTCATTTTATTTTCCTTAATAAGCTCATATATGCGCTCTTTGTTCATTTGCGACAACTCGCTCTTTGGCTTACGCGCCGAAAAGCGCTGGGCAAAAGTTTCGGCATCAATTTTTTTGATGATACTGTCGATCCATCCGTAGCGGAGCGCCTCCAATACCGCGTCATCATAAGAAATGCGGGGCTTTTTAGTCTCTTTGCGATAATATATGAGCCACACTTCTTTCTGCTTTTTGTGATTTTTTGCCAGCCATTTCCGCCAATCATTCCTGTTGGTCACATATAGGGTGTTTTTTATTTCCATATTTTTCACGATAACAAAAAACCACTTTTGTTAAAAGTGATTTTTGAATTCCCCCTATACCGAGCACACTCAAACAAGTGGATTGGAAACAAATAGAATCATGATTCTATAAATTTAGAATAGGTTTGGCAAAAACAAGACTCAGAACGCCGGCAACCGTTCCGATTATATATAAGACCCCTACGATTATTGCTGTTTTTCCGTACGGATTCATTTTTATAATAATAAGCTTTTAATTAACCCCTGCTAATCTTGCTGTTGGATTTTTTAATTTTTTAAATAAAAGCCAAAAAGCAAATGAAAATTCGGCAACCATAGCAATAGCAATGAATGGATAAGTAATTACTAAATATTTGGGAAACACAATCTGAATGAAAATATCCGTTAACCCGTATGATGGTGCGATCATTAACAATATACCCAAAAATTTTGGGAAATATCCGGATTTATAAACCAAATAACCGAGCGGCAGCAAATAAGCGCTCCAAGATATCCCAGCGATTATGAAACCATATTTATGTAGAGTTAAGAATAACATTACCAATGCGTTTAATTGGTCTGCAGAAAACACTTTCAAGAAATCATCTCCATTCAGAAGAATAATTGGAGCAAATTGATTTAATAAATTTAAAGCCAGAATGGCAACACCTATTATGTTGAGTGATAACATTACCAAGGCAACATTCTTATTGACCTGTTTCAATAGTACATAAAATGCAAGCCCCATTAAAAGAAAGGATGTTGCCATCAAGAGATCACTGATAATTCCGGTACGAAACAATAGTTGGGATGCGACGATGTTTTTAGTTGTTGCTGCGGCGTTTTCCCAAACAATAATATTCGAGCGAACGAATATCTCAGTAAAGAGGCCTGATATTATGTTTATTAAATAAAATAGTCCTGCCAGCTTAGCGGTTTTTTGAGGTGAAATTTCGTTAAAATAGTTTGTCATCTTATTATTTTAATTTACTATTTTTATTTATCAATTCTTTTACTCTATCATTGCCTTTCCGGATACATAATAACGGATTTCATAACCATCCATATCCAAAGTCTCGTGTCCAATTTAACTTTCGATTTGAACAATTAATTTTTGTTGTTAATCGATTTTCGATCTTATTATTTTTTATATCCCACTATCAAGAATATTTTCTGTTTTAGACCACTTCCAGGCTATCCAAACAATGGATAAGACGCACGCAATTTCTATGGCCGAGAAAAATACGTAATACATGGTCGGTATTCCGATAAATAGCGTCAAGATCTGGACAATAAACATTATTGTGCCGGAAATGATGTTTACCCAACGGTTTGCGCCGTATTTTAATATGCGGGAAAGAAGAACCATGGCAATCGGAATTTCCATTAATATGGAAGCTCCGAACAGAAATTCCTGAGTAAGCTGTGGACCCGATTGTTTTACGGGATCCGTCAGCGTTATGACGTCGCAATAAAGATAATTGAACATCACGAATATCCACAATAACGACAACCTCTCTCCGGTATTTTTTAACGTATTCATATATTTTTATTGATATTGGCTGATTAAACCACCCCGTTGGCGGAACAGCGACGGAAAATTATTTAATTTTACCAAAAAACCGCCTCTTCGGCGATCTTTTATTTGATATCCTCCTCGACTACTGGGCTCCGATGGTAGGATTCGAACCTACAACCTTCTCGTTAACAGCGAGCCGCGCTACCATTGCGCCACATCGGAATGATTAATTCGCCAAACGGCGTATTTGCTGTCTAATAAATTCCCTGCCTCGAAAACTTTTCAATTGTTTTTCCCTCAATAAAACCAATTGTCTATTCTCCTGCTCTTCGCTATATACTAGTTTCCATTCGCCATCAAACCTCGATGTATAACTATTCTTAAATACTCCATCGTTATGCATCCTTAATCTGCTTTTCAAGTCCGCTGTTTGCCCAATGTATAATTTATCATGCTTGCTATTATAAATAGCATAAACCGTATACATATTGGATTTACGCTGGACCGCGCTACCTCCGCCAGCTGGCGGAGCGCCACATCGGAATGGTGTATTCCGCTTGAAGACCGGAACGATAAAACGATTTCCTATTTCCTAACAAACAGATAATAGCCCATTGGCCGGATTTTTTCAAGGCTTCTTTAAATCCTTTAATAAGGGGTAGAAAATATCCTCTTCTGCCAGGATCGGCAATTCCCCCTCGTATCTTCATTGGTAAACTCAATAAAATCCGCCCCTTGACTCCATATCACTTTGCCGGCAATATCAAGCCTTTTATGATCGAAATTTCTTCCTCCTGATTTAGCATGCCCGTATTCAGCGATATATGGTAATAACTCGAATCCCGATAATCGTAATTATACAACCGGCGGCCGGCAGCGATCTCATCTACCTCGCGCTGCTGCAGTATCTTTTTGACCTGCTCGATCGCCATACCTTTATATTTTTCCAATCCCAAAGCACGGTTGGCTCTTGTTTCCAGATCCGCCGACAAAAACACCAGCAAGATCGGCAAGTTCCGCAGATAGATCGCGTAGCGGCTGTCACCCATCATCCCGCCCTTAATCACCGCTTGGGCAAAATCAATATTTACCTGCTCCAGGTCCTTGGTCGACGTAGTGCGCCAGTATTCCTCAAAGTTTACTTCCTGCGCCGGATATTTTTGCCGCCAGCGCGCCCGCCAAAGCTCGCCCACCGAATAAACCGGCCAACCGTAGATTTGGCTTAATTTTTGTACCAATGTCGTCTTGCCCGCGCCCGGCAACCCGGAAAATACGATACTTTTATATTTCATGGTTTTATCATTGTTGCGCCGCCTCCGGATCCGGCTTCATCACGCTATTGATGATCGCGATCTCATCGGCCACTGAAAGCGCTTTGGTATTGACCACCAGATCGTAATAGCTCGAATCCCGGTAATCGTAATTATACAGCCGCCGTCCCAGCGCCACTTCGTCAACCTCCCTTTGGCGTAAGATTTGCTTGATATCGTCCACCGATTTGTTTTTGTATTTCTCCATGCCAAACACCCGCGCCGCGCGCGTTTCCAGGTCGGCCGATAAGAATATCAGTAATGCTGGCAGATCGCGCAGATTGATCGCGTAGCGCCCGTCGCCGATAACCTTGCCCTTCACGATTATCTCCCGAAAATCCGCATCGGTTTGCAAATTCTCCTGGGTCGACGTGGTGCGCCAGTATTCCTCGAATTGAAGTTCGTTATCCGGGTATTTTTGTTTCCACTTCGCACGCCAAAGATCGCCCACCGAATACACCGGCCAGCCGTAGATTCGGCTCAATTCCTTTGCCAGGGTGGTTTTCCCCGCACCGGCCGACCCGGAAATAACAATACTTTGGTATCTCATGGTCTTTATTGGTTTTCGCAAAAAATACTCGAGATCAATTTTGCCTCATCGGCTAAATTTACCGTCCCGGTATTCACCACTAGATCGTAACAGTTTGGATCCCGGTAATCGTAATTATACAATATCCGGCCCACCTCAAGATCGATTTGCTCCCGCTCGGCAAGTATTTGTTCTATCTCGCTTTGCGATTTGCCTTTGTATTTTTCCAGGCCGACCGCGCGCGCCGCGCGCACTTTAATATCCGCGGTCAAAAAAACCAGTAATACCGCCGCACCCCTCAAATATATCGTATAACGGCTGTCGCCCACCGCCCGGCTTTTTGAAAAGATGTCGCGCGCTTCAAAATTGATCTGGTTGCGTTCTTCGTTGGTCGCGTTGCGCGAAAATTCTTCCAAACTCACTTCGTGGTTCGGATATAACAATTCGTGCTTCTTGCGCCACAACGCCCCCACGGAATGCACCGGCAGCGTATATTTTCTGCTCAATTCCTCTACCAGAGTCGATTTGCCCGCGCCCGGCAATCCCGAAAATACAATGCTTTTATATTTCATGGTTCAGTAAGCTGATTTTACAGCAATAATACTATCAAACCGGACAAAACGCCAAGAACTCCCACCAGCTTGCTCCGCGACAAATGGTCTTTAAATAACCACGCCGCACCCAAAACCACCACCGCACTCGACGCCGCGTCAAACGCACCCACATAGCCGGGATTGGGCGCAACCTTAACCGCCTCGGTAAAAAAAATAGTTCCGGCAATACTCGCGATTGCTCCAAACATCAGAAAAAAATTTGAATTTGCGCCAACATCGAAAATTTTTCCCCTAGCTTTTTTTGCCTCAAAATAAAATATCGCCGCCGAAGCGCCGCACATATAAACCAAAAACACGGTCGAATCAACACCCCGTTCGAGTAAATATTTTATGGAAAGCGTGTAAAAACTGAAACAAAAAAACGCCGCCACGGACGGCAAGATCCATTTACCGCCACTCCTGCTTTTAGACTTGGCGGAATTATCAAAAAAAACCAACGCCATAAAAACCAAAACGATAATGATCGCCAAAACATTTTTGATGGAAATTTCCGATCGCAGGAATAAAGCCGCCAGCAGCGTCGTCATTATCACATTGCTTTTGATAATCGTTAATCCATATCCCGGATTTGGGGCACCGGCAATGCTTTTCATATAAAAAACATTACCAATATAATTGAAAAAGACGCTTAAAATAATCACCGCAGCAAGGTCGGAAAATGGAATTACCAATTGTTTGCCCGATAAAGCCGCGAACAACAAGAAAAAAACAAAACAAGCGAAAAAATTTATTAAATTGATCAACGCGCCGGAAATTCCTTTTACCAGCAATTTTCGGGCAACTAAACAATTGGCCGAGGCCACCAAAATTACCCCAAAGCTTAAAATCACCCAATCCATAGATCAATAATCCCTCAATTTCTTTAGGCTGGCATGATTGCGAATCTTCTCCAATGCCTTTGCCTCGATCTGGCGGATGCGTTCGCGCGTCACGCCAAATTCCTGTCCCACTTCCTCAAGCGTATGCGTCACACCATCCTCCAAACCGAAGCGTAGCGCCAATATCTTTTGCTCGCGCGGCGTCAAGTCCACCAGTACCTCCTGCAACCGGTTCTTTAAAAGGCTTCTGGCTGCGTCCAGTGACGGCGATGTTACTTTGTCATCGGCGATGAATTCTGCCAAAATACTATCCTCGCCCTCTTCACCCACCGGCGTTTCCAGCGATACCGAATCCTGCGAAATTTTTTGGATATAGCGCACTTTTTCCACTTCCAATCCCAATTCCGACGCAATCTCCTCGGGTAGCGGTTCCCGTCCCAAGAATTGCAATAATTTGCGTTTGGCCTGGGTATATTTCGAGATCGTTTCGATCATATGCACCGGAATGCGCACCGTCCGCGCTTGGTCGGCCAGTGCCCGGGTTATCGCCTGGCGAATCCACCAAGTCGCGTATGTCGAAAATTTATAACCTTTGCGCCAATCGAATTTTTCCACCGCGCGGAACAATCCCAAGTTACCCTCCTGGATCAAGTCCAGCAAAGTCAAATGCGCGCTCCGCCCGATATATTTGCGCGCGATCGATACCACCAATTTAAGGTTCGACTGGGTAAGGCGTTTTTTAGCCTCCATATCTCCGGCCTCGATCTTGCGCGCCAAATCTTTTTCGTCGTGCGCGGTCAATGCCGGGATTTGGCCGATTTCCTTCAAATACATTTGCACCGGATCGATCTTGGCCTCCAAGCGCCGCTTGGTAACCTTCTCTCCGATCTCCAAAAACTCCCGTGCCTCTTTCACTTCGATGCCTTTCGAATCCAATGTCTGATAAAGTTCATCCAGACCATCGACATCTTTTTCCACTAACGGGAAAAATGACAATATCTCCGAAAAGGTTACAAAACCCCGCTCGCGCCCTTTTTCCAAAAAAACTTCCAGCTTATGTGCATCAAAAACTTTCGGCGACATGCCTTCCTTTTTTGCCATGGTCTTTTTTTTGGCAACCGGTTTTTTCACCACTTTACTTTCCTTGACCTTGGCCTTTTTCTTGTCTTTTCCGGCCGGCACGGTTTTTTTTGCCGTTACCGGCTTTTTAACGGGTTTTTTTTGAGTTGCCATATTTTTCACTTTTCCGCTTTTGGGCCGTTTTGCGCGGCCGATTTTGATAACAAATTGAATTCTTCCCGCAAGCGTCCCGCCGCCGCGGTATCGCTCCGCGATTCTGCGGCCAGTAATTCGCGGGAGATTTTTGTCAAAGACTGCTTGAAAAGCGCGTCCTTAACCCGGCCAAGCTGGAATTCCACCTCCCCGGCAGCCGCGCGCTCGTCAATAGTTTCGCTTTCCGCCTCGATCGCCAATGCGTCGAACAAATTCTTTTCCTGGCCGGCAAGATCCGCCCCATCATAATTTTCACCGGATCGTGTGCCGCATATAATTTTTCTCGCCGTTTCCGAAAAAAAACTTTCTGCCGGACCGCCTATCGTGGCCGCCAGCTTGGGGAATTTAATTACAAGCACCAATATGCGTTCTTCCAAACGCTTTTCCCGCGGCCGGGCCGGTATGGCCGCCGCGTTACGGTTGTCAGATATATATTCGGTTATCTTAACCTTTTTTAGCTCTTCCCGCAAGTATTCCTCATAATGGATATCCCTAACCTCCAAACGATCAGCGATCCGCTGTAACCAATAAGCCTGCTCTACCGCGTTAGGAATAGTCTTAATTGCCGGTAATAGCGCTTGGGCAATACTCTTCCGCCCCAGCGGCGTCGCCCGGTCATTCGCCGCGAACGCCCGGTCAAAATGGAATTCCATTATGCTTTGGGTATTTGCTACCGCTTTTTTCCATTCTTCAGGGTCGATGGCGATCACATCGGCCGGATCCTTGCCTTCGTACGGGGGCCGCGCCACGCTCACATTGAACCCCTCTGCCAAAGCCAAATCAATCCCCCGGCGGTTAGCCGTATCGCCGGCCAAGTCCATGTCATACCCTAAAATTATATTATCGGTAAATCGTTTTAATATTTTCAATTGGAATGGCGTCAATGCCGTGCCGGAGCTGGCAGCAACATTTTTTACCCCCGCCTGCGCCGACATGATCACATCGGTATATCCTTCCACCAGAATACAGGCATTCAGTTTGCGGATCTCGAACTTCGCCCGGTCTAAACCATAGAGCACGCGGCTCTTATCGTAAAGCAGGGTATTGGTCGTATTTAAGTATTTCGCTTCTTTCACCTCGCCGTAGCCTTGCACAGAGGCGGAGCCCTCCTTGTCATTCTTGAATATCCGGCCGCCAAATCCGATCGCCTGGGAATTGAAATCGAATATCGGGAACATGATCCGTCCCCGGAAGCGATCATAGACCCGGCCGCCGGAGCTGGCCGCCGCCAAACCCGCGCCAATGATCTCGCTATCATCATAACCCTCGGACGCCAAAAAATCATGCAACCCCTGCCAAGAATCGGGCGAATAACCGATCCGCCACGAAGCAATGCTTTCTTCGCTAAGGCCGCGGTCCAAGAGATATTTTTTTGCTTCGCGCCCGGTACGGCTTTCTTGTAACTGCCGCTCATAGAATCGGACTGCCAATTCGCAAGCGTCATAAAAACGCTGCCGCTCGGTCTTTATCTCCTTATCCTGCAAGCTTGGTTTTTTTAATTCCACCCCCGCTTTGCCCGCAAGAATGCGCAAGGCGTCGCCAAATTCCACGCTTTCGATCTCCTGGATGAAGGTGAACATATCCCCCCCTTTCTGGCAGCCGAAACACCGCCACGTTTGGCGGGTTGGCGACACAAAAAAAGATCCGCTTTTTTCGGAATGGAACGGACATAGCGCGGAAAAATTAGCGCCGGTCTTGCGCAATTTCAAATATTGGCCCACTACCTCGACTATATCCAGCCGGCTCTTTATTTCCTCGATTGGAGAATCCATAAAATGGCCTGAGCAAGATCGCGATCCGAAAACCTTATCTTATACCGCGCCTTATCGGCACCCGGGCTTCCGGATTTGAGATTTGCCACTGTTATCGTATAATCATCTTACTCGATTTCAACGATAAATCAATGGAAAAAAGCACCGGCAAAAAATATAAATTTTCGGAAAAAATATCCCGGGTCGCCATCATCTCCGATACCCACGATAATCTGGCCACGCTGGATAAATTTCTGGCCTACATAAAACAAAATCCGGTCCAGATCGTGATCCATTGCGGCGATATTGCCGAGGGCAACACTCTGGCGCATTTGGCCAAAAATTACGAAGGCCCGATAATGGCCGCTTTTGGCAATATGGATTATCGCGAAACTATCACCACCGCAGCAAAAAAATACCCCAAAGTCCAGCTGTTCGAAAATTTTGGGCGCGTCGAAATTGGCGGATTAAAAATCGGCTTTTGCCATTTTCCTGAACTGGCCAAAAAAAATTGCCCCGGTTATGATTTCGTCTTTTATGGCCACACGCATAAACCGTGGCTGGAAACGGTCGGTAATTGCCATTTGGCCAATCCCGGCACACTGGCCGGAATGTTCTATCAGGCAACGTTTGCGGTGCTTGACGCAAAAACCCGGCGGCTGGAACTAAAGATCGTCGCCCGCCTATAACACGGCCAACCAAAAAACCTCCCTTTGTAGGGAGGTTTTTTATTTTTTCAATTTAGCCTGTGCTTATTGATCTCGATCTGCTCTGCGACAAAGCCGTTTATTTGGTTTCAGGCTTGTTTTTGGCAAAAACGTAAATATAGACGATTTCCAAGATACCTACCGTATTGATGAACAGCATCGCCGAAAACCAATACAGTTGGTTGTTGCGCGCCGCTTTCCAAAGCGCCGCCCCTTTCCATCCCAAAGACCAAACCACGATCACGGTAAAAAGCCAAATACTGATCTCGGGAATCGGACTGCCAGTGGTAAAAAACCAGTTAACGTATTGAGGAAAAGAACTTATGTTCATATTTTTTGCTTTTGATTTTCTTTATTATCTTTGCTTGGTTCCTTTTCGACCGTTTTTTTCCTCCCCGCGAACCGTTTTATCAATTTTATTTCCCGGTTAGGAACGATATGGACCGCGCCATTCTTGCCTTCCAATATCGTGCGCCGCAGCGATACCTCCATTACCTTTCCGGTTACCCCCCCGATTTTTACTTTATCTCCGATACTGAACTCCCCCTCGATTATTATGAAAAAACCGCCAATATAATCAGTCAACAGGTCCTTGGCCGCCAATCCCGCGGCCACCCCCACCAGCCCCATGCCGGCGATTATCGGCCCCACATTGATCCCGAACTCCGGCATGATCGTCACGATCGCCACCACCGAAATCGCGAAAGTCAGCGTATGCTTCAGGGTTTTAATGATCGTCTCGATCCTCCGCCTTTCCGCTTGGCCGATTATATTCTTATATTTTGGACGGGGAATATTGTCAAGTATGGGCGCGATCCGCCGCCGCGACAACGTTGCCCGGACAAAAATATTGGCCGCGATCGCAACCAAAACCACCAGCAACACCCGCGTGCCGTGCACCGCAAACCAACCCGAAACAGAACTCAGGCTTTCATTTATGATTGTTGAAAGATCCATGGTCGGAATTGTTTGTGATTACATAATAACACAACGCGGGCCGATTTTGAATGGTTAATTATACCAATTTGGCATAAAAACAAAATGAACGATAACCTCGGCAGCAAGTTATCATCCCCAAGTCCCCGCAAAAAAATATTCCTAACGGCGGATAAAATTGGCAACGGGCTGATCCATATATTTTTTCCAGGAACGCTGCAGATTGAGGATCTTCTGGCGCGTATAAAGATATTTTTTGATGAGTTCGTTGAATTTTTCCGATTCAACGCCGGTATTGCAAATGTCGCGGGTTTCTTCCAGATAAACAACCATTTTGTTGCAGTTGAGCATCGCCCGCTCCAAAAAAATCAAACAATCTTTTTGGCCGCCAAAACGCACCGAATGGGCTTGGGCGATCAAATGCGGCAAACCCAAGGCGCAAGGAAGCATTTGGTGAAAAATCAATTCTCTTGCCGACCCAGTGCCGTAATTGAACGCGCCCTTTTGGGCCGGTTCCTCTGTCCCCGTACCTCCTTGAGACTCTTTCCCGACGGCGGGCAATATCGGCAGCGGAGCGATGTATTTAGATATAAAAACCGCGTTTTCCAGCAATTTTTGGTAAACTTCCAAATCCATAAAACTTTTGACTGGTTTTTTGGGCGAAAAATTTGGGCTCATAATTTTTGCATTTTGTATTTGTATTCCGTAGAGACGATATCGATACGGGCGGACACGAGGCCCGCCCCTACGATTCGAAAAATATTTTACACTTCAATGGTTTGCATTTTTTCCACTTTATCCATCCGCTCATTTATATCATAAACCCCCTCTTTGGTATAAATATGTTTGCGGTCACCTTTCTTTCGTTTATAAACCACATGCAAAGGAAAAAATTCAAAGTAGTGCTTTTCATCAAACCAGCCGCATTTGAATTCAAAAAGCCGCAACCCGGTAAGGCGCGACAATGCCAGGGCGTAAAGCGTCAATTGCTCGATGGGCCGGACTTTCGCGGCGTTGGGCTTGTAGCCAAGAATATGGATCGAGCCGTTGCGGATCTGGACAAAGTCAATGTGGCCGGTGATAAGCTTGGGCAATTCGCTCTCTTGCGCCAATCGGATGTCTTTGTTTTTATCCTTTAAATAGATCTCAAACCCAAGCTGGGTTTGCATGTGCGCCAGATCCTCGCGCTTGAGATAGATCGGCACTTCGGTGGCCACGGTCACCGAATCATTGGCGATCATGAATTTTTGCAAAGTTTCATGGCGCTGTTTGTTGTCGGGCGACGAGGGCAAAACAAACGCCGCCATTTTGACGGCATAATTTTCTTTGCTCCGCACGATCATCTCTTTTTTGCTAAAAAAAAGCGGCGCTTCGGACGCCCGCAATCCTTCTTGTCCGCCAGAGGCGAGATCCCGCCCCTGTGGGGCGGAAAAATACTGGTGCGGACATTCGGAGGGCACCAATTCCAAAAATTCCGTTATCGGCTTTAAATGAAAGTGCCGATAGGTTTCCTTGATGATCAATTTCGCCTTGGCGCGATGGAAACGGAAACGGTATAATTGCCGGTGCGCCAAGGTGGCGGCTTGGATTACATCGTAGGGCGAATATTCCTTGACCGCGAACGGCCGCATCCGGGCATAGGCGCACATATTTTTATATTGTTCATACCAATCATAAACCGACGACGGCTGAATATCCACGCCATTCTTTTCTTTTAAAACCTTGCTCACCTGGTCAAACGAAAAACCGATATTATAATAACTGATCGCGTCAATTATTGTCGGTAAAGAATAACTTTTCCCTTTGACGGGAAATTGCGTGAAAGTGCGGCGGCAACTTCGGCAAAGAAACAACTGTACGATTTCTTTTTTCTTTTTGCGCACGCCGCGCTTCACGAAATCCTTGGATTGGCAATAGGGACAGTGGCCAACGCCAACATTTTGGAAAACCGATGGTGCCATATCACGAATTTCGGATGGTTCCATATCACGAGTTTCGGATATTTTGGCATTCCATTGTGAATTCGTGATATGAGAAATTGATTTCCTCTGCCGTCTTTTTGCCAAAAACACGCTAAATTTAGCGCGCAATATTTTACTAAAGTTGTTAACCCTTTCCGCAATATTCATCAAACATCCGCGCCTATCTTTGCGACAGGCACGACAAATTTAACAAATTATTGGACTGTTTCGTTCGTGCTGCTCGCAATTTCTGCCGTGATTTGTTCAAGAGTTACCGCCGCTTGCTCCGGGCTTATTTCCTTAGTCGTCATTCCGCTGCCAAGATTGCCCGAGCTTGCAGCAAGTCCTGCGGCACCATTGTTGCTAATCGCTTCTGTTGTTGTCGCAGGCGCATCGCTGGGCACGGGCGAATTGGTTTTCATTATAGTTGACGATGAGCCGGCGTTTCTGATTAATTCATCCAATTGGCTCCGGTCAAGGCAAGTTTTCTGGCCGTCGGCGCTCGAAACGCATATCCGCTCGGTATCAATATTTTTTGACGTCATCGTTTCCGCCACCACCCCCTTTAAACTCGCCACGCCGTCTTGTAAGGCCAATCCCAGCGTCCGCAAAGCGTTTGTGAGCCACTGCAGCGTCCCGATGCCGACGTTGCCCGAGGTTGCAGCAAGTCCCGCAGTACTTGTTCCGTTAATTAGCCCCAGGCTGTTCAGCGACAATTGCAAACCCGCAATTTCGGCCTGCTGTTCCTGGATGGCCTTGGTGAGCAATATCGGCAGTTTGTCATACTTGAATCCGCGGATCGTGGTGCCGTCTTCTTCATAGGTGGCCAATTCCGGGAACAACAGCGCCGCGTCTTCGGCGATGAAGCCAAAATCTTCGCGCCCCGGAGTAGCGGTATTGGTTTTCCACTGGAAATGAACCGGGGTTAGCTGCTCAACTCGAGACAGGACATTTTCATAGCTTCTGATGTTTTCCTTGAATCGGCGGGAAGAAACCACTGTGGTCAACACCCCGCCCACCGAGTACACATCATCCGCGCCGCCGGCAGTGGTAAGATCGCCAATCTTAACCTTGCCGTTAACTTCAAGTTTTTGAGAGGGTCCCGTCGTCCCGATGCCGACGTTGCCGTCATTATCAAAATGCACATTTACCGTCCCAGAAGGACCGCCATCTCTAAACTGTATGTCTCCAGCAGTCCCTCCGAATATATTTAGCACTCCGCTACCTATTCCCACTCCATACTTATCACTACCAAGCTCATAAAAATAAACCTTGTCTCCGTTGCCATCTCCAAACGATAACTTTGTCCCAGGATTCGTCGTCCCGATGCCGACGTTGCCTGCACTATCAATTCTCATACGCTCGTTAAGCGGAAGTTGATAACCACCGGTTGCGAATATCATCGGGTCAGTTCCGCCAGAAGCCATTTCTCCGTCAGTCATCAAAATAAATCCGGCTGAACCGCCCAAGGTAGCATTATTTGATAAAGTACCCCCAAAGGTGCTACCAAAAACTCCCATAACCATACTTTTACCAGCATCATTAACCGCCCTAAAAAAAGTTTTTCCAGCCGAGCTTGCGTTCTTCTGATTAACTCCAACAAACGAGGGATTTGAATTATTATATTGCACATCAAAAATCGCAGCCGGTGCCGTCGTCCCGATGCCGACGTTGCCCGCACTCGTAATCCTAATTCGCTCATTAGCGGCAGCTATTCCGCCAGAATAAAAAGAAACGTATCCACTCGCCGCACCGCTGCCAATAGCAAACGGACTTGAGCTATAAAGATAGCCCAACCCACCACTGTCTAAACCTCCTGTACCAACATAATTTTGGTTAGTGCTTCCGTAATAGGTTCTTGTTGTCCCCGCATAAACAGCTGATTCGGCGTACGCGGAGGTACCTGTGCTCGCATTATTTAATAATATTTGAGCAAGCCCATCAGTACTGCGATAAACTTCCAATGCCTTAGTCGGTCCCGTCGTCCCGATGCCGACGTTGCCTGCACTATCGATACGCAACCGTTCAGACGCACCAGTTGTAAAAGCAAGAACGTTCGCCCCACCAAAGAACATACCAGTATCAGCATCGCCATTGCGAGTAAATTGAGCTGCACTAGCAGAACCATCCGCTGTACCGGCAAAACCATTTCCATAAATATAGCCACTGGTATAAATACTATTAGCTCCCCCTACCTCCAATGCAAATCTCGGTGCAGAAACGCCAATACCCACAAACCCATTATTCAAAACCACCAGACCTGTCCCAGACAACCCCCCGATCTGCGCGACCGTTGAGGTGGAAGTATCCGCCCCGACCACGTGCAATTTTGAAGAGGGTCCCGTCGTCCCGATGCCGACGTTGCCTGTACTATCAAGTCTCATTTTTTCCACTTCCCCGACCATAAATTGTAGAGCATTACCAGCTAAAGCGTTCAGTTGAGTGCTGTTGCCCGCTGTTAATCTCAATACATTTCTGAAATTTCCTGAAACATCCCACCCTAACCAATTATTATAATCAAGCGCAACATTACCACCGCCAATATGCAACTTCTGAGTTGGTCCCGTCGTCCCGATGCCGACGTTGCCGCCGCTACTATTTAATACCAAATTCCTTGAAGCTGTAGAAAGTTCGGTGGCTGATATCCAACCATAATTATTAGTATCGCTTACTCCCATTCGTAACTGCATATCCCCAGCCACCATTCCCGTTCCAACCATAAAACTTGTCCGTGTGTTATCTTCAGCGTTCGGCACAATCACTTCCAGCTTCGCAACCGGTCCCGTCGTCCCGATGCCGACGTTGCCGCTTCCTAAAATTCTCATTTTCTCCGAACTCGCCACGCCATCTTGTTTAGTTATAAAATATAAATCAGAACCTGTTGCTCCAGAAAGAGTCGCCCCAATCCTGACCCGCTGAGTATTATTTCCAGCCGTCAAGGCAATCACCGGATCTGCGGTATCATTATATACTTCCAACTTATAGACCGGTCCCGTCGTCCCGATGCCGACGTTGCCGAGATAGTCAAGCACCATTCTATCAGTAAGAACTCCCGAATTATCAGAAAGACTAAATACCAAATCACCGGTTCCTCCAAGTACCGTATGAGTTCTTGCGCCAATTCTGCTGGTAACCTTCGCGCCACCAATCGAAGTATCAGCAGAATAAAAATCAAGATTACCCCAATTGGTTGCAGTATCCCAATCTGAACCAGTACTGGCAGATGATATACGAATAGTCGCGGGAGAAACCGTGGAAGTACCAGTCGCTTTTGATACATCGAGCAATGCCCCAGGTCCCGTCGTCCCGATGCCGACGTTGCCGGTATTATCAATTCTTACTTTTTCGTTGCCATTGGCGGTAAATGTAAAAGCTGCGCTTGAACCAATACGAAAATCCAAATTGGTCGCTGAGCCAATCCAACTGGAGCTGATTGAAGGCGTATACAATGCTGTCCGAGCATATATACCACCGCTAACATCCAAATTAGTGAGTGGCGCGGTCGTCCCGATGCCGACGTTGCCCGCACTATCAATCGCGACACGATCACTGCCCGCGGTCTGCAAACGAAAACCATCATCAGAAAACTCGTAAAGTCCCGAATCACCGTCCCCAAACGCAAGCCCGCCCGACAACGCGCCGACTGCCCCATTCAAATGCAATTTTGAGAGGGGTCCCGTCGTCCCGATGCCGACGTTGCCCGCACTATTAATCGACAACCTTGCATCAGACAAACTAACCTTTGAAGTATCAGCAACACCATTAACAGCAAAATGCATAGATCCTCTTCCCTCATTGCCCGTGTCTTCAAAAATAATAGCGCCTTTTACATAATTATTAGGTACCGTATTGGGTGTCGCTTTAAAATATAAACCAAATACATCTCCAGTATTTGTATCAGCCTGAAATAGCTGGCCGCCTCCCGGTGCCGTTACTATATGAAATACATCTTGTGGTGCCGTCGTCCCGATGCCAACCCTTCCCGCGAAAGTGGAAGTGGCACTGGCGTTCAATGTGCCGTTCACATCCAATTTGTAGGAGGGTCCCGTCGTCCCGATGCCGACGTTGCCCGCACTATCAATCCTGACACGTTCCGAATTGTTCGTTTTAAGTGCAAAATAATTTGCGGAGCTGAAATACATCGCATTTGATAAACCATTTGAACCATCATCATTACCAAACCACGAAGCCGAATTATCAGTACCAATCATTGCCTTTGCGGAATAGGAACTCTTAAAACGAGCGGCAACAAAACCGGTTGATCCGGCAACATCCAAAGCATATGCCGGTCCCGTCGTCCCGATGCCGACGTTGCCTGCACTGTCAATATACATTTTAGTGGAAGCGGCGACTTGAAAATGCATATTCTTTCCTAACGGCGTATTAAAATAAGTATCGTTCGCAGATCCAGTGGTACCAAAAATATAATTAGATGTGCCCGGAGTAACCCCTGCAGGCCAAAGACCGGCTAAATCGTAATTTCCATTGACAGCTTTATAAACACCTATTAACAATCCTTTATTCAGTCCCGTATCTAAAATTTGCGAACCGATGAAGCCATCATTAGCAGGATTTCCTTGTATGTCCAATTTTTGTCCCGGTCCCGTCGTCCCGATGCCGACGTTGCCGCTATTTAATATCGTGAACCGTTCCGTCGCTGCTGAAAAATCTCCACTCGTTTTTATATGAATACCAAATCTTGACGCATCACCAAAGCCTGAACCAAAAGCAAATTTCGTGTTTGTAGATGCAGGGTCCCACCAAGCAAATCGCGCGTACCCACCAGTAGGAGTAAACGCACTAATCATCCCCAAACCATCAATAACTGTATAATCACCGGCGACGTGAAGTTTTACCAGGGGTCCCGTCGTCCCGATGCCGACGTTGCCCGCACTATTCCAAGACAACACACTTGTTCCAGCGCTACCCCCTATGTTTGTACCATAGCCCAAACTCCACGAATCAGCGGAATTGTTCATTATCTGACCATAATTCGAGCCTGCTGAACTTAGTGTTATTAAATTATTTCCATTACCCGCAATATAAAATGTACTAGCATTCGCAGTACCCACAACAGTCAAGGGATAACTCGGGGTCGTCGTCCCGATGCCGACGTTGCCGGCTTTTGTAATAACCATTTGCCCACTATTTGTTTGGAAGTTCAATCCATAATAGCCAGCAACTTGTGTGGCGAAATATGTTGGGTCGCCCAGTAGGAGATTACTATAACCAATACCATTCCAAGGTGAATTATTTACTAAATCAGAAATTAAACCAGAAAAAGTAAAACTTGACGCCCTGGCACGACCATTCACTTCCAATGGAAATGTAGGACTCGTCGTCCCGATGCCGACGTTGCCGGAACTTCCTTGTATCGTCATGGCTAACGCCGAAGTCGGACTATCTGTTCCGCGTGCAACATAAAAACGCATATCTTGATTGAAACCGTTTACGTTGTAAGAGCGAATACCTCCCAATTCCGTCCCTGAACCATAGACAAAATTCAAAGCGTTTGTCTCTATCCCTGTTGTAGGACTAACACCAATAGACAATTTACCACTTGGTCCCGTCGTCCCAATGCCGACGTTGCCGGAACTGTCGATACGCATACGTTCCGATCCGTTTATATCAAAACCAATATAAGAATTAGTTACACCTGAAATTCTCGTCCTCACTGCCAAGCCTAAATACCAGTTGTTCATTGATGAACCGGCAAATTGATAATTATTTGAAGCATCCAATTTGGCAATATCGGCGATTCCACCAAGAGTGCTTATACCCTGCAAAGATTTATTGTTGGTGGATAACAAAATATTTCCATTATTAACATCCAATTTGTCCCCCGGGCTTGTCGTCCCGATGCCGACGTTGCCCGATGTATCTATTTTCATCCTTTCGCTTCCGTTCACAGTAAAATTCATTCCGCTCGCATTGGTTCCAGATACTAGATTTAAGTAACCGCCGCTTCCCGATGACACCAAGAAACTGCTTGGCGCCTGCAAAGTATAATTACTCAGGGTATAGGAACCAACCGAATTGGTAAACCGAAACAGTGCAGTCCCCCCAGTGGCCGAAACATCTAATGGGTACCCGGGTGCCGTCGTCCCGATGCCGACGTTGCCCGCACTCGTAATCCGCATACGCTCACTGTCAGCCACGCTCAATATCAAGGGATTAGAAGACCCACGCACCCTAATCTGACCAGCAACCGCTCCTAATTCCAACGAAGTATTTTGAATAGTGCCATTTACATCCAACGTCGTCCCGGGGTTCGTCGTCCCGATGCCGACATTGCCGCTATCTACTATAAGACCATAGCCACTATCCGAAGAAAATACCCCACCAACACCAGTGGTAGCGTGCCCATAAACGCCTCTTCCTGTTGTTGTATTACCATAAATCGCATTGCCATTCGTAGGAGCCAAACCATAGACACCACCATTAGTACCAATCCCCGAAATAGCATAATTAGAAGATCCTGCACCACCAACCGCCAACAGCCCAGCCGGTGCCGTCGTCCCGATGCCGACGTTGCCCGATCTCGCCGTAAGAGTATCAACGCCAGTTTCCCTTAAAACGAGACCTGTACCATTATAATAGATTCCACCATTAGCGGTCGCGCCAGCAGCCTCAAGTAAAATACCACCCGCAATCGTATCGGCGCTTTGTTTAATGCTTATAGCCGGCGATACCACAGTAGGCGTACCAATCAGAACGCTGCCGCCGACTATTTGCAATTTTCCCGTTGGTCCCGTCGTCCCGATGCCGACGTTGCCGCTATCTAATACGAACAGGGCAGAGGTGCTACTGGCGTTCATAACATTGAGCGAAGCCGTGGAAGCCGTTGTTCCACTGCCGACAATCGCCAACTTCTGCGCCGGTCCCGTCGTCCCGATGCCGACGTTGCCAGCATTTATAGTCATCCAATTTGTTCCGCCACCATTGTTATTAAAATAAATCAAATTCGAACTCCCTGATCGTAAATACAACGCAGTTGTATCACCGATAACTGCATCAAGATTTGCATTTCGTGCGTGAAGATCTCTACCATCGGCAATATCAAGAGCGTACCCCGGTGCCGTCGTCCCGATGCCGACGTTGCCTGAACTCTTAATATATAGACTATTAGACAAAGACGCCCCCTCAATCGTAAACGGAGTTGTACCGGCAGTATTATCTTTAAAAGATAAATAGCCATTTGCAGAATTTAACGCCCACGTCCTCGTCCCGGTGCGCTCTAAGCGAAGCCAATCACCGCCAGTATCCAACGCGCCCGCAATATGTAACAAAGCCCCCGGCGTCGTCGTCCCGATGCCGACGTTGCCGCCGGCAGTTTCATAAACCACAGAGTTTCCCAAGCTGGTGCCACTGGTAAATTTGGGCAGGTAATTTGTAGTGCCCGAAACCGAACTGCCCAACGCCAAAGACGCCCCGTTCCATTTAAGGGTACCGGAGTCATTGTAGAGTGCCATGGCGGTATCGGCGGGAATCGTATTCGCGAGTTTGATGCCGCTACCCGCAATCTCGACCAGGCCGGTACTGGAATTCAGGACGAGGTTGCCGGTAGTGGTATTGATGGTATTGGTTTTGACGGTAATATTGTCGGCCTGCAACGCCACGCCGCTGCCGGTATTGGCCACGGATAATGCCGGGCCAGTGCTGGCCGCGGTAAAGCTGGCCGCGCCACTGTAAGTTTGCGAGCCACTAACAGCGAAGTTGCCGCGCACCGTCAAGTCATGCTCGGTAGTAATGTTTTGCGCGTTGGCGTCGCCCGCGGCACTGATAGAAAACGCGCCGCTGTTGATGTTGAGAGTGCTCGCTAAAAGATTGGCAGGTAAGGCGTAACTCTGGCCCACCGAGTAGTTAGGTCGGTCGGAATCAAGTTGGCGCAACAAGGTATTAACCTTGTTTTTGGTTTCTTCATCAATGACCACGGTATTGATATGTTCGGTGACCGTGTTGGTATGGATGGTCTGGATTTCCTTGGTCTGGATCTCTTTGGTGGGATTGATGTTTTGGATGATCTGCGTTGGCGTTTGGGTTTGGTTTTCTCGGGGTCTATCCCCTGCTGCTGCAGGGGTTAGACCCCTATCAGAAGAATTTTGTTGAACTTCCTCAGTTTGGGATTGTTGCGAGGGACTAACCCCTGTTTCGCCTACCGACTTCGCAGGGGATAGACCCTCGCTTTCGGGTTGCGCTTGGTTTGCGGTTTGGGTGGTTTGGGCGGGACAATTGATCCCAAAAAAACACGTTACTCCTTGCCAGAAAGAGAATATACTCGCTTGGGTCCACCCGAAGAAATCCGCGCGGGCGGTTAACGGAGTGGCAACACAACACAAAATCATCAAAAACGCGACCGCAATTTCAGCCAAAATTTGTGGATTTTTATATGATTTTTTCAAGTCCATGAACCGCAGATTATCATACCTGCTTGAATAGATTTATTATACCCCGCCAAAAAATATTTGCCAACACAAACCATACCCCGATTCCTAGAAGCAAAATGAACGATAACCTCGACAGCAAATTATCGTCCCCGAGTCCCCGTAAAAAAGCGTTCCTAGCGGCGGATAAAATTGGCATTTGTGTTTGTGTTTGTGTTTGTGTTTGTGTTTGTGTTTGTGTTTGTGTTTGTGTTTTGTAGGGGCGGGCCTTGTGTCCGCCCGAATTTTGTCTCCGTTGGGGTAAAACCATGTTTCCGCCCGCATTAAAAATTCGACCACAATCCGGGCGATTGCATAAAATCGCTCCTATAATAAAAAATTAAATACGATCCGGGGCGGACACAAGGCCCGCCCCTACAATTTTAATTACGACCAATCGAATTTTTTCCGGAAAATTGATTTGTTTTTTTAACCAACCATATGCCAGGAATGTCAATTTGTAGTGGTTGGGCCGCGGCAAAATTATTCCGCGGACACGGCTTCAGTCGGCGCCGGCGGCAATTCGGTTGCAGATTCGAGCACGGGAAATTCTTCAACGACCGGCAATGTTTCGGCCACGGCCGGTTCCACGATTTGCCCCGCCGTCTCTTGGGTTACTTGGGAAGTTGGCACCGGCGGAATCGTCGCCGCCCCGGAAGAATCTGCCGGCAGAACCGGCGCTTGAGGAACACTCGCCGGAGCAGATGGCGCCGGAATCGTTGTTCCTCCCGCATTTTGCAGCATTTGTTTGAATTGGTCTTTTGTTACGCAAACATCGTCAACGCATATTTCTTCGGTTTGGATTTTCTTGATATTCGCCTCGCGGGAGTTGAGTTTATCCAAAGTGATCTCCTTCAAGCTCGCCACGCCGTCTTGCAACGCCAATCCCAGCGATTTAAGGGTATTTGCCACCCAATTGCTTTCCGAACCGCCTAGAGCCAGCGCAGAAGTTAAAGAGGCATCACCTAATGCACCCGTGGGCCCCAAAGTCAGTTTCAGACCATCAATTTCTTCTTGCTGTTCCTGGATGGCTTTGGTAAGCAATATCGGTAATTTGTCGTATTTGAACCCGCGGATCGTGGTTCCGTCTTCTTCATAGGTTGCCAGTTCGGGAAACAGCACCGCCGCGTCCTCGGCAATGAAACCAAAGTCTTCCCGGCCCGGGGTCGCGGTATCGCCTTTCCATTTAAAATGCACTGGCTGCAGCTGCCCGATGCGAGGCATTACATTTTCATAACCCCTGATATTTTCTTTGAACCGCTGCGAAGAAACCACCGTGGTCAACACCCCGCCCACGGAATACACATCATCCGCGCCGCCGGCCGTAGAAAGGTCCCCCACTTTGATCTTGCCGTTAACATCTAATTTTTGGGAAGGTGCCGTCGTCCCGATGCCAACGTTACCTCCATTTAAAAAGGATGTGGTTGCAGTAATGTTAACCGTCGCATTTGTATTGGATGTCCCAAAAACAACACCGCCAGATCCCCCGCAATTACCGGCAGAATTACCGGTACAAATATTACCATAAGCATAAATAGTGGAATCCGAAGCAAAACTTTGGGCACCGACAGCATAGGCACCCTGGTTTGCGCCCGAACCAGCCAATTGTGCCGTTCCATAACCACCACCGGCAACATAAAGCTTTGCCCCAATACTCGTCGTCCCGATACCGACATTGCCGGTACTGTCGATTAACACTCGACTCGTACTGCTTGTGATAAGACTTAGATTACTCCCAACACCATAACCAAGCCCAGTCGTACCCGCAAAACCGATTACGGCACTATTAACCCCATTACCAGCCCAAAACTTCGCCTTGAGTGTATCGTTGTCAATTGTAAAACTAGAATTTCCTGAAGAATTGGTGATTTTAAATATATCGCCGGTTGCGGAAGTATTCTTAACTTCCAAAGTCGCCGCCGGCGCCGTCGTCCCGATGCCGACGTTGCCGGTGCTTGTAATCCTCATACGCTCCGCATCGTCGGTATACAATGTCAAAATATTTGTATCCAAATTATGCGGAACGCCAATCCTTAATTCATCGCTATTAAGATATTGCATAATTGGAGTATCGGTCCCGTCCCGCCGAACGCGGATACCATACTGTTCGTCAAATTCAATATTACCACCCGAAACATGCAATTTCGCCTCCGGCACGATCGTCCCAATACCAACGTTACCGCTTGCTGGACTTAACACTATATTGCCCACAGCAGTGGATAAAGTACCATTGGTATTATCATGCGCTATCTGTATATAATTATTTACCCCAGAGCTGCCGTAAACTCGAAACATACCGTTAACCGCAGGCTTAAAAACATATGCAAGCCCATTTGCTGGCTGAAAATTGAATCCGTTTTCGTCAGTTACAAATGTTCCCTCACCCCCCGCAATCTTATTAAACTGGAAATAATGCCCGTTTGAATCCGCCACTCTCAACAAACCGGCCACATCCAATTTCGCCCCCGGTGCGGTCGTCCCGATACCGACATTGCCGCTCGTTGTTAATGTCCCGATATTAGACAAATCATAAACCGCCTCGCTGCCGGAAACATTTCTCGTCGCAAAATTAATCCACGAACTGCCCGCCTTATTGGTAATTTGATAGTTGCCACCATTTAAAAAAATTGCTGCCGGCGACATTGCTGCCGCAAATACGGTAGAATTAGTACGAATAACACCGTTCACATCCAATGGATACCCCGGTGCCGTCGTCCCGACGCCGACGTTCCCAGAACTATTAATACGAACCCGTTCACTACTATTTGTGAAAAACCGCAAAGCATCATCGGTATGCAAATACTCAATCGAACCCTTAACATTACTTACCGAAGTCCCAAATAACATACCCGCTCCAGCCGTAGTGCCAGAAAGCATCTGTATATAATTATTACCACCAGACTCAACAACAAGCGTACTCCCTGCGAATGAACTACCGCCGGAAGAACCAACAGAAACATGCAACTTCGCCCCCGGGATCGTCGTCCCAATGCCCACATTGCCCGCACTATCTATCCGCATTCTTTCACTACCCGCCGTACTAAAGTTTATATAGCCATCATTATAAGTTGCACTGCCCGAATACAAAGTTAACGGATTAGCACCGCTTGGCGTAACGGCGCCAAACGTATACATCCCATAAGCCGCCGCATTTTTTACTAGCCCGGTAGACCCCATTGAAACACCACCAGCATAGACGGTGCCCGTTGATTTAATTGACCCAACCACATCTAATTCCCAAGTTGGCGCGGTAGTGCCAATACCCACCTTGCCCGCGAAAGTGGAAGTCGCGGTCGCGCGCAAATCTCCGGCAATATCTAATTTGTAAGCCGGCGCCGTCGTCCCGATGCCGACGTTGCCAGCATTATCAATTCTCATACGCTCCAAATTTCTAGTATAAATCTGAACACTGGAGTTTGCGTGTGTATTTGGCCCCGAAGCTAATTTTAAATAACCATTGCCCGACGGCTGTATGATAAAAGAATTTGGTGTGTTTAAATTGTAATCAATAAATGAATATGTCCCTATGGCATTAGTAAACTGCGCAATACTTTGACCAAGTGTAGTATTTACCACAGTTAATGGAGCCCCTGGCACCGTCGTCCCAATGCCAACGTTTCCGTTACTTAAATTCATCGATAATCCATTATTCCAATTTGTGCCGTCAGCACTTGTTTGCATTAAAACAGGATATGGGCTGTTTACATCTTGTTTTATCCTGAACCGGTTAGCACCATTAACTTCCTTACCAATAAACCACTCATTACCCATAGAACGCTGGCTTACGAAATATCCACCAAATGCCTTAATATTCCCGATATTGACTTCTATCTTTTCAAACGGTGCGGTCGTCCCAATGCCCACGTTTCCCCCGGATTCGTATAACACCGAATTCCCTAACGCATTGGACGCAGTAAATTTGGACAAATAACCGGTTGTCCCGCTCACGCTGCTGCCCATGGCCAGCGCCGCGCCATTCCATTTGAGCGTGCCGCTATCATTGTAAAGGCTCATGGCGGTATCCATCGGAACGGCACTGGTAAGCTTGATTGCGCTTCCCGCAATTTCGATCAAGCCGGTATAGGAGTTTAGGATAAGGTTGCCCATGGCGGTATTAAGCGTATTGGCTTTGACCGTAATGTTGTCCACCTGCAACGCCGCGCCGCTACCGGTATTGGCCACAGATAATACCGAACCAGTGCTGGCCGTGGTAAAGCTGGCCGCACCCGTATTGGTTTGGCTGCCGGAAACCGTAAAGTTGCCGCGCACGGTCAGATCATGCTCAGTGGTAAAGTTCTGGGCATTGGCGTCGCCATTGGCCCCGATGGTAAAACTGCCCGCGCCAATATTGAGAGTGGTACCAAGAAGGTTGGCGGGCAAAGCATATGTTTGGCCCACCGAGTAGTTAGGACGGTCGGAATCCAACTGGCGCAACAAAATATTAACCTTGTTTTTGGTTTCTTCATCAATCACCACGGTATTGGTACGCTCAGTAACCGTGTTGGTATGGATGGTTTGGATTTCCTTGGTCTGAATCTCTTTGGTAGGGTTGATGTTTTGGACAATGGTAGGATTGGAATTGGAATTTGTATTTGTATCCCAAGGTCGATCCTCGACACCCGCCGAGGTCCGACCTTGGCCAACTGCATCAGCATTGGCACCCGAAGTATCCGCGGCATTGTCATTCCCGTTTGGATATTGATGACTTGATGACTGATTATTATTTGGAATTTGGCTATTGGCACTTGGCACCTCGTTGGTATTGGTTGGACAATTAATGCCGAAAAAACACGTCACCCCCCGCCAAAAGGAAGAAACACTGGCAAGACCGTCTGCCAAATTAAATGCTTTCACATCCGCCGGCATGATTGCGCAACACAAAACTACCAAAAATGCCACCGCAATTTTAGCCAAAATTTGTGGTTTTTTGATAAGTTGTTTTAATCCCATGAACCGCAGATTTTCATGCCTGCTTTGATGGGTTTATTATACCCCCGCCAAACAATTTTTACCAACACAAACCCTGTCCCGCTTTTTAAAAACAAAATGAACGATAACCTCGGCAGTAAGTTATCGTTTTAAGCGCGACATGCGATCATTGCTTGGTGGGATACCGGCAAATCGGTAGATGTGGTTAAAGAACAAAGTGTCGCCTTTATCGCAGGCAACCATAGCATTAGGAATAATTGCACCAAAGACAATTCTGTAGAAATTCAACGGGCGCGCCGATGCGGCATTTTTAGTGCCTGCCAAACAACGCACCGTTCGGTGGGCGTTCAAAGCCTTGGAAGGCGGTTAAGCCTTCCGGTTCTTCGTCGCGCATACCCGGGATACACATTGCTGCCGTCGCGCGTCCCAGGCAAAGTTTTTATAACACACCACCCGCCCATGTCAAAAAATCACGAAAAATCCCGCCGCAACTGCTGTCGTAATTTTGCATAGTCCGGCAATGCCACTGCCACCAAATCCCAAAACCGGCGCGAATGGTTCATTTCGCGCAAGTGGCACATCTCATGCACGATAATGTAATCGCTCAGATTTTCGGGCAGCAGCGCGATCCGGTAATTGAAATTCAGATTACCCTGCCGCGAACAGCTGCCCCATCGCGTTGCCTGGTTGCGGATCGCCACGCGCTTGTAACCAACATTGTAGATATTATTGAATTCCGCCAGTTTTTTTAACACCAGTTGGCGTGCCGCCGGCGCGTTTTTTTTGAAATCCGCGCGCGTCCCCAATGCTAAAAAATTTTGGCACCCTTCTAAGCGGCTAGCCGCCCGCAATACCCATATTGATTTCCGGCGCAAAAAATCTTCCACTGCCTTTTCCGGCAAATTACGCGGACGCACCGCCGTGATCATGCCGCCCGGACGCACCGTGATCCGTAAATTCCTTGCCCGCAAGCTGGTCTTTAACACATATTCCACCCGCCGGCCATCCAAATATATTTCCTTGGTCTTGCTCGCATCCATAGTCAGATAAACCGAAGACTTGTCGGCTTCAAGATTATTAATTACCGCGCGGTATTAATTTTATACCGGCCAGCTGGATCGTTTTCGGATCGATTATGATTTCCGCGGTTTTTGCCGGATAAAGCCAAAACGTGGTATCGCAACAGTACCGGAATTCCGTTAGCGAAATATGTTCTTTACTGCCCGCCATGCTTAAAGGCGCTAAATAATCGCTTTCCCCCATCAACAGGGATTTTTTTACGATATCGCCAAGGTCATTCCATTTCTTGCCGTCATAGATCAGGTTTGACGGCGTAGATTCATGCCCGCCCGTCACCACCGCAACTATCCGGTCCGCACTGTAATAATAAACCTCGAAATCCCCCGGGAACATGCATTCGTAACCGTTCACTGCCGGAATTGGCGCTAAAACGAAATCTTCTCCTTGTTTGTAATAGAATTCCAAAACGTGCGCCCCGGAAAAATTTAAATGATCATCTCCCCAGCCGCCGATACCGATTATATTCTCATCTTGGCCCTTTACCGAAGCCCTGACTTTTGCGTATAGATTTTCGCTGTTTTTTATCTTAACGTAATCCGTAAAATCATACCCCTTCGCGTAAAATTCCTCTTCCTTGCTTTCATCGGAAAATGATAGTTGGTTGTCTTTACAGCTTTCCCCCAAATCAAATACGGTCTTAATCGATTCATCATCAGCAACGCTTATATTTTTTTTAAAAACATACGGTTCGATTTTCGCAATCCTCGGATCGCGGTATCCGGTCACCGATACAAATTCAAAAACTTGCGTGCCTAGCAATTGCCATTTTCCCAGGGACACTTCATATTCCGCACTTCCGTTATCATGATAAAATTTAATCTCGTATTTATTCCGGCCGCCGCAAATCAAAAGATCTGAATTATCAATGATGTTTGTTGCTTCTGCCTGCCATTTGCCATCGCTAATTTTTTTGCCCGGCAAATATGCGCTCCTAGTGTCGCAATTGTCATAAGTAGCGGTAATCCCGATCCGATTGACCCGGTCGGACGCGGTACCCTTGACCAAAAACTTGGCCATCCGTTCCAAAACCGCCTTATTTTCCTTGGGATCGGTTATCTGATTTTCATTTTTTACACCGCTTTCAGTCGAAGTCGCGGCGGCGGCCTCACCGGCCTTTTGGCTATCGGATAAAATAACCTTGTCCTGAGCAATATTTTCCGTTTTAGAAATTGTTTCGCCCTTATTTTGAACCGTTGTTCCATTATTTAAAACCACCCGATTGTTATTCGAAATCTTGTAAACATCCTGCTTAAATAAAACAAAATACAAACATCCAGCCAAAACAAAAACAACTATTGCCAAAACTATTAATATATATGTTTTATTCATTTATATATTTTACCGGTTATCTCCCGAACCATGCAATACGCCCCGCTCGCGGCGCGATTCCAATTTTTCCAAGTTTTCTTTAGCAATATTATCAAGATTTAATCCCACTTCATGGGCTAAATTTGCCACATACCACAAAACATCACCCAGTTCTTTGGATAATTCTTTGGTTTCATCGTCGGTGATCGCCGTACGGCCGTCGCGCACGATCCGTTTTATTTTTTCGGCCACTTCGCCCGCCTCGCCGCACAACCCCAGCGCCGGATATGCGAAATTCTTTCCCGCACCGCTGTAAACCGCGGTCTTGCGAGCAATTTTTTGATATTCGTCAAATTCCATAATAATATCGGTTATTTTCTCATTATTGCGCCAAAACCGCTGTTTACGCAAGCAATTAATGATTTTCACGCGCCTAACCAATACGCACGCGCGGCCGAAATCCCGCGGCCATCACCGATCGCCGGAAGTCCGCCGCTTTCATCAAAAAATTGAGTGAATCCACCTGCGAAAGTTTTTCTACCGGCTCGCCTTGGGGCACCAACCATAAACCGATCCTTTCCACTTCCAGTGCCTGGTCGCCAAACGCCAGCTGTCCCCGGCTTTGCGCCAAGAATCTCACGGTGTTGATCGCCTGGTCCACCGCGTAGTTTACCGCTTCAATATTGCCGAACTTTATAAAATAAAGCGTACCGTCCCGATAAAGATCGCACTTGTTCACCCGGTATTTTTGGTCGATCTGCGCGATCGCCTTGCGGCAATCAACGAACCCCAGCTTCACTTGGTCATCGATAAAATCATCAACATTGTCGACTTCCCTTGCCGCCGCTTTTGCGGCAACGCGGTCCATCGGAATGGAATCTGCCACCCGGCGCAAAAAATTATCGAACGACTGGTTATAGCGGTACCATTTGCCGTCGATCAAGCATGCCCGCTGGTCGGGATCGTGGAAATCGATCATCGCTTTCAAATTCTTCGACCGTTCCGCGCCCTCCGGATCATAAACCCTGACTTTGATATCGTTTATCTGTTCGATCAGGTTGACGTTCTGCAAATTAAAAAAATTTTGCAGCGCCTTTTTGTCCAGCTCGCCCTTGTCTGATAGGTTTCCATACGCCCCCTGTAAATAGAACGAATACTGGCAATTATCGTTGGCCAGCATCACCACCTTCGCGTGGCTCTCGCCCGAAAGGGTTTCCACCAGCTTGGCATCCAAATCCTTTAATTTCACGGCATCGCGGAATGCTACCACCTTGGGCAAATCCATTTTGGGAGGCTGGTTTAAAACTTCTTCGATCCTTTTTGCGAACGCCGGCAATTGGTCCGGCGCCAAATCTATCGAGAACTGCACGGCCGTACCGAAATTCGCCTCCGCCCCCCAAAGCCCCGGATCGATCGTGCTGGCACGGATCATGTCCAGAGATTCACCGCTGTCAAACTCAATGCGATGGCCCGCCTGGTAGCTCGACGCCACCCGATTGCGCCGTGACTTGAAGAACTTGGAGTTTTTTATTTTCACGCGCTCGCTGGCAATGCGCTGCGCCATGTTGATGCCGAAATCCGGATCGCAATAATTTTTCATCTGCAAATAGCTTTTTCCCAGCGCCACCGCGTAGCAAAAATCATTATTATAAACCAAAAACGCCGCGCAATAAACGATGTTTTTAGGCATCTCGCCCTCCAAAAAATCGCGGTAAGTCTTGGTCCACCAGATCTGGGCCGCGTCCGGCTCGCGCGATACTAAAAATTCCAGCGTGCAATCGTCCTTTTCGGTCTTCTTGGCCATTTCCAGCCCCGCCGCGCGCAATTTTTCCACCATCTCAAACCTTTTTTCCGGATATATTCTGTACAAATTGTATTTTGCCATATAAATTTTGATTTTTTGAGTTAAATAATTGCGTTAAAAAAACAAGCTGGCGTTTGAACGCCCGCTGTCATTTTAAACCATTTTCAATAACCTTTCAAAAATCAAGCCATAGTGATCCAAAATACAACCCCATAAAGCTTTCGCCTGGGATACGCCAGCGTCCATATAATAAAAGTTGTGGCACCTAAACGTATGCCACTAATCTTTGAAGTATGCCGTCCCGCAACCATTTTTCCATTCCGGGTTCCATGATTGAATCTTTATAACGGTTGAGAAGATAAATCCGCTGGCCGCCAATAGGAATCTCGATCTCTTTACCATCCACGATGATTGTGATCGGACTATCCTCAACGATAAAACCGTAATAGTTTGCAAAACTCTCCAGAAACTCCTTCATCCATCCGGGAAAACAAATCATTATCCAATCCAAGCCTTCCGCAGTGAAATCAACTTGAATATAATCCTTACCGCCACGATCCATGAAGCGTAACGAAAAATCTGCCTCATCAATCAAAAGATCGGTTCCAGACAACTTATTTTTTCCGGATAAAATTAAAAGTGAGTAAAGTGTGCGCGACTCAATTTTTGCCAACAAATCCTCGACCGAAATTGTTTTTGCCAAAGGATCAACCTCGCCAAAATTTGTCCCAAAGGACTGGTTGCAGTATAAATTAACTTATTATTTTTTCAAGTCGGCAAAATCAGCGGTAACGGGCCATGATTTCCGCCTGCTCGATGATATGGCCGTGCATCGCCACCATCAATTGCTCCAAAGTCGCCCCCTCGTTCAAATGCAGATCCGTATCCAGCGCGTAAACCGTAAAAATATAGCGGTGCGTACCGCTGGGCGGGCACGGGCCCACATAATGGTGTTTTCCGTCCGTAGTGCGCCCCTGCAGTGCCCCGGCCGGCACCGAATCTTCATCGATTTGCTCGATCTTCGGATCAATGTTCCACACCACCCAATGGACAAATATCCCGCTGGGCGCGTCCGGATCGCGTAAAACTAGCGCCAAAGTCTTGGCATCGCGCGGCACATCCTTTATCTCCAACGGCGGATTGGTTTCCCGGCCGTCACAAGTAAACGCGCCCGGATAATTGCCATTATTCCTAAAAAGCGAACTGGTAAGTTTCATATTATTTTGATTATTTACCCCCATAATATCTCGGCCCGCCATCCGCCAACCGGCGGAAGCGGATTATTCCCGGGGTATTTTATTTTCCTTTTCAAAAAAACAACTCAATACCGGCGCCCGCAATAAAAACTAAAACTGCAAAACCAAACCTCGCACTTTAAAAATTTTTGCATAACTTCGGTTAACACAGTATTAAATCAAAAGCCGCGCCAAACGCAATTCTTCGTAGGTCGCTTCTCCGGCCAACAGATCCATAACCGGTTTTAACGGATAATTACCATCTTCGCCGCGGCATTTGCGAACCGCTGCTTTTAATTGTATCAGCCGGCCGGCCGGCATGTTCTTGGCCAAATGCGAGAAATCAAATCCAGTTTCTAACGCCTTTATTTTTTCGCAATGATCGATAATCGTGGCCTCTTTTAGCTTCCTGGCTGCCGCGATCTCTTCCAGCGCCAAGCCTTTGGCCGCAAGATCACGAGTGGCTTGCACCGTATCAGGCTTTTTTTCCTTTTTTATTTTTAGTTTTGCTTTCGGACCCTGCCCGGAAAATTTATCGCCCTCCAGCTTTCGCGGCATGAATATCTCTCGCTCGTGCCGGGCCGACTCATCTTTTAATTTTTTATCGAATTCCAAAACCTCGCGGTTGACGGTCAATGCCATCTCGTTAAAACCCGCCAAAGATAATCCTTCCGGCGACCGGACGCGCGAAAGCGCCACATATCCCATCCCTGGCTCAAACGACTGCCGCAGATCGATCAACGCCGCATCCAAGCTCATCCCCTGGCTCTTATGCACCGTGATCGCCCACGCCAACCGCAAGGGATATTGCGCGATCTCGGCTTTGATATCGCCTTCCTCGGCAATATGCCAGCTTGCCGGCCCCACATCAAACAACAATCCGGCGCTGGTACGCACCATTATGCGCTCTTCTCCCAATTTCTCCACTACCCCCAAGGTGCCGTTCACATATCCTTCGTCGAAATTATTTTTCACGAACATCACCCTCGCCCCCACCTTCAACCGAAGTACTGCCGGCGCCAGACAGCTTTTCTGCAAGCGTTCGGAAAGCGCCGGCGGACCGATCAATTCCATTTTATAGCGGTATTCCTTGCCGTCGATCTTGGCCAGTTCTAGTTCATTTTCCACGTCCACATCGATATTATGGGTATAAAGCTTGGTTGGTTCCACTAGCAAACCGATCTTCGCGCCCACGCGTGTTTCCAAATAATGCCGCTCGGCGTCTCCAGCCTGGTTATTGCGTATCGCATTCAACGTGCGCAAAAAATCATTCTCGCCTTGGCGGTGCTGCTCGTCCAGATAACAGATCTTCAGGTCAAGATCCTTCCACGCGGCTGATCCGTAAGCAAAAATTGATCCGTTACTCTCGCCTTCGTCGTCGAAAAAATCAAAACTTGACTGGGGATCTCGCTTTTTTAGGGTTTTATTTTCCTTGGCCTTCCTTTTTATTGGCGGCAGCTGGAAGAAATCACCGCAAAACACCACTTGCACGCCGCCAAAAGGTGCGTCTGTCTGTTTGAATTCTCGGAAAAGACGGTCCGCCATATCCAGCTGGTAACCACCCAGCATCGAAATTTCATCGATGATCAAAACTCGGGCCCGCAAAAAACGCCGGCGCAAATAACCCCGCTTCACCAGTTCTTTAATATCCCGCGCCCCCAGCTCCTCGCGCACCCCCATTCCGGTCCAGGAATGGATTGTGATACCGTTCAAATGCGTTGCCGCGATTCCGGTCGACGCCGTCACTGCCGCCTCGACCCCGGATGTTTTCAGCCAATCGATATAACGATTTAGTAAAAAAGTTTTACCGCTGCCCGCCGGACCTGTGATAAATGCGTTTTTGCCCGCTTTCAATATTTCGAATGCCTGTTCCTGTTTCATAATGCCTATAAAGTAATCTCATTCTATCTAAGAACCGCAAAATTGTTAAATCCCGCGCCCTGTGCTATTAATTCAATATGCCGGCGGTAACGCCCTCGCAGCAATTTTTGATAAGCAACCCTAATTTCTGGTATAATCTTTTATATACACCTATATACGCCTAAAATAACATGAATAAAAAAATAATCTTATTGTTAGTAGTAATTATCGCGGCAATCGCCGGTTTCTTTTTCTTGGGCGGCAAACCTCAAAACAACTCGCCCGCTCCCGAAATCGCGAATACCGAAAACCAGCCCACAGTAAAACTCGACCCGCTGGACGCCAACTACCTCGTCGAAACCAACCTTCTTTCGCTGCAAGACGGCAAAGCCGAAAGCGTTTCGCCTTATGGCGCTGAAAAAACACTTACCGAAGTGGTCGGCGAACCCGTCAGCGGCGACCTTAATTCCGACGGTCAAGCGGATTACGCGATAATATTAAAGCAAACAACCGCCAACGATCCCGGAATTTATTATTACGTTGCCGCCGCCCTTGTTGATGAGGCCAAAAAGATGATCGTTGGCTCCAACGCCGTACCCATCAGTGAAGGCATCAAGATCGAAAATCTTTCTATTGTCAATCAGGCGGTACGCGTCAGCTATTTGGAACGCAAGCTCGACGGCGACAACATCGCCAAAGATGCCACCGTGCCGGTTACGAAAAGCTACATCTTGGATGGCGTAATGTTCAAAGAACTCACGCCCAAGCGGGCCAACGCGCAAGCCGAAGCTGCCTGCACCGATAGCCGCGGCGAATGGAACAAGGACGAAAACTCTTGTAAGGGCATCTCCAAAGAACTTTGCGAACAATTCGGCGGCAAAACCGAAAAAGATTTGTGCAAATTTTAAACATTGCCAAATTTAAAACCGCTCCGCCAATAGGCGGAGCGGTTTTAAATTAATTATCACGAGTATATAAAATAAAAACCGGCCAACAATATTATCGCCGCAACTATTTTTTTAGTCAACTCCCTTTTTGAAATATCTTCATCGATCACCCCCGGAAACAACATTGCCAAAAAAAATCCCAACACCACCGTATAAAAAGCCCTAACCCCGCCAACCACACTAACCAACGCCGCCGGCCCAACAAGATAAGCAAAATAAAATACCCATTCGTAAAGGACGGTCAACGATTCGTTGGCAATAATTAAAATTGTTGTTCCATTATGCAAATTTTTTTTATTATCAACGAAAGCCCGTCTGGCCGCCGAAGAAAATAAACATATTACCGCCCCTCCCAACCCCATGCCCAATCCTTGGTAACATAAGACCTGTAAAAAAGAAATTTCTTTTAACGCGATATTTATCGCGATTATTGAACCCGCCATTGCAAAATCCATCGCCAATGCCTTTTTTATGAATGCTGCGGATATTCGTTTCTTTTGCCCATCGCTGTACGAAATCGACAAAACCGCGGTCAAAACCAAAAAAAATCCAAAACACTGCCCTGCTGTAATCGTTTGCCCCAATAATGGCACTGCGGCCAACAACACCAAAACTGGGGTAAGTTCGAATGCAAAAACTACGCTACTGGTCGACTCTTGCGATAAAAAATCATAGTAAATTACCGTTGCTATCGCCAGCAGGAATCCAGACAATGTGGCAAAAATAAAAATCTCGCTATCAGGCAAACTAAATCCGATCGCTATCCAAACCAAAAACCCAAACAAAAAATTAACCGCTGACGAATACAACGGCATTACCCGATGGTTCTTCACTCGAACCGCCACCAAATACTTATCGATAAAATTAACCGCCGAATTCATAAACGGCGCCATAAGCGCCGGAAGTATCCAATGCATGAATTTAATTTAACTGTTCATTTCGTTGCGGCCCGCCCAACTAACCATCAGCGTTGCCCATATTACGAACGGAAAAAAAACTAGCGCCAGCGCCCCGTATGCAATATAGCGCCGGCGGAATTTAAAAAATAACGCCGCGATCGAAACCAAAAACGACAGCAACAACCCCAAATACCATTCAACCCAAAACAATGCCGCGGTAACCAAAAAAGCCAACGCAAAACCAAGCGCGAAATCCTTATTCTTCAGCTTTTTGTTCTCCTTATACAGGTCCGCATCGAACCGTTTTGAGGGAATACCGTACATATCGCCATTATGGAATGATTACCAAACCTAAAAACTATAGTTTAATACTATATAACAAAAAGGTATTTTTGGCAATATCAACGAGCAGCGCCTGTATTTAGAACGGCTAGCCGCCCAGTATCGAAAAAATTGACGCGATTTGGTTAAATATTCCGGTGATCTGCTCCCATATGCCGGCCAGTGGTGCAGTTACGCTCTCCCAAATGACCTGCAAAGCGCCTTTTTGCTTTACATTTTCGATCTGTACGGCCGCATTGTCTAGGGTTGAAGAAACGTCGCTTAATTGCTGCTGGATCTCGGATTGTGCCGTTGCATCAAACCCCCACGCCATCCCGGCCGCCATAACTAAGATTACGAACAATATTATATTTTTCATATTTGTTTAAAATTACCCTCTATTAATTACTACAACCAGCAAAACCTACTTCTGACATTTCGGACAATAAAAAGTCCCGCGGCCAGCTTGCTTTTGGCGCCTCACTTCCCCGCCGCAACCAAAACATTTTTGGCCGTCGCGCTGATAGACTAGAAAATGGTCCTGGTAACACCCCATCTTACCGTCAAGCTGGCGGTACCATTCGTCTTTGCCCGAAGATCCCTTGCATTCAATAGCTTTTTCCAAAACAGAAATTATCGCGCCATACAGTTTCTTCGCCTCGCCCGGCATCAATGAATTCGCCGGCCGGAACGGATCGATCCTGGCCACAAACAGCGATTCGTTGGCATAAATATTGCCGATTCCACCGATCTTAGCCTGATCCATCAGCAAAACCTTGATCGGTTTTCGTGATTTCGAAATGATCTCAGAAAAATTTTTTAAAGTAAAATTGTCCTTGAACGGTTCGATCACCGTTTGCGCCACTGCCTGGTGATCTTGGATCAGCTTCATCCAGGCAAACTTGCGCGAATCATTGAACAATAAGCGCGACCCATCGGTAAATTCAATAATTACCCGCGTAAAACGCCGGTCCAAAGCCTGTCCGGGCAATTCCAGGAAAAGCTGGCCGTTAAGCTTGAAATGCGCCCAAAGCGCCACCCCGTCCTCAAATAATATTCGCAATACTTTTGCACTCCGTTCAACACCGGTAATTTTCTTTCCATACAATTGCCTTGGATCGCCCACAAACATTTTCGGCTCCAACACTTCTACTCGCGCCACGGCCTTGCCGACGACACGCTCCTCTAATTGCCTTCTGATTGTTTCAACTTCTGGTAATTCCGGCATGTTGATTATAATTATTGCCTTTACTGCACAATTAAACTATTTTCAATCCCACGATGAACGCCCGTCACCGGTGATCGGGATCGGCTCGCCCAAGAATTTCGGCTGCGAGTTTGTCGCGACATCCCAAAACGCCTTGGTACGGGCGGCATTTTCCCGCAACAAATTATATATCCCTAGATCGTAAGCCCTCAGATCCGCTTTGGCACCATAAGCTTCCAATCCAAACTGGCGGGCCAAATACAATGCCCGCGGTAAATGAAATTCCTGGGTGGAAACTATCAGCGATTTAACCTCAAAAACCTCCCTTGCCCGGTACATGCTCGAATAAGTATCGAACCCCGCGTAATCCACAAAAATATCTTCCCCCAAAACTCCACTTTTAACAAAAAACTTTTTGGCCGCATTCACTTCGTCGTAATTTCCCCGGCTATGGTCACCGCTGACCAGAATCTTGTCAACCTTGCCCGAACGATATATTTCCAGCGCCACACTCGCCCGGTCGGAAAAAACCGGGCTCATCTGGCCATTGCGATAAACTGCCGCACCAAGTACCAGCACCGCCTGCGCTTTAGGCAAATCATTTAAATTTGTGTATATCCCGGAATTGCCGGACGCCGCCACATAAATATCGGAAACCACCGCCAATCCTAAAACTGCGGCCGCGATCATTGCCGAAACCAATAACAGCCTTTTTAATTGCCTGACAGTAATCGAGCTTTTCATACGTTCGAACTTGGCAGACCCGCCCTCCCATGCCGATCCGGTAAATCAGTCAAAAAAGAAAATATCCTCAATCTTGGCACCTAAAACCCGGGCCACATCATGCGCCAGTTTCAACGATGGCACATACTTCCCCTGCTCCAAAAAAACGATCGTTTCCCTCCGTGCGCCTACAATATTTGCTAGGTCTTCCTGGGTAATTTTGGCACGCGACCGGTACTCTTTCATCTTGGTAACAAATGGTTTGTCCGCCATTTTTGTATATATTTTTTCAAGATATTACCTTGAAAAAAATTATTTAAAAAATATTATTGATTAATTTAATGTTATTTTTCTCTAACACAAATGTCAACACCGCCATTCGCTGATTCTGTTTTACGGATAGCTACAAACAACAAAAAAACAGGGGTTACCCCTGTTTTTCTATTTTTACAGCCTACTAAACGGTTTTTCCCAAAAACCAAGTTGCCAACCAGGAAAATACCAAAAACAACAATGAGAAAAATACCACGAACAACCATTTATTACCGCTATTAGCCGCAAACGTCCACGAAGAATACCCTTTTGCTTTCAACTCGGCAAACAATGGCTTGTCCTCCGCCGCTACTTGCGCCGCCTGCCACCCAATGAATCCCAGTATTAGGGGCGCGTACAAAACCAAGATCCCAAGGATAAACCCCACCATATCCGGCATATAATAACCAAAATCAAAGATATCGCCCAATAAATTAAATCCGTAAGGAATAAACACCAATAACGCCACCGCCGCAAAAAGATAGATCCTCGCCCGCCGGCGCGCCTTCGGATACCCTTTTTGCTCCATTTTTTTCACCAATTCGGCCACGTCGCCTTTGGGTTCGCTTGCCATTCTCGCAAAAATCGTTGCCACAATCAGGCCGATGAGCGACAAGCAATTAGCCAACCCCAAAACCAACAGCCGCCACGGTTTTTTTCGAAGATCTTTAAACAATATCATTCCCGCCGCAAATGCCGCCGCCAATGAGCAGAAGATCAATAGAAATAATCCCACCGCCCATGGGTAAGTTGCAAAAAACAACGAATAAATCGTTTTGATTGGCGCGCGGTTCTGAATCCACAAATCCTCGGTCAAATATTTCGACGGCGCGCTTATCTCGATCTTGGTATACCCCCCGGCATCCGTATTGGCAAAGAAATCTTCATTATCCTTGCCGCCATTAAAACTGGCTTCGGTGTAATAACTTACCTTTGAGAAATTCTTTATGCTTTCGTAGATCTTGGGGGTTGTATATCCCACCACTTTAATTGTCGCCGGCACGATCTTGCTTTCATACACGCTGGTCGGCAACAACGGGAAATAAATACTGTCGGTCGGAAAAAATACCGATATCCCCTTAACGTTCCCCGTTTGTGGCAAAACTTGACGGCCCCGGTAATATGACGACGGATTCGAAGTCGGATAACTATCTTTGCCGATATTCCAATCATCGATCATCGATCCATCGCCGGAAACTGCCGCCGAACCCGAAGCATTGGTAATCCAAGACGCGACAAAAGAATAGTCTTTGCCAATATATGCTTCCAGTTCCGGGATCATTCCCGCCTCTACTTTTAGCCCCTTGTTCTCAAAATACTTATACAATCCATCCGCGGTCTTGGCGGTAATGATTTCCGAAGTCATCCCCTCTTTATCAATATGCTCGTAAACCACCACATCCCTTTCGGCCTCCTCTGCACCCATCGACATCGACTTGCTCGCCAGCGGCGCGCTTATATCCAGAGTATTGCCGCTATGATAAGAACGCTGCCCAATTTTTGTCACAAGCGGATATATCTGGGTCGCCGTTAAAAAATCACCGATATTGCTCAAATTCATCTTTGCCGTCGAACTTACCTCTTGCCCATTCATCGACGGGAGTTCTTCAACTACATCAACTACCACTTTGGTCGGATCGGCCGGCACCGGAAAGATCCATACTGCGTTCTTGTCGCTGATACCGTCAATCTTTACGCCCACCACCATTTTTTGCAAACCGTTCGCGTAATTTATAAACGCCTGCTGATCGGTTTCGTCTGAATAATCCCAGCGGTCTGAATAAGGGTCGGGCCGCGAGATTACCATGCCGTCCGCAAAAGCCGCGGCAGGTGCCACCAACAATGTTAATATTACCAAAAAAGAAACTAGCGCTTGTTTTATCATCTGGCAATTTATCCGTATTTTTTCCCGCTGAAGCGGTTAATTTTTAAAATACGGATTGATTAAATTATTTTAAAACCATTAATATATTATACGTCAAAAATTAAAAGCAACCAACATTAATAACCAATATAGCGCATACACCGCTTCAAAAAACCATGCTCTTTATTCAAAAAACCATAAAAAACCCGCCCCTTGACAGGATTTTTAAAAAAGGCAAAATACAATATAGTGACATTGTAAGTAAAACTGCCAGGCAGTACGCCCCGTGTTAAAAGATGCGGGGAGATTGTTTTTTATTCCAAGGTGAATACCGGGATCACCCGGAGAACCGAAGGAATAAGGAGCCCAGAGGAAACCTCCTCTGGTCGCCGCCCGCGGGTTCGCATCACGGGAGGCGAAAATCCGAGATTTGGGAAATATAATCTCGATACCTGGCGCATCTTAAAGCCATGTTTTCGAAACTATTCCAATTTATGTTTCCGAAAACCTGCCCTAAATGCCAGGGACTTTTGATTGTGATCACCGGGCCAAGTGGAGTCGGCAAAGATACTGCCAAAGAACTCTTTCTGAAACGCAATCCCGGATTCCATAAGATCGTCACCGATACCAACCGCACTCCCCGGCCGGGAGAAGTAGACGGAGTAAACCACAATTTTTATACCGACCAGCAATTCAAACAAAGGATCAAAGAAGGAAAATATTTGGAATATATTGAGGTCCGCCCTGGAGAATTTAAAGGCACCTGCAAAGACGCGATCTCGGCGATCCTTAGCGGAAAGAATGTGATTTGGCAAGTGGATGAATATGCCATGGCGCATATCAAAGACATTATCAAGGAAAATATGCCCGACATGGCCGACTGTATTTTAGAGAAAACTATTACAATTTACATCGCCCCTGAAGACTGGGACCAGCTGCGGGAACAATATTTCCGCCGCGACCCCAAAGCCTCGGAAGAAAAATTTCTGATCAAGCTGGCCCGCGACCGCGAAATGTGGTGGCAATATCACGATCGCTACGATCATATCGTCATAAATAAAAGAGGGAAACTTAACGACACCGTGGCCGCTATCGAGAAGCTGGCCGCTAAAAAAGCCGAATCGCTGGCCAATACCCAGATTGCACCCGCCGCCGTAGTTATCAACTAGCCCGCAGCACCGATTTGTCGACTGCGTTTTTTGTTACGTAAATGGCAACCGTTAAAATATCGAAATATCTTTCCGAAGCCGGAATCGCTTCCCGCCGTAAAGCCGAAATCCTAGTTACCCAAGGGATGGTTTTTATTAACGGCAAACCTATGACCGATGTCGCCGCCCGGATCGACCCGGAGCATGACCACGTAACCTATGACGGCCAACCGGTAAAAATAACCAAACGAGTATATTATCTGCTCAATAAGCCCCTCGGCTACACGTCCACCACTGCTGACCGCCACGCAGAACAACTGATTACCCAGCTTGTCCCGCAAATCCCCAAAGTATGGCCAGTCGGCCGCCTTGATAAATTAACTTCTGGGTTAATATTGCTGACCAATGACGGCCGCCTCACGCAAAAGATCACCCACCCGCGTTATCAAATCGAAAAAGAATACGAAATAGTGACCAGCCGCCCCCTTGCCGCAACCGATATCGACATGCTACAACGCGGCATCAGGCTCGAAGACGGGTTCGTCAAACCCGATCTTTTTAAGCAAATTCGCCCCGGAGTTTACCGCATCGTGATCCACTCTGGAAAAAAACGCGTCGTACGCCGTTTGATCGAAAAAACCGGAAAATCGGTTTCCGGATTAAAAAGAGTCCGCATTGGCCGGCTTCTGCTGGAAAACATCCCTTCTGGAAAGTGGCGCTCCCTAACGCCAGAAGAAATCTCGAAACTATTGGCCAAGTAATTTTTCGTATTCCTCGATCATGCGCCCCGCCATCATTTTTGATGACCATTTTTGCGCTTCAAGTACCGTTTCTTTCTTCTTTCGCCGGTATAATTTTTTGTCGGTTACCATTTTGATCAACGCGCCGCAAAAATCTTCTTCATTAAGGTCCACCAGTATCCCGGCACGTTCTCCGCGCATGATTTCCAGCACCCCCATCTTTCCTACCGCCACTACTGGCGTGCCGCTAGCCATCGCTTCGATCAAAACCAAACCTTGGGTCTCTGTCACCGATGCGAAAACGAACAGGTCGGCCGCCGCGTAGCAATCCCGCAATTCATCCCCCTGGATATACCCCAGAAAATTGACTCTTAGCGAAATCCCCATCTCTTGCGCCAGATCTTCAAGCCTTTTACGTGATGGCCCCTCGCCGGCGATCATTAAGCGACAATTGGGAATACAACCCAAAACGCGCCGGAACGCGCCGAAAATAAAATCTATATTCTTTTCCTCTGCCAACCGCCCCGCATATAAAAACAATACTTCGTTTTCGGAAAAATTATGCTTTGCCCTGAATTGGCGCGGCTGGCGGTTATTGAATCGGTCCAAATCGATCCCGGTAGGAATAGTTACGACCGGGGTTCGCGTCCGGTAGGATACCACTTCTTCTTGCATTTGCAGCGATGGCGCTACTACCAGATCGCACATATTGCAATACCTTTTACTGATCTCGCGCGCGGATGCGATCTTCAACGAGCGCGGCAAAAACTGGAAATAATGGTTAAGATAAGCCGCGTAAAAAGTATGATATGTATGGACAACTTTGATTTTCGCCGATCGCGCCCACATCGTCGCCGACCATCCCAAAGTAAACGGGGTTTGCGTATGGACAATGTCATACTTTTCCGCCAAAAAAGCCCTCTTTTTCCCCCGGATCACTCCGTAAGCGAGTCGGTCTTCCGGATCGAACGCCAAATATATCGAAGGGTAGCGTGTTATCTTAAACGGCTCCCCGTCCTCGGTTTTATCCGGATAAGCCGGCGCATGTATATGAACTTCATGTCCCCTCAAAACAAATTCCCGGGCGAATATCCGGGTGGAAACCGAAACCCCGTTAATACGAGGGAAATAAGTGTCAGTAACGATTGCAATTTTCATACTGGATTTCATTTAACGCCCCCAAATGGACGATCCCGCCCTTACGATCATCTTGATAATTGATTTTACCATAAAATACCATCAATCTGCCATGCGTATAACCATATTCTCTGCCCTTTCTTTTAACAAGTTATTGGCATTGCCCGTATAGGATTGTATTTGCCGCCAAAATCAATTACAATTATCAAATTATGGATATTATTAGCCAATTGATCGGCAACCAGCCGTTTGCGGCTGGGATTGTGGCGTGGTTCATCGCCCAAATGTGGAAATTTATTCTGGCACTCAAGCACGGCATCAATCGGAAAGCCTTCCAAAGGTTTTGGGCCAGCGGCGGCTTCCCTAGTTCGCATTCTTCAGCGGTAACTGCCCTAGCGGCCGCATGCGGCCTGAATTACGGTTTTGATTCACCCTATTTCGCGATCGCGGCAATTTTTGCGTTCGTGATTATCTACGACGCCTTCACTCTTCGTCATGAAGCCGGAAAACACGCCGAAGCTTTAAACCGCATCATGGAGGACATGTATGTGAACAAAAAAATCGAAGCTAAGCATTTGAAAGAATTGCTAGGACATACCCGGATCGAGGTCTTTTTTGGATTTCTTCTGGGAATCGCAGTCTCCTACCTCATGTGGCTTGCGTAGTTTGCAAAATGCTCCCACGTTAGTGGGAGCATTTTTTATTTCAACCATGCAATTTACCGCTTTCCTTTAATTTATTCTTAGCCCTTTCCACGCCCCGTTCGCAACGGTTTCCCCATCCGTCTATAAAACCCTTTTCGTTGAGCACGCAAACGATCTCGCAATTGTTCGGACAACCGCCGCATTCCACGCCGGCCGTCACAAACCGGATATCTTTTACGCCAAAATCAAAATACCGCTCGTTATCCTGATCACGTGCCAATATCGCGATCCCCATCGCGCCCATCAAATGACCGATTTCATCCACGATGATCGACTGGCCGATGATCCTTTCAAAAGCCTTGGTCACGCCCACATTTTTACTCACGCCCCCCTGGAATACGATCGGCGATTTTATGGTTTTCCCCTTTCCCAAATTATTCAAGTAATTATAAACTATCGAGTTGCACAACCCCGCGATAATATCCTCGGTCGGATAGCCCATCTGCGCCTTATGTACCAAGTCTGATTCGGCAAAAACCGTGCACCTGCCCGCGATCTTGGTGGGATTTTTCGATTTTAGCGCGTAGCCGCCGAATTGCTCCACAGGTATGTTTAGCCGCCGCGCCTGAGATGACAAAAATGATCCCGTCCCCGCCGCGCATAGGGTATTCATTGCGTAATCGGTGATTATCCCGTCGTCCAAAATTATTATTTTGCTGTCCTGGCCGCCGATCTCTAAAATAGTCTTCACGTCCGGATGGAACGACAGCGTCCCGATCGCATGGGCCGTGATCTCATTTTTCACGATCGTCGCATTCAATATCGCGCCGATCAGTTCCCGCGCCGAACCAGTAGTGCCGATCGCCCAGACCTCGCCGGCGTTCCCGATTTGCGATTGTATCTCGTTTAGAACCCTTTTTACCGCCTCGATCGGATTGCCTTCGGTCCACAAATAAGATTGCGCGTAGATCTTGTTTTCCTTATCGATCGCCACCGCTTTGGTCGAGATCGAGCCAATATCTACGCCTAAATATAATTTTTTCTTGCCGTTATTTTGATCCATGTTTTTTGGAATTTTTTTTCATGTAAAGCATGTCGCAAAAAGCTTCTATGCGCGTTTCGACCCCGGCTTCCGAAGTTTGTGAATCAAAGCTGAAATAGAGTACCGGCACGTTATGGTCCTTGGATATATTGCTCAGTGCCGACATCGCGCTCACCTCCGGCATGCAACCGAATGGCTTCAAATGGATTATCCCGTCAAAACCCTTTTTCACCAGTTCATGCGCCCGGGCCACGCTCTCGGTGCCATGCGAACCGATATGGTGCCTCAAGTAAGGCTTGGCGTCCTTAATATGTTTTTTGATCAGATAGTCTCCGGTAAAATATTCGGTCAAGATCCCGGACACCGTCACAAAACGATGCACTTCGATGTTCCTCTGTGCCAATTTCTTTTCCAAATAGAAATTAGAAAACGGTTCCATCAGCATATATAGCTCGCCCACGACCCCCACGCGAAGCCGGTCAGCCGGCTTGTTCAATTCAACTCTGGCCAGCTCCGCCAAGTATTGTTTTTTTAATGCCAGCGCCTTGCGAATAGAATACGCATTGGAAATATCCACCAGGAATTTTTTATATATTGCTTCCATTTGGCCAGGCTTGGCTTGGAATCCCACATCGCGGCGTACGACTTCGGCTACCCAATCGATAGTGCGTATCCTTGCCAAACACACCGCGATCCGGTGCGCGATCTTGGCATAGGAATTCTGTGGATTAGCTTGCTTGAAGTTCTTGATCAACCCGATTATCCCATAGTTGTTCGTCAGCTTTACGAAATCGAATTTATAACCCAGCCGCCGCAAAATATGCTCTTGCATTTCACCGTAATAACCGAAACGACAGCCGCCGCCCGCCTGGAACAAATAATCCGCGCCGGCCTCCAAAGCTTCGATATAATTGCCCAAATTGTATTTAAAAGGTATGCAAACCGATTCCGGGCTGTATTTGCATCCCAGTTCGATCGTCTTTTTGGTGATCGGCGGCGCGATCAAAGGCTGGCCGATCAGCTCCGCCAAGCATTTAAGGGCGAAATAATAATCGCCCATATGGGGGAAACTTACTTTTTTTTGCGGCATTTTCTTAAATTAATCACATCGACAAAACTTTCCAGCCGGGTTTGCAAACCGACGCGGCTTTCCAATTCGTCCAAAGTAATGATAATACTGGGAACGCCGGAGATTTTGTTCTGACAAAGCGTTACCGCCAGCGCGTCCGGTCCGCAAGGGAATGTCGTCAAAAAAACGATCCCGTCCACCATATCCTTGTAATATTCGGCCGCCCCCAGCAATTCTTTGTGGTAAGTCCAATAAAGCGTTTTTGATAAATTCAAAGAAAGCTTTTTTGCTTTATTGCTCTCCATGCGGTCCGAATAGATCACCTCGGCCCCCAATTTTCCCAGCCCGTCGATGATCGGCTTGCCCAAAAAATTATCGTAGGTCGTATACGGATGCGAAACCACTAGGATCGCCAGCTTGTCATTCTCTTTAACTTCTTTTATCTTGTCTTCTTGGGCCGCGTTTTTCTCGCGAATTGCGCGCCTCCATTCCGCTTTTGCGCTCAAATACGAACGGATCACCCGCAGCGGGTCGCGCGTCACCGCCATACCGGCCTTAAACATTCCCATTGCCTCGGTTTGGAAATTCTCGGCATTAACCGTATATTCGATTATCTTCATCTCGGGAAAAATATTGCGCGCGATATCCACTAGCGCCATGAACTTGACGCACATCTCTTCGTTGCGGTGCAGGCAAGCCACGTTGGGAATAAAAACCACGTCGCACTTATCGCGCAGCCAATCCAAATGCCCTGTAAATATCTTTACCGAAAGGCAGCTCTCGTCAATCGAAAGACGGCCGCCCCGGGCCACCGTTTCCTTGTTCGTTTCCGGACTTGTTATAACTTGCGCCCCAAGCCCCCGGAAGAAATTTTCCCACATTTTGCCGTATTTATGATACAGCAGCGCTCTCGGAATCCCGACGCGCACCTTTTTTTCAAGCGTATTCATGCCAGTTTTCAACAATAAACAAGATACCATATTGCCCCCTGGTTGGCAATGTAATCTTGTCCAAAATAAAACCGCGGCACGCCATTAGCATCCCCGGTTTACTCTCGATCTCATTTTAATTCACTGGGCAATCTCTAGGGTTGAAGTCGCTACCCCCGCATCAGCATCGTTAACCGTTTCTACGGTTGTTGACGCGCTTTCTTCTGTCGGCGCAAAATTTTTAATCGCGGTCATCGATCCGCCCGAATTTTGGATCAATTCCCGCAATTGGTCGCCTGTCAAACAGATATCGACCCCATTGCTATCCATTACGCACATTTGCCGGGTTTTTATCTGCTGACCGCTCAATTGCTCAGCCTCGATCTGTTTTGTCGCGATCTTCTCGACCACTAATTCCTTTAAACTGGCCACCCCATTCTCCACCGCCATCCCCAACCCGGCCAGCGCATTCTTAACAAGGTTGGCGATCGTATTTTCCTGGCCCTCCCCAAGCGCCAAAGTAGTCGTACTATCGATCGCGCCATGGTAGTCCAGTTTTAGATTGATGTCATCAATTTGTTTTTGCTGCTCCTGGATTGATTTTACGATCATCGGCACCATCCCCACCATGCTTAGCGATTTATAGCCGTCGGTATCGATCATCACCAGTCTGGGCAAGATTGTTTCCACTTCCTGGGCCAGAAATCCCATGCTTTTGGGATCGTTATCGGATTGCGAATTCCAATTGAAGCTTACCGGCCGCAACTTATTGATCTCGCTCAGCCCGTAATTAAGGTCTTCGATGTTTTTCTTTAACCTCTCATCGGAAGTGCAGGTGATGGTGCCGTCCGACGCGCTGATACCGCAGCTGGTATTGTTATCGCTATTAAACCGCGCGATCACCCCCGTGCCGCCAGCCTTCACATCCAGCGCGTACGCCGGCGCCGTGGTACCGATACCCACATTGCCCGCGTTATTAACATACAACGCCGAAGTAGAACTGGCATTAGTAATATTCAAGGCCGCACTAGTAGCAAGATTATCTACTCCGACCACGTGAAATCTCGCAACAGGAGATGCCGTACCCACGCCTACATTACCGTTCATAATAATTGTCCCGTTTAAAAATCCCAAAGTTGTCGCCCGACGCCCTAGCGGCCCGTCATATTGAAGAAAAACTTCTCCGCCGAATCCCATATTATACGAGTCCGCGGAATTATAGTTGATCGTCTCCAAAAGCTTGTAATAAGTAGGATCATTAGACAATGCCATTGACCGGCTCAAACCGGTTAAACCATATAACGACAACTTCTCCGCTGGTACGGTCGTCCCAATCCCAACATTACCGGAACTGTTTATACGCAACGCTTCGCCCGCATTCGTCCAAAATTGTAATCCGCCCGAAGCCGACATAGCCGCGATTCGGCCAAAATTACCACCGTCTATGTTCAAACCCACAGTTCCCACCATCCAATCATTAGCTGCCGCCGTAAGGCGTATCGCCCCCGCCACTTGCAGCTTCTCGCTTGAACTTGTCGTCCCGATGCCCACATTGCCATTCCCTAAAACTGATAAACGATTGCCTCCCGCAAGCGTATACGACAACCCCGAAGCGGTTGTTGAAAAAGCTACTGTCACGGTTAATGAAGTATCGCTCGCTATGGTCGCAATCGTCCTAGCTGTCTCTCCCGAAACCGTAATAGTATCGCCAACTTTAAATGTATTTAAAAATTGCGTACCTGTGCCGGTTAAAGTAATTGTGCCGTCGGTTACTACCGTACCTGATCCCGCAGTCCTTTGGTTAACTTGAAAAATACTAGTCGCCGCGCTCGTGCCAATACCAAAGTTACCTGAACCGTATTTTATCCGGACATACTCGCTGTTATTATCGCCTCCCCGAATCGAAATATCCGCGGTCGTCGGTTCCAAACCGATAGAAGACTTGGAAGCGATTTGATACGTTTGATTTGTAGTATAAAACCCAACGCGCGGCACATATTGGCCAGATCCAGCGTCAGAATAACCAAACAATAATTTATTATTTTGCCCGTTAGGCATTTCAACAAAGCTGGGCCACGCACTCGCACCGTACAAACCGTCAGGAGTATAGGTTGTATAAGTATTGCGCGCGATCAGACTTCCGGCCACATCCAATTTTACGCTTGGATTCGACGTGCCAATCCCGGTATTACCATCATTGCGCACATACAACAACGGCGTAGAAGAAGCGTTAATTACATTCATCGCCACTGTCGAATTGGTGATTCCTGTCCCCACTACCTGCAATCTTGCCCCCGGTGAACTCGTGCCGATGCCGACACTACCAGCGTTTATTATTACATTACCCACGTCAAACCAGCCGGCAAAAGATCGCGTAGCCCCATCAGCATTTAATCCGCCCCGGGCAAATATTCCCGCCCCGCCCCACGCATTTCCCCCTCCGCCCGTTGACGCATTACCTCCAATAGCTAAGATTCCCGCCCCGCCGCCAGAGTAATCCCCGCCATTGCCCCCGGCAAAATAACCCCCCGCCTTACCACCTTTATAAGTATTATTAGTAGTATTCTCCACCCCATAAGTATAAGCCGCGCCGCTTCCATACTGATCGCCAAACACCGAAAAAGCATGTTGCCGCCCCCCGCCATAATATGTCGTATTCCCGCCCCAATTACTCGCCGTATTAGCGCCTACAGTATGCAAAGTTGTTCCCGGCGCCGTCGTCCCGATACCCACATTACCCCCGCTATCAATTCGCATCCGCTCTGCCGGGCCGGCGCTAAAAAGCAAACTCCCGCTCACCCCGCCGGCCACCAATGCCAAATTGGTAGCATTACTATACCACCCGCTGCCGATCCAAGTTGTATTTATGCCAGAATTAGCCGATATCCATCCGCCCACTTCCAGGGACACCCGGGGATAATTGGTATTGATCCCCACATAGCCTTGGTCACTGACCATGAATTTATTAACGTTGCTGGCATCGCGCACCAACAGCGCCGCCGCTAGCTTGTCCGGCGAGGTATCATTATCAAGATCGGTAAACGCGCTATCCACGGTCAAACTCGTATCCGAAGCGATCGCCACCACTGCCTTTGTCGTACCGCTCACGGTAATGCGGTCGCCAACTACTAGTTCCGATAAAAACTTGGTTCCCACCCCGGTCACCGTAGCCGACGCAATTGGATCGATCGAACCGGTCAATACCGAAGTTGCTGTTCCGGTAAACCGGCCCGAACCCGCCGCGTCAAATTTCAAAAGCGGAGTTACCGTACCAATTCCGATATTACCGTTTAACGCCACCGATAATTTTTCCGTGCCCCCGGTAAATAATCCCAGCCGGCCGTAATTACCGTCATGCGGCTGCATATAATTGCCGTTGACAACGTAACCGATTTTATCCGTACCGCGCGTATTGATACTTCCGGCCACATCCAGCGCATATCCCGGCGCGGTCGTACCAATTCCCACGTTGCCGTTCTCTTGGATACGGAATAATTCCGAACTCCAATCGTTATCATGGGCGATTTTAAATGCGGTTGCCGTATCGTTATTATTTTGGTCAAGCATTACCCCGATATTCCCATAACCTTGCAAATACGCGAAGCCATTATACGTTAACCCTTCAACCACCGAACCGCCAACTCCGTATACATAGCCGGAATCGATCTTCGTATTACCACCGCCAACATGCAACATGGCGCTCGGCGCTGTGGTGCCGACGCCCACATTGCCATTAGTATCCATCACTAATCCATTCGCTTTAGTTGTCAGATTATCGTTCATCGGAGCGATTTGGAAAGTGGTCGTATCGTTTATTAATCTGAAAATCCTTGAATTTGCCGCTTCGCTTCTATCGTTAAATAAAAACTGGGAAGCGCCCGAGCCATCCATTATGTTTGTTGATATGCCGCTGCTATAAATATCTATTCCGGTGCCCGCCGCGGTAACTCCATTTAATATTCCTGGGTTCCCAGTCCCAATTCCCACCTTACCCGTACTTGGGCTAAACACGATTCCATTCGTGCTTGTTGCATTCCCAACCCTAAACCCGCCCGCCACATCCAATGAATAACTTGGCGCGGTCGTACCGATGCCCACATAACCCGCATCATCAATTACCATTTTTACCAAACCCCCGGTTTTAAATTTTAGGCCCGAATCATTAACACCATGAATAGCCTGCTGGCTGTCACCCCAACTAACCGAATAGTTACTATCCAAAGAAAGAGACCCGTTGTGTAGATATTGAGAACCGCTGACCTGTAATCTTGTACCTACGGACGGCGGCGCCGAACCAATACCAACATTTCCAGTAGCAGGGCTGAACGCGATACCATTGGTCGACGTAGCGTTACCCACCCGAAAACCGCCATTCACATCCAATAAATAACCCGGATTCGTCGTCCCGATACCAACATAACCGGACGTATTAATTCTCATTCGCTCGCTCGCGGCCACAATAAACTTGACACCGTCGCCTGCTCCAGCCTGCAGTGCCAAAGTAATAGGAGATACAATATAAAAAGAACTTGGAGCCACCAAAGAATACTGGTCCAGGGTATAGGAACCGATCGAGTTAGTAAATCGGAACGCCTTAGTTCCACCAGCCGCAGAAACGTCAACTGGGTAAATCGGTGCAGTGGTGCCAATACCAATCAGGCCGGAAGCCTCAAAAATCGCCGAGTTACCCAGTGCGTTAGACGCAGTAAACTTGGGAATGTAGTTATTGGTACCCGAAACGCTGCTCCCCAATGCTAATGCCGCGCCGTTCCATTTGAGCGTGCCGGAGTCGTTGTAAAGCGCCATGGCCGTATCACTAGGTACGGAATTGGTAAGCTTAATGCCCGAACCGGCAACTTCGATCAAGCCAGTGTTGGAATTAAGGATAAGATTACCAGTGGCGGTACTGAGCGTATTGGTTTTTAAGGTAAGATTGTCGGCCGTCAGTGCGTGGCCTCTGCCGGTGTTGGAAATTGCCAAGGCAGCCGCCGTGCTGTTGGCGGTAATGGTGGCGGTGTTGGATAAGATGAGATTGCCTTGGATAGTTAAAGCGCCATTGGTAGCAATGTTGCCGCTACTGTCGGCCGTAAAATTACCGCTACCGATGTTTAGCGTGGTCCCGCCGATATTGGCCGGCATGGTAAATGTTTGGCCAATGGAATAGCTGGGACGGTCGGAGTCCAGCTGGCGCATCAAGCGGGTTACCTGGTCGCGCAGGTCCTGGTCGGCCACCACGGTGTTAATTTTGGTTTCGATGGTCTTAACGGTTTGGATCTCTTTGGTTTGGATTTCCTTGGTGGGATTGATGTTTTGGACGATCGTCGGATTGGTATTGGGATTGGAATTTGCATCCGCATCCAAAGGTTGGTCCTCGGCATATCTGCCCGTCGGCGGAACCGAGGCCTGATCTTTATCAATTGTGTTTGCGTTAGTATTGGTATTTCCCGTATCGATTGTTTTATTTGTGTTTTCGTTTGAAGATTGGTTATTGTTTGGAGCTTGGTTACTGGCGCTTGGAATTTGATTGGCTACCGCCGGACAATTAACACCGAAAAAGCAAGTTACTCCTTGCCAGAAGGAAGCAATACTGGCCAAGCCGTCGCTCAAACTAAAAGCCCCTACTCTGGCAGGTAGGGCGATACAACACAAAATTACCAAAAATGCGCCGGCAATTTGGGCTAAAAATTGTGGTTTTTTATATGGCTGTTTTAATCCCATGAACCGCAGAATTTTGTACCTGCTTGAATATATTTATTATACTTTATCAAAACTACATTTGCCAGCCGGCGCCGATTAAAAAACGCCCCTCGCGGAAGCGTTTTTACTTAATTATTGATTATTACTTTTTAAGGTTTTCTTGCTTTCTTGCTTTTATTGCCTGTTCATTCGGTTCATCATCCCGAATCCCGCACCAATTTGGATCATCTGTGCGGTAATACTGCCATCTGCATTTTTGGATCCGGTCACTGAAACCTCAGTACCTTCGGTTAAATCACCCGCGGCCGCCTCGGCCAACTTGGAAATTTTTGCCCCATCCGCCAAAACTACCGCTTGTTCATTCCCATTAAAACTCTTTACTGTTATGCGATTACCTCCCACTGCCGTGATTTGACCATTAACAAACCCCGAATTAGCTCCGCCCGGGATATCGGCATCTTGCCCATTTTGCGGCGCCACTGCTTGCCGATCATCAACATTCGAAACCTCGGCTGGCTGCTTGTGATCGCCTTTTTCGATTTCCGCCCCTTGCCTATTGGGCTGGATGCCTTGCGGCCTTATTTGCAAAGAATCCACCGAAATGCTGCCGTCCTCATTTTTCGTGCCTCGCGCGGTCACCGTCTGGCCCACCGCCAAATCACTGGCCTGGCCGTCTACGATCTTGGTAATTTTAGTCGCCGCCGAATATAAAGCGATTACCGAACCGCCGTTATTGGTTTGCACGGTAATACTGGCATCGTCTTTGCCTAATATCTTACCGCCGACAAACCCGAAATTGGAATTCCCGCTACGCATTCTGGTTCTCTGGCCGGCCGGCGCACCCTCCCCCGGCATAAAATTATGTCCGGTTTGAACATTACCTGGAGTTGTATTTTTTGATTTGGAATAATACCACATGCCCGCCACCCCGACTGCCGCCAGCGATCCGCACGCCACTAGTACAATGATAATTTTTTTGCTCATATTTATGATTATTATCTAATATAAAAATTCGAATTCAAGTTTTAGGATTTAATTTTTAGGATGTTATCATTCATACCGCAACGCGTTGATCGGATTCAATTTGGCCGCGCGCCACGCCGGATAATAACCAAAAATTATTCCGATCGCCGCCGAAACTCCGAACGCCAGCAGCACCGAAAAAAGCGATATCTGCGTATTAATGCCACCGAATTGCTTTACTGCCAAACTAGCCAGCCATCCGATCAATACGCCGATCACGCCGCCGATGAACGTCAAGGTTACCGCTTCGGCCAAAAATTGCAATGTGATATCTCCCTTTTTGGCACCTACGGCTTTGCGCAAACCGATCTCGCGCGTACGCTCGGTCACCGTCGTCAGCATCATATTCATGATGCCGATCCCGCCCACCAGCAGCGATATGCCCGCGATCGACGCCAACAATATCGTCAACGTCCCCGCGATCGACGACGCGCTTGCCACAATATCCGCTTGGTTCATTATTTGGAAATCCGCACTTGCCGCATCGGTTATTTTATGGCGCGCCAACAACAGCTCGGTCACGTCCGTTTGTACTTGACTTAGTCCCTCCTGGGTTTCTCCCTGGATGCTAATATTGCTCACTTTATTGCTCCCCGAAATATAATGCAACGCCGTGCTCAAAGGTATATATATCACGTCATCTTGGTTGGAAAAGCCCGAACCGCCCTTTGCTGTGGTTAATCCCACCACTTTAAAATCAAGATTTTTTATGCGTATTGTTTGCCCGATCGGATCCGCGTCTTCGCCGAAAAGATCCGTCGCGGTTGTTGGTCCGATCACCGCCACCTTGGCCTTTGCCTGGTCATTTTCTTCGGTAATGAACACGCCATTATCAACCGCCACGTTACGCACCGTCGAATATGCCGCCGTCACGCCGTTAACCGAAGTATTCGTGTTGGTCCCTTTGGCGGTAATCTGCGTGCGTGTTGAATACTGGGGTGCCACTTCAACCACCCCGGATATCTCGTTTTTAATTGCTTCCGCATCCGCCAAAGTAAGCGTCTGCGCGTTGCCGCGGCCCGCGCTCACCTGCTGGCCTATGCCCCGTTGAAATCCCGGCATCACGATCAAAAGATTCGACCCCAGCGCCTCGATACTGGAAGTGATCGACCCGGCCGTACCCTGCCCGATCGAAACCATCGCGATCACCGAACCAATCCCGATCACGATCCCCAAAACCGTCAACCCGGAACGGGCTTTATTGGCCAATAATGCCATGAATGTTTCTTCAAAAAGATCGGTAATTTTCATATTTGCTGTGGAGCCGTTTCCGGTTTTTTAATGCCAAGCACGACCGCGCCTTTGTGGCCGTTATGAACATCGCCCACGATCATCCCGTCGCGGATGGTAATAATGCGCCGCGCATACTCAGCAATATCATGCTCGTGCGTGATCAAAACGATCGTATGCCCCTGTTCGCGGTTAAGCCGCTGAAAAGTTTCCATGACCACCTCTCCGGTCTTGGTATCCAAATTTCCGGTCGGCTCATCGGCCAAGATCATCGACGGACTGTTCACTAGTGCTCTTGCGATCGCCACCCGCTGCATTTGTCCGCCGGAAAGCTGGTTGGTGTAATGCTTATGGTACTCTTCGCCCAACCCCGCTTGTTCCAAAACCGTTTTGGCGCGTTTTTCTCTTTCTTCCTTTGGAACGCCGGCGTACACCAGCGGTAAACAGACATTTCGCAATACTGTTGTGCGTGGCAACAGGTTAAAAGACTGGAACACAAAACCGATCTTGCCCTTCCTGATATCGGCCAGTTCGTCATCGGAATATTTAGCCACATTTTTGCCATCAAGTAAATATTCTCCCGCCGTCGGCGTATCCAGCATTCCCAAGATATTCATCAACGTCGACTTGCCCGAACCCGACGGACCAATAACCGCCACAAACTCCCCGTCACTTATGGAAAACGATACTCCTTTAAGGATCTTGGCTTCAACTGTACCAGTTTTATAATTTTTAGTAATATTTTTACATTCGATCATAGAATAGGTAATGCTAATGTATTGGCCCGCCAACGCCGCCCATGTTGAAAAATGACCGGTTGTTGCTGCCACTGGCATTGCTGCCGGTAATAGTGGTTTTGCTGGTTTGCTTGGAGCTGGTTACCACGATCCTATCTCCTTCGCCAACGCCCTCCAAAATTTCAGTATTCGTATCGTCCGACAAACCCACCGTCACCACTTGCTGCTTTGGTTGCGCGGCATCGGCACCGCCGGGGATCAAAACATAAGAACTTTCATTGGCAGTTTTTACCGCCGTGCTCGGCACCAGCAAAACATTTTGCCGGGCCTGGGTAATGATAGTTGCCGAGATGCTCATGCCGGGCTTAACCTGGCTATTCTCGGTATCCAAAGCGATCGTCACCTCATAACTGACCACCCCCTGGCTCACTGCCCCGACCGAATTGACTTGCGCCACCTTACCGGTCATTGTTAAGTCTTCCAGCGCCGAAAAAGTCAGGGTTGCCTTCTGGCCCACTTTCACCTTGGCAATATCGACTTCATTAAGCGTGATCGTCGCTACCAGGTTATCCGTGATCACGGTCGCCACGGCGGCATTGGCCACGATCTCATCTCCTTTATCAACTTCGACCGATGCTACCGTCCCGTCAAAGGGAGCGGTAATCGTATAATCTTCAAGTTTTTCGATCGCTTCCGAAAGGGCTCTTTCTTTTTGCAGAATCGCCAATTTTTGCGATCTGATATCGAGTTCGTCGGGAGCTTCGTTAAGATTTTCCAACGATTGCGTCTTTTCATCGATCGATCTGTTCGCGTTAACGATCGCGCTCTTGGCGCTAGTGATGCTCTGGGACGAAGAATACAGATCATTAAGACTGCTATTATTCTTCGAAGAATAACTGGCCAATTGCGTCAACTGCGTATCGGCAAACGATTGGGGATTGACGTTGCGCGCATTTAATATATCTTCGTAGCGCTGGACTAAAGTATTGGTATCCTTGATCGCCTCGGCGATCAATTTGGTCGTTTCGTAAGTTTCGGTGATCAAATCCTCTATTTGGCTTTCCTGCGAAAATTGGCTCAATGACTTATAATCTTGGAAGTTTTTATCGTATTGGGTTTTTGCTTTGCGATAGCTGGTCGCGGCCTTGGTCGCCAATGCCGGCGCTTGCGAGTCAGCATCCTTGATCGCGTCGGAATAATATTCCAAATAGGTCGAATTGGACTGGATAATATAAGAACTCGAACCCGTAACGATATCCTGCAATCCCGAAATCACCGCTGGCAAATCCAAAAACGCGCTTGCCACCGAGTTGAATCCCTGTTCGTAAGTTTTAGCCAGCTTTTCCTGGTCGTCCTTCAATGTTTCTTTAGCTTGGTCTAGGACATTCTGCGCCTGTGTCAACGATAATTCGCTGGCCGGCTCCATTAACTTTTCGTATGAAAGCTGGGCGGTCTCCAACGCGGTTTTGGCATCGTCGACCGCGGTTTGTGCGTCATCGTTATCTATCCTAGCGATCACATCGCCTGCCTTAACCTTGTCTCCCGCCGACACATTCACGCCCAAGACCGACCCGGCAACCTTCGATTTGAGGTCGGATTGCTTTGCCGCCGAAATTTGGCCGGTTCCGGCAACCGATTGCACGATCGTCCCCCGGCCAACCTCGCCGTAATTATAAGTTATCGTTCCGGTCGCATTTTGGCGCGGCCGCAAAAAATAATATCCCGCCGCCGCCAGCACAACAACAACGATCAAAAAAATTATCTTATGTCGCTTTATCGTTGAAAATATATTAACCATGTTTTAATAACCCAAAAATTAGGGTCAATTATTACTTTATTACTTTCCCGCTCTTCTTGCTTTCTCGCTTTTCCGCTTTTCCCCCGGTCACTCGTCAAAACGACTCACGCCGAACGCTTCGATCTGGTCCCCATGGCGGTCGCCGATCACCACCACCATATCCCCCACCGAAAAATCTTCTCCAAACGGCAACCGCGTTTTGCGGGTAATTATAACCAGCAAATTTTCCTGCTGGCGGTTGGCCATGATGAAATTTTTTTCTTGAAACTCCATTATGATCCCGTTATGGATATTATTGAATCTCTTTGGCCCCAAGTCGCGGTAAAAACCGGTACCGCACGCTCCCGGCGGAATATTTCCTTCCCGGGGCGGCCCTCCCGCCAGCGGACAATTGGCGATGCGCTCATGTAATGGCGTGCGGTCCACGATCAACCCCCCGGCAACCACCACCAAAAGCAGTCCCAGCGCCGAATATAATAACGGTAACCGATACGCGAACGCGTAGTGTCGCACCAGTATTTCCAAAATACCGATAAAAACCAAAACCGCCAAAACCAGCATCCAAGGCACGGATATCAAAAAAACAAAAAGTCCGTGCCAGCCAAAAACCGGCGCCGCCCAAATCCCGGTCTTGCGGGCAATAAATAAAAACAAGCTCAAAAAATAAAGAATTGCCAGAAAAAGCGCCGCTATTCCCGCAATCCACAAACCCGCCTTCAAAATAAAGTGCCATTTGGGCCGCATTTTCAATTCTCCCTTTTGGGCCGCGCTTAATATTTTCTCGCTTATTGATTTGTTTTGCTGGGTTTGGTCTTCCATGTTTTTCAAGGTTTGATCCTTTTCGATCCTAGATCGCAAAATTATTAAAATTATTATTGCCGATATTTTTTTTCAGCAATGCTTTCCCCCGCTGCAACCGGATACCCACCGTCGATACCGGCAAATGCATAATATCGGCGATTTCCCGGTAACTCATCTCTTCAAAATAATACAATACCAGAGGCTCCCGGTATTTCGCCGGTATCTTGGAGATGTAGCCGTCCAGCACCCGCCGCAAATCGGCGCGCGCCACATCGCTGTCAGCACTCTCTTTTGCCGCCGGATGCGGAAAAAAGATATCAAAATCGATAAAAGATATCTTTTCCGACTTTTTCTTTTTTAACGCGTTCACGAATTCATTATGGGCAATGCGGTAGATCCAAGGGGAAAAACGGCGGCTGGAATCAAAGCTCTTAATATTCACATAAGCCTTCACGAAAACATCCTGGACGATATCTTTCACGTCGTCAGGATGGGAAAGGAATTTCCTCGCGTATCGCGCGATCTTTTTCTCGTAACGGGACATCAATAAGGTAAACGCCTCTACTTCCCCGTTTTGCACGCGCTGCGCGATGATTTCATCGGTTGCCTCTTCCATATAATAGACCTTCAGTCGCCTTGCCCTTCGCCGAACAATGCTCGGTAATGGTTATTTACAATAAAGCCGTAATTCAATTATTACATTACGGCTTTGGTCTTTATTTCGCACGCGCACGACGGCAGTTATTTATCCGCCAGAATACCCCGTTTCGCCATCCGCCAACCGGCGGATACGGATTGCCTCAGGTAAGTTTGTTAATTTTCCGCAGCGCACTCTTCAAATATTTTGGGCGGCGTGCTCCTTTTGAAATTTCCTGCATGGCTGGCAGTATAATAGCCGCCCCCTTCGAGCTTGGCATAATAGCAGAAAAAATTAGAATAATTCGTATTATTCAAACCGCAATAAATATAATCCTTACCGCAAACCGCCTTTTTATTTGAATATTGCTTGGCCATCGGATCCTGCGAAGTCACAGCCTCCGCCGCCCCGATCTGCAACGGATACCCATAAAGCTTTCCCTTGCAATCTCCGGAATTAACCCCGCAAGTATAATACTTGCTGTTGGCATCGAACCATTTTTTTTGCAACGCAACCAGCGCCGTCATGTCCCGCATGCGCTGCGCGTCCCGCCCCAAAGCTTCCGTCTCCGTTGTTGAAGTTGCGGCCAGAATTGGCTCTGAACTCGATGCCGTCCCGCCCCCGACAATACCCTTTCCCGGCACGGCTAGCAACTCCGCCTCCTCTTTGGCAACGCTTTCGCCCGCAACCGGTGTGGTTGTCGTTGTTGCTGGCGAAGCATTTTCCGGCGTCGCAAATTCATTGATATTATCGGTTTCGTCCGCCGGTTCCATAAAATTAAAATACGCCACCAACCCACCAACAACCACGATCAATACAAAAAATACGGTTAGCGCCGCCACGATCGGTTTTATCTTTTTCTTACCTCCCGCATCGTCAAGATCATCATCCATGATTACCGGCTTGTCCTCTTTTATGATCATCCCCGAATTTGGAACGGGAGGCGTCACGCGCGATTGGACCGCATGAAACGCTTCATCGATCTGCTGGTCCACCCAGCCCGCGTCGCGAAGCGCCTTTTTAACCATGTTTTCCGGCACGCCCCTTTTGCACTCTTGCTCAATATAATTGACCAATTGTTGCTCCATTGTAGTTTAAATTAAACAATAAGCCTAACAATACTAGAAACACAAACAATTTTGATTTGGCAGTTTAAAATTTTTTGGAAACTTCGATTTTTCGATCGCTTAATGTTTCCAATTTAATAATAACATTTTAACAATCATAGTAAAACAAAACCCGCCCCCTAATAACTTAAAATTCTCCGCCGCCTTAGATCCAGTAGGATACCATCTAATTTTTATTCTAATCAACTATTTCGGCAGTTATTTTATTTCCATGATCTCGTATTCGATCTTACCCCGCGGCGTTTCCAAAACAACGCGGCAACCGGTCTTTTTGCCGAACACTGCCTGGCCTAATGGTGACTTATACGAAATTTTTCCGCAAAAAACATCCGCTTCATCCGGGCCCACGATTATATATTCTTCCCGTACCTCTCCCGAAGCCAGCACCACGGTCATCCCGATCTGCACTTTATCGCCAACCTGCCTTTCTACCACCCGCGCGCTTCCGATTATCGCCTTTAATTCGGAAATCCTGCCTTCCACAAACGCCTGTTGCTCCTTGGCCTGATGGTAAGCCGCGTTCTCGCGCAGATCGCCGAATGATATGGCGTAGTTAAGCTTTTCCGCCAGCTCGCGCCGCGTTACATTTTCTAAAATTTCCAATTCCTTTTTTAATTTTGCCATCCCCTCGGGTGTCAAATAATTTTCCATATTTTTTCGTTGTTATCTACATCCTAGCGCTTTTAAATTTTTGTTCAAATTATTTTTTTATAACCTTGCGGCTTCGCAATTTTGCTTTTGTGGCACCTATACGGATCGGTTTTAAACCCCGGCAAGCTTGGACCCCCGCCAAATGGCCCGTCGCCCAGCACTGCTGCAAATTAAAACCTCCGGTCTCGCCATGGACCGCGATAATCTCGCCCGCGAAAAATAAATTTTTTATTATTTTCGACCTCATGGTCTTGTCATCTATCTCCAAAACCGCCACCCCGCCGCCGGTTACCATTCCGGCCTCGATATCCAGCAAGCCGTCGATTGCCAGCCTTACATCTTTGGTCGCAAAAACCAGCCGCCGCCGTTCTTCTTTGGTCACATCGTTCACGGTCTTGGCACTGTCCACACCCGCCGCCATCGCCACTGCCGCCGCCAGCTTCTGCGGCATAAAAACCGCCAGCATGTTTTTCAGCACCCGGTTAGGGTTCTTTGATATCTCGTCGATGATTTTTTTATCAAGCTCCTCGCGATTTACCTGGGGCATAAGATCGATCGAAAGCACCACCGCGCCTTTCTTTAAAAATTCCCCGATCTGCACGCTGGCATTCAGTATTGCCGGCCCGCTCAACCCGAAATGGGTGAATAAAATGTCCCCGGCCAGCTTTAAAACTTTCTTTTCGCCCTGCATCACGTTAATCCCGGCGTTTTTAACATCGACCCCGGCCAATTCTTTCGGCCACGATTCCTTGACCCGCAATGGCACCAATGCCGGCGCCAGGCTATCAATACTATGACCCAATTCGCGCGCCCAGCCGTAACCGTCGCCGGTCGCACCCGTGCCCGGATAGGATTTCCCGCCCGCCGCGATAATATAATTTTTCGCGCTGATCTTTTCCCCGTCCTCGAAAATAATTTCCTTGATCAAATTATTTCCGCATGCAATTTTTTCAACTTTTTTTGCGAATAAAATTTCCACTTTCAATTTCTGCAAACATTTTATAAGCGCCTCTAAAACTTCCTGGGCCTGGTTGCCTTTGGGAAATACTCGCTGCTTTTCTTCAACCGCGGTTTTCACGCCCAAGCTGCTAAAAAATTCAATGGCTTTTTGCGGCCCGAACTCCGAAAACGCGTGGAACAAAAACGGTCCAGTTTTGCCGTAATGGCCCACCAGCTGGCGCAAATCCGGCTCCAGATTGGTCAAATTGCACCGCCCGCCGCCGGTCAAAAGCAGTTTCTTGCCCGCACTTTCGTTTTTTTCGACCAAAACCACCTTTGCCCCGTTTTGGGATGCGGCAATCGCGGCCATCATCCCGGCCGGCCCGGCCCCGATCACCGCCACCTCGTACTTTTTAATTGTTCGCACCATATATGAATTTATCTAAAAATTATCTTAATCCGATAATAATCCCAAATCCAATAAATGCAACCATTTTAGCCCGGATTGACATAAAAAATAAGACTTAACAGCTTGCGATTTAGCTTTGACATTTTGCTAATTTTATGTTATAATATTGGCAGGCTAAGGAAGAACCGCACCTTTGGTTCTGTCCTTGCTAAGGATTGAGGAAAATGAATTTCTTGATTTCAGTATTGGTTCTTGTGGCCATCGCAGCTACAATGAACACCTGCACCGCCGAAGAAAATAACGCTTGGAACACCACCATTACACAAGTGATGTGGCCAGCCATTTTCGAGACCGCTCAAGAAGCAAATATGAGCGAAAGCACAGGCAATTACGTAAACATTGACGCCACGAATGTCACTGGCGACATGGAAGGAAAGTTCCTGCTCGCAATCGCAGGAACATTCAAAGAACTGAAAATTTTCCAGAACTCTCCTGGACTAATCGAATTCGCCGGCATTTTTATCCCGGCCAACGTAACCGTAGATAATGGATGCATTGGTGAAAGAATTGGGTTCAATGCGGCCGGGGTGCAATTCACCGCGACCGTCACTAGAGTGATGGATGGTGAAGTCCACTTCACCAATGAGCAGTGAGAAGGCTTAAAATAACTTTTTTCGCCGTCTGCTGCTCTTTTCATTTATTCACGCCCCCGGCGCGCTTTTTTATTTAATTTAACTCTCGGATAATTCATTCTTGCTTCCAAACAAACTCGCCCCCGCCACAATTACCCCTGCGGTAATGGCCGCCGCGCCCGAATAATAAAACGCGTCCGAAACCAGCGCAGTCTTATTCAGCATGTTCAAGCTGGTCAGCATCCAGTTCCAGTCATGTATCCCGCCCCCGATAAGCGGCAGCTCCATCGCGATCGCGTCACCCGCGTAGCGCGCCACATTGATAAAGCTCTGCCCCAGCCAAAGCATCATGATCCCGGCCGAAAAACGCTCCTCGCGCAAGAAAAAATACGCTACAAAAACCAAAGGCGCCAAAAGCTGTAATATCGTCCCTCCGGCCATGCCAATAAACTCTCCGAACGGCAAAAAGATCACATGCCCCGCTTCATGGATCACCAGGTCCACATTGTCCAAAAAATGATAACCGTTCCGGTCGGCCGCGCGCGAAAAAAAATACCACCCCGCCGCCGCCAAAAAAATGGCCTTCATTATAATATCAATTTTATTTTGGCTTGCCATATTCCCATAATAACAAAAAACCGTCCCTTGGACGATTTTTTTTGGTTATAAAAAGATTATTCTATTTTACCGCCGCACTTTTATTTAATGCAAACATAATATCCGCCCGCCATCGATTTTTGCGAAAGCCCCTCGCAACATTTATTAACGCTCTCATAAGCGGAAAACATCCCTTCATTCTCTTGAAGGCAGCCGCAGTCTTTCGAACAATTATCTGCGGTTTCCCCGTTTTCGCACTCTCCATTGCCGCAAATTATTTTCTCGCCGCAATCGGAAGCGCAATTGCCGGCAGTTTCGCCATATTCGCATTTGCCATTGCCGCAAATAGTCCTTCCGCCCGCGCAGCAGCACTCTCCAAAAGTAACTTCCCCCAAAGAACAATCTGATATTTGATACCCTTGTTCCTGGCACGCAATATCGCAATAATTTTTTACGCAATCTTGCGCACAATTATCAATATTTTCTTTGTCCTCGCAATTACCATTGCCGCAAAAAGCATTTGCCGCCACCTTCGATTCTAAAAGTTGGTTATTCGACGCTATTAATTGTAATTGTTCCTCATACCCGCGCATCTTGTTTTGCATCTGTAAATTTTGGAAAATCGAAAAACCTAAAGCCGTAATCAATAAACAAACCAAAACAATGATGATCGCATTTTTATTCATGTTGTTTTTTATCATTAACCACATATTATCATGAATATCATATATATAAAAAAATCGCCCGGCTACTTGGGCGATTTTTTATTTTCACTTATTGGTCTAACTATTCGATCTCGTAAGTGATGCTCACGTTCACTGTGATCTTGTTTTCTCCGGTCTGGATATTGGGCGCCGGTGCGCTTTCTGCCACACCTGCTCCCGCCGCCATATCCTTAGCCGCGTAGTTCAAGCGGTAAACTGGCGTATACCCGCCGTCGCTATAACTGGTGATGCGCACCAACCGCACCCCCAGTTGGGCCGCCAAAACCTTGGCTTTTTCCTTGGCATCGTCGATCGCTTTCTTGCGGGCTTGCGCCTGCACGCTATCCGGATCGTCAAGCGTAAATTGCAAATCGCCCACCTGGTTCGCCCCGGCCGCGGCCACCTCTTCGATGATCGTGCCGATCTTGGTCATATCGCGCATTTTTACCGTTAAGGTCTGAGTAATATCATAGCCCGACAACACCCTTTTCCCGCCCGGATAATACATCGAGTCCACCGGAACGGATATCGCCGGCTCCGACACTGCCATCTCGGGCGCCGCTGGAGTTGTCACCGTGCCTTTAACGTAATCATAGCGCGGCGTGATATTGAATCCCGAAGTTTGCAAGTCCTTGTCGGCCACGCCCAGACTTTTGGCCACGTCCACGATCGCATTCATTTTTTTGGTATTATCAGCCATTGCCTCGGCCACGGTTTTGCCTTCGCTCACCACCGAAAAATCCATCACCGCCAGGTCCGGCTTGGTGGAAATGTCACCCTCCCCCGAAACCGAGATCGTCCCCTGACCGATACTGTCGCGCCCGATATATTTGCTGGCCTTAACCGCGTTGAACGCCAGCACCGCCACATAGATCGCCAGCACCGCGAACAATGCTGCCATTATCCACTGACCGTACTTTGAACCGCTAACATTTTTTAATTCTTCCATATTTTTGTAAATTAATTTAGATTAAAAGATTAACACTCCCGACCTTTAATTTTAATTAAATCAATTATACCAGATTAACACACTGGCACCAGCGGTTTAACAAAAAACCGCACCCGCTAAAAATAATTAGAACCAGGAAAAGACATCTTTGTCTCGCCTGGTTCATAAAAGATTTATTTGGTTTTGGCAAAGATCGATCCAAAGATCTTCACCCGCGCCATCGGCAACTGAAATACTTTCATTGCTTAATGGCGTTATCAGAACCGCCTCACCTGCGGCACCCTTGCGGCAAACAATCGTTACATTATGTCCGCAAAAATTACGCTCGAAACGGTTCACCTCGGTCAAATTCGCTTCGCTCCCGATGGCAAATATTACTCCGCCATCAGTTTCGTTCATGCTCATCTTTTCTCCCGGCGACATCAGTTCGATCGCCTCGCTCGATTCACCAACCAGAATACCATTCAGATTGGTTTCGATCATGGTCATATCCTGGCCATAACCGAGGATCATACTGGCGATAAGTGCCAGCAACAATATTGCTATCTTCACTGATAATCCTCCTCATAAGAACAATCTGCTCTGATCGTCCTTGGAATAACCGCCAAATTTTGACGGCCATTCCAGGAACGAACGTTATTATTATAACATATTTCACGTATTTTGTCAAAGTAATTAACCACCAAAAAACGCCTCTCCGGCGATTTATTTCTATAAAAAAGGAAAAATGGGGAAGCGGTTAGCATTCACCGCATGTCATCACCTCCCCACTTTCATCGAGCAATATTAGTGGACATTGAAATTCGCTGGAACCCAACAATCCAACAACAACATCATCAGCTTCAACAATAATCAAGTGATTTCTCACATGAAGGTTGGATTGCAAAGCCCAAGCTAATTCAATCTGGCCATAACCTTCCCAATCCGCAACACCATATCTATTAACTAGATAGTATGTAGTGTTATTCGCCTCTGCCTTAGCCACCGCAACATACAACAATGGCAAGGTAATATTGCCAATACTTGCATTCTCTAAGGATGAGAAAGTCCAATTACCTTCAACCCCAGTTTCAAAAGTTGTGTTTGGGTAATTAGAGTATCTATCGCAGATTTCCCTCTCATCCAGCGCCGCTGCGCTAGAACAAGCTGCAATTAAGATAATTAAAGCAGCCCCTGGCCATAAAACTCTTCGACTCAACTTCCATACCTCCACGAGGATTAAAACCCCCTCGCGCAAAATAACCATAATACGCAAAGCAGAATTTGTCAAATTAAATTACCCGCCGGTAAATCAATCGCTCCACACTTCCATCACACACCGGTCGCAATCAAAATCCAACCGGAATCTTTTTCCATCCTGCACCAAATACAGCGGCTCCTTAAAATCCGACTCTTTCGCGCCGACTTCTTTAGGACAACAACCCATCATATGCTTTAAACAATGCTTGCAGACCATCAGCTTTTTTCCCTTGGTGTTTTTCAAATGCTCAAATGCCGGCTCGGTCGCGCGCGCGCCGTGCCGCCGGTAAAATTCCTTTGCCAGGCTATTGGCCACATTAAACGAATAATCCAAATCCCGCGCCGGATAATGGTGGTCGGTTTTTTTATGGCTGACAGATATCCTCGGGTAATTTTTCATCCGCTCTTGATAAAGTTCATCTATCACCACCCGCCGCCATTCGTTTAAAACCGATAACGGCGCAAAGTAAAGTTGTTTGAATTCAAAAGAAAAATTACGCGCAAAAAAAATCGTCTCGCCCAATTTTGAAAACTGTTGTTTCCAGTTTTGCATTGCTGCCTCTGGTTTTTGCGCCGGTTCTTTTTTAAAATCGAATTCTTTGGTGATCGAATTTCCATCCTCATCACAAGCCATGATTGTAAAACCATTCGCGCTTTCCTTGAAAATAAAATCCGCGGCCACCCGGCGCTCCAACCCGTTTGAAACTTTATCTTCAAAACCCGGATCGAAATTACGAAAGATTTCAGTGCCAATTTTTACCGGCTGCCACCGCGCCGGATAGATCCGCTTGTCCGCCAAAGCCTTGGCGCCGGAGGATTGGCCTACCACCGAATTAATATTCACGCCCGTCAAATTTCCTGAATCATCAAACCAGCATAAACCGTCGCCGTTGTTCAGGTCATGCTCGCGGTCCAAAACAAAATAATCTCCCCCGATATTTTTAATCTTGCCCATGAATTTGCCCCGCGACTTTTGGCTATCCTGCGACGCGATATCCGGCCGCCGACCGCCAAAAAAATGGTCGGTAAATCCGCGGTTGAAAGTTTTTTCCAAATCGGGCGTAAACCCTAAAATAACCTTGCCCGATGATTGTTTTTTATATTGCGGATTGGCCGCGATTATTTCATCCAAACGCTTTCGATAGGCCGCAGTTACGTTGGCAGTATAAATTTCGTCTTTAAGCCGCCCCTCGATCTTAAAAGAAATCACGCCCGCCCCGATCAATTCCTGTAAATAATCATATAAATTAAGGTCTTTAAGCGACAGCAAATATTTATCTTTAATTAAAACCTTACCTTCGCTATCTACTAAAGAGTACGCTAAACGGCACGCCTGGATGCATTGGCCACGGTTCGCGCTCCGGCCGCACAATGCCTGGCTCATATAACACCGGCCCGAAAACGACACGCACAGCGCCCCGTGCACAAATGTTTCCAAATCAACCGTGGTTTTTTTGCGGATTGCTTTGATCTGCTCTAAACTCAATTCCCGGGCCAAGATCACCCGCGAGAATCCGGCAAGTTCCAAAAATTTCACCTGTTCGGCATCATAATTATGGGTTTGCGTGCTCGCAAAGATCGGGATCGGCGGCAAATCCATTTCCATTATCCCCATATCCTGGATAATGATCGCGTCCACGCCGGTTTCATAAGCTTTCCAAACCGCTTCTTTCACCGCCGCCGCCTCCTCATCAAAAAAAACCGTATTGAACGGCACGTAAACTTTAACATAATACTGGTGCGCAAAATCCACCAGCTGTTTTATATCCTCCCAGGAATTGCCCACCGCGGCCCGCGCGCCAAAACGCGGAGAGCCGACATACACCGCGTCCGCCCCCGCTAGTACTGCCATCTTGCCAGCTTTCAAATCCTTTGCCGGCGCCAGCAGCTCCAACTCAATTTTATTTTGTGCGTTATTTTTCATCATATTTATAAATTCGCCACTCCAGAATTGTAACCCAAAATTATAATATATCAAAATTTAAACCTTGACTAAAATTAAAAAAAATTATATAGAAAATATTCACTCAAAACGCTGTTTACAAACATAATATAATTGTCTGGAGAACCGAAGATATGGAAGTAAATCCACTAATTTACATCACCTGGCTGCTACATACGCTCGCCTGGTTAAATTGGGGAAAACTAGCAAATAAAGCTGCACCCCTTTGGTATCGCAATATTGGAAAAGAAAAAGAATCCATCGCGGCAAAAGGAGCTGAATTGATTGCCGAAAAGATCAGCTTGTTTAAACTGGGCGCCGATACGCTGATCAGTTCGCTTATCGGCGGATTGATTTCATGGGCAATCATTTATTTTATACAAACCCCGGTATTGCCATTCTATGTACTCTTAACATTTCTGGCAATGCTGTGTTTGAACCTGTATATAAGAAACAAGATTAACCAAACTTATATGCCAGGGGTTGAACCAACGATTAGAAAAATCGCTTATTGGATTTTTATCCTAGCAACGGTGGGAGCGATTGTAATTACCGGCTTTAGTGCGCAATCTTTACACGAAATTCCGCCAATTGTAAATGCTTCCGGAACTGGAAATATATCGTTTGTCCATATGCGCCAAGTACCCGACATAAGTGCTATATATCCGACCAGCTCCCTTCTAGGAGAATATGGCGATAAATACGCCATCGACAATGCCCACACGCAAGCGATCAACGGAAGCCTAACTCTATTGCTACCGATAAAATACGACGGAGAGATAAAAGCTTGGCAACACGAAAATGATGGTACTCCCGGATATTTCATGGTCAACGCAGAAAATCCGGCAGCCGAACCAATCCGGGTTATCAGCAAAAAGATGAAATACGTACCTTCGGCGGTATTCGATAAGGATTTAGGAAGACTGATATATTACCAATATCCGAATTATTGGCAAAAAGAACCCATCTTCCAGCTGAACGGCACCCAACCAATATATGTCACTATGCTCACCAAACCCACCATCATGGGCCTGATCGGAGAAATTCCTGTAGGAATTGTAGTTACCGATCCGGTCAATGGCACCATGGAATTGCACGATATGGATAATATCCCTAACTACGTCCAACGCGCAATCAGCGAAAAACTGGTCGAACAGTATGTGGATTGGTGGAGTTCTTACGGTCTCGGATTGCGCAATTATTTGTTGGGCCAAGAAGGCGTAAAAGTTCCCACGGGCGCAATCAAAATTGACACCGGTGATGACGACTCGGATAGTGGCCGTATAAGCATTAAAAAAGGCGACATGCATGCCTACACCGTCATGTGCGACGATGGACGCCTTTATTATTGCAATATACTTACCACGCCCGGATCGGAAAATAGCATGGTAGGCTATATCCTCACCGATACCAATAAATGGCCGATGAGAATGGACCTTTATAAGTTGGAAGGAACCAGCGACATTGGTGCCGCCCGCAAATTGCAGGGCCTCCCCGAAATCGCCACTGCCATGGGATACCACGCCACGGAACCCGTTCCATATTATATCAACGGCACCGCCGTATGGATCGGCCCAGTAATCTCTAAAGAACAAGACCAAGTAGAAATGTTCGGCTTAGTAGTTTTGAATGGAAAAACCAGTTTTCTAGAACCAAGCGCCGAAGAAGCTATCAACGCCTACCGATTATGGCAAAAAGATCCTTCGAGAATAGAATCCGATACGATCACCATAAAGATCGGCGACCTTGATAAATTGGCTCAAGAAAATGCCATTCTCAAAGAACATGCCGAAAAGTCCGCCGCCATCTTAAATCGCATTCAAAGATGATCGGACCGTCAGCCCCAAAAGCTGACACCTTTTTATATATAAATACACAAATAAAAACCTATAATTTAAAAACACACGTCCTCACTAGTCTAGGAACCTGACAAACAAAAAGACCGGCGCATGCCGGTCTTTTTGCCATCATAAAACTAAAACCTCAAACTTTTAATTCGCATACGCTCCACTTCCTTCCGCGCACGGCCCCGATCCGCCGAATCCGCCTCCCCGGCCATGGCCGCCCATTCCCAAACCTCCGCCCATGTTAACTAAATACATATATTCCTCGGAGATTCCGTTATCTTTTGCCCACTGCTGCAGCGCCGTCCTTTGGGTTTCCATCTCGGTCTTGCGTGCCTCCATCGCCGCCTTGCGCTGTTCTTGAGTCATGTTCTTCATATTTTGCATTTGGGTTCGCCGCGTTTGTTTCGCCGACTCCATCTTCGCTTGCAGCTCGGCTTTTTTGGCCTTGATCGCATTTGCTTGGGCCTGTGTCAGCTTGCCGGCCGTCACTAACTCACTCAATTTGGTTTCGAATTTAGCTTGGTGCTCGGCTTCCATTTGGGCGCGGTTGGCCTCCTGCTCGGCCTCCATTTTGGTCCGCTGCTCATCGAAAACCGTTTGGACATCAGCTTCGCTTAAATTGAATTTTTGCGCGATCGCCGATACCAATCCGCTCATCGGATCACTCTTGCCGGAATCAGTGGCCGCATAGGCCGCGCTCAATCCCGCGCACGCAACCCCGAACACCATGATCGCTATCGCCACCATTTGCGCTCTTTTTATTTTTTTCATTTTTTTAGAGCCTTTTGCGCCTAATTCCATTCAGGCACAAAAAACTCTGGTTATCTTTTTCCTGATTTTGTTTACCCGGGTACATAATTTTAATACAGGCAGCCAGGACGCCTTATTTCATCGCCAAATAAAAAATACCAGGACCGATTCCTGGTACTTTTCTATTTTTTAATTCCCCGCCGGCACGCTTGGCATTCCGCTTCCGCCCTCGCCCGGCATTTCACCGGCGGGCGTTTCTCCAGCTGGAGGCATATCGATTGGCATCAATTCCGGCCGTACCACGCCTTCCGGCGGCATCCCGCCGCCACTTATCGGCATCGGCGCCAAATCTGCACCCGAATTAGCATTGTTTTCATTGCCGTTCTGCACTTTTTGGCCGCCCATCATCATTGCTGCCGCAATAGCCGTTATAGCTAAAATTATAATAATTGCGATAGTTGCGGTTTTTTTGTTTCCTTTGCCGGATTGGCTGTTTTGCTGGCTATCTTGGTTATTAGTTTCTTTCATTTTTTATTGGTTATTAAATTTCTAAAATAGATCGCCACTGTCCCCGAACTTTTCACAATATTTTACAATGCAGGCTACCCCGAACTTTCACCACAATCGCATTTTCAAAAACTATGCCCCGCGATCGCCAGATTTTAAACAAACTTTCCCTAGCAATGCCGTACTTGGCGAAATTATTGCACGCCCAAACCATTTTCCTCCGAAGGCGCAATGCTTTCCGGCGCTTTCGGTTGTAAATTTTTATCCGGGCTCGCAGTTTCAATGTTCCCAGCCGGGATTTTGTCTTTAGTAAGGTTGAAATGAATATAGTTATCCGAGCTTTCATTAAGGTCGGCTATTTCCAATGCCGATTGGTTAATCGCAAACAACAAATATATCCCCACCCCGCAAATAGCCCCTAAAGTAATGGACAATAATGTTAAATTGGTTTTTCCCTTTTTTACGAATGAATATTTCATTTTTAAAAATAGTTAATAGTATTCTAAACCGACCTTTATCGGTAAAAATCCAGGATATTCTTTAATATGGCGCGCTCACCAGTTCGGATGATTTGAATTAAATTGCCGAATATCATTAATATTGAACAGCTCAATTAAAGTATACCACTTCCAATTCAAAAACTGCATATCCCGGTAATGCAGTTTTTAAATCCCGTAATTCACGAAATAAATTATCAGAAATTATTTTACATAATATATCCGATCCATTCCGCCGGCAAAGGCACCTTTAAATCCACCCCGCGGCCTTCGGTCGCGGTCCTGAATTTAATGCCGGTAGCCGCAAGTGCGATACTCTTATGATCTGCCCAATCCATTCGCCGCGCGATTGCCCCCCCGGCATATTTATTATCGCCCAATATCGGGCAACCCATATTCGCCATCTGCAGCCTGATCTGGTGGAATCTTCCGGTTTTAGGCACGATCTTCAACAACGAATATCTGCGGTTCGATCTCACCAACGTCCACGACAACTCCGCAGTCCTTGTTTTCATCGCTTGCTTGATCTTTTGCAACAGTTCATCATCCGAGCTTTCCGCAAAACTTTCGGCAAAAAAAGAAATTTTGCTTATCTTTTCTTTAACCTGCCCGCACGCCCTATGCGGCTGTCCCCAAACGATCGCGTGGTACGTTTTTTGTACTATCCGGTCCCGGAATTGGCCTGCAATCCTTGCAGTTCCTTTCGATGTTTTTCCAAACAATACGATCCCTTGCACCGGCCGGTCCAGCCGGTGCACCAGCCCCAAAAAAACATTTCCAGGCTTATTGTACTTTATCTTAAGATAATCTTTTACCGCCCTTTCCAAACTGTCATTGCCGCTGCCGTCGGTATGCGTCAACACCCCGGCCGGTTTTATTACTGCGATTATATGGTTGTCTTCGTAAATTACTTTGATCTTTTGTATTTGATCCATAAGACATGCTGGTTGAAAATTTCCGCAACGAAATTTTCAGATTTTGAGTGAGAAAAATGAGGAAAAAGAAGGCATACTTAGCTTAAGTCTGCTACCGACTGACGAATTTTTCGCAACCGAAATATGGAAATTGCAGTAGGAAATCTTCAGGCAGCAGGTCTATATGCCAAAATCCCCCGTTCTATGGTCCAAAGGCTTGCCATACGGCAAAACGGCCCCCGGAAAAAACGAAGGTGGAGATTAGAGGTTATTAGTGTGTAATATGGTAACGGTAGTCTTCGTAATTACCGATATAAGAATCCAGCTTGCCGCTTCTTACTTCCCAAATATGGCTGCAAACTTCATTGAGGATATAACGGTCATGGCTCACTAGCATGATCGTCCCTTTATATTCACGGAACACCTTAGTGATCACTTCTTTGGACGGCAGATCCAAATGGTTGGTCGGCTCGTCCAAAAGCAGCAGATTCACTTTTTGCAATATCAATTCGGCCAGCGCTACGCGTGCCCGCTCGCCACCGCTCAAGCACTTGATCTGTTTTTTCTCCACATCCGCCGGCGAAAAAAGTAATGATCCTAAAACGCTTCGGACGCGCTCTTCGGTTTCCGGCGTCTTTGACGCCACTTCGTCCAAAATGATCTTTGCCGGATCAAGCTCCTCGTGCGCTTGGGCGTAATAACCCACAATCGCCCGCTCATCAACCACGATCTTTCCCTTTAAAAGCGGCAGTTTATCCATGATGGTTTTCAACAAAGTTGATTTTCCCATACCGTTATTGCCGATGATCCCGACTTTATCGCCCCATTCAACCTCAAGTTTTCCATCCAAAGCGAACAATGGCTTATCTTTCGGCCCGATGCTGATCGAGTCCAGCTTAACCACGCTGCGACACAACTTCGTACCCGCCTCCAATTTTATCCGGATATCCTTGGCTTCTTCTTTGGGAAGCTCTATCTTCTTGATCTTTTCCAGCATCTTTATGCGGCTTTGTACGCTGGCCGCCTTGGTTGCTTTGTAGCGGAAGCGGTCGATATATTCCTGTTGCTGCTTTAAATAATTCTGCTGGATCTTATAATCCTTCTCCAAGCTGGCGCGCCGCGTTTCTTTTTCGACCACATACTCCGAATAGCGGCACTGGTATTTTTCCAAACCGCCTTTGGTCAACTCGTAAGTCTTAGTACAAACCTTGTCCAAAAAATACCGGTCATGCGAAACACACACGATCGCGATATTGCGATGGACCAAAAAATTCTCCAGCCATTCGGCGGTTTCAATGTCCAAATGGTTTGTCGGCTCGTCTAGGATGATCACATTGGGCTGTGATAACATCACCTTGGCCAAAGCTAGTTTTGTACGTTCGCCGCCGCTTAGCGTCGCGACCTGCCTTTCCCATGACTCGCGCGCGAAACCAAAATCCGCCAGCATTCTTTCGATCAGGCCCTGGTAACGGTAACCATCATTCAACTTGAAGTCTTCAAGTAATTTAAAATAATCACCGATTTCATCTTCGCCAAGAATACCGCTTTTTTCTTTGCGCTCGCATTCTTCTTTCCTGGCGATCATCTCTCTCATTTTTGGATTCACCGAATGGATCTCCTCGAAAACCGTATTTTTCAACGAATCCCAATGGGTTTCCTGCGGCAAATAGCCGATGCGTGCCGCGCGGTGCAATTCGCGCGACCCTTCATCGGCCTCTTCTTCCCCGATAATGATCCTCAAAAGAGTGCTCTTTCCCATTCCATTGGCGCCCACGATCGCGATCCGTTCACCCGGCATCACACGCATACGCGCACCCGAAAACAATTCCTCCTTACCGTAGGTTTTTGAGACATCTTTAACGATCACCAAAGGATCGCCGGCCGCTACGCCTGCGCCTTTAGTGCTATTTTTTGGTATTTTGATTTTAATATTTTCTTCTTTCATATTTTTTCGATAGACCTCGCATACCCGTTTTTCAAACAAAAAACAGGGTCATCTTAGTTAAGACCTCCTGCTTAAAGATTTTTACAACGAAATTTGCAGATTTCGGAGCAGAAGCAATTCCGTATGACGGAATATGCGAGAAAAATAAGGAAGGAGAAAGCATGCTTGGCCTTAGTTCGCGGGAGCGAAGTTTTCGCTCCAAGTCTGCCGCCGACTGACGAATTTTTCGTAGCCGGAATATGGAAATTGCAGTAGGAAATCTTTAAGCAAGAGGTCTTTAGAGGCAAAACAAAAATGCCTTGCTTGGGCAAAACTAAAATTTCCCTGTCGTCACATGCATAACTTGGTTTCCGGGGTATCGAAAAATATTTTCATCGTATTTTTTTAATACGTAACTATTATACAATAAATTTTAATTTATATCAATATTTACAACAAAAACCGCTATTGATAATATGTTTTCATAAGAGCTCTTTACGTGCGTCCCTTCCGAGCTTCTGGTTCGGAAAGCGCCGACCTAATAGGTAAAGAAAAGAACGCTATGCGTGTTTTTTTCTTTACCTCTCTGCCTCATCGTTAGATTAGGTGGGGATAGCTCAACCCCCTGCCGAAAGGCAGGGTTTTGAGTTGGAAAATGCTGTCTTTTATGTTAAATTTGATTTATTAAATTCAAAGAACCGATGCGCCTCCGCGTTCATATCGAAGACAAAAAGATCCCCGCCCGGTCATTTATTTTTTGGACCCTATCCTTCGCGGTTACTGCCGTTTTTTTTGTCGCCTATCCGTTCCTTACCGCTCCGGCCGACAAAAATCTGCCAGAGTTTGCCTCATCGTATTCGGCAACACCTCGGTCCTGCGAAACCAACGAGCGCGGCGATACGGTAATAAAATTCAACTTTTCGGGAAACGAACCTGCCAACCGCCACGCCCCCACCCATAACGCCAAAGAATTTTACGACCAAGGCAAAAGCGTGGTAACTTTCCATAATATTACGGAAATTTCCGGAGATTTTTCCTATAATGACGTCATTTCCAACCAGCTGGTGAATTCCCTTGATTATTCTCTTTCCGGCACCGACCTTGTTGTTTCCATCAGTCGCAAAAACGCCTATTTGCCGGTGCTGGTCGAAACTCACGGCGCCACCGCCAAGATCACCCTTCCGGCCGGCAATAGCGACTTTCCCCGGATTTATAACCAGTCTCCCGCCGACAACTCCGCGGTGTTTCCGGCGCCGCGCATTATCAGTTTTGATGCTATTATGGCATCACCGCTTAAATTCGCTTCCGTGCTGTTTCAAGGAGAACAAGCGCAGCTTATCATCGCCAAAAACGCAACCGATTCATACACCCTTTCGTTCCAAGGGTCGATCGAAAATGGCAAAGAATACGCGGTAAAAGCGGTCATTACCGACGACCTTGGCCGGGCAACCGTTAATAACTGGACATTTATCGGCCAAATCCCGGTTGAAACCGCCTTAGGAAAAAATCGTTTTAAATATCTGGGCTGGTGGGGCGAAATTAATTCCGATGGAATTGCGTTGCGCGCCAGTGCCAGCAGCACCGCCGAAAAGATTGGCACCCTGTCTTCGGCCAACCGGGTCAAGATCATTAAGGAAGTATACGGCGAATGGGTTGACGGCAAAAATCTTTGGTATGTTATCGACGGCGGCGCGCATGCGGGCGCTTACATCTTCTCCGATTACGTTACTCCGATGAAGCAGCCCGAACCGCCCGTAAAATTAGAAATCCCCGAAGAAGTCAAACTCGGTGAAAAATGGATCGACGTTGACCTTACCAAAAAGGTCATGACTCTTTTTGATTATGACAAGCCGGTTTTTGCGACCTATATTTCTCCCGGGCGCGAAGGCAATGAAACCCAAACCGGCACTTACCGCGTTTGGTACAAGCTTTACAAAACCGATATGAAAGGAGGGCCGCCGCTCCATAGCTACCGCTATCATTTGAAAAACATTCCCTGGGCCATGTTTTATAATCACGATTATGCGATCCACGGCACCTACTGGCACGACAAATTCGGCACGCCGCAAAGCGCCGGCTGCACCAATATGACCCAAGGCGACGCCAAATATATTTTTGAGAATACCCTGCCGATCATCCCCGAAGGTAAATTGAGCGTTTTTTCCAGTGACGCAAACCCCGGAACCGTGGTCCATAACCATGAATGATTAGACCCACTGCTTAAAAATTTCCGCGACGAAATTTTTAGATTTCGGGCGAGAAAAATAAGGAAGAAGAAAGCATACTTGACATAAAGTCTGCTGCCGACTGACGAATTTTTCGCAGCCAGAATATTAAAATTGCAGTAGGGAATTTTTAAGCAGTGGGTCTATTAATCTCGCTATGAAATTTACTAAAATCAAAACCGCGGTGTTTTTACTTCCCATCGCCGCCGCCACGCTACTGGGCTACGCCCATCTTGAAACCTATTGGGTTCAGATCGCAAAAACAGAAATCAAAAGTGCCGATTTGCCAACGGAATTTTCCGGCAAAAAAATTACTTTTATCTCTGATCTGCACTGCCAGGAAAATTTTGATCCTAAACGGCTTGGAAATATCGCCACCCGGATCAACTCCTTGAAACCCGACATAATTATTTTGGGCGGCGATTACATTGACCGCGACGGCAAATTTGTCGATGATTGCTTTTCACAATTGGCAACTCTAGATGCGCCCCTGGGTAAATTCGGCATCCTGGGCAACCATGATATCGAGGCTGGATTTGATAAGATCAAGGATGCCATGGTTAAAAACGGCATTACGCCCCTGGTTAACGAAAACCGGCAAGTCGCAATCAATGGCCGGTCAATAACCATCGCCGGCGTCGATGAAACTTGGTATGGCAATCCCGATGGCGCCAAAACCATGCAAAACGCCGCGCCTTTCACGGTTTACATTGAACACGATCCTTCTTACTTTGAAAAATATTACCCCCAGGGCGCCGACTTGTTGCTGGCCGGCCACACCCACGGCGGCCAGGTCACGCTTTTTGGCATCCCCTTTGCCAGCTTGATCCACCGCCATCACTATAAATACGAAAAAGGTGTTTTTAATGAACCCGGCCGCACGGTCATTGTCTCAAACGGCATCGGCGCCACAGTCCTGCCCCTGCGCTTCTTCTGCCGCCCGCAGATCAACCTCATCACCCTTAAAAAAAGAGATTTGGAATAATCCCAAATTACATCTTTTTTTGACAATAAATCAATTATAAATATAATCCATAATTAAAGCGTAAAATACACATAAACGCTTTTTTATTAACCGTTCAAGTAACCTCGCTCACGCTGCAACGATCGGGCACATTATTTGAGAAAAAAATGCCTTGCAAAAAACATCTGGTTATAATTGGTTTTGATGAAGTTGTTAGTGAAAAATACATGATTTGCATAGAAGAAGCCATTAAAAAAAATACGATAGATTCATATACGATCATCGATATCGAACCCCAAAAAAAAGCAATCAATAAGAGAATCCGCGATTTGAAAATAAAACCAGAAAAAGTATATTATCTGGCTGATCCCCGTAAAAAAAATACCTGGGTCGACCTTGAAGAATTTTCATCAATTTTTAAAGAAATAGCCAGGGTAAAAAATAAAATATTAGTCTATATTGCCGCTGAGTTGAAAGCCCATGAAAGCTACCTGGAATTTTGCATAAACAATGGCATTGACTCATTGACGGAAAAACCGATTATCGCGCCGTTTGAGAATGGCAATTTTAACCCCTCGCTAATTGAAACAAAAATAAAGAAACTCATAAAAAGAGCAAACAACAAACCCGCCAAACATTCGGCAATGTCTTTAAGCCGATACCATAAAATATATAACGACCTAGTAATAAAAACCGTCAAAGAAAAAATACATAAATATGGATCTCCGATAAGCTCACTTCATGTAAAAACTGCCGGCGGGATTTGGAATCTGCACAAAGAATATGAATCCCGGGAAGATCATCCCTATAAATACGGGTACGGGGCGCTTATGCACGGATCGTATCATTATATAGACCTATTCGGACAAATTATTTCCTTAAATAAATTAATTTTCCCGAAAACAAAACTTTTCTTAAGTATTAGTGCTTTTGCAGCATTTCCCAAAGATCAAAAAATTCGTATATCAAAAAAATACAGTAAAAAATTAAATGATCGCTGTCCGAATAAATTAACAGATAAATTAAATAACGATAATTTTGGAGAAACCGACTTGGTGGCAACATTCTGCTTAAAAAACAATACCAACGGAGAAAAAATCACACTTGGGTCAATCTCATTCGAGCAAACGACCCCTTCGATAAGATCATGGAAAAAGCTGCCCCGTATTTATAATAAAAACGGACGCGTATGCGATTCAAATATTGAGATTAAATTAGCAACACTATATTCCATCAGCGTTGATTGCATCGATATCCCGGTAAAAACAAACGGAAAAATTGAAAAAATAGAAACATCAATGACGGTACGCACAAAAGCAAACGCATCGCTTTTAAAAAATGAGAAATATAATACTTCATTGACTTTCAATGACTATAACCACAGCGACAGTAATCGTAAATTAATAACTAACTGGCTGATTGGGAAAGAACAGAAAAGCCAACTTAAAAACCACTTGTTAACGATGAAAATCCTACAAGCGCTTGCTATATCGGTAAAAAATCCCGGCAAAATTACGACAATCACTATCTAACAATTAGATAGCTAGCGGCACAAAATGCCAATAATAAATTCCAAAAAACAAAAAAAATCCAAATCTATTGCCAGAATAAAAATTCGTGGCGAATTTTTTGATTATTTAAAATCACGATATTTTTCACCAGTAGAAATATACCAAGGAAATAATAAATTTCTCAGAATAGGCAATAAAAAAATTATAACTAAAGAATTATCGGACCAAAAAAATTTAAAATTATGGAAATTTCCTGTTCCTAAAATTATTAGTCATGGAAAAAAAAATGGTTTTTATTATTTCACTGAAAGATCGCTAGGAACAAATCATTTTGAAAACATTTTTTTGGAAAACATTAGAAAGAAAGAAAAAATTTCCAGTAAAAATTTTATTCGATTCTTATTTATTGTTAAAAAATATGCCCTCGCTCAAATAAATTATTCTTGTGAACATAATACTAAAATACCGGCATCAGAGTCTATATTGCGTGAAAAAGTGATTTGCCAAGAATTGCCGGAATTTAAAAATGAAATTAAATCCGCCTATCGAATAGCATTAAAATCTGTTTCAGAATTACCAATAGTGCCAACTCATGGCGATTTCCGTCCTCTGAATATTTTACCCAAAGGAGTAATTGATTGGGAAAATTTTGCCTGGGCACCGTTAGGATACGATTTAATAACCAACATTTATACCACAAACATAGTATTCTGGGGTCAGAATGAATATTTTAACAAAACGTACAAATTTACTAACGCGCAAATTACCGAATACTTTAGCGAAATTGATGATTTATTTTATCATTATAAACTTCCGAAATTATCTGAATATAAAGACCATTTAATTTTGCTAAGAATAGCCTGGGCAACAGTCAAAATGCACCGCTGGCCAAAACTACAAGAGAAAAGATATAAGCTTTTTAAATTAGCAATTAAAAAATATTTAAGTGGCTATAAAATCAGTGAATTAATAGAATAGCAATGATTAAACATTAATTTAGCAAAATCATATTATAATGAACCCGGCCGCACGGTCATTGTCTCAAACGGCATCGGCGCCACAGTCCTGCCCCTGCGCTTCTTCTGCCGCCCCCAGATCAACCTCATCACCCTGCAAAATTAGCTGATCTTTTTTCATAACAGTAGCAAAAAATCCCGGCCGGGATTTTTTGATTTCATTTTCGCGCCGCATTTTGTTAGCCATAAAAAATAATCATATAACCAAAATAATTAATCCCGCGGTTGTGCCTAAAATACCAATTGTTTTCCAAATAGTAATTTTATCCTTAAATAATAAAACCGAAAACAAAGTTACCGCAGAGACCGAAGCCAAGCTAATCGCATTTACGTAGCCAACGTTAGGAGCCGAACTGATGCACAGATACATTGACGCATCAAAACCCGCTGCAAAAAAACCTATCGCCAGCATAAGTTTCCAATTCTTTTTCCAATAATTTGCCAATTTGTTTTTTGGTGATATTTCAATGAAATAAATAAATCCTACGATTAAATAGATATACGCAAGGAACACCAATGGATCAAGCCCGATTCCAAATAAATATTTAGCCATAAGGGATAAAATTGCCCAGCAAAAAAAAGAATCCATCGCAAACCCGAACCAAACCACTCTGTCTCCATTGCCTGCTTTATTTTCTCCTGAAAAAATATAAATCAAGGCGGAAAATACAATAATTAGGCCAATGCCAATGACCGCTTTTAAAGAAATTGCTGCTCCAAAAAACGCCGCCGCCGCGATTGTTGTAAGGATCACATAGCTTTTAGATATCGCCAAAACAAGTCCGGGATTTGGCGCATATTTTACCCCCTCGAGAAAAAATACATTGCCCAAATAACTAAGCGCCAATGCGGAAAAAATAATAAGCACCAGCTGATCGATCGGCACAATAAAACTCTTGCCCGAAAACAACGCCAACAAAAAAATTATGGCAAATCCTATGCTAAAAGCAGAAAAACCGCTTATCGCGCGCGGCATTCCCTCTAAAAACGCCGCCCCATAACCGGCATAAAGCAGAATCGAAAAAACAAACATTATAAAACTCAGCACAACCCAATACATATATTCATTTAATCATTTCAAAAACTTGGCCATTTCCTTTTCGAAAACTTTCGAGAGCTCTTCTTCATATTGTTTTAAATGAACTAATTGTATCGGTGCGGTAAATGTTTTGGCGATCTCTTTCTTGTCGATTTTCGTATTTTCCGAAAGCCAGGGGATTTTTTCGATATACTTTGCCGCCGGAATTATATAGGCCAAAGTTTTGTATTCCGCCAAAGCGCACGCCGCCAAACACATTAAGCAAGGCTCGCATACCGCCACCATAATTAATCCTGGAGTTGCGCTGCTGCCGATACTGGAAAAACCTTTCTGCTCTTTGCAGACCGCCTCCACCAAAAGCCGTTCCGCATGCGCCGTCGCGTCATGGTTGGTATTCACCAGGCTCTCAGACGCCGCTACTATACTGCCTGATCTGTCGACTACCAGCGCCGCATTCGCCAGATTCCCTTTTTGCGCCGAACTAGCCATTAGTCCCTTTAATTTTTTTATCTGCTCATTGGTTAATTCCATAAAACAAAATAATGGTTATCTTAGCATATCTTTTTTTGGAAAGCATATCCCGCAATGTTTATAGCCAAAGATCATCGTCCATAGATCTCAAAAATTACCCGCGTAAATCGTCGTACTTATGATTATCTACCAAACGAATACTGTCAGCAAAAAATAAACAAAAGTAATTCCCAAGGTAATCCACGAAAATAGTTTGCCCTTTTCGCTGGCCGGATCATTGCCGATCAAAAGCGACAATAACCGATGGGAAAATCTTATAATCAACGCCACGATCACCATTAGTATTCCGATTATGTCATCGATCAGCGCCAACAATGCCGCCAAAAGCGGCGCCACTCCGGAAAAAGCCCCTCCCATTATGTCGCCAATGCTTGCCTGTCCCAGTTCCGAACTGGGCAATTCCGAAATCATCGAACCCACCTGGTTAGGCGTAGTTTGCAGTATCGACTTCGTCGCTCCGCCCACCGCCGCGGTCATGGGCGAATCAAAGATGAATTCAAATATTCCCGAGACAATGAACATGACCGCCAATACTACCGCCACGATAAAAAATACGATATCTCCCCATGCCGTGCGCACCACGCGCGGCGCATTATAGCGCAAATTATCCCGCCAATTATCGCCCTGCCCGCGAAACCCGAACATAATCCTTTTGATCTTTTTTAAAATCCCCATTTTTTTGATTGATTATGGCCATTGAGGCTTATTCTAATCAATTTAACCCGTTTAGCCATATTTTTCAACAAAAAAACCGCATCGCGGATTTCCTTACAACCAGCTTGAGCAATCTATACTCTTAATCTTAATCTCACCACCCTAGTGATATCATCCAGAGAGTTATTTACTTTCACTAAAAAATCTTGGGCCCCATTTGCCAAAGTTTCGTCAATATACTGGGCATTGTTTAAATTCGACATTACCACCACCGGGATTTCCCGCCCGCGCGGATCATGGCGTAGTTCTTTAAGCATCGAAATTCCATCCATCTTGGGCATTACCAAATCCAATAAAATAAGATCCGGGCTGTTTTCAAGCGCCATTTCCAATCCCGCCGCCCCATCCGGCGCCATCATAACCGAAAAACCGTCTGTTTCCAGTTTATCTTGCATCACTCGTGATAGAAACGGCTCGTCATCCACTATTAAGATCTTTTTCTTTTGCGCCATATCCTAAACAATGCCGCGGGTTAATTTTGTCTGGCCCACGCGGCGCGCCATACCGCTCAAGGGTATGTTTACGAAAAATGTTGTTCCCTTTCCCTCCTTGGACTCGAAGCGTATTCCCCAGCCGGCCTGGTCAATGATCGATTTCACTACATATAAACCCAAACCGCTCCCGCCCGACCGCACCGTCTTGGCATTATCGGCCCTAAACATTCTCTGGAAAATTTTTGATTGCTGGGTTTCAGGAATTCCGTAACCGGTATCCGATATCGTAAACATTAATTCTTTTTTGGACGCCTTAGAGCCCTTATTAAAATCGATGTCTATCCTGATCCGGCCGCCCTCCGGCGTGTAATATATGGCATTGGATATCAAATTCTGGAAAACAACCTGCACTAGTTGCGGATCGGCATCGATTAATGGCAGATTGTCGCCATAACTTTCGATCAACTCCAGCCGCTTGTCTTTTAATCCCAACTCAAACTGTTTTAATTCGTTCTGGCAAATCTCCTTGAGCGATACCGGCTCGGGCTCGATAATAAATGTCCCCAAATCGATACGCGATACGTTTAAGAGATCGTTGATCAGGCCGATCGCGCTCTTATTGCGGCTATATATTTCTTCTACGTATTCTTTTTGCTTTTTTTCTAATGGTCCCAAAATCCCGGACAGCAGCGATTCCGTGCACCAGCTGATTGCCGTGGGCGCGTCGCGCAACTGATGCGATGCCAGCGAAATAAACTCCGATTTTGCCCGGTCGATTTCCATTTCCCGGCTCACATCGCGCAACACCGACACCGCGCCGATCTGCTCGCCCTCGAAATCGATTTGCGTCACCGTTACCGACCCCGGAAAACGGGTGCCATCCTTGCGCACATAATAAAAAGTCGCGGTTTCCGGGGCCTCTCCCCGCAACACCCGCGAAATAAATCTTCTTTCCGGCGCCACTTCATTGCCCCGCTCATCTTGACAAGGCATAATTTCAAAAAGCGACCGGCCCACTATTTCCTTGCGCGCCCAGCCGATCAATCTCACGAAAGCATCGTTTACCAACAACACCTTGGCATCATTCCCCGCCGTGATCACCAACCCGTCGCCGATCGACATCAATATCGCCTGTGCCTGCGCCTTTTCGGCGTCCAGTTCTTTCACGGCGCGGATCAGCGCATCCTTGCTTTTTTGCAATTTTTGCGCGTGTTTTTCTATCGACTCCTCCGCCTTTTTCGTTTCGGTAATGTCTTCAAGCGTTTCCACCGCGCCAATGATCGCGCCAAGGCTGTCACGAATGGGCGCCGCCGTAAAATAAAGCCATTTGCCACCCTTGCCCATCCCCGGAAAATAATCCGTCGCTTCGTATGCTTCAGGCACCAGCTTTGATTTTGCGTATATCCCTTTATAAAGCCGCGGGACCAACGCCGTCCGCCCGTCAACCAAAAGATCGGCCATGCACGGCCGCTCGTAATTGTAAAACGCCTGCCAATGTTTGTTGGTGCCGATCATCTCCGCCGCTTTCATACCGCTGTATTTAGCCAGCGCCTCATTCCAATAAACGATATTGTGATGCCCGTCGATCACAAACTGCGGGATCGGCAGCCCCCGCACGATCCCGCGCAAAAGCTCCACGCTGATCTTGCGCGCCGGCGGATTTTGTTCTTTTTTCCCCAATCCAAAATCGAAAATTCCCATGTCTTATGATTAATATTTAATCATATCACACGAAATGCTTAATTTCGACAAAAAAACCGGCAAGCTAATTTGCAGTGATCTCTCCGCAAAGGTTAGCTTGCATCATTTGTTTGATTTTTTCCAAATCGCGGGTTTGCGCCAAAACCCACATAAGCTTGGTTACCGCCGCCTCCGACGTCATATTGAACGCCGAGATCGCCCCCGCTTCGGCCGCGGCAAGGCCAACCTCATAGATCATTTTTGTCGAACCTTCGGCGCATTGAGTTGCCACCACTACCGGAATGTTTTTCGCCACCGCGCTTTTTATTAGCGGTATTAAGGAAATGTCGCCATTTGGCACATTGCCCGCGCCATAAGAATTTAAAATAATCCCCTTAACACCGCAGTCGATCGCCGCCTCGATATATTTTGGATCAAGTCCCGGAAATATTTGATAAAACATGACTTGGCTTTCAAAATCCGGCTTAAATTCCAACGGCCTCCCGCTTGCCGGCAATATTCGCTCCCGGTAAATTTCCGGCTCCAAAGCGATACACCCCAGCGGCAACGCCACCGGCGACCGGAAAGCGTTCAGTTTCGATTCGCTGAATTTTTGCGCCCGGTTGCCGCGCAACACTTTGCTGCCAAAAACAATAGCCACCTCAGGTATACCCGTCAGCGCCACCTTAACCGCGTTGATCAAATTATTTTGCGCGTCGCTGGCCAGATCGAATATCGGTTTTTGCGCCCCGGTCATTATGACCGGCTTGCTCAAATTAAGTAAAGCAAACGACAACGCCGACGCCGTATAAGCCATGGTATCGGTACCATGCGCGATCACAAACCCGCAATAATTATCGTATTTTTCATAAATCACCCCCGCCAGTTTTTTCCAAAGCCCCGGCGTCATATTGGTGCTGTCGATATTGGCCACAAACTCGTAATCGAATTCCGCCAATTCTTCAATCCCCGGGACCATTGCCAATAAATCATTGGCGCTGTCGGCCGGCACCAGTACGCCGTTCTTTTTTACCATTCCGATCGTCCCTCCGCAATAAATAAAGCAAATCTTTTTCTTCATTTTTTAGAAATATTCTTTAAAACCATTTATTAAATCTACACCTTCCGCGATAATTTTCAACAAATGCGTATTTATATGAAAAAAAGGAGATATTTCACCCCTCGGCCCTAAGCTGCAGCCGTATCGGCATTAAGCTTTTTCCGCCATTCCTCTGCTATCATCAACGCAGAAACATTGGTTGCAATTATTCCTGCCCGACGCAATAAGTCCATTGAATCATCCATTGACTGTTTCGATGGTTCACCGTCAAAATCCATCTTCCAAATGGCCCCATAAATTTGCTCCTCGTTTAATGGTTCCCCCTCCATTAGTGCCACCAACACGCAAAGGGCATATTTATATCCGATGCCGCCATTATCAACAATTTGTTTCGCCAGGTCACAGATAATACTCTGCCCTGGTTTGATCGCATATTTAACCCTGCCGCCTTTAAGTAGTCTCCTCGAAACAACGCCTGCGAACTCGAGCTCGTCTAAGCAACGTCTCAACACTACGCGATCATCTGGCTTTCTCAATATAATTTTCTCTTGCTCAGCTATCAGCAAAAGAACAATCAATAGTTTTCTCTCCCGCGTTGCTGCCAAGGCCAAAGCCTCGATCAAAAACCATATTGTGGTGCTTTCCATCTAAACTCCTCCCCCTTCACAAAGGGATCAGTGACTGCCAAAATACTAAAGATTATTTATGGTCTTGTCAATGCTTTAAAATCTTAACGCTAGTCTATTCCAAGCTTTCATCGCCATCGTTGAACTTTGAATCAATATGGCGGCTGTCACAAAAAGGCTTGTTGCGCGATTTGCCACAACGGCACAAAGTAACCCGGTTTCGCGTTTCGTATCTTTGGCCGGCCGCAGATTCAATTTCAATTCCGCCTTTGGCCCATATTGGCCCGCTCACTTTCATTTTTTGGTCTTCGATAAGCCCGACTTCCGGATCGAGTTTTGGCTCGACCTCCTGACCGGATTTTTTTCGCGCCACCAAGCGGCCGGCCGGACACAAACATGCCTGACGGATCGCTTCTTTTTTCAATTTCGGGTCATCCGATTGTTCGGTATTTCCCCAAACGTCGCCCTTCTGGTTATGGCAAAACCTTGCCCGGGCACAAAACTTGGGCAAATCCTGCAAATCGAGATCCGGGCCGTTGATCATTTCGCAATGGTCAAAAATCTTGCCAAAGCTGGCAGTTTCCGTCCCGTCGAAACCGACGCGGGCATGAGTTCCATCGCAAAAAGGCGGATTTTTTGATCTACCGCACCGACAAAGCGCGTACTCATCGGCACAATCGTAATTTTTTTGCCTTTCATAACCCGTCGAATCCCCATTTTCATCGCTGATAATGATCTCTTTTACCAAAGGCAATTTACCGCTTACAATATACGGCCCGTCTTTGGTAACCTTAATTTTCCCATTTTTGTTTTGCATAATCGAAATTAACATTTTTTAAAATAGATCCTATCAAACCGCCATCATCCCCGATTTCCAGATTCAAAAAATCATCTTTGGCAACCCAGCGGTATTCAACATGCTCGCCGCTTAATTTCAATTCGCTTTCGTTTGCGGCTTGGCCGCAATAGCCGATCGCCACGATCAATGAATTTTTCTTGTCGCTGAATGCCGATGCCGCATGGATCGCGCGGTTATTCCTAACCTCCAGATTGGTTTCTTCCTTTATTTCCCGCCGCAGCGCATTGATTAAAATATCGTTTTCATCTCCTCTTCCTGAATTTTCCTTCCATTTTTCAATATCGCTTGCTTCAACCCTCCCGCCGCACAAGTCCCAGCATCCCGGCCGCGGCCGTTTTTGGTCATTGCTGCGCCGCAACGCCAATATTTTACCCTCTTTATTAACGATCGCCGCCTTTTGCAAGATTTTTACGCGCTCGATCCAATCCACGTAGATTTTCATTTTTTTTATTTATAAATAATTTGACAAACAATCAATTATGTTGTAAAAATAATTCATGTCCTCGAACAATTTGGCACAGACGCCCCAGGAACCCGGGGAAAATCTGGATACGCAAATAGCATCCATGCGCGATGAAATGAAAAAAGTTATCGCCGGCCTAACGCCATTAATACAACAAGGCAAAGAACGAGCGATCGAACAAAAACTGATCTTAAAGCAGCTCGAGTTGCTCATAGACGGCCGGAGAATCGACTACAACACAAACTGGCCCCTTGCAGATATGGCAGAGCACTGGTGGTATATACTTAGTAGCAGAAAAATGCAGGAAACCGGAGTGATTGAACCGCCAGCACAAATTGGACTCGCAAGGTGCTTTTATGAACTAGCCGATGGATTACGCATCCTGGCTTACGCTTTTGAGAATCCAACCGACCGGCGATTCGACAACGCCAATGAACATTGGCAACGACAGATTATGTGGATATTGAACCACATTTTGCCAATACTCAATCAGGGCTTACGTTACTAAACGTAAGCCTTTACCATTTATTTACTTGCCGTAAATAACCGCTTTTCATATGTTTTTTTGATTTCCTGTATTATAAAAGCTTTCCGACTTGCTGTCGAGCGCAATCCGCTGGAATTAATTATCGATCTTTAAATTGATATCCGCGGCTTTCACCGAATGGGTGAGCGCCCCGATCGAAATATAATCCACTCCGGTGGCGGCCACTGCCGCCACATTATCGATATTTATATTTCCCGACGCTTCCAACGGTACCCGTCCGCCCGCCAATTCGACCGCCCACCGCATTAACTCGACATCCATATTATCAAGCATTATTCTTGACGGCCTCAAATCAAGTGCCTCCTTAAGCTCTTCCATATTGCCCACTTCGATCTCGATCAATAAATTGTCGCGGTTGGCTGCCTGCGCGTTTTCAAAAGCCTTTGTTATTGATCCAGCCGCGACAATATGGTTGTCTTTGATCAAGAACATATCATGCAAACCAAAACGATGGTTTTGCCCGCCACCCATCCGCACCGCCATCTTATCGATAATTCTCAATCCGGGAACAGTTTTCCTGGTATCTAAAATAACCGCCTTGGTCTTAGAAACCGCGTCAACAAATCGTCTCGTCATTGTGGCAATACCCGACATCCTTTGCAAAATATTTAATGCCGTCCTCTCGCCCGTCAAAATTTTTTGCCCGTTTCCGCGGATTACCGCCAGTGCGTCGCCTTGGCCCACCCAATCTCCCTCTTTAGCGATCGGCTCAAAAATAATAGAATTATCCAGTGTTTTGAACACTTTTCCCGCCGCCTCCAACCCCGCCACTACGCATCGCTCCTTTGCCCGAAAAATTCCTTCATAGGTCTTATCCAGCGGTATTGTTGCCAAACTGGTGATGTCGCCGCGGCCAATATCCTCTTGCAACGCCGCCGCAATAATTTCTTTGATTTTATCTTCCTCATTTTCCATACCAATTTAAATTAATTTACGCCGCCATCATTCTCCTAAATTTAGCGACCGCTAAATTTAGGAGAATGATTATGATACCGATTCCTGCTCCGGAAACCATGGCGGCACGCTCACCAGCATCAATTTCATTTTTCCTTTATAGGTAAATTTGTTCTTTTTGGGAATTGCCACCAGATCTCCCGCCACGCAAATTTCTTTTTGCCCCTCAACCTCAAAATATCCCTCTCCTTCCAAAATCAAATAATAGTAATCGCATTCATTCTGCGTCAAATCAACATCGATCCCGTTATCAACTTCCAAAAAAACAAATTGTGCCGACTTGATAGTTCCCTCTGTGGCAAAAATTTTTCCTTTATGGCCGATCTTATCAAACGACCAATTTTCGGGCAAATGGAATATGTGCATTGTTTTCTAATTTATAGATTTGATCATGTCCACGATCGGAAGCAAGCTGTCGCCCGGCAAAACAAGATCGAATTTATCAAAAATTTTGTCGTAGAATTCCTGGGTGCGGATATCGTCGCTGCGCGGATTGTCAATAATAAAACGCAATACGTTTTCCTCGCCCTCGGCCATTTCCGCGTCGTCACAGCTGTCTCCCACCAAAAAAATATTGGGCCGGCTTCTTTTTATGGCGCCAAGAGTATCCTTACCCCTCTCCGTCTTGTTTAAAATATGCACCAGTGAATCCCGATCCCAGCCGCAAATAAAGCCTCGCTCATCGCAGCGAATCCTGGTCGAGATCACTTGCGTTGGATAAACGCCAAGATTTTCGCACCACGCCTCGATAATGTCTTTGATCCCCGCCGATATTATGACCGTAGGAATTCCCTTGGCCGCACAAATATCAAAAATTTCTTTGGCGCCGACTCTGGCCGGGATCTCTGTTTTTGCCCTTTTTACCAGATTCGGCAAATTCAACCCGCTTCCGGAATAAAGATCCAGGATCGACGACCACCAAACAACCGCCTCGGCAGTATCCATTTTTCCCCAAGCCTCCGACGGCCGATGTTTTTTATAAAGATCCGCCGCCAATTCCCGGCGCGGCGATGGCAAGCTCATGTTCAAAAGCCGCCAAGTGGTTACTTGGGCATTGTCATCTTTATGCCGGGTAGTCAGCGTCCGGTCAAAATCCATAACCACGTGCAGCTTGGCGCAACCGCCCGCCGCCAATCGTCCGAGTTTTGCCGCCGCCGCTTTTTTATCCTTGCTTTTAAACTTTCGCAACAATAAATCCAAATCCATATTATTATCTTAAAAAGTATGCCGCACTCTCCCATAAAATTTTGACCGCAAACATCAAAAACAAAATCGCCAGCACCTTGAATGCCGGCGCGATCATTTTTTTTCTTATCAGTAAATTACGAAAACGCGAAAAAACAAATACGCACGCCGTCGTTGATATAAACCATCCCGCCTCGAAAACCGCCAAGAATAATATTTGCCCCAGCGCAATCGATTGTCGCATGGCAAACGCCATCGGCACGCAAACCGTCAGCCAATATAGCCAAAAAAGCCCGTTGGCAAACATCAACAAAAATATTTTTTTAAACGAAAACACTTGGCCCTCCCCATCGATACTTTTTATTCTCCAAATACGCGTCGCAAACCACACCAGGATCGCCGCGCCAATAAAAGAAATTGCGTAAAATATTCCTTGCGGGACCGGCGCCAGCGATAGAACTGTCAAAATAAATAACGCGATCAACGATTCCGAAATCATTGCCCACAACACCACCCGCAGGCTCTCGGTAAACCCGCTCCGCAGCGCTTCGGCCATCGCGCTCGTCAAGATCGGCCCGGGCACCGCCCCGCCGATAAACCCTACCGCAAACGCGCTGATGATTTGGCTTATCAATTCCATTTTAAATTTCTGGTTTTAATTTTTCCGCCCTTAATTTTAAAAATATTTTTCTTACCGGCCGGCAAGCGCGCATTTTGGAATTTAATGTCTACGAATTTATACGAATTGATTTCCACGCCCGCCGCCGAACGCCGCAATCTTGCGGCAAATTCGCATTGGAACGGATACGCCAAGGGCGCGCAATTGGTTAGGTCGGTAACACTGGTCTTTAATCCTAATTGGACTATTAACGGCATCATTTTTATCGTTTCGCTAAAAGTTTTAGCCGTCGGCTTGAGCGCGACCCCCTGATATCCCAATTTGATCGCCTTCTTAAGGTCGCCGGCATCGCAAACCATCTCATCGGCAAAAATCGGAAATGCGCTTTTAATGCCCAAAAGCGACGCCTTGCTGTCCCGTGCGATCGGCTGCTCGATGTACGAGATACTTTTTACAAACTTCTGCGTTCCCAGCCATACAACCAATTTTTTTAGATCTGCAGCCGAATATCCTTCATTGCCATCCAGGATCACTTTTGGCATCAATGAAAAAAAATCCGCAAAAAAAACTTCTAACACATTTTTATCGCGCCCAAGATCACCCTTTAATTTGATCTTGAACCATTTCAATCCGTGTTTTTTTGCGAACGCTAGTTCGTTACGCGAATCCTCGCCGATCCCGATCGTATGCGCCACCCATATATCCCGCGGCTTGCCGAATATTTTAAGCGTCTTGATCTCATTTGGCAGGCAATGGTAAATATTTTTATTCTTCGATCTTGCAAACGCATCCCAAATGGCCATATCCAGGGGCGACATTGCCACATACTGGCTCAGCTTAGGCAAGCCGTTTTCCAATGAAAATTCTTTTGCCGCTTTTTTAATATGTTCGAACGCCGCTAAGGGCTCTAAAAATTCCTTCCCCAAAATGATCCCGGCGGCGCACCGCGCCAGCGCCACGCTTTGTGCTTCTTTTTCCGAAAAACTCACCCCCTTACGCTTGTCGCTCCAGATCGGACTGATCCCCGCGTGGCCGGATCCTCTGAATTTTTTACCATCACATTCGATAGTGGCCGTGCAAAACAACTGCAAAAAATCATTGATAACGCCGCCGCTTAGCTGGAACGGTTTGATGAATGGATATCTTTCGGTTGTGATCTTGATTTCGATAATTTTGAACATGGTTCAAATGATCATTTTGCCGCCGCCAGCTTATCTATTGCTGTCGGCACGCCCTCGCAAAAAAATATCTGGCTGCCCCGGTTGCTTTCATAAATGAAAGCCTTCAACGACTCGCTGGCATCGGAAAAATCGCCCGCGATCGCCAGCTTTACCCGGTAAGTAACAAATTTCTGCAATATCTCTCCGGCAATACGGGTACTTAAATCAAAAAAATCCGGAATTATATTCTTTCGGTCGATCACTATTCTGTTGGCGCCGCCCAATCCGGGATCGACCATTATATCCAACGCTTCTTGGGCCGTCCCCAAAAAAATTCCCTCGCCGGCGATCTGAGCGATCTTCTGCCCGCTTGCTTCATGTATAATAACTTCCATATTTTATAATTGATTATTTATCGATTTCTTTTTTTATGTCGCTTATTTCTTTAGCTATGAATTTTTCCGAAATATCGAGCGCCTCTTTTAAGCTGCCGGCAACCTTTTCTTCGCGTTTGCTCAAACTCGGATAACGATCGATCGCCGCCACCTGCTCTTCCACCTCCTTTTTAAGCAATTCGAACGCCGTCGCGGAAGCTCTTTGTGCTTCCTCTATTTCCTTATTAACTTTTCTCTTTTTACCCATGATTAATCCTATTGTCAGCACCAAGCCGCAAACCAGCGCGCCCACTAAAAGCATCAGCGCCACGGTTACCGACAAATAATCGATCGCGACGCGGCCAAGCCTTAAAAGCGCGGGCTTCTCTACGGTCACCATTAATTTATTCGAATCGTTGCTGGTAACCCCGGAAGCATCGACATTTTTCGCCCATACGCGATACGCCCCGGCCTCAAGAGGAAAACTCACGTAATCCCATTTGCCGTTATGGTCGCTTTTAACCTGCTCCTTATTTATATTTCCCTGCTGGTCCTCGATAAAAATGTCCACTAAAACATTTGCCGGCGACGCCCCTCTTAAAGATAAAAGCGACCCTTCCGCGATCCGGTCGCGATAGCTTAAAAGTTTTGGCCCTTCCAAAGGCACTATCTGGATTTCGGTAACTAATTGCGAAAAATTACCCGCTTTGTCAAATGCCCGCACCGCGATATTGTGCCGCCCCGGTGCCAGCACTTCGGTTTGAACCCTATTTTCATAAGTTTGCCGCGGCAAGCCATTATCGATCATTATCTGATAATAATCAATCCCGGAAAGGCTGTCTTGCGCGGTAAAATATAGCTCCGGCCGCGGATCAACCCTCACCTGCCCCCCGACCACATCGATTTTAGAGAGCTGCGGCGGATCAAAGTCAATATTTACTTTATAATATGCGGTTTTACCCCAAACGCCATTGGCTTTCTGCTGCAAATGGAAATACCACGTCCCCGCCTCCAATTCTTTTATTTGTTTTTTCGCGATCGCCGGCGCGTATTCGATGGTCGCGCTCTCCTGCTGTTTTTTATCAACCAGCAGCCTCACCGCGCTGACCGCACCCGAATTATTCCAAATCAATTCCGGATTCCTGTCGGGATACCATCTCTCCTGGTCCGGATGGGTAACCGAATTGATCTGGGGCGCCGCCATCTTCCCGGATTTTATCGCCGCACCCTTATCCGTCGCGATCACCGCCGGAACCGCCGGCGCCGGCGCAGCAACCATTGGTACCAAAATTGCCGCACTTATTTTATATTCCGCGCCGCTCGCGCCCTTAAGGACATTGCTGCCCTGCCCGTCGTTGGCTAATATCGAAACGCCGCTAAAATCCGCAACGGCAATGCCGCTAGTTTTAGCCTTAAAAATAACCGTCATTATTTTCCCCGCCTGCCCCTTGAAACCCGGGTTGAGCACTACACCCTCAAAATCCAGCGTGCCCGCCGCATTTGACGCCGCCGGCTCCTTGATCCAAAGATTAAATATCGAACCTTGTTTTGATATCGAAACAACTTCCAGCTTTTCTTTAGTATAATTTATTCTTCCGGAAGCCGCGTTGATTTCCTGGTCGGCACTCGATAAATAGATCGTCGCGTTTAGCGTCTGGCCCGCGGCGAATGCTCCGCTTGACGGCAAAATTGAAATAGTTGCCGCAAAAACTTGCGAACCGCATAATAACGCCGCCAAGCAAGATAAATAAAACGCTAGTTGGATATTATTTTTCATTTTTTCTTTTTATAAATACTGCCGCCCACGCCGCCGCAAATAAAATTATCCCGGCAAAAAAAATGTTTTCATACCATGCGGCACGCTTTGATTTGGAAAAAACCACTTTATAATTTCCCGCCCGGTCGATAGCTCTAATATAAATATCGCTTTTTAATGTCTGATCGTTTAAAACACATGGATTTTCGCACTCCCGCCATTCGGTTTTTTTTGAGAATACCGGCCATGTTCCGAACGGCTTTGCTTCCATTATCTGGTAACCGGCGATTCCCGATCCGTCATCGCGCGCGTTCAAAAAAATTAAGTATAAACCATTCTCCCGTCCCGGGTCGCTAAAGATCGCCTGTTCGATATTTATCGGCGGTGTTTCATCAGCCATCGATATTTTATCAATTGATTGGCCGCCCGCCGGCAAAACTCTTATTGCCAATCTATTTTTGCCCGCTCTCAGCGGCGTGGCTTTGCCGTCGTTTGCCAGCACCGAAACATCCGCCAGCTCGAATTCCATACTGCCGCCCGCCGATGACAAAAATTCGGTGCCGAATATCTTACCTGAACTTGCCGCAAATCCTCCGGGAATGATACCGGCAAAATCGATGCTTCCGCCGGATGCTTTCGGTCTTTGCAGCCATAAATCAACTATTGAACCTCCATCATTGATCTGTTCGGGTACTGCATTTATAAAAACCAATTTCCCTTGTAATGCGTTTATGGTTTCGCCCTCGGTATCCAAAAATAATTCCACCAAAAACCGGCTTTGCGCCGCTGCCTCTTTTGGTCCGGAAATCTCGATCATTGCCGCCCTTATTTCCTGGACCGGCAAAAAAAATGCCGCCGCCGCAAAAAAAACCGCGAAAAAATTATAAGAAATGGTCATTTTGTCCAAAAATAAGCCAAAATCGAAAAATCAATCAGGTCGATCCGGCCGTCGGAATTAAGATCGCATCTTTTTGCGGCCGGCAAAAATTCACGTTTGTACCAATAAGCCGCGATCGAAAAATCAATCAGGTCGATCCGGCCGTCGGAATTAAGATCGGCCTTCGGATTAAAAACCGCTTTGTTTTCCGCCGCCGCTTCTTTTGCGGCCGGCGTATTGTTTATTGCTGACCCCGCGCCGCCTCCGCCGCCGCCCGAAGATGGCGGCGCGGCCCGCACACACCCCGACAAGTCGACTTCGCAAGAAGGTTTGCACGAAACCGTACCGCGGATAAAACCGTATGAAATGCAGCTTTTACCCGCAAGATCCTGGCCATCGCATTGTTCGCCGCTATCAACCGCGCCATTCCCGCAAACCGCCAGCCGGACATCGGCATCGATCTTGGCGGCACCGCCGGTTGCCGCGGTTGCCGGATATTTAATAAAAAAAATTCCGCCCGCGATTGCCGCCGTGATCAAAAAGATAATCGTCGATTTTTTGTCATGGCTTGGTGATCCTATTTTAATTTCACCGCGCCGTATTTTTTGATCCGTCACTTTCTTTTAAAACTCACATTCATCTTGAACGAAAAGAATTTCTTGACCGCCGCCAGCAATGCCAATGAGATCACCGTAAAGAACGCAATCCACGTATAAGGTGAATATTTGGTCATAAAACTTGCCGCCCGGTAATATACGCCTTCGAGCAAATTTGCCGGCGCCACAGTAAAATAAAGCTTTGACGCCGCGGCCACGCCAATGCTGGTATTGCCATCGCTGCTTTTTTCGCGCGGATGAGCTTCAATATAAGCAAAATAGTCTCCCGGAAAGGTTTTTACCGGCAGATTGATTCCCATCGCCACATTTTTCGTCTGGCCCGCTTCCAATCTGAATAATTGCGGCTCAAAAGAAAACCATTCTGCCGCCGGCTTCATCTGCGGCTGATCGGTATGATACTGTGTCGTGATCTCATACTCGGCGGCCTCGTCACCGGTATTGATCACGGTCAGCTCCGGCAATTGATAGATCATCCCGGGCTTTAAAACCTGGCTCACTTCAATCTTACCCGTACCCACGCCCACGCCGATTCGCGCCATTGCCAGCGCCGGCAATAGAACCGCGGCCGCCAGCATGATCGATAAAATATATTTTTTCATGGTTGTTCCTATTTTTAGGAACAGCCGATATTTTTAGATATCGGCTGTTCCTGAGTTTGCCTAACGCCGCGTTAAAATTTACGCTTAATGAGCCACTGCTTGAACGATCACGCTAAAACTTTGCTGGCCGTAATTGCTCGTCGCCGACGGCATCGTTAATTTAAGATCGAATTTTTGATTTCCGGCCGCGGCCACATTATTTGCTAAAGTCGTTTCCGAACCCGACGTTAGCTTGTTCCAGACCGCTCCCGCATCGCATAAATCCGGAGAACCCGTACCGGTGGTGCAAAACTCATGCATATAAACATCGCTGCCCACAGCCGCACCCAAAGCCCAGTTCGTCGAATCGGTCCCGCGAACGTTGAAATCCTCGGCAACATTGCCATCGTTGGTGATTAATTGCGTGTCATTGACGGCACCGGTAGTATCCTTGCTTTGTGAGAGAGGAACTGTGCCGTAACTTACGCTGCCGTCAGAAACCGTTACCGACACTTTCTGCGCCGTCACCGTGGCCGCCACTGTCGCCGAAGACGTTTGCGCCAGCGCCACCGTACCCACGATCAAAGAATTTGCCAACAGTACCGCCAGCGCCTCCCTTGCCGAGATCAATTTGCTTTTCTCCATTTCCTTTTTACATTGCCAATGCCTCCCACATCGGATGTGATTATTAGCTATCTTTCCTCCCTGGATTGTTGTGTTTATTTATTGATTATTGCCTAAAAAACTCTCTTCTCAAAACAATATTATTTTTTGACCTTTTTTGGCCGATACCCGGTTATGGTTATTGGTAGATTTTTTATTATAACAAATCCTAAGTTAAGATTGAAAGCCTTAAGGCGCCGCCGCTTGGACAACCACGTCGACATTTTGCGTATCGTAGCACGCGGTTTCCGAAGGCATGGCCAACTCAAGATCGAAACGTTGGCTTTGTCCCGACGCCAACCCTGTTTTAAGCGACTGGTAAGATGTAGTTAGTGCCGTCCAAGTAGCCCCCGCGTCGCACGGATCCGGCGACCCGCTACCGGCCACGCAAAACTTGTGCGCGTATTGCTCGTTTCCGGCAATGGACGCCAAAGCCCACGGACAATTGCTGTTTATGCCCCTGATATTGATATTTTCCGCAACCCCGCCGTCATTAGTTACCGCTTGGGTATCATTTACCCCGGAAACGGTCGTATTGATTTTCCCGCCCGGCGGAACAAAGCCGTAATCGATCTGCCCATCCGCCACATTCAAAGACACCGCGTAAGGCGTGTAAGTGCAATATATGCTGTATTTATTGGTATTGTGGGTCAAAGTTGCCGGATTGGGCCAGTTGCCATAAGTGACTGACCGATGATGGCCCTGATTTGATGTTCCGGCAACGTAATAAAGATTGGCACTGCCGGTAGCAGAATACGACCAAACCGCCAAAATATATTCCTGCCCGGCCGTAAGAACCGGTTTTGGATCGGCAAAAACAAACGTACGCCAGCCAGTGCCGATTGCCACCGATTGCTGCTGGGTTTGCCCCACCAACGCCAAATCGCTATGCCGGTAAATTGCCGCTTTCATATTTTTTGCCGATGTCGTGTTCGCCAAATATGCGCTTATGCTCGAAGCGATGCCGTTTTCGGAAATTTTAAAGAGAGACCCGCGGATCGTATTTTCGATGCTTGCCGTCAATGACCCGGCCGAAACATGTCCGAAAGTGGGATCCAGTAAAAATTCTCCGGCCGGCCGCTTTCCAAGATCAAAAATGATTTTCACCCGCCGGCCTCCGTCATTGTCAACCTGGGCCTTGATTTGCGCGCCCTCGCCCAAAGATATGCGCGCATCGCTATAATCAAAAAACAGCGCTTGTCCGTTTTCATCAGCAAGTTTCACCATATCTGGCTGATTCTGGTCTATTGTCGCAAAATCGCGAATCCCGTCCAACAGCCATATCAAACGATAATTCCTCTCCTTGGCAAAATATGCCTTAGCCGTTATTTTGGGGTTGCTCCCATTTTTAAAATCGTAAATTATTTCCAAAGTAGTTCCATCATCCGAAAAACATGTTCGCTTCACTGTGATATTATTATCGTCTTTTGCTGAATCATTGCGTTTGCATGTTGTAAGATCAACCCATTCGCTCGTTCCCTCCGGCAGATACTGCAGCCGCCAATATTCCCGGCCAAACGATTTGCCCAATAACCTTAACTCATTGCCGTCATTTTTCCCCTTGGCAAAATCAATGCCCAATCTTCCGCGCGTAAGCCAAAAACTTTTTTCGTTATCCGAAAAATTGTAGACATTATTTTCCAAATTGTCCGCAACCGGCATTCCCAAAATTTTTTCTTGCCCGCCCTGGCCGCTGATAACAAACTGATCTTGCCCGGTTTGAATGATATCGCCCCGCTCATCCGCGGCTACCCAAGCGTACTGCCGATTGCCCATTTGCGCCTGACCAGTTTCTTTGATCTGGCGTACGGTTTCCGCCGTCATAATTTCTACCGGCAATTGATCCTGCGCCTCTGCGCCGCCCCTCACCGCAAAAAAAAGCTGGCCCGCCGCTAACACCAAAATTGACGCCAGTAAAACCTGCGTCAATTTCAGCACATCAAAAGAAATTTTAAATTCTTTTTTTATCTTATTCGCAAACACCATTTTGAGCAACCTCCCAAAAACACGTTAGCTCCTCGAATCTATTTTAGCACGGATCTCGGCAAAAAAATCATCTTTCGATATTGTCCGGGCAACCTTGGCACCCCGGTCGCGCACGCTCAACTCGTTTGAAGTCATTTCCTTATCGCCCACCACCAATGTATAAGGCACTTTTTCGCCCGCCGCCTTGCGGATCTTATTGCCCAAAGTCTCGTCGGCAATATCGGCCTCGGCGCGAATACCGGCTTGGCAGAAGTCATCGACCAGTTTCTGGCAGAATTCTACGTGTGCTTCGCCCACCGACAAGATTCTGGCTTGTACCGGTGACAGCCATACCGGGAACGCGCCCGCGTAATGCTCGATCAATAATCCGATGAACCGTTCAAACGATCCGAACAGTGCCCGGTGCAGCATATACGGCTGCTCCTCTTTGCCCTCGCAGTTGGTAAAAACCATCTCAAACCTTTGCGGCAAATTGAAATCGAATTGCAGCGTGGAGCATTGCCACTCGCGGCCCAGCACATCCTTGATCTTGAAATCCAGCTTTGGGCCATAAAACGCCGCCTCGCCCAGCTCTTCTTTGAAATTCAATCCCTTTTCTTGGGCAACCTTGCGCAAAACCCCTTCGGTGAATTCCCAGCCCTCGTCATTGCCGGCATAGTGCTCTTTATTATTGGGATCGCGCAGCGACAAATAAACATTTACCGCTTCCATCGGGAAACCGAATGCCCCGTACATATAGGAAATAAAATCGATCACCCGCTTTAGCTCATTCTCAACCTGATCCTTGCGGCAAATAATGTGCGCGTCATCCTGCGTGAATCCCCGCACGCGCGTCAGCCCCGAAAGTTCTCCTTTTTTCTCATAGCGGTAAACCGTGCCGCATTCGGCCCAGCGCATGGGAAACTCGCGGTACGAATGCAGGTTATTCTTGTAGATCCGCACATGGAACGGGCAATTCATCGGCTTGAGCAAATACTGCTCGGATTCTTCGGGGTTTTTACCGGCTTTCAATTCCTCTAAAGACTGCCCTACCTCCATGGCCGGATACATGCTGCCGGAAAAAAATCCCCAATGGCCGGATTTCTCCCACAACCGCCGATTGCCGATGTGCGGCGAGCGCACCAGCTCATAACCGCCGCGCATATGCGCGCCGTACCAAAAATCTTCGATCAAACGCCACAACATCGCGCCTTTTGGATGCCACAATGCTAATCCCAAGCCCGCGTCCTCATCGATATGGAACAAGTCTAATTCTTTTCCTAGCTTACGATGATCGCGCTTTTCCGCCTCTTCGAGTTTTTTTTGGTAATCCGACAATTCCAGCTTTGACGCAAACGCAAAACCGTAGATCCGGGTCAGCTGCTTGTTCTTTTCGTTGCCCTTCCAATAGGCGCCCGCGATCTTGGCCAACTTAAAACCGTCAACCGCCAGGTCGCTTTGCGACTCCACGTGCGGCCCCTTGCACAGGTCAACAAAATCGCCGCTTTCGTAGATCGCAACCGCCTTCTCGCCCGCGGCTTCAAGATCGCCGATTATTTCCCGCTTATACGCCTGGTCCGCAAAGATCTTTTTGGCCTCGTCGATAGACACTTCTTTTCTTATGAATTTTACCCCGCCGCCGATGATCTTTTTCATCTTAACCTCGATCTCTTTTAAATTTTCCGGGGTCAGGCTTGCCCCGCCCAGGTCAAAATCGTAATAAAAACCGTTCTCCACTGCCGGCCCCATGCCGAATTTTACCTCCGGATACAAGCTTTTAACCGCCATCGCCATCACATGCGCCAGCGAATGCCGCGCCACTTCTATTGGATGATTTTGTTTTTCCATAATTTTTATGTTTGCAAAGTTAGACACCGATGATCATTTTTATGAAGCTCATAAGCGCGACGGCGCGCATGAAAGTAAATTTTCAGCAGAAAATTTACGCTGGAATAAAAATGATCATCAAAAAAAATTCATAACTGCCACAAAACATTTTTAATTAAAAACCCGCCCCAATATTGAATTATCATTCAACGCTAGGGCGGGTTTTCAAACCGCGGTTCCACCTAGATTACCCCTTCGACAAGCTCAGGACAAGCTTCTCGTTTATTTAAAGGATATCTCTTTTTGCCGGTTCTGCTTAGGCCTTACGGCCACCAAATTTATATTTGGCCTCGCGGTTGGTAGCCGCGACAATCGCTAACCGGCAATATTCAATTATTAATTATTTACGCTTTCTTGATATTTCCTTATGCCTTATATATAAACCGCTTCCCCCAATTTGTCAAAAACCGTATCGGGACCAAGTCCCGGGACCAAGCTTCGGGACCTGGTCTCGAAAATAAAACAAATGGCCTTATAAAAAGCAGGAAACGAGACATTTTCATGCTCGTTATATTAAAAAATTTGGGAAGCCAGGTCTCAACGACCCGACTCCGCGCTTCGGTAGGAGGGAACTGTCGACATCACCTTGGGAAAGGATCGAAGGACTCATGGAACTGTGGAACCTGTCCTCCGAACTCCGCTGCCACTGGTCTTAGTCCATCGCTGCTGCTCATCTGCATTGCCTTGATCAAGTAACTGCCGCTCTTCATATCTGTTGGTGTTCCGCCGCTTCTCTTATCTTCAGCCGTGGACAATGTGTAGAGATTGGCGCCCTGAACTCCGCTTAATGGTCCGCCGCTACCACTATCTTCGATGGTCCTTATGGAAGTTGCAACACCCAGCACCTGCTCCATATCATCAGTATCGTGAGTTGTCCTTCTGGAAGCCTGGCTGAATACATCACTATCTTGGCCTTGGTCTGCATCTGCTAAAATGACTTTTGCACTCTGCACACTTGGATCACTCTTCAACGCAATCGTCATCTGCTCTGCTACGGATGAAATTCTATCTATGAAACCCGCCCATTTGACCGCCAAATCGCCGCCGGAATCCTGCCTTCTTGAATTGCCCCTGACCTCTGCCTGCTGATCTAGCCCAATGTAGACTGGGCCGCTCTGTGTATTTACCCTATCTGCCGCCATCACTACCCCACTTGCACTCAAGAGCATTGATAGCAACAACACCAATCCAATTCTTCTCATAGTCCTCACCATTTCTCCTATATATTCCTATTTCTGATTACACAACAACAGCATCCAAACTGCGAAGATTTTCCGCAAGCACACCCGCGGGATGCGATCATACGCGTCCATCTTGCGTATAGGTGTGGCGGCAAAGATCCTTTTTGCAAAAGATACTTGCCGCCACACCCAACGCCCCGGTGGTTTAAAAATCACTACGGAAATTTTAAAAATTATTTTCCCTCCTGATATTAAATAAATTTTAAAAGTACATTAACTGAATTTAACAAACGCAAGGTTAGGCGTCAATCTTGACCAAAATTATTTTTTAATTTCCCGTAAAACGATCGCCACCCGGTCGGATACGGCCGGCGTTGCCGGCAGGTCAATGATCTCGTACCCCAGATCTTGGTAACTTTGGCGCCGCATTCCTGCAATTTCCTGCGCCATTCTCTCGTCTTCCACGCGCGCGTAATCTTTTTCGAATTTCAACGGCCGGCAAAAAAATATTTTCCTATAAACCCCGGGCACGTAATATTTTTTATATTCCTCGATATCCAGTCTCTGTAATTTACAATACGCGACCCCGTCCGGGATCGCGCCGTCAAAAAACACTATCTTATCCTTTGGCGCTTTCTTTTCCATCTCTATCCGGAACTCCAAAATTCGTTTTTGGAAATCCGCCGTCCCCTGGATGTCCTCAAGCTTGCGGCCCGCCGCCAGTTCAATATCGATCAGGGTGCGCGCCGCTTCCGGATAACCGGCATGGCCCAGTTTTACCAATTCATTCACCAGCGTGGTCTTGCCGCTGGACGGCCCGCCGGTCACCACATACCATTGTTGTTTATTTTGGCTTTTCATTCTTTGGTTTTGGCTCCAAATCTTTTACAAATTGCAATTGCCCGTCGACATCGTTAAATGGTTGTCCGTTCTTTTCTTTTTTTTCATAATGCAATAATTGCTGGGCCGTACCCGAACCTAAAGTATGATCTATTAGTTTAACCACCGATCGCAGATCGCCGCTAAAAGACGATCTCGTAAAAATATTAAAAATATCTTCTTTAGTTTGTAAATTAAATTGCCTCTTATCTTCTTCGCTTAAATTATCTCTGTATGTAAAAATTTTTTCCGTCAAAACCTTTAAAATTTCCCGTTCTTTAGGATAATTGAACCGGAATACGATCTCTTCTTCCTTGGTTTTGTCGAATTTTGTGTTTTCTCCGGCATGGATATAGAAAATATCATCATCCTCTTCGCCCTGTAATCCCATTTTCGCGCGTAATGCTTCGGTTTCTTCCCGTTCGTAGAACAGAAACGGGTCATCAAAATTTAAACAAACCTCTTTTGTTAATTCTTCAACTACCGCCTCATTCAGATTATTAAACAATCTTTTGCCGCTTTTGGGCGACGTGGCGATCCCTACCGATTTGCTCCTTAATACCGGCTTCTTTTGAACGCCATTCTGGGCGGCCGCCGGATCATCTTCCAACTCCAAGACGCTTCTTTGCTTTAAATGAATCATCTCATGGGCAAGCTTTTTTGCAAACATGGTCTTTATGTGTTCATCACCAAGTATTATTTGCTTGGGCAACGGCAAATACACCTCTTCATTTCCTTTAACTATGTGGACATTCCTTGGCGGCACATTAAATTTTTCAAAATCCGGCACGTGGCGCAAAATAATATCATTGGTTATCCGGTTTATGGAATAAAATATTTGCATCTCGATGGATTTCATTTCCCGCTCAAGAACTTCCCCCGTCTCTTCATCGGTAATTTTTTCATCCCAATCCCGGCCATCATAAAAATTGATCTCCCGGATCATAGAGACCATCTCCTTCTCGCTTTTTGGCATATTGCCCGCGATTTCTTCATTGATCGGATCTCTATGCCCATCCAGATAATCTTTAACCGCCTCGCCGCATTCCTTAGCGGTTGCCGCGATCTCTTCCGGAGTTGGTAATGGAAACTTTTCCTGGTATTTCATGATCGGCAATTTTTATAACCCATTATAAAAAATAGTCTTTATTTTTTCAATTCCTGACACAGTTCCAAAAAGGTCGCGTTGCTCCATGCCTGGTTAGGGCAGCCGCAAGGATAATAGCTTTCCGCCGAGCTGATCTCCGACGCGCATCCAATCGTCCCGCCCCATAAAATATCGTTTTTGGCCGCGTTCCATATTTTATCTATCTTATTGTTGTATTTTTTCCGGTTGACGCGGCTCATTACTATCGCCGCGATATTACTCACCCAAAACCAGCTGTCGCCATTATGGTACGCCGCCGCATCCTGCCCGGTATCCTGCGCGCGAAACCGCGGATCGTTTTTATCGATCGTCGCCATGCCTCCCCAATCCAGCCACAGTTTCTCCAGTGCCGCGTCAAAACCCGCTTCCCATTCCGCTCTGGCCAATAATTTTGGATAAACATAAGCCGCCAAAAAAATATTGGGCCGCATGGTGCGATCGGCGCAATTTTGCGCGATATCGTAGCGATCGGCCAGGGTACGCCCGTCGAAAAACATTTTTTTTACCCGGCACGCGAGCTCGGCCTCGATTGCCGCGTAACGGTCGCGGGTCTTTTTATCAACCGCCAGACTTTGGGCCAGCGCGTACATATTCAATCGCAGCGCCTGAATCTCGATCGCCGCCCCCGGCCGTTCTAAGCTGTCCATCCAAGTTCTGCCGGCTTCCACCGCCAAACCGCCGATCGTGCTCTCGTTTAATAACCGATCAATACCTTTTTCAAGATGGGTTAAGATCACCGCGTTTTCTTTTATGTTAAATTTCCCGCGATTTATAAAATCCGCGGCGCGCAAGAACAACCACCCCGCCCCGTCCGCGGTATCGAAAAAATATTTTCCATTTTTAAATTCCTCCATCTGCCGCCAAAAAATCTCCATGGCGGTTTTTTCATCGAACTGCGCCAATCCTTTTAAGGAAACCGCCTCATCTCTCTGCCAGAACTGGAAAAACCACGGCAAACCCGCCCGCAATCCGGCCGCCCTTCTTCGCTGGGAGTAAAGCATCTTAAGCGCGTTTTTGGCGCAAACCGCCGCCGCCCGCCCGTCAAGATCACTCCGGCCGCCGGCCAGCGCCTGCCAAAACCCACCGCCCGGGCCAAGATTTTGCCCGCCGCCGTTCGCCGATTTAGTACCTTTACGGTTCAAAATTTGCCCCAGCGCCTCGCCGGCCTCGTCTTTGGTCGCGCCCGCCGCAAAATATAATTTCGAGCCGCTAAAAACCGCCGGCTTAAAAACCCATTTTTCCCATGGCGCCGAACCGCGCCGGCGGTCATAATCATAATCTCGCCGCACCCATTCCTCCTTGACCTCCGCGTTATCGGTATCACCACCGATCGCGATAAAAATTTGCGGCAATAAAAACGGCGTCTCCTGGTAATAATTAATGAAAATAATTTTTCCCTCGCGCCAAACCCGGTAATGCCGGCCAAACTCCGGATTCTGGTAAGGTTCCCGCACATCCAAAAAAACTTCGACCGACGCCGCCGCGCTGGATTCATATACCAGGCAGTTATTGCCAAAAAGCGAGAATTTTTCACTTACTTTCTGGCCGGTTCTTTTTACCCAATTAAAACCATTCTCGATCGATAATACTTGACCCAAACTTTGGGAACGGATATCGTCGATGATCTTCAACAACAGATTACTGCCTAAACGAAAATACCACCCTTGGTAACGGCTGGCCGGATGATCGCCAATCCACAAATAACTGCCCTCTTGCCCCAGCATCAAAGTCGGCTCGCTTTGACGAATGGCGGTCCTCGTTAATATTTTTTTTCCAAAATTATGAGTTATTTCCACAGTGGTCAAATTCCAATTGCCAAGCGCCAAATCGCGGATTCATTATAAATTATCAAATTCCAAACAAAAACCCATTTTTGATCTGACCTTTGGATATTGTTTGCAATTTGGAATTTGGGAATTGGGATCTATGTTTTAAAAGCTTTATTGTGCGCCGCCACATAATTTTCCGCCAGATTTTCCCAGTCGAAATAATCAACCAGCTCCCGCGCGGCAATTTTATTTTCCACCCTTTCCCGACGCGTCAGCAACGCATAATTATAAAGCGCGTTCTCCAGCTGGCCGACTACCGCCTCTTCGTCCTGGCCATCGTTATTGATTATAAATATTCCCGGATGCTTATCGTCGCGCGGCATCTTTTTTATAAACCTCCCCAAACCGCTCAAATCGCTAGTGATCGCCGGAACCCCCTCGGCCGCCGCCTCCAGCGGCGTGTATCCCCAGGGCTCGTAGTAAGAAGGAAAAACTCCCAAATGGCATCCTTGGATCGCCTCGCGTACGTTAAGATTAAGGATCTTGTCGGTTCCCGTTAAATAAGCCGGATAAAAAACAACCTTCACCCGGTCTTCTTTCTTATTCTCTAGTCCCGCGGCCGCCAACCCCCCCAGCACCGCGTCGCCCGCATAATCCAGGTCATGCGTACAGATCAACGGCGCTCCGTTTCGGCGCATTTTTTTCAAACGCCGTTCGAGTTCGCGATGCGGTTCTTCGTCAAAAACATCGGTATCTTTAAGATCGCGCCCCACCACCAAAGAATACAAGAAGCTTTCTACCAGATCGCCGGAATTTTCTTCCACAAATTCTTTAACATCAATATAATTAGCGCGGCTCTCGATCAGCTCGGAATTGATCCCCTTGGTCTTTGCCGGAACCCATAAGAATACCACGATCGTCTTTCGGCTTTTTTCTTCCTTTAAACGCCGGTTTACCCCACCCAATGCCTTAATAAACGCATCGATGCCCTTGGCATGGTATTCGTAGCGCGCCATCAAAAAATAAAAAAGCGTATCCTTGATATCGAAGTGGTAATACGGCAAAAAATTATAAAACAAAAATTCGCGGATACGGGCCCGCTGGACACGGTGCTTTATTGCGGCCTCCTCAAAACTCAAATACCCGCTCACATCCAAACCATTGGGCAAATATATATCGGGAGTCCGCCCCAGAAAATATTTGCACTCCACGCCGGTAATCTCGCTCACTGTGGTAAAAACCGTACATTCATTCGCCGCAGCCCTCTCCAATAAATGCTTTGCCTGCACATGATAGTTATAGGCTTCCTTGCTTGCATCGTACTTATCGATCCCGGAATAAAAATCCACCCCGTTGAACGCCATGCTCCGTCCCAAAGTGGTTGCGTGGGTCGTGAATACCGATGGAATATCCGGACAATTCTTTTTAGCGAAAAGCAGCGCCGCTCCCGCCAGCCATTCATGGCAATGGATCACTAGCTTCTTAGCGCCGCCCGCCGCTTTCATGCGCTCAACCAAATGCGCCACCGCGTTCCCCCAAACCACCGGCTCATCGAATTCAAATTGCGACTCCATGGAATCAACCTTATAAGCATCCCAAAGCTGCCATTTAAAATGATTGATATTAGGCCAAAGTTCCTTAAAATCGATCAAGATCACCTGCGGCTCGCCATCGATAAGCCAGCGACCGTAATGGCAATGAATTCCCTCTTTGGCCAAGCTGTCAAACGCGTCTTTCAAATTTTTTTCCGGTTTTTTTTCTTCAAAAAGATATTTTGAATTTTGCGGAAAATAAGGTCCTACCATGAAATATCCCTGGTGGTAGCGTTTGACCATTTGCGCTGCCTTGGTGGCCAGAACCGTATTTATACCGCCGATCTTGTTGCAAACTTCCCAGGAAATTTCCAACAAAAAATCAGCCTCCGGCTTGAGCGATGTGTTTTTTGATTCCATGTATTGGATTTAATGCAGACTTCGATTACATCAAAAAAGACCAGAACTTGGGAATCTCGATGCGGTTTTGTACTCTCTTTGCCGCGGTCTTCGGGCTTTTTACCTTGCGCACCGATGCACCCAATTGTTTTTCTCCGAAAACTCCTTCGATCCAATTGGCAAAATCGTTCTTTTCGGCCGTGACATGGTACTGCCACACCGCTTCGTCCATTGTTTCCAATGCCTGGGCCAGCTCTTTTAAGTTCTTCAATGTCCGGCCGTCGCTTAGCCAGAAGCTTTTCTCCGGATCAGTATCGGCCAAAAGCGATGATCCTGAATTTTTTTGTGCCATATTACCAGTGCCGTATGCCAGATTTTAAAAATTACCGGCAATCGGCTATTTTATGATTGTTTATGATGCGACCTTTATTTTTGATTGCGAATATTTATCAACTCTCATTTTAAGATCGCTGAACACATTCATGAACGCGATGAACGACTCGTAAGGACTCTCATAAGGATTGAAGTATTTATGCACATCTCCGTCAGAAAACCATTTGGTGCACATGTAGTAAAAATGATCGCTTGTCTGCAGCTTTCTCCATTCATCGATCAATAATTCGTCGCCGGTTGCCATTATTTTTTCTTCCAGCGAATATATTTTTTCCAGCGCCGCCTGTTGCATTTTATTTCCCAGCCATGCGCTCAAATCGCGCTCGGTATCCGCCCAAGAAACCAATCGGTGAAAATCCAGTTCTCCGGCCGGCTCCAGGCTTTTCGCCAGCTTTGTCGGAGTTGTAAAACTGTTTAGTGGGTTTTCCAATACCCTCCAGCAAAACGCTTCAAAAAATTTAAATATGCCGGTTTCTTCCCATTGGTGCTCTCCGAAAGTCTCGTAATCCATGAAAAGATTGAGTGTCTGGCTTTGGCCGTCAATATTCAGCAGATTCACCCAATCGGTATATTTTTCCGATGTCAACGGCCACTCTTTCCAGTCGCGGTTTGAAAAACGGAAGCCGATATCATCGCTCAAGCGGTAATTGCGCACCAATAAACGCAACGATGAGTCCTTTGCCTTATAAAGAAAATTCGGCGACCGCCATCCTAATATTTCATCCCAACCTTCGGCCAGCATCCCTAAAAACCCCATTTTACTGACCTCTTTGGCGATATCATTATTATACACTAATTCCGTATTGCGGAAAAATTTCGGCTTATAACCAAAAAGCTTCTCCATCATGGCATTCTGTTTTTGCACCTGGCGTGAAAATTCTGGTGCCGAACCCACCGATGCCAAAGAGTGGTAATATGTTTCCGAAACTAACTCGCAACAACCCGTGTCCACTAAGTCTTTGAAGCTTTTCAAAACCTCTGGGAATTCCGCTTCCAATTGCTCCAGAAGGATGCCCGTAATGCTCATGCTTACCTTGAAGCGTCCTTTTGAGCGCCGCATCAAACCCAAAAGCATCTTGTTTGTCGGCAAATAGCTTTTTTTGGCCACCCGTTCCAAAATTTGGCGGTTATTATGGTCGTCAAAATAATTTGCGTGCGATCCGATATCAAAAACCGAAAATTTCCTTAACCGCCGCGGCTGATGGGTATGTAAATATAAACAGATCGAAGGCATGACGATTAATTATAATTGTTTTTATTAGGCCGCCAAAACTTTTTGGTAAATACCCAGGCATTTTTTGGCCGATTCCACCCAGCTGAACTTATCAACCTCCGATAACCCGTTGTCCTGAAGAACTTGGCGCAATTCCGGGTAACGCGCCGCCGCCAAGATCTTGGCGGCCATCTGGTCCACATCCCAAAAATCAACTTTCAAACAATGTGATACCATTTCCGACACGCCCGACTGGCGCGAGATCAAGATTGGCGTTCCGTTGGCCAGTGCCTCTAAAGATGTCAGCCCGAACGGTTCCGAAACCGACGGCATTACATAAAGATCGGCCATCTGGTACAACCGGTGCAAATCCCCTCCCCGCAAAAAACCGGCAAAAATTACCTTATCGGCCAAACCCGTACGCGCCGCTTCTTCGATAAGCCAGCGTTCCATATCGCCGGAACCGGAAAACACGAACATTATGCTGTCATCCGCGCACGCCACCCTTTTAGCAGCCGCCAAAAAATAATCCGGCCCTTTCTGGAAAGTAAGCCGTCCCACAAATAACACCACTTTCTTGCCGTTTTTTTTCAAATTCCAAAGGTCATGCGCCGCCCGTGGCGGAAATTTCGACCGGTCGACGGCATTGGGTACTACGTTTATTTTCTCCGCATCGGCTTGATAACAATTTATAATGCGCTGCTTGGTATAACGACTAACCGCCGCAACCGCATCCGCCTTGTCAAAACCCTCTTTTTCGATCGCGCGGATATCCGCATTCAGGCAATTATCGCCCACGCGATCGTATTCAATGGCATGCACATGGAAAATCAGCGGCTTTCCAGTCGCTTCCCTTGCCGCCAACCCTGCCGGAAGGCTTAGCCAGTCGTGGCAATGGATCACGTCAAAATCCTCTTTTTGCGCGATAGTTTTGGCCTGGCCCGCGTAACGCATCGCCTCTCCCACTAAATCCCGGCGCCAAACACTATGATATACGCCCTTGCCGGCAAAAACCCTGTATTCTTCTTCGTATTGTGCTGCCGTCAAGTAAGGCGACAGCGGCGAATTCACCGCGATCTCCTTCACGGCATTCCATTTATCGCCATCATGGCCGTCATCGCTAAATAAAAACCGGCACGCGCCGCTCCGGCAATCGATTTTCCTGGGCAAAACAAAAGTTACCGGCGCACCTAAACGCGCCAAGCCTCCCACCAAGCCTTCGCAAGCAACCCCCAAACCGCCGGAGTTATACGGTGGAAATTCCCAGCCGAACATTAAAATTTTTGGCAACGGCGCAGAAACCATTTTAAAAAAGTAAGTCAAAATGAAGGATTTTAAAACCCTTATTTTAATTATACAAAAAATAAAAAATAATTAACACATCTCATTTTTTAAACAAAAGAAATCCCACCCGCAACCTAAAAAATTACTGATAGGGTAATGAAAGATAAAAAAACGCGCCGGCAACGCCCTTTCTTGCCCCCCTTTTTTTTAACCAATCCGGATCAAAGATCATTTAAAACCAAACTCGCTGTAAATGATCCCTTTTTTGATGTGATCGATCGCTTGCGCGATGAACGGAATCGTATTTTGTGGTAATTCATCCAATTTAAACCATCGCAGATCATCGCACCGGTCCGGTTCATTATTGGTAAGCTCGCCCTCCCAAATATCAATCGTAAAGAACACATCCACTCTTTCGCTGTCATTATTAAACCTGGCCCGCTGCATTACATGCGCCGTCATTAATTTTTGCGGATCGATAATAATCCCGGCCTCTTCCCTCGCCTCGCGCGCCATCGCCTCCCGGAATGTTTCCCCCGCTTCCAAATGGCCAGCGACAAAACTGTAATTGCCATCTTCATAGCCGGTGTTATGGCGCCGCAAAAGCAATATCTTGCCCCCTTTTACCAATACCAGATAGCACGCCGGCACGATCTTTAGCCTTTCGCGGCTCATTGCGGCTGATTGCCTGCCTCCGCCGCTGGCGCGGCCCCGGCAATTACCGTTTGGTTTTGCGCCGCTTTTTTTGTGGCGTCAAAATTCAAGAAAAACACCACCGTCGCCGTATAATAGAACGCGTTCAAAAAAGCATTCGCCAAGGTTATGATCGATCCGCCTGTCGATGACATATCGTCCTCGGAAAATTCAATATTCGTTACGGCAAATATTAAAAAGGCCGCAAGCCAGAACAATAAATAAACCGCCCCAACAACAAGCCCGATACCCAGCGACCGCCAAAAAACTCCGCCCCACCGGCCCTCGACCATTGATTTGCTGTATCTTAATGCTTCCATATTTGATTTGCCGCAAAACAACACCGCGTATGCCGCAAATGTCCAGTAAACGCCATAAATTATCCCGGGGATGATCAGCAAAAATAACAACCCGATCGTAAAAATAACCCTGATAAAATCAGTGGTCACCAGCGGCCAAAGACGCGCGGTTGCCGCGTTGATCGAATCCCCAAATCCAGCCCGCCCGCCCTCGATCCGCGTTTTCACCAGATAAGCGATCGCCATCATGGCGATCAATTCCGCTACGGCCGCCAATATCGCCACCAAAAAATTAGGAATGAAATTCTTTTCATCGGCGCCAAACCCGTAAGTCAAGATCAAAGACAAACCCACCTGCACTAGTGCCGCGGCCAATGCCAAAAAAGTAACGCTCGAAAAATTAGCTTTATATATTTTCCACGATTCCGAAATTATCTGGCTGGCAGTAAACTCGCGTTTATAAATTTCCTGTTCCATTTTTTTATTGGTTATTTACCGCCAAGAAAACCTCGGCCCGCCATCCGCCAACTGGCGGAAGCAGATTGCCCCGGAAATAAATGGCGGCAAATCAAAATTTTCCGACCGCAAAGCATTTAGCAAGGCGGAAGGAATACCGCGGGGACCAGCCCCGGGATTGTTAATTTTTCTACAACGTTTTTTTAAAAATAGCCCTTTAATTGATTTTAGAACAGTTTTTTATTATAGTATAGTCGTTATCCGCCATTTGGTGAGCTTGCCCTCCGAAGCTTTAGCGAAGAAGGGGTCGCATATGCCCCACGTAGTGACATTCCTGTTTAGGTTGGATTTAAATAATTGGAGGGGTCGCATAGCCCGGCCGAGTGCGTTCGCTTGGAAAGCGGATATACCGCAAGGTATCGCGAGTTCGAATCTCGCCCCCTCCGCACAAAAAATAAACCGCAGATATGCGGATTTATTTTTATTTTCTAATTGCAAATTATGCGCACGAATCGATAAAATAACTACCCCGCCATCTCCATCAGCGCCTTGATGCGCGCCTCGATCGGCGGATGGGTCGAAAACAGATTGGTCAGCCGGTTAACCTGCTTACCGCGGAAAGGATTGGCAATATACAAATGCGCGGTCGAATCCTTGGCAACACGCAATGGCTCGGGACTTGCTGAAATTTTCTGCAGCGCCCGCGCCAAACCTTCGGGATAGCGGGTCAACAAAGATGCTGACGCATCAGCCAAGAATTCACGCTTGCGCGAAATCGCCAGCTGGATCAAAGTGGCCGCCAGCGGTGCCAAGATCGCCGCCGCAATCCCAAAAACGAACAATATCAATCCCAACTGCCCGCGGTCGCGATTATCGTTATTGCGCCCTCCCCAAAAGCTTATCCTTAAAAAAAGATCGGAAATTATGGCCACCACCCCAACAAGAATCACTACGATCGTTTGCAGCAGCATATCTTTATTGCCGATATGGCTCAGTTCATGCGCCACCACTCCCTCCAGTTCTTGGCGGTCCAAACGTTCCAATAAGCCCGCGGTCACCGCCACTACCGCGTGGTTTTTGTCGCGGCCTGTCGCAAACGCATTCGGCTGGGCTTCATTGATAATATAAATTTTAGGCAGCGGCAAACCCGCGGTGATCGCCAGATTTTCCACCAAGCGGTAAAGCTCGGGACTATCTTTTTTTTCGATTGGCTGAGCCCCGGCCATAGCCAGCACGATCTTATCAGAAAACCAGTACGAAAAAAAACTCTGGAAAACCGCGATCGCCACCGCAAAATACAAAAAATTTGAATCCCCTAACGCCTGCGACAAAAGCCACCCCAAACCAATAATGAACACGAAGAAAAACATCAGCAACAGCCAAGTTTTACGGATATTTTCACTGGCATGGGTATAAATGGTCGCCATGGTTTTTGATACAAAGCCACGCCGTCCCAAAGAACGGCGCGGTCGAAATTTATAGATCAAACAAACTATTTCTGCTCAAAACTGACCTTTGGCACCGCCCTTTCCGCTTCATTGGCAATCTCAAACAGCGCCATTTGTTTGAATCCGAAAATCGACGCCACGATATTCGACGGAAATACTTCAATCTTTGTATTCAAATCCCGCACATTGCCGTTGTAAAAGCGGCGCGCCGCCTGGATCTTGTCTTCGGTATCGGTCAATTCGCGCTGGAGCTCGATAAAATTTGCCGACGCCTTAAGGTCGGGATAGTTCTCCGCCACCGCGAACAAGCTCTTCAGCGTCTGCGACAGCGCGTTTTCTTTGGCGATCTTATCCTCTGTAGTGGTCGCACCCATTGCCGCCGCCCGCGCCGCGGTCACGTTCTCAAACACTTGCTTTTCATGTGCCGCATATCCTTTGACCGTTTCCATCAAATTCGGGATCAGGTCATACCGGCGCTTCAATTGGACATCGATATCGGCCCATGCCTCTTTAGCGCGGTTTCTCAAAGTCACCAAAGAGTTGTACCCTCCGATCACGAAAAACGCAAGCACCGCAAACACTGCCACGATCAAAATTGTTATTGGGTCAAACATATTTTTTATGGATCCGGCCGTTAACCGGCCCAATTGGTTTAATTAAGCATATTTTACAATAAAAAACTGGATTGTAAAGGAAAATTTACTTTAAATCTTCCAGCGGGACATCCAACCCCTTGGGCCGATCGGGGATCGTATGCCGTGAAGTTTTTGGCCGTAAAAGCTTGCCGGTAATTCCCGCCTCGATCACTCTATCCTTGGTAATTGTTTCACCCTCGCGCCAACAGCCAACCGCGATCGCGCCGTCTTTATAATCTACCAGGCAAACCGGACAAAATCTCGCCCCCAGCCGCTTTAAAGTATTATAACGATGATGCCCGTCTAAAATTACCAAAGTATCCTTATCAGCAATTATGGGATCGGCCAAAAAACCATCCTTCTTAATATCTGCCAGTAAATCATTTAAATGGATCTCACAGATCTCCTCATGAGGCCGAAGCTTTTCGATATCGATTTTTTTAATTTGATATTTTGCCATACGATAAACCAAAAACCTCTTTTTGGAAAAGAGGCTCGATTTTTGCTTAAATGATTGATAAAAATTAAACCGGCCGCTTTTCCTTAAAAGTGGTTTTAACCTTGCAACAACAGTTTAACGCAGAATTTTTCATATGATTTAATAGCTTAATTCCAAATCCTGGCGCCGTCAACTGTATGTATGTTACGACGCGATTTTAATCCTTGACATTTTTAAATTTTTATGTATAATAATTTTATGGATTTGAAGTCTCTCGCCAAGATTATTGCGATCTTGCTCGCGATCCTGGCAATGGCCGGGTGTCTGCAAAAAGACGCCCCGGCACCTCTCGAAACCAATGAGGCACTGGATAGAATCGAAAACGCAACCGTTTCGCTCAACCTTACCAGGCTAAACGAAACAATCACTGTTGCTAATCTATCAATCAGTAAAGCGAGCAACGGCAGAATCAACGCTTCCGTATCCTATGGGAGAAAACACGGGGTAAAGCAAAGCAAATGTTATGTAGACATCGGCAAAAACATCACCGTTTTTGCCGAGAAAGAAATGCCCATCTATTACGAATCAAACAGTAGCAAATGGACATTCCAAAAGACTATACCCGCGAACACGGGTCTGGTAAGGGTAGTAGTATCAGGCAAAGAAAAGCAAATAATTTGGATATTTGATTCAAAAACCTTGTTTTTTATCACTTAAGCAGGGCCGAAGAATCTCGTCGCTTTATCAATTGCTGGGAACCCGAAATTATCTTTCGGACAATTCCCAGCTTATTTTAATAAACAGCAAAAAAACCGGCATATTAAGGCCGGTTTTTTGCAAAACTAAAAATACGATTAACGTTTTGCCACCCCTACCGAAACAGTCGTTCCGTCGGCGCGATAGCATTTGCCGTAAGGCTCGCAATAATTATTGCAACCCGCGGCCACAAAATTGCCACCGCCATTGTCCGCGCAATTATAAGTCATAAATCCGCCCGTATAACTGCACCCATTGTTCTTAAGGGTGCAATTAGAAACCGCCGGACAATCTTTGGCACAATTGGTGCTGTTCTCATAAGTCGCGTTGCAGGTACCATCGCCACAGATCGCCACCGATGTGCAAGTACCACTCTTGCATTTGCATATGGAGCTACCTATCCCCCAACACATCCATCTCTTCCTGGTTTCCGCCGTTTGCGCCGTCCACCACGTCTTATTGAAGCATTGATGGCAATTGCCTTCGTCAGATACGCAATCAGTATCACCGGAACAGTTGGTTTTTGGTGTCACCGGTGTCGGCGGCACTAATTCCGGAGTGCCGCAATCGTTGGCACAATTATCACTATTCTCATAAGTCGCGTTGCAAGTACCATCGCCACAGATCGCCACCGACGTGCAAGTACCGCTCTTACACTGGCAAATGGAGTCGCCGATGCCGTCACACACGAACGGAGAACTCCCGCTGGCCGCAACCTGCCCTTTGAACCAAGTTCTGTTAAAACACTTGTGGCATGTCCCACCGTCAGAGATACAATCGGTATTAATGGTGCACCCATATTGGGTTACCGGAGACGTCGCGATTGGCTTGCAATCACTGGCGCAATTAGTGCTGTTCTCATAAGTCGCGTTGCAGGTCCCATCGCCGCAGATCGCCACCGAAGTGCAATTTCCGCTCTTGCACTGGCAAATCGAATCGCCGATACCATAACACATATACTGCGTTTTCACGGCAGTAGTTTGGGCATTCCACCACGTTCTATTTAAGCACGCATGGCAAGTCCCACCGTCCGAAACGCAATCGGCATTGGTTATACAACCGTTTTTGGTAACCGCCGGTTTTTGGCAAATATATCTTTCTGTCGTCGCTAAGCCGCCGTTATTCAAAGCTGATCTCACCAGCCCCACGCAACAATCGCGTCCTTCTTCGATCTTTTCATTTTCCACGCCGCACTTTAGGCAAGCTCCCTGGTAACATTTTTGCCCCGTGGCGCATTTACTGCTGGTATCTACCCAGGCAGTACCAGTCGAATTGCACACTTGGCATCCATTAACCGAACCCGCAGTACAGGTCTTGGGATTAAGATTGACACACTTATAGCTGGCGGTTTGCGTTGCCGACGGCACCGCTTGTCTTGTTAATCCCGCACAACAACCCTTGGCGCTGCCGGTAAAAATAGCCCCTTCTTTAATACACGCAGTCGCACCGCAATCTTTAGCGCAATTAGTTGCGTTTTCATAGGCAGAATTGCAATTCCCGTCTCCACAAACGATCTTATTTTGCGCCAGCAACAATTGCAATATCTGGGTAATCTGCTGCTGCAATTGCACGATCAATTGCTGCATTTGCTCAATCGTCATGCCCGCAGTTGATGTGTTTTGCGCCGATACCGGACTCCCCGCCGCAAAAAAACCGACCAATGCTACCAATATACTCAAACCAACTGCAATAATTTTATTTTTCAAACACATAAATTTCATTTTAAATTTTATTTTTAAATTTTATCAAAAACAACTAGCTAAACCGCTTCGACCTTTATCAAAGACATTACACCTCATATGACCACAAGCACATTATACATTATGGTTACACCAAAAAAAAGCTCCCCTACGGGAGCCTTTTTGAATGTTCATTATCTCGACACTTGGTAATTTCAACGTTTCACAATCTTAGTAACCCATGTCCATACCGCCGCCCATTCCGCCCATTCCACCCGGCATACCGCCGCCAGAATTGCATGTGCAATTATCCTTTTTGGGTTTTTCCACCACCATCGCCTCGGTAGTCAAAAGGATGGACGCCGCGCTGGCCGCATTCTGGATAGTCGAACGCACCACTTTGGTCGGGTCCACTACACCTGCCGCCAAAAGGTCTTCATATTTCATTTTGGCCGCGTTAAAACCCACGCTACCATTATTCTGGCGGATCTTTTCGATCACCACCGCGCCTTCCACTCCCGCATTAGCCGCGATCTGCCGGATCGGTTCTTCCAGAGCGCGTTTTAAAATATTGATGCCGATCGCCTCTTCGCCTTCGACTTGTACTTTATCCAGCGTTTTGATCGAATTAAGCAACGCCGTCCCGCCACCAGGTACGATTCCTTCCTCCACCGCCGCGCGGGTTGCTGCCAAAGCATCCTCGGTCTTGTGCTGACGCGCCTTTTGCTCCACCTCGGTAGGTGCACCCACTTTGATCACCGCCACGCCCCCGGCCAATTTTGCCAACCTCTCCTGCAACTTCTCGCGGTCAAAATCCGAATCGGTTTTGGAAATTTCGTTTTTGATCTGTTTGATGCGGCCCTCGATCAGATCCTTATCGCCCTTGCCTTCCACGATCACGGTTTTTTCCTTGCCCGCCACCACGCGCCGCGCCGAACCCAAATCCTTTAAGCTTAGATTCTCCAGCTTCATACCCAATTGCTCGGAAACCACGGTTGCGCCCGTTACCGCCGCAATATCGGCCAACATTTCTTTTTTTCTGTCGCCGAATCCCGGCGCCTTAACCGCCAGCGCGTTAAAAATTCCCCTCAATTTATTCACCACCAAGGTTGCCAACGCATCACCCTCGACCTCATCGGCAATGATCACCAGTTCTTTCTTTCCGGTTTGCACCACTTTTTCCAAGATTGGCAACAATTCCGGCAATGAAGAAATTTTCTTTTCCGTGATCAAAATATAAGGATCTTCCAAAACCGCCTCCATGCGCTCGGTATCGGTCACCATGTAAGCTGAAAGATATCCCCGGTCAAATTGCAATCCTTTAACTATCTCTTTGCGAATGTCCAAATTTTTCGATTCCTCGACCGTCACCACACCGTCCTTGCCGACTTCGGTCATTACTTCGGCGATCAAATTCCCCAATTCCGCGCTTTCGGCCGAAATCGTCGCCACCTGGGCCATTTCCTCTTTCTTGGAAATCGTCTTTGACATCGATTTCAAATTCTCAACCACTGCTTCCACGCCTTTGTCGATGCCACGCTTAATGGCTAAGGGATTGGCACCCGCCGTCACGTTTTTCAGCCCTTCAGTAATAAGCGCCTGCGCCAAAACGCAAGCTGTTGTCGTGCCGTCGCCGGCCATATCATTGGTCTTTTCCGAAGCTTCTTTTACGATCTGCGCTCCCAGATTTTCCGCCTTGTCTTCCAACTCGATCTCTTTTGCGATCGACACGCCATCATTGGTAATTACTGGGGAACCGTATGATTTGTCCAGCACCACATTGCGACCCTTTGGCCCCAAAGTGATCTTTACCGCATTTGCCAGTTTATCGGCACCAGTTTTTAATTTTTTGCGCGCCGCCTCCGAATAAATGATATCTTTTGCCATAGTATTGTATTTCGAAAAATTTCGCGATTGCCCAAGATTCTAGAAAAAGCATAAGGGATGTGCGGAGCCGTACCTACGTACGGCGACAAGCACCCGATTGCTTTGACAATGAAGATTGGGCAAGCCCTGAGGGGTACTCCCCGAAGGATTTAATTCGTATTTTTTTAAAATTTCAAACGCGAAATTTTTTCAATTAGTCTTCAATGATTGCAAGAATATCGTCCTCCTTTGCGATCAAATACTCCTTGCCGTCGACTTTAATCTCATTGGGGCCATATTTCGAGAACAAAACCTTGTCTCCGGCCTTTATTGATACCGGAATTACCTCGCCCTTCTTGTTCTTCTTGCCTGGACCCACCGCGATCACCTTGCCTTGCTCGGGCCTCTCTTTTTCAGCGCTGGCCGGCAAAAGGATACCTGATTTTGTTTTTTCCTCGCTTTTGATCGATTCGATCAACACATTATCCGCGCACGGTGTTATCTTCATACCTTTTTTGAGCACAAAATTCCAAGCTTCAAATTACAAACAACATTCAACAATTAAATTTCTAATATTTAATATCAGAATTTGTTTGAGATTTAACGCTTGTTGTTTGGTGCTTGAAAATTATTAATTTTTTTCCAATTCCAATAAATTATCAATCTCAACCTTCGACTGCTAATTCGTATCTTTTATTTATAATTTCATTAATCTTTTGTCAAATATCAGCAATGTTTGTAATCCGCCTGTATTTTGATAAAATATATCAATAACTCCATCAAACGCTATGCTGGCCAAAATTTTAATTTATACTATTGGCAGCACGCTCGGCCTATACGTAAGCACGCACTACGTCACCAAGGTCGCCTACACGGGCGATTGGAAGGTTTTGGCGTTCACCGGCTTTGCCATCGCCTTGCTTAATCTTGCGATCGCGCCGGTACTAAAAGTATTATCGCTGCCGCTGCGAATCTTGACTTTTAATTTATTTAGCCTAGTAATAGATATGTCGATGGTCGCGATCGCCGACATCCTAACGCCGGAGTTACAGATACAAGGACTGTTCCCGCTTTTCGTGACAACTCTGATCATAATGATAGTCAATTCAATATTATGGACAATATTATCCCAATCGCTCAAATCGTGATCGCCATCACCCTTACCGGCCTGGTGCTGTTGCAGCAGCGCGGCGGCACGGGCCTCGGCTCGGCTTTCGGACAAAGCGGCGGCGCTTATTCGACTCAGCGCGGCATCCAGAAAAAAATATTCCGGATCACCATCGCCATCGCGGCCGTGTTCATCGGGCTGGCGGTTTATAACCTGTTTCAAAAATAAACTTTCCCGAGGCAATCCGCCTTCGCCAGTTGGCGAATGGCAGACTGCGGAATTCGATCACTTGGCGGCTAAAAAGCTAGATTCCCGCCATCCATCCTCGAAAACTTCGAGGTATTCTGGCAGATAAATAATCCACATCTCAAATCCCATAACCCGTATCTGGCTCCAGCTACCTTAAACCCCGGGTTGCACCCCTGGATTCCGGCAACTCGAATTATTAAGTCTTGGTTTAAGTTGCGGCTTTTCGATATTGGTTTTGACATTTGAAATAATTTTTCAATGAAGTTCCCCACGTTCGCGCAATGGAAGCATTTTTTAAAAGTACTCTCGCGAAAGGAAAAACTGCTGTTTGTTTTTTTTGCGTCACTCACGCTCGTTTCGGCAATCGTCGCGACAAACGAGATCTATCGCAATAACACCAAAATCATCCCTGCTGACCGCGGAATTTATACCGAAGGCGCGATCGGCCGGCCGCGCTTTTTAAACCCTGTCTATGCCAGCTCTTACAGTATCGACCAAGACATTACCGAATTGCTGTTCGCGGGACTGCTCGATTATGGCCCAAACGGCCAGATAACCAGCGGATTGGCCGATTACCAGATCTCCGACGATGCCAGAACCTACGAATTCTTTTTAAAGGACAACTTAAAATGGTCCGACGGCACTCCGATCACCGCCGACGATGCTATCTACACGATAAAAGTCATCCAAGACCCGGAATTTAAAAGTCCGGTTCGTCCGCAATGGATGGGGGTTGAAACCGAAAAAATCTCTGATTTCAGCTTCCGGCTTAAACTTAAGGATCCCTATGCCGCGTTCATCGAAAATTGCACTCTTAAGATAATTCCCCGCCGCGCCTGGGAAAAAATTACTTCCGACAATTTCCTGCTCTCGCCATTGAATTTAAACCCGGTCGTATCCGGGCCGTATCGGGTCAAAAAACTAAATTTGGACAAGGATGGGACCCCTTTATCGATCGACCTGGAAAAAAATCCCGACTATTACGGTACCAAACCCCACTTAAGCCAGATTAGCTTCTCATTTTATGACGATTACGTTAGCCTCCAAGCGGCTTTCAAGAAGGGCAAGATTGACGGCTTCGTGCCCCCGGAAAACACTACTGTCAATGTCGCCGGCATGAATTATTATAACTTTTCCATTCCCCGCTACTTTGCGGTATTCTTTAATCCTGAAAAAAATAAAAATTTTGAAGACATCCAAGTACGCACTGCGCTTTCATACGCCATCGACAAAAATGAGATTTTAAATAATGCCCTTGAAAACAAAGCGGTGGCCGTCGATTCTCCGGTCCCGTCGCAAATATTCGGCACCCCGGCGCCAGATGCCGTTTTTAGCTATGATCCGCAAAAAGCGGCGCAGATACTGGAAGACGCCGGATATAAAATCGGCAATGATGGTCTGCGGGCAAAAACTACCAGCAAACAACCGGCATTTCAATTTACAAAAACACTTGTCAAAGGATCCAATCTTACTTCCGAAGTAAAGGAACTTCAAAAATGCCTGGTCCGCGAAGTGATGCCCGACCTGGAAACTAATGGGAATTTCGGTGACAAAACCCTTGAAGCGGTAAAACAATTCCAAGAAAAATACCGCGCCGATATTTTAGACCCCCAAGGAATAGAAAAAGCCAATGGAGAAGTAAAACAAGCCACGCGCGAAAAACTTAATGCCGTGTGCTTCCCCTCGGGAAACTCCACCGCGGCTCTCGTTTTTTCACTGACGGTTCCCGACCAGGAGCCATTCCTCAAGATCGCCCGGATAATCAAAGACCGTTGGGCTGCGATTGGCATCACCGCCGAGATCAAACCCGTCGCGATCACTAACATCGAAAGAGATATCGTCAAACTTCGCGAATATGACGCGCTGCTTTTTGGACAAGCCCTCGGCACGATCCCCGATCCCTATCCGTTCTGGCATTCCAGCCAAGTAGCCGACCCCGGGCTGAATTTTTCGTCGTTCGCCAACAAAGATGCCGACAAGCTTCTTGAAGAAATACGCGCCCTGACCGATAAAAACACGCGCAATGAAAAAATTGCCGCTTTCCAAAATTTGATCATTCGGGAAGCTCCCGCAATTTTCCTCTACAATCCCAACTACACCTATGCCGTTTCCCAAAAAATTAAGGGGGTGAAAACCGGCATTATTGCCGATCCCAGCCGGCGTTTCGCAGACATCGAAGAGTGGTACGCCACAACGAAAAGGATTTTTAAATAATACCTCCAATGCCATTGCAATATTACGCATATCGTGTTATAAATAAAGCAACATCAATAACGCGGACCTGTCGCGTCAAAATCTCCGGCTAAAAATTCCTTGCCAAAGGAAATGTTTCGTTGCCAACAAATATTATCAAAAACGAGGCAACAAACATATAGCAATCTTAAAAAACATGCACCAACCAAACCCCCTTACTGACGAAATCACTAAAGTAGTCATCCCCGCCGCTGGCTGGGGAACCAGGTTCTTACCCGCCACCAAGGCAATGCCCAAAGAAATGCTGCCGGTAATCGACAAACCGATCATCCAATATGTGGTCGAAGAAGCAGTTGCTTCCGGCATCAAAGACGCGATCATTATTACCGGCTGGCATAAGCGCGCCATCGAAGACCACTTCGACCGGTCGATGGAAATGGAAAAATTCCTCGAATCCCAGAACAAAGGAAAAGCGCTTGATTCCATAAAAAAGATCGCCGCGCTTGCTAATTTCATCTATATCCGCCAAAAAAGCGATTACTATGGTAACGCAATGCCCGTATTGGCCGCCAAAACCGCGATCGGCAACGAGCATTTCGCGGTCATGTGGGGCGATGAATTCATCATGGCAACCCCGCCGCGTCTGCAACAGATCATCGATGTACATAAAAAATACGGCGGCGCCGTGATTTCGGCCGTCAGGATCGAATCGCTCGACGACGTTTCCCGATACGGTATTGCCGACATGGAGCTGGTCGAAGACGGGATTTTCAAGATCAAAAAGATCGTGGAAAAACCCATGCCTTCCGAAGCCCCGTCAAACCTGGCAACTCATGGCGCCTACATCCTGCCGCCCCAGATATTTCCCATCATCCAGAATTTGGAACCGCGCAACGGCGAAGTCTGGCTTGTAGACGCGATCAATAGGCTGATCGAAACCGGATATCCGGTCTACGGCTGCGAAGTAAAAAACGGCAAATATTACGACACCGGCAACAAAACCGAATACTTGAAAACCGTGATCGAATTCGCCCTCAACCATCCCGATTATTCCCAAGACATCAAAGAATATATCAAAAACCTGAAGCTTGATTAAGATTCATAATTGGTCTATAAACTATTATCGATCAGTTAAAATCTATCCCGCCTCGCGGGATTCGCGGGCATGGCGGAATTGGCAGACGCGCACGGTTCAGGGCCGTGTGGGTAACACCATGGAGGTTCAACCCCTCCTGCCCGCACCAACGACTTTCGCTGCGACTTAGACGCAGTAAATGTTACTTGGTATTTTGTAATTTGCAAAAAAAAGGAAATTTAATTCTAATAGCGAAAGGCGTTCCCGATCCGCCAAATGGCGGAGCAAATTACACGCTAATTATTAATTAATTTAACCAGTAAACTAATTTAAGATAGATTGCTTTCGCATCCGCGGCACTTCTCGCTGCTTATGCATCGCAGTATGTTTTCAAATTTAAACGCAAGAATGAATTTTTCAAAAAACCCCGCCGATGCGGGAAAAAACCATGCCCGCCGGAGCAATTTTTCCGGTAGAAACAGCGGCCATAAAAAAACCCCGGTACCGCCGCCTGTTCGTGAAAATAATCTCCGGCCTCAACTTCCGCCCAAACCCGAAAAACTTCCGGCCTCCGCTTTTGATGGCGCCCTGGAAGTCATATTGGGAGGCGCAATCGATCGCGGCCACGCCGCAAGCACAACCAGCCGGAATATAAAGCCCGTACAAAACCGCAAACCCGAAGCCGCCGCCAAACCGCGGGCCAACTCCGGAGCTATCCTGCCACAAATACCGCCTCGGCCGCAAATTACCACGCAATTCGAAACCGTTAATGCGCCGGAACCGGCATATAATGGCAAAAGTCTGCGCGTTATTCCGTTGGGAGGTTTGGGTGAGGTCGGCCGCAATATGACTCTCTTGGAATATGAAAATTCCATATTAATTTTAGACATGGGATTTCGCATGCCGGGTGAAGATATGCCCGGGGTTGATTACATCATCCCCAACATCGACTATCTCAAAAACAAGGTTAAAAATATTGTCGGCGTAGTTTTTACCCATGGCCACTACGACCATATCGGCGCAGTGCCCTATATTATCGAAAAGATATGGCACCCGGGCCTGAGGCTGATCGCTTCCCCGCTCACCAAAGCGATCATATTAAAGCGTCAGGATGATTTTCCCAGCTGCCCGAAACTGGATATTGAACTTGCCCAAGACGGGACGCGCGTCAACCTGGGGCCGTTCATGGTTGAATTTTTCCGGTTGAACCATAATATTCCAGACAATTTCGGGATCTTCGTCAAAACCCCCGTCGGCAATATCATCGATACTTCGGATTTTAAATTCGATAATAATCCCGTCAACGAAAAACCCACCGACTTTAAACGCTTGCGCGAGATCGGCAGCCGCCGCATATTGCTTCTTTTATCCGACTCTACCGACTCCGAAGAGCCCGGACATTCGCTGTCCGAACAGGAGATTTTTGAAAATCTGGAAAAGATCTTCCAGGAATCCCATGGCCGGATAATCGCCGCAACCTTCGGCTCGCTTTTGAACCGCGTCCAGCAATTGATCCACCTCTCGGAAAAATACGGCCGGAAAGTGGCTATTGACGGTTATTCCCTTAAGAACAATGTCGAAGTTTGCCGCCAGTTAAATTACATCCGCACCAACAAAAATACGTTCATCCAGCTAGGCGAAGTTGATAACTATCCCGATGAACGCATTACTATTGTTTGCACCGGCGCGCAAGGCGAAGCCGATGCGGTTTTAATGAAGATCGCCACTCGCGAGCACCGCTTTCTACGCTTCAAAAAAGGCGACTCGGTCATTTTCTCTTCTTCGGTCATCCCGGGGAACGAACGCACCGTGCAAAATCTAAAAGACGACATCCTGCGCCAAGGCGTAAAAGTTTACCATTATAAAATGATGGATATCCATGCCGGCGGCCATGCCAAGCAGGAAGAACTCATGGAAATGATGCACATTATGCGGCCGAAATTTTTCATGCCGATCCATGGCCAATATTCGATGCTGGTCGCCAACGCCAACCTGGCGCGCACCGTCGGGATTCCCGAAAACAACGTTATCGTTGTCGAAAACGGCCAGATCGTCATGGTCAACCAGCGCCAGATAACCGTGGAAAAAGAAAAGGCAACCTCGTCTTACGTTATGGTTGACGGCCTGGGCGTGGGCGATATCGGCGAAGTGGTCTTGCGCGACCGCCAGGTATTAGCGCACGACGGCATGTTCGTGATTGTTACTGTTATCGACCGGCTGACCGGCAAAGTCAAGGGATCGCCCGACATCATTTCCCGCGGATTTGTTTACTTGCGCGAATCCAAGGACCTGCTCAAAGAAACCCGCAAAAAAACCGTAGAGATCATCGACAAAGCCACCTCCAGCAACGGCGCCGTCAATTGGAGCTACGTCAAAGATGATATTCGCAATAAGATCGGCGACTTTTTGTTTAGCCGCACCGAGCGGCGGCCGATGATCCTGCCCGTCGTCATTGAAATCTAAAAACAAACATTCTAATTAAATTTTATGCGCATTTTCAGCGGCATCCGCCCCACGGGCGATATTCATTTGGGAAACTATTTCGGCGCCGTCAAGCAATGGATAGAACTGCAAAACCAAAACGATTGCATCTTTTGCGTCGTCGACTTGCACGCGATCACCACGCCTTATGACCCCCAGAAAATGCAGTCGCAGATCCACCAGCTTGCGGTTGCCTATCTGGCCGCCGGCCTCGATCCGGACAAATGTATTCTGTTCACCCAATCCCAGGTCAAAGAACATGCCGAACTTGCCTGGCTTCTAGGTTCAGTCACGCCAATGGGCGAGCTCAAGCGCATGACGCAGTTCAAGGACAAATCCAAGCAGCATCCCGAATATGTCAACGCGGGATTGTTCAACTACCCGGTATTGATGGCTGCCGATATCCTGCTCTATAAAACCGACGGTGTTCCGATCGGAAAAGATCAGCAACAGCACGTCGAGCTTACGCGTGCGGTTTGCCGGTATTTCAACGGCAATTTCGGAAACATTCTAAAAGAACCTAAAGATATCCTTTCTGAAGGACAAAAAATAATGTCGCTAACCGAACCGGACAAAAAAATGTCCAAGACCGGCAATCACAAAGGCTGCATTGGCCTGTTCGAAGACCCTGAATCGATCAAAAAAAAGATCGCCAGCGCAGTTACCGACACCGGCCGGGAAATTATTTTCGACCCCAGGAAAAAACCGGGTATTGCCAATCTTCTCACCATCATGTCTCTGGTTTCGCAAAAACCGGTCAACCAGTTGGAAAAAGAATTCGATGGCAAAAATTACTCCGAATTTAAAAAAAACGTCGCCCTCAGCCTTGTTGATTATTTGGAACCTTTGCGCCGCAAGCAAAGCGAATTGTCGGTCCGCGACGTTTATGTTGCCGACATTTTAAAACGCGGTGCCGCCAAAGCCCAAATCATTGCCTCTGAAACCATGCGCGAAGTCAAAACCGCCATGGGCCTGGCCGCTTAAAAAAACTTGTTTCCCAAAACAAAAAACCGCGTTTGCGGTTTTTTTGTTCACTGAATCGTAGATCACCGGTTCTGCAAAATTTCCAACACTTTCGACATTAGCTTTTTATTGGTGGCCACCAAATTATCATCGCTAACCGTCCACGGCCTACCTTTTAAATTATTCACGATTCCTCCTGCTTCCCGTACCAATAATACCCCCGGAACCAAATCATACAAATTAGCTTTTGGGTTTATGGCAATTTCTGCCTTTCCGGAAGCGATCATCGCTAAATCCATGCCCGTTGACCCGCCAAACATCCGGGCGGTCATTAAATGTGGTCCAAGCAATTGCAAATATTTTGCCGCTTGGTCAACTTTAGCAATACCTTTATCCTGGATCAATACCGATCTCCCCATATCGGAAACATCGTTTACGCATATGCCATTACCATTTAAATATGCGCCCCTTCCTTTTACCGCCACATATTCTTGCTTTAAAAATGGATTTAAAATTACACAAACCACTGGAATTTGATTTTCCAACAAACAAATTTGGGTCGTAAAAAAAGGAATCTCCATTCGGTAATTCGAACTGCCATCAACCGCGTCCACTACCCAAACCAATTCCCGCTCGCCATGCCACTTCGTTTCTTCGGTATAAAAACCGGCTTCCGGGGTTCTCTCTTTTAAGAAATCTTTATATAAGATATCCGCCTCTCGATCTCTATCTATTGTGCAATGACCAGTAACATCATTATATTCTGCCCTAATCTTCAAACCGTAATTTTTCGCCAGAAAGCCGCCCGCAATACGGGCGGCTTCTAAGGCAATCTTTTTATAATTATCCAACTGCTCCGTCATATTCACTGCTTTAACCCCAATAGCGCATAATGCTGATCGGTAATCGGAATACCGCATTCCTTGAATATTTTCATCGATCTTTCTTCGATCTCGCGCAGCGCTTCCGGCGTATCGCCTTCAAACCGGCACTTGATGATCGGTGTCGTATTGGCCGCGCGCGCCAGCGCCCAGCCATGTTCGAAGTTAATGCGCGCGCCATCCACATCAATGAAATCATATTTATTTTCCCGCAGGTAATCCTGCAGCTTGGCGATGATCCCGAATTTAATCTCGTCGGGCGTATCCACGAATAGCTCGGGACTGGCAAAATAGTGCGGCAATGAATCCACATAAGCCGCAAAATCTTCTTGCGCCGACGCGATCTTGGCCAGCTCCGCCGACGCGAACACCGCATCATCCACCAAATAATAATCCAATGGAAACCCGTAATGAAAAGTCACCTCGCCTCCGAACACCGCGCCCACTTCTTTGATCTTGGCGCGCACGGCATTGTGGTGCGATATGGAAAAATATGTCGTCGCGCCCATTTTATTCATTTCGTCGATGAACGCCTTGGAAGCGCGCATGCAGTGGACCACTGGCCCCGCCTTGCGCGAAACCGCATCGCGGCCCAGCATCATCAAAGTATCGTCGCCGTTAGCCGCCCGGCCGCGGTTATCGATGATCGCCACGCGATCGCCGTCGGTATCGTAAGCAAACCCCATATCCGCCCCCGTTTCCAATACCCGTTTTTCCAGATCCTTGCGATTGGCTTCCACGTAAGGATCGGGCAAATGATGCGGAAAACTGCCATCAAATTCCCCATACATGGTTTCTACTTCGCATCCCAGCTTCTTGAACAATTTTTCGGGCAAATAACCGCACGCCCCATTGCCGGTATCCAAAACGATCTTTAATTTACGCGGATATTCGATCTTCGACGCCACGTAATTTATATAATCTTGGGAACAATCAAGATTTGTCACCTTTCCCGAAGGCTCTCCCTTCGCGCCCCGGGTTTCAAGTTCGTGCGCCTTGTTTTTTAACTGCACCAGGGAATCTCCCATTAATTCCTCGCTGGCTTCACCCGCCTCCGCCCGGGCATGGTAAGTTAACCCGTTATGATGCGACGGATTGTGCGATCCGGAGATCATAAGTCCGCCGTCGTAGTCATAATGGAAAATGGCAAAATACCACAACGGATCCGGCGCGATCCCCAGATCGATCACCTCCTTGCCGTATTCCAAAAAAGCTTTCGTCGCCGCGGCCGCCAGTGCCGGCGAGCTTGGCCGCGGATCATAAGCCAAAACAACTTTCTGGATGTGCGGATAAAGTTCGCATAAAGCTTTGGTAGTATAATATGTCGCGTTCTCGTTCAGGTCATCGGGATAAATTCCCCGAATGTCATAACCCCGGTAAATACTGTCTTTTATCGCCATTTTTTTATTGTTATTTAAGTTGTTATTTTCATTTCATTTTGATTAATTATAACAGCAACTGAAATTGCCGCCAATGTTGACGAAAACCGTTTTTATTGATAATATGGGTTTACTTTTTCACCTCAAACAATACCATTGTTTGACCCGTTTTATTATCAAATTAATAATTAACACAAACGGATAATAAAGGTGGCAAAGGAAAAAACATATGAAGCATTACGAATACACGTATCTGACGCGTCAAGATATGGCCGAAGAAGCTGCCAAAAAGCTTCAAGACCAGATCACCGGAGTGATCACCGCCCAAAACGGCACGATCACCGAATTGCCCAAGGCCTATAAAAAAAGACTGGCCTACCGGGTCAAAAAACAGGAGGCGGCTTATGTAAATACCGTTCTCTTCCAATCCGAACCCGCGGTCGCGGTAAGTCTCAAAAAAGAAACCGATACTTATCCGGAAATCCTGCGCGGATTGATCATTTCTTACAACCCGGAAAAACTGAAAAGGGAGCCGCGCCGCGAACGCCCGGCATTTGATCCCAAACCGATCGAATCCGAAATTATCGCGGCAAAGGTTGCTACGCCGGAAAAACCTCGGATGATCGAAGAAAAAGAACCACAAAAAGAAATTAAAGAAAAAGAACCCGAAAAAGAAACCAAAGAAGCTAAAGAAGAAAAAAAAGAAGTCAAAAAAACCGCAAAACCCGACGCGGCAAAGGATCCTGAAAAGAAAGAGGAAGAAGAAAAACCAAAAACCCGCCGCCGCACCAAGATAAAAGCGGAGCTTCGCGATATCGAAGAAAAGCTCGACGAGATCCTCAAATAATTCAAAGAGCAAAGACCCGCGGTTTATAAATGGAGCCTATCAAATTCATAGATCTTGGATCTTAAATCTTTAATTCGATGAATCTCAATAAAGTCATTTTGATCGGACGTCTTACCCGCGATCCCGAGATCCGGGTCATGCCCAGCGGCCAGCAAGTGGCCAACTTCGGCCTGGCAACCGACCGGTTCTATACCGACAAAACTTCCGGCCAGCGCCAGCAAAAAACCGAATTCCATAATATCGTGACTTTCGGAAAGCTAGCCGAGATCTCCGGCCAGTACCTCAAAAAAGGATCCCTGGCGATGTTCGAAGGTCGCCTGCAAACTCGCGATTGGACCGACCAAACCGGCAACAAACGCTACCGCACCGAGATCGTCGCCGAAACCATGCAATTGGGTCCTCGCGGCGATTCAAGCGCCGGCAGCTATTCGCCGCCATCCGGCGGCTTCGGCCAAAAATCGTCCGCCAAATCCGCAGGGTCATCTTCGGCCAAGCCCGAACCTGCCGAGATCGACATCCCGATCATTGAGGAAGATAATGATATCGACGTTAAGAACATTCCCTTCTAATCTACTCTAAAACAAAAGATGTAAATTAGGCGCCGATAAGTATTTTGGAAGATCTATTTTGTGCGACGGCGCAAAATACAAGCAAATTTATCAGCAGTTAAATTTGCGCGCTCCCGTAATACTTATCGCGGATTAATTTGCGACTCAATCAACCATGGCTTGCTATTTCTGCCAAAAAAACATCCAAATCGTCAATTTCAAAGAAACCGAAATGCTCCAGCATTTCACCTCCGGCATGGGTAAAATAAAACCCAAGAAAAAAACCGGCGTTTGTTCCACTCATCAGCGCATGGTCGCCGAAGCGGTCAAACGCGCGCGCTACCTGGCTCTACTGCCTTAAATACCAAAAACATCAAAAACAAAAAAACGCCTTCACAGGCGTTTTTTTAAATACCGCTCCATATCTACAAAGATGTTTGCTTTGAGTCGACCGGCGATGCGCCAATCAAACTTTCCGCAGCTACGGAGGCATTTGCATCAAAGGCATCAGCGGACGGTGAAACTTCCGGCAAAGGTAACTCGACAGGATCGGAATCTGCAACGGAAATTGAAGGAATTTGCGATAACCCCTCCAACAAACTATCGGCGGCGGCAGTGACGATAGGAACAGCAGGAATAGTATCAACCGTACTTGTCGCCGGAACAATTTCACTCGCAGCTGGAATTTGCACCGTAGATACAGTAGTGCTTGCTGTGACCGGTTCCACGGTCTGTGGCACAGCAGCGGAAATAGCAACCACATCATTACAATTACCTTGTGTTTTTTTCCATTCTCCATTTTCTACCCAAGTGCAATAAACCGCCCCGGTCGATTTATCCACCATTTCCAATCGCTCGATGCGCGCGATCTTGGCCGTAAACCGGTCCGCAATCACTTCAGTCAAACTGGCCACACCATCCTGGATGGCCAAACCAAGCAACTTCAAAATATTCTTTACCTTAACCATCAAACTGTCTCCAGATTCCCCCGCTGTTTCCGCAGTAGATGTCGAAGCGATCAATCCCTGCTCGGTAAGCTGTAATTTCAATTCCTCGATCTGAACCTGCTGCTCCTTGATCGCCTCCACCAGCAAAGCATCAAATTCAAACGGCAAGGAAAGCGATTTTGTTTTTCCGCCGGTCAAAACACCATCCTTACCGATACCATCGACTTCTTTTACCCAACTCGGGAAAACCGCCTCCACCTCCTGCGCGATAAAACCGCCTTGCAATCCTTGTTCGTAAGGATGTTCGTCTTGATTGATCCAATTAAAATTAACGCCCCTTAATTGCATCACTTTATCCAACGCTCCGGTCATGGTAGTGATACTGGTCTTCAAGCGCACATCCGACGAGTTCGCCCATGTTCCGCCATTAGGCTTACCGGCCGAATCCGTAGATAACTGCAATTGATATGAGGGATTTGTGATGCCAAGCCCAACCCTTCCATACCCCGTCACATTCACGATATTATCCGCTCCGAAAATCGCCAAAGTCATGTAATTACTCTGGCTGCCCGTGCTGACATTTGTAAAACCAAGCCAGCCGCTGTTGTATGAACTGGCCGCCCGCCCAAAACCTATCCACGACGTGTTTGCTAAATCCGGGATAAATGCAGTCATAAGACGATTAACTCCGTCCGAATAGTTCTGAATGGCAAACTTTGCACCATCAACGTCAGGAGTCGTTGTTCCAATACCAACATGATCTCCAATAACCATATCAGCGGCTGTTGCGTATGTCCCCCAATTTGTCGAATGTCGTATTTCTAATTGACTCGTTCCCCATCCTCCCGGCATCGTACTGTAAATAAGCGACCCCGTATGATCGTTATAGGTACCTCCATAATCTGTATCAGTACTCAATTGGATACTGCGACGCCCCCCCTCCGTTGAACTACAAGCAGTACTTGTGCAAAGAGCAAGGCCACCACCAACAATATGTAACTTTGCCGCCGGACTCGCCGTCCCAATGCCAACATTACCGTTTCCCAAAATATCGAATTTCTCCGACCAATTGCTACCATCGGCGGTGCTCCAAACTGCAAATTTCCCGTTTGACCTCATTCCGAAGCTGAATGTTCCGGTATCGTCATAACTGTAGAACCTTAACTCCTTGTAACCACCATTTAAAAAATCTATATATCTATTATTCGACCCGTCAAAAGCAATTGCCTTATTCCCCGAACCCGCATTAATATCCAATTTAGCCTGGGGCGTAGTCGTTCCGATACCAACATACCCAGTAGCAGGAGAAAAATTTATATTCGCATAACCTCCCGCCAAAGTCAGAATACCGCCATTACTATACAATCCCCCAGCTATTGTTCCAGACCTTGATAATGCAAGCCCCCAATAGCCTTCTGGTGTTTCCACTTGCAATTTGGAAATACTGCCAGGTGCCGTCGTCCCGATGCCGACGTTACCGTTTCCTAAAATAGACATTTTGGATGTTGGTGATGCCCCCGTCTTAAATTCGAACCCTCTTATATTAGATATCGCGGAAAATTCCAATCCAGTGTCAGTCTCATAGATACTGCTATCGTAACCAGAGGTTACATTTGCATCAATCAATATTCTTCCCGAAGCTCCGCCCTGATTGTTAAAAATATGTAATTTTGCCCCCGGACTCGCCGTCCCGATACCAACATTCGTGCCATTGTCAAAGATCAAAGAATTCTCCAAAGCTGACGTGCCATTGAATTTGGCAACATAGTGGTCGGTGCCGGAGATGTTTCCCAGCGGCGCGTAGTAACTGCCGTGCTGCCCGTCCAGCAGATCGGCGTCCAAACCGGAACTCGCGCCATCGTTATTCTGATTCCATATCTTATACCAACTTCCCCAAGCAGTAGTGCTGGTACCCATTCTTGTCCATAAATTACCATTGGTCGTATAACCCAATTCAATTGGATAACCGCCGCTAAGATCCGATCCGGAGCCATAACTCCTGAAAGTCAAAACTCCATGATAAGTTCCCCCGTCGCTCAATCCATCGGTTGCATTAGCAATAAAATCCGCATACAAACCCGCATTTCTCGCTTGCGGTTCAAAATTAGTATTCCTTGAATCAAAAGAAATAATACTATTCTGAGTAGTTGCTGCACGACTAAAGTAACTGTCGTGCTGCCCGTCCAGCAGATCCGCATTCAAATTGGTATTCACCGTGGTCGAAGTCACCGCGAATGGCGCAGTGCCGGTTGCCAGGGTGGAAGTCAATTGTCCCGACATTCCGATGGTGGTAATACCGCTGATCGCGCCCGCGCTGGAAATATCCCAGTCATTGGAATTGATGGCGATGTCATCGCCGCCGTCGCCCAGGACTACCGCACCGTTGGCGGTTAAAGTTCCCGAGAACGTTGCGGCGGCCGCGCTCAAAGTGCCTGTCAATGTCGGGCTGGCGGATAATACCAGGTTGGTGGTACCGGTGGATCCGGATACATCCGAAACCGAAGATACCAGGTTGGCCAGGGTGATCGTAGAAACTAGATTTTTGGAAGCATCGGTGGCGACCAAACGGGAAGCGGTAAGGCCGGAAAAATTAATGGTACCCGAAGAAGTCAATCCTGTGAGACCGCTAACTACGCCCGCGCTGGAAATATCCCAGTCATTGGAATTGATGGCGATGTCATCGCCGCCGTCACCCAATACCACTTGCCCGTTAGCGGTCAAGGTACCGTTAAGAGTCAATCCTGCAAATGTTGGCGAAGAAGAAGTTAAGACTGCTTGATTTAAATACGACGCAAATTGATTACCATCCCAAAGATCCGCATCCAACCCCGAACCCGATCCATCATTGCCGGCATGGAATGACTGCTGAACAGTAAATGCTACTTCCTTGGTAATACCCCCCGGCTTCGCAACATCAGAGATAGAAACCAATCTGTTTTCTTTTACTCCGCCATGACTATCATTCACAAATACGCTAAATCCCTGCCAATATGCTTGCCTTGGGAACCAGAAACATAAGTAACCATTATAGTTGAAAGCCACCAAACCGGTTAGATTAGTACCATTAGATATCCCTCCCGAATTTATAATCGTATCAGAATAAATATACCCCTGAATCTTGATATCGAAAGGAATTTGGCTACCATATGAATTTCCTTCTATTTCCAATAAAAACGGCTCGCCATTGGTTACACTATAATCAATATTCGTTTGTATCAAAGTTCCATTCGCAAAATCTCTATTCGATTGATAAAATTGCAAAGAAGATGCGTGCTGCCCGTCCAGCAGATCGGCATTCAGGTTGGTATTCACCGTGGTCGAAGTCACCGCGAACGGCGCAGTACCGGCTGCCAGGGTGGAAGTCAGTTGTCCCGACATTCCGATGGTGGTAATGCCGCTGATCGCGCCCGCGCTGGAAATATCCCAGTCATTGGAATTGATGGCGATGTCATCGCCGCCGTCGCCCAGGACTACCGCACCGTTGGCGGTCAAGGTGCTCGTAATAGTTGTCCCTCCCCTAAAAGTAACCGTATTACTATTATATGGATAACTAAATACAACTTCATTTGTTCCGGCGGCATTCCTATAAAATGAAATTGCATCGGAACTCTCACCGGTTGCAAAAGCCGGATTTCCATCACCGTTATAAAAAATACCCCCCCCATAAGAAGAACTTTGACCAACATACAAATAGCCCGTACCCTGTGCACTGCCGTAAGCTTCAAAACCAGCATTATAACCATCTCCCGACAAAACTCTTATCGCGTTAGACGCAGCATCAGCTGCTGCTCCCACCTCCAACTTTGCCCCCGGGCTTGCCGTCCCGATACCGACGTTGCCGTTCCCTAAAATAATCATTTGAACTGCATTATTCGTCCCTAAAGCAAGCGGAGCATTTTTTATATTTATCATTCCGAATGAATTTGCCCCCCCATAACCTGCGTTAGTGCTACCGTTCTGAAAAAAAGCACCCGATAAACCAGTATCATTATAAAATTCAAAAACTCCGTAACCACTTGCCAAAGTATCGGTTAATCTAATCCTTGTATCACCATCTGCTCCCGCGATATGTAAATTTTGTAATGGGCTTGTCGTCCCGATCCCCACATTCGTCCCGTCGTCAAAGATCAAGGAATTCTCCAAAGCTGACGTGCCGTTGAATTTGGCGACATAGTGGTCGGTGCCGGAGATGTTTCCCAGCGGCGCGTAGTAACTGCCGTGCTGCCCGTCCAGCAGATCGGCATTCAAATTGCTGTTTACCGTGGTCGAAGTCACCGCGAATGGCGCAGTGCCGGTTGCCAGAGTGGAAGTCAATTGTCCCGACATTCCGATGGTGGTAATGCCGCTGATCGCGCCCGCACTGGAAATATCCCAGTCATTGGAATTGATGGCGATGTCATCGCCGCCGTCGCCCAGGACTACCGCACCGTTGGCGGTTAAAGTTCCGTTAGCGGTTAAACCGCCGGTAGCAGTAATCAATCCTGAAATCGTAGGAGTGGCGGTCCACGCAGTGGGAGAAACGGTTAATGTTGAACCTGCGATCGTGGTAACGTAACTTGCATTGCCAAAGGTTACCGCGCCGGTATTCCCCTGGAAGATCGGGGAGGACACCGAGGTTACTGCGGTTGCGGTTCCATTGAGGTAGGTATCACCCGTTACATTAAACTTATAGGAACCCGGGTCGGTGTTACCAATACTCAAGCTTCCATCAATCAATAATGTGGAATTAGTTCTCAATTGGGTCGCTGCACTTCGATATAAAGTCGAGTCTGTACTAAATAATATTCCATTATCGGGAATTGTTCCGGCGTATGAAGTTGAAACTTGAATACCCTTAAATTTACCTTGTTGTGCTGCGCCGCCATCGGTTAAAAAGTGAAATGGAACGTCTGCGCGCATCGGAATGCTCGTTGCATTATCGAAATAAAGAGCGCTATCGAAATAAGCATTGCCCCTCGATCTAAACGTCCCATTAACATCAAACTTTTGACTTGGACCCGTTATTCCAATACCAACATTTCCGGATGTATCAATAGTTAATCGCGCCGATGAATTTGTAATCAAACTATAAGGATGGTTTGTTTTTGTACCCGCAATACCTCCAGCGGGCGAGCTATAAAATCCGCTATTATGAGACCATATTCCTGTTTGGACTGCATTAGTTGTCGAGATAATTTTTGAAGTAGTTACACCATAAACATCCAATACTCTTGTCCAACCTTCTCCATTTTCAGGGCTGACAGTACCAATACCAACATTACCCGACGGTTTTATTATATAATCTGAACCATTTAAACTGAATACCGGAGTTGATTCCTGAACTTCTTCAATAGATGGCAAAACAAAATGCGCATCGGTTCCAGCACCAGTTCCATATGATGGCGCATCTAAGTTATAAAATCGTAATCTTACATAAGCAGTAGCACAATCCATACGATAATTACTTGAAGTCGTATCTGATGGATTAGTCCAGGAATTAGACGTGTTACATGGTAATAAATAACCTACCTTACGATACCATTTTCCAGTCGTCGCCAAATCACCCGCCCAAAAGTAATAATTAGTCGAACCTGTTCCCGCACTATTGTAAGTATTAATTTGGGCTTTTGAACTGTTATACGCATATTCGCCAAAATACAAAGTACTATCATTGTTATCTTCTTTCATCCAAATCGAAAAACGATATGTCTTGTAAGGATTAACCGGAACATAGTCACTAGTTAATGAAACGTTTGTAGTAGTATTGACCTCCAATCCATTAACAATATCTCCGTTATCCATGGTTTCATTAGTTTGCACCCCACCAGCAACATTGCCCCAATAAATTGCATAACTGGTAAATTGCGGATCTAAAACCAAATTCTGCGTCAAACCGTTCTGCGCATAAATTGACCCTTCAATATTCAATTTCCCAACCGGCGACGCCGTCCCGATCCCCACATTCGTCCCGTTGTCAAAGATCAAAGAATTCTCCAAAGCTGACGTGCCGTTGAATTTGGCGACATAGTGGTCGGTGCCGGAGATGTTTCCCAGCGGCGCGTAGTAACTGCTGTGCTGCCCGTCCAGCAGATCGGCATTCAAATTGCTGTTTACCGTGGTCGAAGTCACCGCGAATGGCGCAGTGCCGGTTGCCAGAGTGGAAGTCAATTGTCCCGACATTCCGATGGTGGTAATACCGCTGATCGCGCCCGCACTGGAAATATCCCAGTCATTGGAATTGATGGCGATGTCATCGCCGCCGTCGCCCAGGACTACCGCGCCGTTGGCGGTCAAAGTTCCGTTAGCGGTTAAACCGCCGGTAGCAGTAATCAATCCTGAAATCGTAGGAGTGGCGGTCCACGCAGTGGGAGAAATGGTCAATCCTGAACCGGCGATTGTGGTGGTATAGGATGCGTTGCCGAAGGTCACCGCCGCCGCCGCCCCTTGGAAAATGGGCGAACTGACTGAAGTGCCCACCGTAATCGCCGAAGAAAATGACGGCGCGCCGGCATTGGCAACGAGCACGGTATTGGCGCCACCCTGAGCGGTGGCCAGAATGGAAGTCGCGCCATTGCCATACAGCACGCCATTGGCAGTGAAAGTGGAAACACCGGTACCGCCGCTTGCAACGCCAAGGTCGGTGGTAAGAGTTACCGCGCCGGTAACGCCGAGAGTTCCATCAATCAAAGCATTGTTGTCGCCCGGATCTGAATCGCCGCCCACGTGCAGGCCGCCATTGATCGATAATTTAGCAAGCGGAGTAGTCGTCCCAATACCAATGGAACCAGCCGCTAAAGTTCCGAATCCCGTACTGCCATCGGTAACTTGCAATACACTATCCGCCAACCCCAATCCAACCGGGGTTGAAGCTCCTGAAGAACTAAACCTAATTCCCCTGCCAACCGTATTGCCATCAATTCGTAAATAGCTTCCCGCATAATTATTACTAAATATGGTCGGAGTTGCAGTTAATGATTGAATATAAAAACTTCCACCATCAAGGACTTGCAAAACCGCCTTACCAGTGCCATCGGGCGAATGAATTTCCATTAAACTCCGACCTCCGACACTATTTTTATACATGAGACCAGTAGAACCATAATGAAAACTAGCGCCCGCCGCACTACCGCCTATATTTACCCTGCTGCCATTAAGATTGGCGTTACCCGCGACTTCCAACAATACCGTTGGAGATGTCGTACCGATGCCAACATTACCGCTGTTATCAATCATGACTTTTGATGCCCCGCTTTTCTGAAAATCCACCACCCATCCCGTACCCGACTGGTTAGCCGTAAAAACCGTTGCCGCCGAACTGGTTGCGGCCGATAGTGTCGTAAACGCTCCGGTATTAGCAGTTGTCGAGCCGATCGCGTCCGGAGCACTCCAAGTTTTGCCCACCAATTGCCGCGCTTCAAATGCCGCCGGTACCGCCCCGATCATTTTGCGCGGCTTCATTTCACTGTCGCTGCCCACGGTCACCCCCAAAAAAAGCGGCTGGTTCATGTTCACCGCGTCCAATGATTGCACTCCGCCCATCATCACCGAAAACAATCCGCCTTTAACGAAAATCCGGTTGGTAACATCATCGCCGTTAGACCATGTGCTCGGCGCCGAATAAACGCAAACATAGTCACTGGCTGCTACCACCGATTCAATCACCGCCGATTCTTTTTTGGTGATGTTCCACAATAATTGCCCCGCGGCCAAAGTCGCTTCATTTGTCTGGCTCGTATATGCAACTCTATCAACACCGCTGGCGCAACCATTAGCCGTATAAGTAATATTAGTATCGGTGAACAATGCCGCGTTGGTCCATGATTCGGTCCAGATCGCTGTACCACCACCGGCCGCGGTATAAAACCTGAACACCACATCATACGCGCCATCAACTACCGCCACGCCGGTTGAATCAGTAAGCTTGCCTTGATAATTTACCTTTGTGTTAATTTCCGCGCCCGCACACTCCGTTCCCAAAAAAATTATCATCGCCGCGGTAAAAAAAATCACTGCGGCCTTCAAAAAAAACGCTTTAAAAATTAAAGTTATAGAAAGAGAAAAATTAATTTTTTTATACTCTTTTTTCTGCATTTAAAAAACTCTTTTTTATACCTAAATTTTACCATTTTCACCTCAAAAAAAAAGGGGAGTTATCCACAAAAAAAGTCATTTCTCGCTATCGCCAGAAATGACTTTTTATAAGTTCCTTTTATTGCTCTTCAACCTCGGAATAATGCCCGCTTTTCTTACGCTTTTTCCGACGTCTAATAATTAGCGCGATAATTAATGCGATCACAATTAGCAACAAAAGATCAGGAAGCACTTCGTCAATTACCGAAAGAGTAAAATTGCCACCCACCTGCGAGCTCACTGGCTCAAACTTAATCCTACCCACAATTTGAGAGCTTCCGCCTCCAAGTTCATTGATCAAAATTGTAAACGAATATGTATTCGGAACATTAATAATAAAAGTCGCGCGGTAAACACCCGATTTTTTATCGAGCTTAAAAATATATGTTTGAGAACTCCCGCCACCTTCAACTGAAATATTGGCCGCCTTTGCCGATTTTAAAAACTTATCAGCATCAATAGTTACCTCTACGGCCTTACCAGATTTAGCAACAAAAACATCATCCTCACGCCGCAACAAAACCCCATCTTGATAAAAATGCACATCCGTCAATAAAATTGGATTAACCGCAACGCTAGTAGTTGCCGTATCTTGATAATTTTGTTGCATATTTCCAACATAAATGGAAACACCCGTTCCGGAAGCAAAGTTTCCGGCACTATCATATGCAAAAACTGTATAATAATATTTTCTTTCTTCGACCAAGATTAGATCATCGCATGTCTCTACATCCCCTTCGCAAACCGGATAACCGTCTAAATAATCTCTTGAATAATATTTCTCGTTCCTTACAACCTTTACCCCGGAAAAATCATGCAAGGGATTATCCCATTGCAAAATAACTTTTTTTTCTTGACTAACATATCGCGCTTCCAAATCGGTGACATTATCGGGCGCTGTTTGATCGCTCCCCCTTAACGTTGTAAATTTTTGATCCCCTGTGATTTGTGTTATGCTCCCGGAAAAGCATACTATTCGGAAATGGTATTGTGTCTCTGCGTTCAAGCCTAATAAAAACTTAGAATGCGACTTTACAGCCTCTATCTCTGTCAATTTTTCTTTTTCATAATCCTGGGTTAACCCCCACTCCAATTCGCAAATCCCTTCAAAATCAGTACTCCATTCAATGCGCGCCGAATTACTAGTCAACTCCGCCACCTTAAGCCCCCAGATTGTCAATGTTTTGACACTTTGGTTCCATTGTCCTCCCGGAGCCCCCAAAATCGATGTTGTCGATATACAATCCTCCGCGCAGTTTATAATATTTTCACCATGACTTTTTTCGCAAACACCGTCACGATCGCAGCCCGGAGAAACTTCTTGAGCAACTTTTATTCCATCCGAAACCTGCGCCTTAAAAAAACGTCCCCACATCAATGAACCAAGAATAATAACAAAAAAAATTTGCCCGATTATAACCATTACCAATAATTTGCCTAACTTTTTTTTCGACATTTTTTAATTTATTTAATGTAAGCAATTCAAACAATTATTTTAATTTATAAAAATTCACCAGATTAATATAAATACATATAATTATCAAAACAAAAATATTCAACTTATCTCCCCTCCCCGTCGAATAATAATTTAAGAACATTAAATCTTCTATTTTATTAATCATTAATTATAACATTTTAAAAAAATCATTATCAAAATACTTTATTAATATGTAGGCTCTGAATTCATCCAAAAAATACTAAATTATCGATACAAATGCAAGCGATCTTAAATAAAGTACCCTTTATTATCATGCACAGATTTATACCACTAAAACCAAAACTTCAATAAAAATATAAATTATATTTTAAAAAACCGCCATGATAAGCGTTTTAAAAAATATTACCGCAATCAAATTAAATAAAATCATCCCGGCAGAATTAGACTTGGTTAATCATTGTTGGTTAATTAAACCATAAAATAAATTAACAATTTTCCAAAAAAACAACTAAAATATCGATTTTAATAATTTCAGTAAATTATCAATTATTTTTTACCTCACGCAATATTTATAAAATTAATTTGGTATCGCCGTTACTGTAATTATTGCTTGATAATTACCTTCTATTTGAAATTTTGACGATCCCGACTGAGCACGAAACTTTATCGTAGTCGGTGTGCCGGCCGGTTGATTCGATGAATACGACGATGCAATTGCTTCCTGGCCATAAGTCGGACCATACCAGCATTTATCTGTAGTATCTAAATTTCCTGCATTGCATACTGATCCGTTATCCCGAAACTTTTGCACAATATCCGAGCCCTCGGGAGTCAAACCAAATTCCGCACTGCTTGACCCTATCAACCAATCAAAATCAGGACTGCCTGGTACCGCTGGTGTATAATCAGAAAAATTTTCAGAACCACACCCCCCCGCCGCGCATTGCATTGCCGGCGATCCGCTTGCGCTTATTTTTAAAGTATATCCCGCCGCATTATCTGTCATCACCGTCCATTGAGCTAAACCGTTACCCGTACCACCCGAGATCCCCGGAATAACCGGATTCATTGTTACATCCGCCGGAGTGGTAATTGAAATCATCCCTTCTTCCATCATCGGCGGTAATCCCGAATTAATTTTATAATTAGCGCTCTGGCTCTCTCCGGAACCCGTTTCTCCAATTGTTTCTTGAACGCGGTAATTCGCCGAACCTTCATCAGTCCCGCCAATATTCAACGAATCGGCACGTATATTAAAATTTTCACTCTGCATAAGCGCCAAAACTTGGCCCGCGGCCAAGTTAATGATTACGCAAAAAATAATAATGATTTTTATGCGCATTTTTACATTTTAAAAACTAATGGTCATCCCAACTACTTTGGCCTTCTCTTTTTAATCTCAAAATGCCCCGCCACCCACTTAACAAACAAAATGAATATAACCAACAAAAACAAAGATGCTAAAATAATCTTCCACGGAATCACCCAAAAAACCGCCTCCTTGCGATCAATAATACCGTCATAGCCACGATTAATAGAAGCTTTAGCGACATAGCGCCCCAACAAAAAACCGCGATCCCATTTTATCTCGCGAAAACGCAAAGAATCAGGCATCGAAAACCAAGGGTCCGCTTCAACTTCAGCAACTTTACGCCCAACGGTATTATATATTTCTATTATACCGTAAGGTACCAAATGAATTTTGCTGTTATTTTCAAAAATAACCTGAAAAGATATGGGGCCATTCTCATAATAATTTTTTGCCGTTTTAAAATCAAAAAGCCGGGCATCTCTATGGATCTCGCCATTAACCCCGACAAAAAAAAGTGACGCTAGTCGTGTTATTAAATTTATACGCCCTTTGGTTTGATTTTTATCAACCTGATCCGCTCCAAATATAGGGTTAGCGCTCACCAAAACTGAACCATACCGACCCCCGGGCTCCGCATCCGCCGGAATCGTAACTGTAACCGGCAATATCATCCGCTGGCCATGTTCCAATGCAAACTCTTTAATCTCGGGAACAAGATAGTCTTTTAACGAATACGGCCCCCTATCATCGCCTAGAAGTTTAGTTGGATTTTCAAAATCTTTGGTTCCTTGAAAATCTTCGATCTCAACCTTAAAATTCATTTTCTTACCAAGCCTGTTTGTAACCATTAACTCTTTAGTATATGATTCACCCGGATTAAGCCAAATTTCGACCTTGCTACCCGCAAGGACAAAATCATTCTCCACCGGTACATCCGTCAGTGACTCAACTTGATATGCGTAAGTTTTTAATCCAAAAAAAATCGCTAAAATTGCAACTCCTACAAAACACACTCTCCTGCTAAATACATTTTTCATTGATAATTTTTAATTTTCCGTAGCTGTCGCTGTAATTGTCGCCGTATAATTACCTTCTTTCAAATACTTCGCATTCGACTCAGTTTGAAATTTAACCACTTCCGCTTCGCCACTGGAACTGGTTTCTGTGCTTCTGTTAACCACTGTCACATCAGATGTTGTAAAATTATACCAGCATTTATCTGCTGTATTAAGAGCCCCCGTATTACACGCCACACCGCTGTCCCTGAATAAAGCCGCCGTATCTGCTGTTGTCGCTGGCTCCACCGTATAGCCAAATTCGGCGGCGCTCGCCGCGGGAGAAGCCCAGCTATAATCCGGAGTTCCCCCTGTCCCCGGAGAATAATCCGAAAAATTATACGTCCCGTCTAGTTGCATCGAAGGATTTGTTGACGATTTCAACGCCAATGCAAATCCAGTGGTATTATTCGTCTTCACCGTCCAGGTTGTTGAACCTGTTCGCGGACTACCCGGATTACCGGTGATACCGGGAATTGCCGCCGACATCGTCACATTCGCGGGCGAACTGATGGTGATCTCTGAAGATACCGCCTGGGTTACCACAATAAAATCCGAAGCGGAAGCGGCCTTAATTACCAACGGTTCTAAACATGCATACAACGGATAAGCTAATAATAAAAACGCAAGCACAGTAATTAGGTCTTTTTTTGAAATAATAATGAAACGCTGCATAATATTTTAAAAAATATCTGTGCAAAATAATAAACAAACTAATTTTCCGTAGCTGTCGCTGTAATTGTCGCCGTATAATTACCTTCTTTCAAATACTTCGCATTCGACTCAGTTTGAAATCTAACCACTTCCGCTTCTCCAGTGGAACTGGTTTCTGTGCTTCTGTTAACCACTGCCTCATCAGTAATCGACATATTATACCAGCATTTATTCGCAGTTACATTTGTGCCCGTATTACACGCCGATCCGTTATCTTTGAATTTTGCCGTCGCATCTGCTGCCGTCGCCGGTTCAACCGAATAACCAAATTCAGCGGCGCTCGCTGCGGGAGAGGTCCAATTATAATCCGGCGTACCCGCTGTTGCCGGCGAATAATCACTGAATGTCCAAGTAGCATCCAACCTCATTGATGGAGTAGTTGACGATTTCAACGCCAATGTAAATCCAGTGGTATTATTCGTCTTCACCGTCCAGGTTGTTGAACCTGTTCGCGGACTACCCGGGTTACCGGTGATACCGGGAATTGCCGCCGACATCGTCACATCCGCGGGCGACGTAATGGTGATCTCTGAAGATACCGCCTGGGTAACCACAATAAAATCACTGGCTGATGCCGCTTTTGTCATTAACGGCTCAAAATACGCGTATAACGGATAGAACAATGAAAGCAGCGCCACTGCCGCTGCGACATCCTTTTTGAAAATAGTTGCGTTAAACATATCCATTATTTAAAAAACCGTTAATTAATTATTTTAACAAAATTTTTTTATAAAAAGAATAGCCCCCCAATTTTTGACCGTCATCACCATGATCATCAAGTTGTAATTGTTTTCCTTCAAACACTTGCCATTGAATTCTGTTCGAAAGCGCCCCACCCCGCTTTCCCTATCGCCCTCGGTGTTCATAATGCGGATAATAACCATTTTATCGGTCATAACCACATTTTACCAACACCAATCATCAATATCGCCCATTCCCGCATTACATTCTGGCCGTATCTCTAAATTTTATCGCAATATCATCAGCAAATCTCCAACTCCGCAGAATAACCAAGCTTCGCCGCGTTTGCGGCCAACACCCAAGAATAATCAGGGATTCCGACCACAAAGCAGAAAATAACTGTAAGTGCCATCCAGTTACACCAACAGGTCAATGCTTGGCTTTAAAATCAGTAGCATTCGGCGCACTTAATGGCCAAATTGCACTCCCCGCACAAAACTAACCCGGGATTACCGGTGATACCGGGAATCGTCGCCGGCATCATCACGTCTGCAGACAAGCTGATTGAAGCACCCCAAAACAATCTGGATTACCACCGCTTTATCATTGACCGAAGCCGCCGCGATGACCATTGGTTCCAACCAAAATGAACCACCAAATCCCAAACAACAAATGTCGCTTTAAAGCTGGACCGCGCAAAACCCCAACACCCCATTGTTCTTGGGAAAATGGATAAAAACATTGTGATTGAACTCCCCGAAAAAATCTATGCCTTATCTGATAATTTTACATCAAAAATAAACTTCTTAAAAGAAAATTATCGCTATTGCATAAATAAATCTCTACAACAATACGCATAAAAATATTATTTAATAAAAAAAGAAGCCTTTCGGCTCCATTTTTCCGTATTTTTAAACCTCAATCAAGCATTCGGATCAGCAAAGGTTGCGTCGATCTTAGCCTTGAGATCTTTTTTAATATTCTCCAGAACTTCCGGGTTATCGCGCAGAAACTGTTTTGATTGTTCCATACCCACCCCCAGCTTTTGTTCGCCAAACATCACTGTCGTACCGCTTTTTTTGATTACTTCCAAACTCAATCCCGTATTAATCACATCCGAAAACTGGGAGATACCTTCGTTGTAATAAATATCGTATTCCACCACTTTGAACGGCGGCGCCACTTTGTTTTTCACGATTTTAGCTTTCACGCGGTTGCCAATGATCTCTTCGCCATGTTTAAGCTGGCCAATGCGCTTCAATTCGATCCGCACCGACGCATAAAACTTAAGTGCCATGCCGCCCGGCGTGGTTTCAGGATTACCCCACATCACGCCGATCTTCATACGCGTCTGGTTAATGAAAACTACGATCGTATTGGTCTTTGCCGCAATCGAAGAGAACTTGCGCAACGCGCTCGACATCAATCTCGCTTGTAAGCCGATCTGCTGGTCACCCACATCGCCATCGATTTCCGCCCGGGGGGTAAGCGCGGCCACCGAATCCACTACGATAATATCCACCTGACCCGATTTCATTAAAGTTTCCACTATCTGTAGCGCCTGTTCGCCCGAATCCGGCTGTGAGATCAAAAGATCATTGACGTTCACCCCGATGCGCCGCGCATAATCCGGATCCAGTGCGTGCTCGGCATCCACGAACGCCGCCACCCCGCCCTTCTTCTGCGCTTCAGCAAGAATATGCAGCGACAGCGTCGTCTTGCCGGCCGACTCCCCTCCGTATATTTCCACAATGCGGCCGCGCGGGATCCCACCCACGCCCAGTGCCATATCCAGCGAAATGCATCCCGTCGGGATCACATCCACATCCACCGCCTTCACGTCTTTTAACGTCATGATCGCGCCTTCGCCGAACTTTTCGCGGATCTCGTCCATTGCCGCCTGCAAGCTTTTTCTTTTTTCCGCCTGATCGGCTAGCACCTTGTCGCTTTCGCTTAATTTTTGTTTCTTTGCCATAGATATTTTTCCAAAATGCCGGTCCGCTCCCGCAGACCAAGCATTTAAAATAAATTAATCGAAATATTATACAAAAAAATACCGCAGATTTTATTGCCTGCCCTAATAAGTTGATTATACCTCGAAAACAAATCCATTGCCAAGCATTTTTTCATAAAAAAATCTTTGCTCGTACAATAAAATGTCCCGAAAAATTTTCGGCTCGCTATTAAATATTTTTTTAGTATTCTGAAAATTAAATTTTTTGAAACTAGTCACGCAACCAACGTGAACATAAAATCCGCCCGTGGGCGGATTTCATGTCCTCTTTCTTCAAATAAAATGAAATTGGGCTTGGTAATATTTTGACTGCCGCAAACTCGACAAAGAGAGCGAAATCAATTTTCCAGCCCGGCAAATATGCGCGGTCATTTTTTCTCACCACCTTAAAATTTTCCCGAAACAATCTTTTTTCTGAACCCTGATTTCGCGAACGGCACGAGCACAGAACAATCCGTTAGCAGGTGGATTGCGTGTTCAGAAAAAAGATTGTTTCGGGAAAACCCCTACACCTTCTGCCACCCGTCGTCAGACTGCCCGCCCTCAACATCATTTACATCTCCCGAAAGGCCTCCCGGCACATCCACTCCCGCCTCCAGTACCGATACCAACACGTCGCGCGGCTTGGCGCCCTCGCCCGCACCCACTACGCCCCGCTCCTCTAAAAGATCAATCAAGCGCGCCGCCCGCGCGTAACCCACGCGTAACCGCCGCTGTAAAAATGACGCCGACGCCTTTCGCGCTTGCACCACTACGGTTTTCGCTTGTTCGTAAAGCGGATCGTCGCCAAACCCCTCTCCAGTGGATTCGGTCATGTTGAACATACTGCCATTACCATTGTACTCCTTGCCCGGATCGCCCAGCATAAGACTTTCCAAAACACCCTCTTCGATCTTGAACTCCGGCTGGGGATTGTTATCTTTTATCCAATCCAAAACATCCTTGCTTTCTTTCTCGGAAATATACGGCCCCTGGATACGTTTCGGCTTGGGATATTCCGCCGACATATATAGCAAATCGCCCGCGCCCAATAATTTTTCCGCCCCGGAAATATCCAAAATGGTGCGCGAATCGATCTGTGACGCCACCTGGAACGCCACCCGGCAAGTAATATTAGCCTTGATCAAGCCAGTGATGACTTCCACCGACGGCCGCTGCGTGGCCACGATCAAGTGGATTCCCACCGCGCGTGCCATCTGCGCCAAACGCACGATCCCCGCTTCGACATCCTTGCCCTTTGTCGCCATTAAGTCTGCCAGTTCATCGATCACGAACACAATATAGGGCAGAGGCTCATCGCCATCCTTAACACATTTTTCATTATAGCTGGTGATATTGCGCGAATCTTTTTCCCCCAAAACATCGAATCTCCGGTCCATTTCCGCGATCGCCCATTTCAGCGCCGCGATCGTTTTATTAACATCCGAGATCGTCGGCGTCAATAAATGTGGTAGTTTATTATAACCCTTCATTTCCACCCGTTTGGGATCAACCAAGATCAAGCGCAACATTTCCGGCGGATTCCGATACAGAAGAGAGGTCAAAACGCTGTTCAAAAAAATGGTTTTGCCCGTACCGGTCGCACCCGCAACCAGCAAATGCGGCATCCGGGAAATATCGGCAAAAATCGGACTACCCAAAATATCCTTGCCCAGCGCGATCAAAAGATTCGAATTTGATTGGACGAATTGGTTGGCCGAAAGCAAATCCCGCAAACCAACCCCCGCCCGGCCTTTGTTGGGAACCTCGATCCCCACCAATGCCTTACCCGGAATCGGCGCTTCAATGCGGATCGACGAACTAGCTAGCGCCAGTGAAAGATCATTTGAAAGAGTTGTGATCTTGGAAAGTTTAACTCCTTCAGCGGGCTTCAAAGCATATTGCGTCACCGCTGGGCCGATTACGATATCCGGCGACATTTCCACCGGTATTCCGAAATTCTCCAAAGTCCTTTTAATGATTGCCGAATTTTGGCTCACATCGCCCGCTAATGGCGCCGAATCGCGTTTATCTAGCAAATCAAGCGGCGGCGTTTTGTATTGTAATTTACTGATCAGTGCGCTGCGCGCCCCGGATTTTAGCACTGCCCCTTCCGGCTTGTCACCTTTGCTTGCCAACTTAGTACTTGGCTTGGTAAATTTCGGCAAACCGATCGTTGTTTTTGTATCTACTTTTTGGGATTTTAAAATTCCACCCGACAATGTGGGCATTTTAATCGGAACCGCAACCGTTTTTTTCTTATCTTTATTCTTAGCAACTTTGATTTCAAATTTTGAAAAATCCGGCCACGGCTGGCCCAATAACCACCAGAAAATTGATGATCCCGCCGCAACCAACGCGGCAAAAAAGATCAAACCCACCCAAAAACCGAATAAATTCACCATCGGTAATGCCAAATAATAACCGAATTCCCCGCCCCCACGACCGATCATATCCAAATTAGCCAAAAAAGCGCTCAATCCCGCCAAAAACAACAATGCCGCTAAAACCAGCGGTCCGCCAAAGTTATCTTTTTTGGGAACAAAACAAACTATACTGCAAACAAACAATAATACCGGCAAAATAAATATCGCCCCCCCAAACGCCCCCGCCAATATTTTCTGGGCAAACCAGTTTCCCACCATCCCGCCCATCCCCAACATTCCTAACGCCAACACCAACGCAATAACCATTAAAAAAATCCCTGCCGCCCAGCGACCGGTCTTGCCGGGGAATTCGATAAATTTCGGCAAGGTAAAAGAAAGTTTTCTTTTTTTTCTATTATTGCTGTGATTGCGGACCGAGCCCTTTTTCATACGCAGAAATATGAATTTTAATCAGAAACAAGCTCGCAAAAAGGTCTAATCCAAACCCAACCGCCAACTGGCGAAAACCGGATTAGACCTTTTTATTCAACTGGCGGATTTCCCCGAGGTAGTTTATTGCCAAAAAATTATTTTTCCTCCACTACATCTGGCGCTTTTTCGACATAGCCTTCATTCTCCGGGCAAGGGAAACCGGTTCCCGCCGGGATCAGCTTTCCAATGATTACGTTTTCTTTTAAGCCGTCAAGCCGGTCTTCAAGCCGCTCAAGGCTGGCCTTGATCAATACACGCGAAGTTTCTTGGAACGACGCCGACGAAAGGAACGATCCGGTCGTTAATGCCACCTTCGAAACTCCCAACAATACTGGCGCGAATTGTACCGGTTTTTTCTTTTCCGCGATCAATTTCTCATTTTCTTCTAAAACCTTCTTTAATTCCACAACTTCCTTGGGAGTGAATAAGCTGTCGCCTGGATCCTTGATCTTTACCCGCGAGAACATTTGCCTGATGATCACCGCCACATGCTTATCGTGAATGGTCGCCCCCTGCGAACTGTAAATCCGCTGCACTTCCTTCAAGATATATCTTTGTGCGGCATCCTTACCTACCAGCTTGTAAAGCTCTTTTAAGTCTAAACTTCCTTCCCAAAGCTGCTGGCCCTTCTTTATCTCGTCACCCGCCCTTACCAAGACATTCACGTTAGATGGTGCCGAAAAATCAACAATTTGATATCCCTTCGGTAACTGGCCTTCTTTGGTCACTTTATTCGTATCCTCTTCTTTAGCGGCTTTCTTTTCCTTGCCATCCTTTGCCACCGCGTCTTTGGATTTTATCTTTATCTTGATGATTTTATTTTGTCCCTTTTCGGAAATTACTTCAAGCACCGTCCCATCCGCCGGGCAAATTTCGGCCTTGCCTCCCGGAACCCGGGCTTCAAAAATTTCTTCCACGCGCGGCAAACCCGAGGTAATATCTGCGCCCGAAGCCACGCCGCCGGTATGGAACGTCCTCATGGTCAGCTGGGTTCCCGGCTCTCCGATCGATTGCGCCGCGATTATCCCCACCGCTTCCCCCATGCGCACCACCTTGTTGTTGCCCAAATCCCAGCCGTAGCATTTCTGGCAAAGACCATGAATCGATTTGCACGACAACGGCGACCGCACTTTGATCTTTTCGATGCCCTCATCGATCAGCAAACGCCCCTTTTCCCAATCAATAACTTCCCCTTCGCGCAAAATCATTTCCTTAGTTTTGGAAGATTTAAAGTTTTCCATCGAAACATGCCCCACTACCTTATAAAGGAAGTTCTGGCCAAGTTCTTCTGAATCGCGGAAAAGAACATCAAAACCTTCGGTATCGCCGCAATCATGCTCCGAAATTATCGCTTCATGCGCCACGTCCACCAAGCGGCGGGTCAAATAACCCGCGGTCGAGGTCCTTAATGCCGTATCCACCGTCCCCTTGCGGGCACCATGCGTCGAATTGAAGTATTCCAGTACGTCCAAACCTTCTTTGTAGGAATTCTTTACCGGTAATTCGATAATGTCGCCGGAAGGATCCACCACCAGGCCTTTCATACCCGCCATCTGTACCGGCTGTGACCAGGATCCGCGGGCACCGGCATCGATCATCTGGTAAACCGAGCTGGTATTTGAAAGTGTTTTGGGCACCAGGCTCTCAATGGTCGATTTGGCCTTGGACCAGATCTCAATGATCTTGTTCTTCTTTTCTTCCTTGGACAAAAGGCCTTTGGCATAATAATCTTCGGTTTTCTCCACCTCCTTTTCCGCCTCTTTGATAATACCCGCCTTTTCGACCGGAACATGAAGATCATCCATGCCCCAAGAAATTCCCGAAACTGTCGAATACTCGAAGCCAAGCTCCTTTACGCGATCAAGGGTATCTTCCGTTGTTTGAGTATTGTATTTGCGAATTATATCTTCGGCAATATTTTCCAGATCCTTAACCTTCACCATCCGGTTTACATAAGCGAAATCATCCGGCAAAGTTTTGTTGAAAATAATGCGGCCGACGGTCGTCTCGGTAAATCCGGGCGCCGATGGCTTGATATCGCGCACTTTGATTTTTGCGCGCAGATCAACATCGCCGAATTCATAGAACATGATCGCCTCGTCAGGAGTCGCAAACACCTTGCCCTCGCCCTTGGCGCCGCCAACTTCAGTGGTCAGCCAGTAACATCCCAAAACCATATCCTGGTATACCGTAACCACCGGCGTCCCCTTCGCCGGCTTTAGTAAATTCAAACTGGACAGCATTCTTTCGCGCGCCTCTTTCTGTGCCATATCCGAAAGCGGCAAATGTACCGCCATCTGGTCGCCGTCAAAATCCGCATTGAACGCCTTGCAAACCATTGGATGGATCTGCAGCGCCTCCCCCTCGATCAATACCGGGTTGAAAGCTTGGATGCTTAGCCGGTGCAGCGTCGGTGCGCGGTTGATCAATACCAGCTTGTCTTTTACCACCTCTTCTAAAATGGCCCAGATCTCGTCGGTTTCCGCTTCGATCAAGCGCGACGCGCCGCGCACGTTAAACGCCATTTCTTTCTCCAAAATACGGCGAATCACGAATGGCTTGAATAATTCCAACGCCATCTTCTTGGGAATCCCCACTTGGTTCAACCGCAAATAAGGTCCAACCACGATCACCGAGCGGCCCGAATAATCAACGCGCTTACCCAGAAGGTTCTGGCGGAAACGGCCTTGCTTTCCTTTCAGCATATCGGCCAGAGATTTCAAAAGCCGCCGCCCGCCTGTAGTCGCCTGGGTGGTTGTTCCCTTGCGCATACCATTGTCGATCAACGAATCCACTGCCTCCTGCAGCATTCTTTTTTCGTTGCGCACGATCACTTCCGGCGCTCCGATTTCCTGCAAATATTTCAAGCGGTTATTGCGGTTTATCACGCGGCGGTAAAGATCATTGAGATCCGAGCTGGCATAGCGCCCCCCGTCCAGCTGCACAATCGGCCGCAAATCTGCCGGCAATACCGGCAACGCGGTGATCAGCATCCATTCGGGCCTGATACCCGCTTGTTGCATACCCTGCAAAAGTTTGAGCCGTACATAGATTTTTCTTTTTTCTTCCGGTGACGCGTCGGCCAATTGCTTCTTTAGATCTTCGATTACTTTTTCCAAATTAACTTTTTCGCAAAGCTTGCGAATAGTTTCCGCACCGGTACCGGCAGTGAAACATTGCCCGAATTTAAGCGACAGATTGCGGTATTCCGCTTCCGAAATAACGCGCATGAACTGGATGCTGTTTAACTCCTGCTTGGCACGGTCACGCGCGTCGCGCAGATCTTCCAGCGCCCCCTGTAATTCTTTTTGGGTTGCCTTGTCGTCCTTTTCGAAGATTTTTTTCTGGGTCTTGGTCTTTTCGCCAAATTCCGCCTCGATCTCGCCGGCGATCTTTTTCTTTTCTTCCTCGTCGACATGGATGATCACGTACGACGCGAAATAGATCACCTTTTCCAGTGCTTGCATCGGCAAATCTAAAACCTGGCCGATGCGCGACGGCACGCCTCGCAAAAACCAAATATGCGATACCGGACAAGCCAGCTTAATATGGCCCATGCGCTCGCGGCGAACGCTTGACTTGGTCACTTCCACGCCGCAACGATCGCAAACGATTCCCTTATAGCGCACGCGCTTGTATTTGCCGCAATAGCACTCGTAATCGCGTTCCGGGCCGAATATCCGCTCGCAAAACAAACCGTCCTTCTCCGGCCTCTGGGTGCGGTAATTTATGGTTTCTGGCTTTGTGATCTCACCATGAGACCACGAGATCACCTCCTCGGGCGAAGCCAGCTTGATCCTGATTGATTGTAAGTCTTCTACGCGCATAGGTTTTGTAAGTTAATCAAGCAAGTAAGCGACTAAGTTAATCAAGCTGTGATTTACTTAGTAAGCTTGTTACTTAGTAAGCTTTATTTACCCGCCAGGATACCTGGGGCTCTGGCCTGGCGATGTTTAGCGGGGAATCAAACTTTTCCGACCGCAAAGCGGAAGGAATGCCCTGAGGCAGTTTTATTCAGCTGGTCTCTCTTTAACCTCGACGCTAAGGCCCAGCGACTTTAATTCACTGACTAAAAGATTGAATGATGCCGGAATATTAGGATTACGGATTTCTTCTCCGCGCAGTATCGTTTCGTAAGTGGCGGCACGGCCCGCGATATCGTCGGATTTTATCGTTAGCATCTCCTGCAGGGTATAAGCCGCCCCATAGCCCTCCAATGCCCATACCTCCATTTCCCCGAACCTCTGGCCGCCGAATTGCGCCTTGCCCCCCAGCGGCTGCTGGGTAATCAGCGAATATGGCCCAATACTGCGTGTATGGATCTTATCCTCCACCATATGGATCAGCTTCATCATATAGATATAGCCCACCGTGATCTTGCCCGGAAATTGCAGCCCGGTCCGTCCGTCAAAAAGCTTCTCCTTGCCTTCTTCAGATAACCCCGCTTTTTTCAATTCAATTTTGATATCGGCTTCGGTCGCCCCTGACAATGATGGCGTAACCGCGTGATACCCTAAAGCATGTGCCGCATAACCCAAGTGCGTTTCCAATATCTGGCCCAAATTCATACGCGACGCTACGCTCATCGGGTTCAATACGATGTCCACGGGCGTACCATCCTCCAAGAATGGCATTTCTTCAACCGGCAATACGCGCGAAATTACGCCTTTGTTACCGTGCCGCCCGGCCAGCTTGTCGCCGGCGCGCACTTTTCTCAACTCCGCGATCTCGATCTCGATCCGCTTGATCACGCCCGGCTCCAGCTTGTGTCCCTGCTCGCGCGAAAATATCTTAACCCCCACCACGCGCCCGCGCTTGCCGTGCTCCATCATCAATGAAGTGTCTTTGACGTCCTTGGCTTTCTCGCCGAAAATCGAACGCAACAGCCGTTCCTCGGCGGTAAGCTCCTGTTCGCCCTTGGGCGAGATCTTGCCTACCAGGATATCATTGGGCTTGACTTCGGCACCGATGCGCACGATACCTTCTTCATCCAAATCTTTAAGCTTTTCTTCAGAAATATTGGGAATGTCGTAAGTGGTCATTTCCGGGCCAAGTTTGGTTTCGCGCACATCGCACGCGAAATTTTCCATATGGATGGTCGTAAACTTGTCGTTGGCCACCAGCCGCTCCGAAAGTAAGATCGCGTCTTCAAAATTTCCGCCGCGCCACGAAGTGAACGCCACCAACACGTTATGCCCCAAAGCCAAATGGCCGTCAACGATCGAGCCGCCATTGCAAAGCGCCTCGCCTTTTTTCACTTTTTTACCTTTCTGCGCGATCGCGCTCTGGTGGAAACACGTGTATTGATTGGTTCTCAAGAACGTCCTTAAATAATAGGTCTTTTCGCCCAGATCCTTATCATCGTATTTGACCGCGATATGACTGCCATCAACCTCCGTCACCGTGCCCGCGCCTTCGGCAAGCAAAATATGCCCCGAGTCATGCGCGATCCTTTCCTCGCTGCCGGTCATTACCAGCGGCGGATCCGGGTTTAACAATGGCGTTGACTGGCGTTGCATATTCGAACCCATCAACGCGCGATTCGCATCGTCATTCTGTAAAAACGGAATCAATGAAGTGCCCACCGAAAGGATCTGCTGGGGAGAGATATCGATATAATCGATCTCTTCACGCGAACATATGCCCGGCTCACCCTTGATGCGCGCCTCGATCTTCTTGGGAACGATATTGTTCTTTTCATCTAAAGGTGCGATCGCCGTCGCAATGTTGTATTTCTCCTCTTCGTCGGCAGTCATGTAGATCAATTCGTCCGTCACCCGTCCTTTATCAACCTTAAAATAAGGCGTTTCCAAAAATCCGAAATTATTGATCTTGGTATATGAAGAAAGGTAACCCACCAAGCCCACGTTCGGACCTTCCGGAGTTTGGATCGGGCAAATCCGCCCATAATGGGATGGTTGCACGTCGCGCACTTCGAAACCCGCGCGCTCGCGGGTCAACCCGCCCGGACCGGTCGCGGCCAGCCGCCGCTTATGTTCCAATTCCGACAGAGGATTTTCATTATCCATGAACTGCGAAAGTTGCGACGACGAAAAGAATTCCTTGATTACCGCCATAACTGGCCGCGGATTGATCAGCTGCATCGGCGCCAATCCCACCAACTCCAACGTCGACATGCGGTCTTTTATAATACGCTCCATGCGCATAAAGCCCAGCCGCAAACGGTTAACCAATAATTCGTTTAAGGTCCGTACGCGGCGGTTTCCCAAATGGTCGATCTCATCCGCCTTAGCTGTCGGATCGTTGTTCAAGCGGATGATTTCCTTGATTACGGCCACAATATCATCCACCGTCAAAACGCGGTCCTTCACCTCGACCTTATCGGCTTTTCTATCGCTGGCCTTCAATTGCGGCAATCGCTTCCACATCTTCCAGCGCCCCACCTTGGACAAATCGTAACGCTCAAAATTAAAAAACATGTTCCAGATCAATTCCTTGGCGGTATCGGCCGTTGCCAGATCCCCCGGCCGCAAACGCTGGTAAATTTCCACCAGCGCTTCTGCTTGGTTATGCGTCGGATCTTTTTTGATCGTCTCTTCGATAAAATCCAGATCCCCCTTATTCACATCCGCAAAAAGTTCCTTGATGGCATTATCGTTATCGATGCCAAACGCCCGCAAAAGTGTGGTTGCCGGTACGCGGCGCTTCCGGTCGATCTTTACCCCGATAAAGCCGGTATGGGCCGTTTCGAATTCAAGCCATGAACCCCGGTTCGGAATGATCTTGGTACCAAAATAATTCCGGCCGCCAATATTCTGCGCCGAGAAAAAAACACCTGCCGAACGTATCAACTGCGAAATGCATACGCGCTCTACTCCGTTCACGATAAACGTACCCCTTTCGGTCATTAACGGAAAATCACACAGGAAGATCTCCTGGATTTTGGTTTCTTTGGTCTTTAAATTAACCAATTTTGCTTTTACCCGGATCGGCGCCTCGTACGAGTCATTATTCATGCGCGCCTCAAGGTCATTCTTATATTTTGGTTCGTCGAGCTTAAAATCCTCGATCCAGAGCTCCATCTCCTTCCCGGTATAATCCCTGATCGGCGAAATTTCGCTGAAAAGCTCTCTTAGGTCGTTTCCCCAAAACATATCCCAGCTTTCCTTCTGGAGTACAAGCAAATACGGCAAAGGTAGCGATACTTTAGCCTTGCCGAAATTTTTTGTTTTAAGCGCCGCCATAATTTTGGAACTCCAAGCAAAATTAGCAAAAACCAAGATCGGCCGTCAAATCCTGTCGGATTATCCGGAACAATTTTACGTTTCCGCCTCTTTGTCTGTGAGCTTAAATACTTTATTACTGACTAGTCTCCCGCAAGCCGCGGTATATCCGGAAAAGATGCTTTCCGTTAAAACACTGGCTTATCAACAGCGGCAGCATCACGCCCGCGCCGTTTTTGGTAATATTTAAATATTGTTTTGTGTATTATTTTATGAACACCCCCAAAAAGTACAAATACTCCGGCAAGACAACAAAAAACCAAAAAATACCCGGTTTCTTTTTAGGGTATGCTTATATTTTAAAATTATGAATTGAACCCAATCAAGGATGCTATTATCGGGCAACCGGCACAAACCGCCTGCCTTTTTTTATTAACTACCTCAACAAATAAAAATTCTATCAAAAGATGCCTGATTTGTCAATTTTTACCCCAATTTAAAGTGCAAAGGGGTTCGAGCCCGCTCCCGGACCGAACCCCTCAAAATAAAGGATTTACGCCTATGGTTGCTCAACCGGTTGCCCTTCGGTTGTTGGTGGCACCAAAACCTCTCCGCCCTCCGGAGCCCCCGGCTGTCCTTCGGTTACTGGAACCTCGCCCGCCGGCGCGACCACCGTCCCGTCAGTCGGCTGTCCTTCGGGCAAGGTTGGCAAATCCGTACCCGCCGCCGGAGATTCCTGTCCGGCAGCATTCCCGCTCAGAGATTTACCCTGCCTCAAGCTCTCGATCGCCTTCGTCACATTATCGCGCGACGCCTTGTCGTCAGCCGGTAACAGCTGCCCAATGATCTCCAACTCCGCGATCGCCCCTTCCTTATTGCCTTGCTGGTCCTTGATCAACGCTAAATAATAATGCGGATCGATCATTTGCGGCCTAAGCGCCACCGCTTTATTAAAGCTTTCTTCGGCCTTGGTCAAATCGTTCTTCATTATATATACCTGCCCCACTTCGGCCCAAAGGGAAGGATTGTTCGGCTCGAGATTCAGCGCCTTCTGATACATATTCAACGCCCAAGTGTCGAATCCCTCACTCACCCCGATCAATTGGCGGTAAATATAGCCTCTCGCCGCCCAATTGGTGGAATTATTGGGATTTGCCGTATTGGTGCTTAGCATCGCCGCGTTTACCGCAGTCTGAATATAAGGTGACGCCGCCTTTAAAGCATCCTCGGGCTTTGTATTTTGCTTGCTCAATTCCTCGCGCGCCTGCGCCAAATATATCTGCGACAAGCCGGTCAAATAATTATCCTGCATACGATCTGTCGAGTTAGCCGCCATCTCCAATAATCTCATTGCTCCGGCAACATCGTTTTTCTGCAACGCCGTTAGCGCCGAAAGATATTGAACCTCCGCATAATATCTCTTCGTATTCCAAACCAATAACCCTAATTCCAATATGATCACCGCAATAAATCCCAAGGTTACCGCATAAGTAAGACGCACTGAAGTCAGCGGCAACGATACGATTTTTTCTTCGCCCATTGCCACAATCAGGCCCAAAAATATCCAGAAAAGCATCGCTAAGCTCAAATTGAACGGATAGAAAAACATTGCCGCAATTATCGCCAGCCATCCGCTGAATACCGCCAAAGGCAAGCTCTCTTCTTCTTCCTCGCCCGTTAATGTGCGGAAGCTTTCCACGGTCCACATCGCCACGATTAGCAATAACGCGATCATTCCTAGCAATCCGGTAGTCGCGATCCGGTTAATGATTTCCGACGCCCCGGAAAAGAAAGTTATATTCCACGCAAAATTATCCTGGCTCATGCTCTGGGGCTTGTACTTGATGTAATCATAAATGAATGTTCCCGGACCCGACCCCAAAAAGAACGATTGTGTCGACTGCTTCAATACACTCACCGCAATATCCACTGCCGTTCCCTGCTGCAATGAAATTTCCGTCGCCGCTTTGACTTTCAGCGCCTGCATTGAAGAACCATACATCCCCGCCACCACATCCTTGGCAAAAATATTAAAAACCAGGAAAAGGAATGCCACGATCATTATCCCGAAAGAAGCATTTTTAACACGCCCGTTCTTGCTTACAAATTTCTGGTCGCTAAATGAAAACACAAAAGTCGCTAACGCGCTTACCGCCAGTACAATCCACGGCGCCAAAGACAAATCATAGCCGATACCGGTTGCCTTAGCCGGAAAATATATCGTCGCAATGCCGTTAAAAAATATCAGCGCGAACAGTAAAAAGCCACCGCACACTGACATTAGTTTCCGATAAGGATTACGACTGGCAAATATTAGAGGCATCATTACCGCCAGGATCACCGCCGCATACAACGCCAATCCGCTGGTCGTTCCGATGGTATTAAAAGAAGGATCCTTGGTATACCCCAAGAAAGGCAAAAGATAAAGCCCCCATGATTGCAAGATTCCATAACCAACCGCGATCGCTCCCGACAAAGCCATGATCGCGATCAAATTATAGGCTTCGATCTTTTTGAAATTATTTATGATCAAGAAATAAAGGAAAGCAAAGCTCAATAGCGTGGCAAAACTTTCCGCCACCGGCAACGGCGTCCCCCACAAACTGCCATAGCTATAAAGCGAAAAAATACTCGATGCTAGCGCCACCGCCAAGAACCCGCCCACGAAATAATTCAAATGATTGGTATTCACCTCCAACCTCTTCTCGCTGAACGCCCGCCAAATCCAAAAAAACATCCCCACACTGGTAACCAAAAACAGCACAAATTGCTTTTGGAAATCCAAAACATTGCTCGTAAACGGCAAAGTGAACAAAGGGATCAAGAATAATGCCAAGTAAACCGCTAATTTTGGTATTTTTTTCAACATATTTTTTGCGGCCGCCGGATAAGCATTGAACGTCGCTGCGCGATGATCATCGCAACGCCGTGCCCGCTGTTAGCGCTGGCGCAGATAAAACGCCAAATGCAAATCTCGCGGCCCCAAGATAATTCTTTAAGGGTCTGTTGCCAGATAGGCCTTCAAACGAAATTTAAATATTTCAAAACGAAAATTTGCGGAAGCAAGAAGGCATATTGCCTTAAATCTGCCGACGAGCTACCGCGAATTTGCAGCTGAAAGATTTAAATTGCAGTAAAATTCCTATCTGGCAACAGACCTCTGATGATGCCACAAATATATTATAAGCCCTAAGAATACCTAATTCAATACGCAATCTGTGGAAAACTCGCCTTCAGAATGTTTCTTTGGTGGTCGCCGAGCTCGATACCGTCACGATCCCTTCGATTATCCCCAGCAATGCGAAAGTGGCGATCAAATTCGACCCCCCGTAGCTCACCAAAGGTAATGGCAAGCCAATGATCGGTAAAAAACCGATATTAACGCCCACATGGATTATGGATTCCGCCACGATCAGCATTGCAAATCCCGCCGCAAAAAGCCGCGAAAAATTATTTTTCGACCTCAACGCTGCTACAGTTACCCGCCAGACTAATAAAAGTAATAACAATAACGTCAGCGCCGTACCGATCAGCCCGAATTCTTCGCTGATCGCCGCGAAAATGAAATCTGTCTGCGGTTCGGATAAAAATCCGTACTGTGTCTGCGACCCCTGCCCAATACCCTTGCCCAATAACCCTCCCGTGCCCACCGCGATCTTGGATTGGTTCTGGCTCCAGGAAACACCCAGCGGATCATAAGGAACAAAAAAACTCATGATCCGAGCTTTTTGGTAGTCTTTTAAAAGCAAAACCCATCCGGCCGCGAATGCGATCAAAAAACACAACACCAACAGCAAGAAATGCCTCATCTTGATCCCCGATATCAAAAGCATCCCGATCCAAAGCGCGAAGATTACCAAACACGGCCCCAAATTCGGCTGGAAAAATATCAATGCTGCCGGCATTGCCACGTAGGCACCGGTAAGCAAAACGTGCCGCACTTGATACATTGCCACGTGGCGGCTGGAAAAATACTTTGCCAGTAATATCAAAAGCACTGGCTTCAACAGCTCGATCGGATCCAGCGTCACCAACCCCAAGTCATACCACGTCCGCACGCCCCGGTTAAGCGATCCGAAAAAATACAACCCCACCAAACCCGCGATCGCAACAAAATAAAGGATCAAAATAAACGCCGAACTCTCCCTGAAGATCCGCCAGTCAAAGAAGCTCATTCCCAGCAACAAACAAAAACCAATCCCCAAAAAAGCCGTTTGCTTATAAAAATTCGAAAAATCCCCTCCGTGGAGAGAGCTGCTATATAAAGAAATCAAGCCTATTAATGCCAGCGATATTGCCGCCGCCGCCATTATCCAATCGAATTTTTTGAAATGCGCAATTATAAAATTCATTTTTGTTGGTTATCGATGCCTTGTCTTAAAACCTACCCTTGCAGTTTATACCAAACGCAAAGAAAAACAACTCCAGAAAAATACCGAAAAAACCAACCGGCAAAACCCAATCCGCGATCATTTCAAATGCGTTGCCACTCCCTGCTGGTAATCCGTCTTTATTTGGTTCGCGGTCCGCGCGTAATCGTAAATCCTGACATTGTCGATTTGGCCGTCAAAATACCGGCCGGAATTGGCATAGTCATAACCAATCCTAAATTGCATATTTGCCGGATAATCATTATAGCTTATCGGCCCCGCCATCGTGCTTGTTTTTTTTAAATCACCGTCGACATAAAGTTTGACTGTCGAATCGTTGTAATTATAAATACCAGAAACATAATACCAGATACCCGTGGAATATCCCGTCGATACCGCCGAAAAATCACCAGAAGTGCCCCTGCTTGTAGCAAAACCAAAACCGTTATCTGCAACAATATCTAAAAGATAACCACTGGGCGTTCCATCGGGATAACGGTATGATACAATTCCGCGCAAAAGGTTGGGTATACTCCAATCGTCAACTTTAACCCAAGCCGAAACCGTTACCGAAGTACTGTTAAAAACCGTACTATCGGCAACGCTGATATAATCATTAATTCCGTCAAAATTTAACGCCGATCCGTATTTGCCGGCAGCCCAAGTTGGGCCGTTTATCAATGTTCCCCGATTATGATTACCCGTTTGATCGCCAACCACCGAACCCTCTCCTTCATCCATATCCCAATGCGCCACTGGCTCCCCTTGGTTGTAGTGATACCCTACCTCTTCCGCAGATAACGCCCGGTTATAGATCCGCATCTCGTCGATTAAGCCGCCAAAACCGGCGTAAGCACCTTTATATGCGCCGATCGTTAAAATTGAATTCGGACTCACATTATTAGTTATATCTATTGTCGGCGTCCCAATCGACCTGCCATCCGCGTACAAATATACTTTTCCCGCCGCTTTATCGCGCACCGCAATAATGTGATGCCACTTATAATCAGGTAAATTGTATGATGGGGAATTTACCGGATTACCCTCCGTATCATGCATTGCCAAATAAACAATGCCATTGGGAGCATACATCACCCATCGGTTATAATCGCCTTGGTAAACACTGGCTAAGTGAGCCGATGAAGAGCTTTCTCCGACCCGCCTGACCCACATTTCCACACTGAAAGATCCGGTACCGGGAGTTAGCATTGGAGTCGCCTCGATCCGGGCAAAATCGTTGATCCCGTCGAAATTTGCCGCCATTCCTTGCTTACCCTCGGCCCATTTAACCCCATTCATAAACCTTCCGCTATTATTATTGCTCGATTTATCGCTAATTACCCCTCCATTACCCTCATCCATACTCCAATAGCCCATTAACCCCTTGTCCATGCAACTGGCCGGGTCCTCGCTGCAAGTTTTGCCGCTCGGACCAAAATAATTCGCCATCCCGGCTTGATAATCCTGTCTAATTTGTTCATCTGTGCGGGCATAATTATAAATTTTTACATCATCCATCAATCCATTCAAACAATACCTATCCGGACCTTCTTGCCGGCCGCTAATTCGCACATAATCGTTATTATTTTGACGGCTCGTTATTGTCCCGCCCGCGCCTCGCTTTAAACCATTTACGTAAACAAACCCATTGCTTCCATTTATAGCAAAAGTCAAATAGTACCATGTGTTAGGCAATAGCATATATCCAGAGCTGTAGAACATTCCATAACCGGTACCGCCAGAGTTGCCAACAATAAACCTCACTTCTCCGCTTGGTTCAATTAAAGGCTCAAATTCTTGAGTATAATCGTTTCCACTCCCTTTGGAAAACAAATATGCCTCTCCTCCCTTCCAATAAACCCAAGCAGATAGCGTTATATCACCATTGATTTCCAAAATAGAACTATTAGATATATTTATATGGTCATCAACTCCGTCAAAAATCAGCGCACTGCCATATTTACCATCAACCCAGGCAGCACCAGTAATCGCGCCATCATTATTGTTTCCACTAAAATCCGCCGCCTTAACCCCGCTGCCATCATCAAAATTCCAATAACCTGCCGGATTGCCCTGGTTATAATGATAACGGATTTCTTCCGCCGACAACGCCCGGTTATAAACCTTGACCTCATCGATCAAACCATTCACGTATTCATAAGAATGGCGCCCTATTCTTAGCGGCCCGGTATCAGTGCCATGGCCATAAGTAGACATTGCGCTATACTTCAATGCTCCATTTTCATACAATTCCAATACTGTTGGCTTGGCCACCACAACGATATGCGTCCATTTCCCGTATATGATCGGTGTCGAAGCAATACTATAAGCACTGCCATCATAAAATCTTCCAAGTACGCTGCCATTCCTGAAATAAGATGAAAACTTATCCAATCCGATGCTTACGATCTCAGCATGTTTTGACAAATGCGCACTATTGGTAAAATACCAATATTCATAAGTCGAATTATCATTTAGTGTGATATTTGCCCCGCTCACGCCATCATCGACACCGTCAAAATTTAAAGCGTTTTTGCTGCCAGCAGATCTACCGCCATCCACCCATTTCGGATTTCCAATAAAACTTCCATTATTCCCGCTTCCCGACGCATCATAAACTATAAAACCCTTGCCTTCATCCATCGGCCAATAGCCTTTCAAATCTTTATCCATGCAACTGGCCGGATCCTCGGAACAAGTCTTACCGCTTGACCCTAAAAACGCCGCCATGCCCGCCTGATAATCCAAACGGATCTCATCGGCGCTTCGGACATAATCGTAAATTTTGAATTCGTCGATCGCGCCGTGAACCGCGCCTTCATCCGCGCTTGTATTGCCGATGATGATCGCGTCCGATGCTGACGACCAAGAATACGAACCGGTCTGGTTTTTGATCAATGTGCCGTTAACATATATCCTCTCGGACGTTGCATCACCCGTAATGGCAATATGATTCCACAAACCATCGGTAAACGCGTTATCCGCGGTCTCTACAATGTTATTGCCAAAACGAAAATAAATCTTATTTGCAATGGAAAAATAACCAAAATAACCGTTAGCGCCATTATTATGCTTATCAACAAAAAACATCTGGTGCTCCGAGCTGTTTTTTTTGATCCAGAACTGTAAGCTCATTGCCTGGGTTAGTGCCAGCCCGGGATCCGTCCCGGCGTTAACGCTGTCCGAACCGTCAAAATCCAACCCGCTGCCGTATTTGCCATCGTTCCAAACCGCCCCGGAAATCATACCGTCGTTATTGTTGCCCGAGTAATCTTTTGCGGTCGCCCCGCTGCCTTCATCAAACTTCCAGTATCCCACCGGCCCGCCATGGCCATAATGGTATTGGATCTCTGCCTCGCTCAATGCCCGGTTATAAACCCTGGCTTCATCAATAACTCCGCTAAAAACTCGTGAAAATCCCGTGTACCCATTACCCACCCACATATGCTGGTCCGCCGCATAGCTGATATCTCCCGAAACGCTTCCGGACGCTACCATCTTTCCGTTAAGATAATGTTTTATCAAGTTACCAGTTTTTTGCACGACAAAATGATTCCATTTGTTCGCCACCAATTGGGTTGATATCCCGGTTCCTTGATATGACGCTCCGTTATAATAGGTAAAATAATATTGGTTTAAATTAGCTCCATTTTGTTGGATAACATATCCTCCACCCAGGTGATTGCCAAAAATATCCGCGTAGATATTTTGTTTGGCTGCTGGATTAACCCAAATTTCGATCGTAATATCTGTTACCGGCTTCATCGAACCGCCGGAACCAAGATCTACATAGTCGTCCTTACCGTCAAATTGCAGCGCCCCGCTACCCTTGCCGTTCACCCATTTGGGGCCATTAACCAACGCACCGGTATTCCCGTTGCCGCTGGCATCATAGGCAATATTTCCCTTGCCTTCGTCAAAGCTCCAGTAACCCACCAAGCCGCGGCTGAACGTATCTTCAGGCACCGCCTCGCCGCCCCCGAAAAATCCATTTAGGGCAAATGTCCCGCCTACCCCCAAGGTAAAAATAATTACGGCAATAATTGCCAGTTTTGCGATCCTATTAGGATTTTTCGGGGCAGTCCCGAAAGAAAAGCTTTTCCTTTTACTGATCGCAACTATCAGCATTAAACCAACTCCGATCGCCAACAATAAAAGTATCGCGGTTCTTTCGGGTACGCCCCCAAACCAACCGTTCTTAGCACCAATATAGCCTGCCCCGGCTAACATTACCGCCAAACCAAAAAATATTCCCAAAACCGCCCGCGGTTTTTCTGTACGGCTGTTTTTTTTAAAATATTTGATTTTTTTTAGATCAAATTTGAACATGATCAATTATCATTTCAAATGCGTGGCCAACCCCTGCTGATAATCCATCTTTATTTGGTCCGCGGTTCGCGCGTAATTATAAATACGGACATCATCAATAATCCCTGCGAAGTTTGAAACCCCATTATACTTTGGTATCGCCCCTATTAAAATATTACCTCCCGTTGTCGGCGTTATCCCACCAACACTTCCCCTGCGATTGCCATTTACGAATAAAGAGATCTCCGAGCCATTAAAAACCAAACAAACATTAGTCCATTCGCCGGGTCGGATAGGGGTATCCAAACTAGTCCTGTCGTTGCCATAAGCAAAAACCCTGATATTATTGGCCGGATAAATTTTAAATCCCCAGCCATTATTGCTGGAATTAAAAGAACCGATTGCATGGTCATTATTGGTACCATCTCCAGTCCACTTAACCCAGCTGCAAGAAGTGAACGGGTAAAAATCTGCCATATTGGTTGAAACGTAGTCATTAGCTCCGTCAAAACTCAACGCACCACCATACTTGCCCGGCGTCCACGAAGCGCCATAGATCGTCCCGCGATTATGGTTCCTGGAGCTATCATTAAGTACCGAACCCGCCCCCTCGTCCATATCCCACTGCGCCATCGGCGCCCCTTGGTTATAGTGGTAACGCACTTCCTCAACACTCAACGCCCGGTTATAAATACGAACATCGTCAAGAATACCTTTGAAATTCTTAACCCACCCCGAACCAACCTGGAGAGGTTGCGCTGTCTGGTACGGTTGCCAGCCGGTAGCAACCGGACTACCTACTTGCACCCCATCAAGATAAAACCGCATCTCGGTTGTTGTGAAAGTGCCGATTAGATGATGCCATTTATTATCGGTGATTGATCCAATGCTACGAAACACAGAAGTCGTGCCATTTCCAACATAAAAACTGGCCGTTCCGCCGGATCCCCAAATATACATAAGATAGTTATCATACTTCGGATCGGCAACTCCCTTTTTTATAATTGCTACATCGCGATTTTGCTGGCCAGCTTTAATCCAGAACTCGATACTAATTTCGTCGGTTAAATTAACGCTTGATCCATTGCCGCAGGAACCATAATCATCATTACCATCATATTCTACGGAGCTGCCATTTTTTCCGCTCACCCATCTTGCCCCTCCCATCAAGTTGCAATTATTACCGTTTCCGGACAGATCCTTGGCAATAGACCCGCCCCCTTCATCCATGTCCCAATAACCCACCAGCCCCTTGTCCATACAACTGACCGGATCTTCGGAACAAGTTTTCCCACTCGGCCCAAAATAATTCGCTACCCCGGCTTGATAATCTTGCTTTATTTGTTCATCCGTCCGCAAATAATTGTAAATGCGGACATCATCTATTTCTCCCGAAAATGGAGAATTAAAATCGCTTCCGTAATGGTTTGCCCCTATAAAAAAATTTCCGCTCGCCGAAGTCGAGCCACTTTTTTGCCCCCTAAGCACAAAATCAACATACAATTTTATCGTGCCTCCATCCCACGTTATTGCATAATAATGCCAATTTGTATCTAATTTATAGCCGCCGCTTTCATTCGCCCAAGGCGAACCGCCCAATCCAATACCCAAATTACCGTCCCCCCCATAACCAATATAAAAACGTCCGCTATTTACTGGATTTTGCAATCCAAACGGTATTGCTTCGGTATCAGCAACAACATTTGATTTTGCCCAAAAAGTAATCGTTTTGCTCAAACTCGTATAACCAAAATTAGTATTCAAATAATCATTAATACCATCAAAACTCAATGCGCTGTTAAATCTACCATTACCCCACAAAGGGCAAGCTCCCGCGCCCGGCTGGCAAGTACCATCGCCAAGCACACCATCGTTATTGACACCACTGAAATCCGCCGCTTTTACACCGCTTCCTTCGTCGAATTTCCAATACCCCACCGGCCCGCCTTCGTTATAATGGTAACGCACTTCTTCGGCCGACAATTCACGATTGTAAATCCGAATATCATCCATTTCTCCCTTAAACGGCCACTGCCCCGCATAATGCCGAATTCCAAAATAGATGTCGTATGCACTAGCATCGCTCCATGCCGTCGTTGTTGTTACCTGGCTATCCAAAACCCCATTAATATATATTTTAGAAAATTGGCCGCTTTTTGCCACAACAATAATATGATTCCATGAATTTAATAAAATAGGATTATTGCTATATTGAATTGTCGTATTTCCCCATACAACTCTAATTTTCGAACCATTATTCAAATAAACACCGGGTTCGTTATTCCAAGATTGGCCAGTATCGATCATCGAGCATTGGGTAGTTGGGCATGGCGCACCAGTTTTCATCCAAAAAGAATACGAATAAACATCCGAGTATATTTTCGTCGGGCTATTATCAATTCTCACATTGTCATCTATACCATCGAATCGCAAAGCGCTGCCCCTTTTCCCTGTCACTCGTTTCGCGCCATTCATAATTACTCCATTGTTACCATTCCCGGTTTTGTCTTTAAGCGCCAAGCCGCCACTCTCATCCATGTCCCAATAGCCTACCAGGCCCTTATCCATGCAGCTGGCCGGATCCTCGGAGCAGGTTTTTCCGCTTGACCCCAAATGCGTTGCCATCCCCGCCTGGTAATCCAAGCGAATTTCATCCGCACCGCGGGCGTAGTTATATATTTTAGCTTCATCAAGAATATAATTTCCAAATCTATTGTTTCTTATATCCTTTGCGAAATATAATTTTTCATCAGAGGACGCACTAATAATATTAGCCGCGCCACGATCAAGCTTTCCATCTATGTACAAACTTGTAGTACCTGCGCTTTTCACTACCGAAACATAGTACCAAGTATTTAGCTCCAAAATTTTATTTGACGATCCCCCAAAACTTGATGCCGCACTGCCGTATATTTGCATGCTGGGGCTTATTCCAACTTCATACCCGAGAGAAGTTGATGTCCTTTTTTGAATAAAAGCTTCATTAATATCAGGATTGGAAGATATTTTTATCCAAGTAGCCAAAGTAAAATCATTTGCTCCGAATTGAAAAATACTGGATGCGCCCGCATCTACATAATCATCCACGCCGTCAAAGCTCAAGGCCTGGCCGTATTTGCCGTCGGCCCAAGTTGCACCGGAAATCGCGCCGTCATTATTGTTGCCGCTGGAATCGCGCGCGGTCGCGCCACTGCCTTCGTCGAATTTCCAATACCCCACCGGCCCGCCATGGCTGTAATGATATTTCACCTCGGCTTCGGTTAAAACGCGGTTGTAAATACTAACATCGTCGATCAAACCGTTAAAATTTTGCAAATCACCTCCTCCAGCGGTTCCACCGTTTGCGATACGCAATCCAATAATTTGGTTTGAAATGGTTATTGTTGTTGTTAATTTCAACAATCCATCGACATAGCATAAAGTACCATTGGCAACGCCGCTTTGAAAATTACAAGAAATGAAATGCCATTTATTGTCATTGGGATAATAACCGCTTCCGCGCCACGCCATTGCACCCCAATCCCAAAGGCCAAATTCATTATCTTTCAAAAAAAATCCATATGCGTTCTGCTTGGTCACAATCCCGCGAAAACTTGATCCGGCATTTGATGTTTTTATCCATGCCTGAATCGATCCCGTACTAATTTGTGAAGAAGGTTGATTTCCCAAATCAGCGTAATCATCCTTGCCGTCGAATTGCAAAGCGCCGCCGTTTTTGCCGTCGGTCCACTCAGGGCCATTGACAAGCGTGCCATTGTTGCCATTACCGCTGGCATCATAGGCAATATTTCCTTTGCCCTCGTCAAAACTCCAGTAACCTACCAGTCCGCGACTAAACGTGTCTTCGGGTACCGCCGCACCACCCCCAAAGAACCCGTTCAAAGCAAAAACTCCGCCCACCCCCAACACCAAAACCATCCCTACAAAAACAACTGTTAAAACCGCCCGGTGATTGGCCTGTGTGATCTTTTTTAAATATTTGATTTTTTTTAGATCAAATTTGAACATGGTCAGTTATCATTTCAAATGCGTGGCCAACCCCTGCTGATAGTCCATTTTTATCTGGTCTGCTGTGCGCGCATAATTATATATTTTTAACTCGTCGATCAAACCATCATACCTCTCCGAAGCCCCATTATTATACGCCCCAATGATACATTTTGATGTTGTCGAAGCTATTGCCGCCGGCACCCCGGAAGTCATGGTTTTATCTTTCATGCCGTCAACATATGTTTCCATCGTTTGCGTATTGCCGTTATAAACCGCGGTAATATAATGCCAGTTATTCAATTGCAAAACTTTATCCCCAATTAAAGTCACGTAAGCGGAATCGTCCGATCTTCTAACAGAAAAATACACCTTGCCCGGGTATATCGATAACATATATTGCCGCCCGCCGGCGACGGATCTCCATTTACTGACTACGGTTCGGGCAGTACTGCTGCCATAGCTTGCCAGATTAACCCATGCAGAAAGCGTAACCTGATTAGTGATATCCAAATTGCTGTTTGTACCGCAGTCCACATAGCTTGCACCGTCAAATCTTAAAGCGCTGCCAAATTTGCCCTGCGCCCAAGTCGCGCCCGTTATCGCGCCGCGATTGCGATTGCCTGATTGGTCATTAACTAACGATCCTGTTCCCTCATCCATATCCCAATATGCCGCCGGCGCCCCCTGGTTATAATGATATTTTACCTCTTCAGACGACAATACGCGATCATAAATACGGACATCATCAATCTGCCCCTTAAATAGATAACCTCCCCCAGCTCCACCAGTCGCACCAATAGATAAATTACCGGTTCCCACATAATCTCCATCCATTATCCCGCTATTTTCCAAAAGTCCATCTCGGTAGAGTTTAATGATGTTCGTATTTGCATCGTAAGTTCCAACCCAATGATGCCACTGGTTTGAATCAGGATAGGTTCCCGCGCTCAACAAAGATGTTTCTCCCCAAAATGTAAACCAAAACCTATTATCACTTCTATAAAAAAAATATAAGCCCGTATCTTTAGACGTCGTCCCTTGGCCAATAATTTGATGATAACCGCCCGACGCGCCCCTCCTGGTCCAAGCCTCAAGAGTAAACGATTTATTTACTAAATTTAAACTCGTTCCGGCTCCGCAATTAACCCAATCATTTTTACCATCCAAAGATATCGCGCTACCATTCTTTCCAGTAGTCCACGCTGGCCCGTTGGTAAGTATTCCATTGTTATTATTCCCTGAACCATCATTAATAAACGACCCCTTACCTTCCTCCATGTCCCAATAACCCACCAGCCCCTTGTCCATACAACTGGCCGGATCCTCGGCACAAGTTTTGCCGCTCGGGCCAAAATACATCGAAATCCCCGACTGATAATCTTGCAATACCTGCCCGGCGGTACGCGCGTAATCATAAATTTTTACATCATCAACCAGCCCGGTTAAGTAATACGAAGTTCCTTGTACTCCTAATTTAAGATTATTAGAAGTTACGGCAATGTTGCCACTTGCCAAAACGCTGTTTTCCAGTCTCCCATCAAAATAAAGTTTCAAGCTCGCCCCATCATACAAAACTGCAAAATGGTGCCAATTTATTCCTAGCAAAGATTGACTGCTAACCGTTTTTACCGTACCGCCAATAGTAACATTTGAATATATTTTATCATCCGACTCTTTCCATACCCTGTATTGAGATTGATTATTTTTTGCCAAAATCATACCCGTCCCCGCAGAAACACTTTTAACCCACCCCGATATCGTCATTGCCGTAGTCGGGTTTAAACTTGTGCAATTACTTATATCAACCGAGTCATTCCCGTCAAAATTTAACGCCGATCCATATTTACCCTCGGCCCAAGAAGCTCCCGAAATCACGCCATCATTATTATTACCACTGAAATCCGCCACTTTCACACCGCTGCCTTCGTCGCACTTCCACCACCCCACCGGCGCCCCCTGATTGTAATGGTATCTCGCTTCCTCGGCCGACAACGCCCGGTTATAAAGACGGATCTCATCGCTCAAACCTTTATAATAATACGAATAACCGGATAATTTTCCCAGCGTTATTTTTAAATTGCTATTTGATGTCGGCTTTGTGATTTTCGCTTTTCCATTATCATATTTACCATCAATGTATATTAATAGGTTCGCGCCATCAAAAGTTCCCAGAACATGATGCCATTTCCCATCCGAAATATCAGTTAGACTATTAAGCACATCTCCGCTGCCGAAAGAATAACCGTTCGCCACCTGGAAAGTTGCCTTGCCATTATTATGGCCAAGGGCATAAGTATGGTCTCCGGCCCCCGTTAAACCCCTTCCAACCAATGTCCCATTGGCATTCGTTGTTATTTTCATCCACGCCTCTATGCTTATGGCGTCCGTAATATTCGTAATTGGGTTAATACCGCAATCCGCATTGTCATCCTTGCCATCAAATTGAAACGCTCCGCCAGTTTTACCATTAACCCACCTTAACCCATTAGTAAGCGCGCAGGTATTGCCATTCCCGGATTTATCATTAGCAATCGTTCCCTTGCCTTCGTCCATATCCCAATAGCCCGCCAGGCCCTTATCCATGCAACTGGCCGGGTCCTCGCTGCAGGTTTTACCGCTCGGACCTAAAAACGCCGCTATTCCCGCTTGGTAATCCAAGCGAATCTCATCCGCGGTTCGCGCATAATCATAAACCCGGACATCATCTATTAGACCATTAAAGGAATTTGTAGTAAAAGCACTGCCATTCATCCCTACTTGGACATAATTGGTACCGCTTAAGTTCCCAACGCTTTGGTTAAAAAAACTTTCAATCCTTCCATTAACATAAATATATTGACTACTACCATCATAAATAGCAGTAACATAAACCCACTCATTTAAAGGCAAGGTATAGTTTGAAAAATTATTTGTTCCATTGCCTCCGTTTCCTTGAACAAATATGCCTAATTTATTGCTAGACGTAAACAATAGCATCCTTGGATTTCCGGAAACATTGCCATAGCCATAAGATATTATCCCCGGAAAAGTGCCCGAACCATTTCCCGCCCTTTTAACCCAAGCTGACATTGTCATATAATTATTCGCCGTTTTTTGATTATTTGTTAGAAAATAATCATCCACCCCGTCAAAAATCAACGCCGAACCGTATTTCCCTTCAACCCAATTCGCGCCCGAAATTATACCATTATTATTGCCGCTAGAATCTTTCGCAATTATCCCGTTGCCTTCGTCGAATTTCCAATACCCCACCGGCCCGCCGTGGTTGTAATGATATTTCACCTCGGCCGCACTCAACGCCCGGTTATAAATCCGCACATCATCTATATTTCCATCGAAATAGTCCGTCGATGTTTGGTCTTTGCCAATTTGTATAGGAATAGTTGAAATCCTAATCCCTTCACTATAAGCAACGGATGTTTCCAATACGCCGTTCACGTATATTCTAACGTAAGCGCCGTCATAAATTCCCACAAGATGATACCATTGGTTTTTTTGTATCGTCGTCGTCCCGGACGCCGTAATTTCATTAGCTAATGTCGGATGCTTAATACGAAACTCCGCCTTATCTCCATGGATATGCAAAATATAACTTAACGGCCATTTATGCGCGATACCGACCCATGCCCGCAAACCAGGATTTTCATCACGCCTGACCCAAGCCTCAACACTAACCGAGTTCACCATATCAAAAATGACATTATTGCCCGCATCAACGTAATCATCTTTTCCATCAAAATCCATCGCCCCGCCATTCCTGCCGTTTGTCCATTTTGGTCCATTAGTTAATGTTCCATTATTGCCGTTGCCGCTGGCATCATAGGCAATATTTCCCTTGCCTTCGTCAAAGCTCCAGTAACCCACCAAGCCGCGGCTGAACGTATCTTCAGGCACCGCCTCGCCGCCCCCGAAAAATCCATTTAGGGCAAATGTCCCGCCTACCCCCAAGGTAAAAATAATTACGGCAATAATTGCCAGTTTTGCGATCCTATTAGGATTTTTCGGGGCAGTCCCGAAAGAAAAGCTTTTCCTTTTACTGATCGCAACTATCAGCATTAAACCAACTCCGATCGCCAACAATAAAAGTATCGCGGTTCTTTCGGGTACGCCCCCAAACCAACCGTTCTTAGCACCAATATAGCCTGCCCCGGCCAACATTACCGCCAAACCAAAAAATATTCCCAAAACCGCCCGCGGTTTTTCTGTACGGCTGTTTTTTTTAAAATATTTGATTTTTTTTAGATCAAATTTTAACATGGTCAATTATCATTTCAAATGCGTGGCCAACCCCTGCTGATAGTCCATCCTGATCTGCTCCGCTTTCCGAGCATAGTTATATATGCGGACATCGTCAATCGAGCCATTAAACGGCCCCGTAGAGGTACTGCCCATTTTCTTGCCAATCGACACAATATTAATCGGTTCGCTAACGGGAGAAGTTGATTTACTAATTTGCGCTTCCAAAAGCCCATCAACATATAAATAAAGGTTATCGTTTACCGTATCGCCCACCATCGCCACATGATGCCATTGTCCATCCGCTACAAGCTTGGTACCAGTAACAAAATCTCCCGCGCCAAAAGCATTTCCATTAGCCCAATAACCAGTCGCGACATTATTTGTAACATCAATATGGTACTGCTGATCGGCTGCCCCTGTTGTGCACCGAGATAAAATTACTTTTGTTTGCGCGCTGGATATTGTTGTCTTAAACCATGCTTGCAAAGTAATATCGCCTGTAATATCCAAAACCGAGCTCGACCCGCCATCAACATAATCATCCAATCCGTCAAAATTCAACGCCGATCCATACTTTCCCTGTGCCCAAGTAGCACCGGAGATCAATCCGCGATTATGGTTGCCGGAACTGTCATTAAGCACCAAACCCGCCCCCTCATCCATATCCCAATGCGCCATCGGCGCCCCTTGGTTATAGTGATACTTCACCTCTTCGACAGACAACGCCCGCTCATAAATTCTAACTCCGTCGATCTTGCCGTTAAACCACGAATAACCATCCCGGCGCGTACCAAATCTCACCGAATCCGTAGTTAATCCCGGATCAAGATGTGCTGCATAAGAAGCATTGGCTAATTTGCCGTTAATATATATTTTCCCGTTCGTTCCCGACCTTACGGCAATCACATGATACCAAATATTTGGCTGCGTTATTGGAACAGAATAAGAAGATTGGCTTGCGCCCGACTGGCTGGTAGAAAAATATATCCTATTGGCCGCATTTTGTAGAATCAAAGAAAAACCGTTTGTCGAAGTCCCCCATCCTTTTGAAACAATAAATTGGTCTTTATTCAGAACACTAGGATTAATCCACGCCTCTATCGAAAAATCTTGGGTCGTAAAATTAAATAAAGATCCGTTGCCAGCATCGACAAAATCGTTCTTACCGTCAAAAAACAACGCGCCGCCGTCTTTGCCATCGGCCCATTTTGGCCCTCCGGTCAGCATCCCGTTATTCCCGTTGCCAGTTTCATCTTTTAAAACCGTACCGCCACCTTCTTCCATATCCCAATAACCCACCAGGCCTTTATCCATGCAACTGGCCGGGTCCTCGCTGCAAGTTTTACCGCTCGGCCCAAAATACACCGCCATACCCGCCTGGTAATCTAGTTTTATTTGCTCCGCGGTTCGAACATAATTGTAAACCCTAACGTCATCGACCAATCCGTCAAAAAAAGCATAACCAGATACATTGCCAATCCTGATCGGATTCGTTGACGCTGTAAGGCCCGCGGCATAGGGCTGGGTTCCTTTCAAATCGCCATTAACAAAAATTTTAAAGGCCGCGCCGTCATACGTCCCCACCAAATGTTTCCAAACCCCAATACCGGAATATGATTCCCCCGGCGCGCGCGCGAAATTACCGCCGGATGCCGAATTACCAAACACAAAACCGGTTGTTGCCCCTCCATAAGAATCTACCGCCAAAAAATATCCGTTCGAAGCCCCGTCCTTTTTTCCAACAATACCTTCCCAAGAACCAGCTCCCGGAGGCAAAGTTTCGGTATTAACCCACGCCTCTACCGTAACATTTCCCGTTATATTAACACTGCGGCCATTTCCGCCGTCAACATAATCGTTTATTCCGTCAAAGTTCAACGCCCCGCCATATTTCCCATCGGTCCAAACAGCTCCATAGATCGTTCCGTCATTATTGTTGCCGCTGGCATCCGCCACTTTTGTCCCGCTGCCTTCATCGAATTTCCAATGCCCGACTGGCCCTCCTTGATTATAACGATACCTTACCTCTTCTTCCGCAAGCGTGCGATTATAGATTTTTAACTCATCAATTTCCCCCTTGTAAAAGGAACCCGAAACGTCCGTATAATCATTATATGACTTGCCGATACTCAATCTATAACCGGCCGCGTTGGGATTATTTCTCGTATTACTGGCAATCAATTTCCCATCTCGATAATAAAGGACATTGGGCCGGTCAAAAGTAATTACGATATGATGCCAATTGCCGTCAAGTAAATTCGCCTGCTCCCCATTGATATACCAATTCATCCAGTCGCCCATCTCTATCAAAACTCGGTTATTTTCTATTCTAAAAGCATGCACCACTCCCGAAGATGACGACCCATAGCCATACCACCAAACTGTGCCGCCGGAAGTAGTTTTAACCCACACCTCGATCGATGTTTGGTTAACCCCAAAAAGACCACCTTTGATGACTTGAACATGATCATCTTTCCCGTCGAAATAAGCCGCGCCGCCAACTTTTCCCTGGACAAATTTCGCATCATCTGGCGCGCTCGCCGTCGAATCGCCCACGGTTCCATTGGCTAAATTATCACTCTTATCGTAAACCACTTGACCAGCACCTTCATCCATCGGCCAGTAACCCACCAAACCTTGGTCAATACAATCCGCCAGATCTTCGGCACAAGATTTCCCGCTGGGTCCCAAATGCGTCGCTAACCCCGCTTGGCTCTCCAAACGGATTTCCTCCACGGACCGAACATAATTATAAAATTTGAAATCATCGATAACCCCGTTAAGTCCGTATGAAGAACTTTGATAACCAAGCTGCAATTTAGTTATATCTGAAAGATTTATTGTTTTAGTCGTAGCCTGCTCCGCGTCAAGCACGCCATTAATATATATTTTTTGATATTCGCCCGATTTTGCCGCCAATCCCACATGATACCAAGTATTTTTTGCCAAAATCGCATTGCTGGTAAGTGTCGATTGTGAAGAGTTATTGCCGATCCTAAAATTTAACTTATTGTTGGTTTCAACTTCGGAAAATAATGGCCCCCACCAACTATTGGTAACTAAAATCTGCTGCACCGTTCTATATAATTCCGTAGTGTCAGAATTAAGCTTTAACCAAAAAGAAATATAATATTCACCATTGGAATTTATCACCGGATTATTTCTATAAACAAGGTCGTTATTGCAATCAAATTGCACCGCGGCTCCGTATTTCCCCGTGACAAACGTATCTCCCTGAATAATAGAATATGCCGACGTCGCATCAGGAATAATTGCCCACGCCTCCGAAACCGCGATGCTCGAAGCAAGATTCGAAAAAATTGTCCTAACTTGTCCAACCCCGGTACCGCCAGTAACCGTTATTTTGCCGCCTATCCATTGGTTTTTCACCCAAGACTTATCATTATCCGTTAGCGTCAAACTATCGCCCGTTTCCGCCGTTCCCGTATCGGTCGTGCCAAAACCTGATATTATCCCATCGTTGTTATTCCCGCTTAGATCTTTAGCAAACGTACCGCCCCCCTCATCAAAACTCCAATATACCACCGGACCGCCATGGTTATAATGGTATTTAACTTCGGCCACACTCAACGCCCGGTCATAGATCCGCACACCATCAATCAATCCCTGGAAAAAACTGCCGGGAACACTCGAAGCACCCATCCTTGACGGCACATTTACTGTATGCACTCCTCCTTGCTGGACAATATTATAGCGAACTCCATTAACATATAATGCCGCAGTTAAATCATCAGCAGGATCATATACAAAAACGATATGAGACCATTTTCCAATCGGAATATTTACCGGAAAATAATCAGCTGTTCCATTTATATAAATATAATTATTGGCGCTATGCTGGTATAAATTATTGAATAAATACATCCACAGCTGTTTGCTTTGCGCGCTTTGTTTAAAATAAAACCAACCCTCCTGCGTCCTGGCCAAACTCATAGAATTGACCTCAACATAGTCATCATTACCGTCGAATTGCAGCGCCCCGCCATTATTTCCCACGGTCCATTTAGGCCCGCCGGTTAGCGTCCCATTATTCCCATTGCCACTGGCATCATAGGCCACATTCCCTTTGCCCTCGTCAAAACTCCAATATCCTACCAAACCGCGGCTAAATGTGTCCTCCGGCACCGCTGCCCCGCCCCCGAACCACCCGTTTTTTGCCCCGATATAGCCCGCTCCGACCAACATCAATACCAAACCAAAAAACATTGCCAAAACCGCCCGCCACCTTCTTATATGGTCATTTTTTCTGAAATATTTGATTTTCTTGAGATCGAATTTAACCATAATTGGCGATCATTCTAAATGCGTTGCCACTCCTTGCTGGTAATCCATTTTTATCTGCTCGGCGCTACGAGCATAATTATAAACCCGGACATCATCGATTTGCCCATTAAAATAACGCGACGCATTTGTATGGTACCCGATAGTAAAACCGGTATCCGCTGCCGAACCATCAACTTTTATTCTGGTATTATCCAGTATCCCATCAACATATAATTTTTGGGTCGTTCCCTCTACTTGGAAAACTACATACCTCCAAGACCCGTCATTCAAATTGGAAGCATTAGATACCAAGCTATTAACATCAGCACCAGAGCCCGATGCGAATGCAAGCTTCCCTATTGATGGAAAATTTAGAGACGCCATCCGGTAACCGTATGTTGCATAGTTTTTACGGTAAATTGTTTTAAGGACTTCCGTAGTATTCGTTTTAACCCATAAACCAATAGTATAATCAGCGGTCAAATTAATAATTGAAGAAGTGCCCGCATCAACATAGTCATCAACTCCGTCAAAGCTCAACGCACTGCCATATTTTCCCTGGACCCAGCTCGCTCCCAAAATGCTACCGCGATTATGGTTGCCGGAAACATCATTAAGAACCGCTCCTGATCCCTCGTCCATATTCCAATACGCTACCGGTTCGCCCTGATTATAATGATAACGTACCTCTTCCGCAGATAACGCCCGGTTATAAACCCGCACATCATCTATGAAACCATTTAACCTATACGGAACCGCGCTTCCTATCACAAAATCAGAAGTATTTGTATTGATCGAAGAAATATTCACAATCGAAGCCGTTTCTCTTTCTACGCCGTCTATATATATCCGAGCCGCCTGAGCCGCACCATCAAACGTGGCAACAAAATGGTGCCATTGTTTCTTTGACACTGTCGCTGATGTTTGCACTGCCCTATAATCGCTATTATCAGGATTCCTCAAGAAAAAAAATAAATTGCCGGCCGCGTGCCAACGCAGTTCCCAAGAACCTCCATTGCCAAACCCGCCCTTACCAATAGAAAATATATACTTTCCCGCTCCATTTGGTTGATCATTGTATGAGTTAATCCAAGTCTCAACTGTTAACGAATCCGCAATTAAATCCAAACTGTTGCTGTGAATAACACTCACATAATCATCCCTACCGTCCAACTGCAACGCCCCGCCATTCTTACCCACAGTCCATTTTGGCCCGTTGACCAGTAAACCATTGTTGCCATTACTTGATTTGTCTTTCAAAATCACGCCGTTGCCCTCATTCATATCCCAATAACCCACTAAACCTTTGTCCATACAACTAGCCGGGTCTTCGCGGCAAGCCTTGCCGCTCGGCCCAAAATAATTCGCCACCCCGGCCTGGTAATCTTGCCTTATTTGATCGTCTGTCCGCGCGTAATTATAGATTTTTGGTTCATCGATAGATCCTTGAAAATAATAGCTCGAATTCAAATCCCCGATCTGGAGATTGATAGAGTTTGTCGCAATACTGCCAATTTTAGTCACGCTTCCGACCAAAATTCCATTACGGTACATTTTTTCATTAGTTCCGTCAAACACCGCGACCACGTGATACCAAGTGTTGGCATCCCAATCAAGAACGCTGCTACCCGCCTCTCTGTAAGTAGAACCGTCACCGTAATTAACATATATTTTCCCATACTGAAGATAGTACATATAGCCCGAGTTCGCGATATAGTTATTCTTCTTAGAAATAATATGCTGTGGCGTATCCGAAACTCCCCGCGAATTTTTAACCCACGCCTCTAAAGTAAATGCTGTTGTTAAGTTTACGTTACTGCCATTGCCCAAGCTAACCTTGTCGTCTATTCCATCGAAAATCAACGCCCCACCATATTTGCCATCGGTCCAAGTAGCGCCAGTAATCACACCATCATTGTTGTTGCCACTGGAATCGCCTACCACCATGCCGCTACCCTCATCAAACTTCCAGTATCCCGCCGGCGCGCCTTGATCGTATTGATATTTCACCTCTTCAGCAGTTAATGCCCGACGATAAACTTTAACCTCATCGATCATACCTTTAAATCCGCGGTCATAAAAATGGCCGATCTCAAAACCCCACACGCTGGAAAAAGTCCCCCAAATTGAAGATGACTTGGTATTTTTCAATACCCCGTCCATATATATTTTTGAATCGCCGTCGCGATCAATCGTTGCCATTACAAAATGCCATTTCCCGTCAAACCAATTTTGCCCGGTCGCCGAAAGAAGATAATTTGCTCCCTTGTTCACCGAATTCGCAAACGCAATATCATTGGAACTTCTAATATATATTTGCCAGCGGTCATTGCCCCAACTATCGCCCTTGCCCACAATATTGCCAAGCCATACTGCTTCTGTCGATTTAAACCACGCCCCCACGGAAAAATCAACTCCGTCTCCAAAATTCAAAACGCTCGCATTACCCACATAAGCCGTATCAGCTTTCCCGTTAAAGGCCAATGCTGAACCATATTTGCCATCAACCCACTTTGGTAACGTATGCGTGGTCAAATAAGCTCTATTACCGTTTCCGCTTTTGTCAAAGGCCACCGTACCGGTCATTTCATCAAAGCTCCAATAACCCGCCAAATCCTTATCCATACAGCTAACTGGGTCTTCACTGCAAGTTTTGCCGCTCGGACCTAAAAGCGCCGCCATCCCCGCTTGGTAATCCAAGCGGATTTCATCGGCTGACCGGGCATAAGCATATATTTTCAAATCATCGATCAATCCATTATAAAGATAAACGGCTTCGCCCGACCGCCGGCCAATGTTCAGCTTATTGCCAACGGCTGCCCATCCCTTATCATAACTTGGTGTTGCCTCGCTACTATTACTACCGTTCAAAAACATTGCAACATTGCCAGATCCGTCATAAACCATGCAAACATGGGCCCACTGGCCATTAGCAATCGCTTGGCTAGTCCGGGCGCTATACTCGATCGTCATGTATTGTGATTGGTAAAACCCAACTAATTTACCATCATCCTGGCTTTGGGTAATACCAAATCCTCTTGTCGTCCCGCTGCTATCGCCTTTCTGGATAATTCGGGAATAATTTGCGCTTATTGACCGGGGATTAACCCATGTGCAAACCGACATCGCCCCCAATTGGTCAAACTTAGCTGTCGGCACGTCCACATAGTCATCCTTACCGTCAAACTGCAGTGCATTGCCGAATCTGCCGCTAGTCCAGGCATTCTCCTGCACTAACGAATACTGCGAAGTTGCATCAGGCGGCGTAGACCAAGCTCCCAAAATCACGGTTGTGCTTGCGGTATTTGACGCAATTGTCTGGGTTTGGCCGCTGCCCGTACCGGAAGTGATCGTAATTTTACCGTTCACCCACTGGTTCGCCGCCCAAACCTTATCATTATCTGTCAGTGAATTGCCGCTACTCGCATCAACGGTCCCGGAATCAACCGTTGAAAAACTAGTTAGCGATCCTTGATTATTATTCCCCGAAAGGTCCCTGGCGACCGTTCCGCTTCCCTCATCAAAATTCCAGTATCCTACCGGCCCCCCGTGGTTATAGTGGTATTTCACCTCCGCCTCGCTCAACGCTCGGCCATAGATCCGCACATCATCAATAACCCCGTTCAAATAATTACCGTTCAAATTGCCAAAATTTAAATTGTTATTCTGATCGTATAATCGGGATACTCGGCCATCCGTAAAATTTTCTTTTATTTTGCCATTCGCGATCATGGTGATACTTGCATCGTTGATCACCCAAACTACATGATGCCACACATTTTTTTCAAATGTGGCCGCCGTGGCAACCCCCAAGAATTCGTTTGTATCCGAACTCCGGGTTTGGAAAGTTAATTTCTTATTACTATCGCTATAATAAAAACCCCAATAACCGGTTGTGCCAGTTTTATTAATGATCCCATGTGCGCCTAAATTTGCATTGCCATTTATTTTAAACCATACCTCTACCGTAAACGGCCCCGACCCAAAACGAAGACTTTGCGCGTCCGGAACGTTAACTTGGGTATTTTTGCCGTTAAATTGCAATCCGTTGCCATCCTTGCCGTCCGTCCATTTCGGCCCGCTAGCCAATATCCCGTTATTCCCATTGCCACTGGCATCATTTGCGATATTTCCCTTGCCTTCGTCAAAGCTCCAATAGCCTGCCAAACCGCGACTGAACGTATCTTCGGGTACAACTGCTCCTCCCCCAAACCACCCGTTTTTCGCCCCGATATAGCCCGTACCAACCAATACCAGCGCCGAACCAAAAATTATCGCCAAAACCGCCCGCCGCTTTCTTGCGTTATCATTTTTTCTGAAATATTTGATTTTTTTGAAATCGAATCTAACCATAATTGGCAATTATTCCAAATGCGTTGCCACTCCTTGCTGGTAATCCATTTTAATCTGCTCGGCCGTGCGCGCATACTTATAAATACGGACCTCGTCGATCTGCCCTTCCCAATAATAACCGCCGCCGCTCCCGAATTTACCAATCCCCAAATAATTCGTTGGTGCTGTTACTCCCGAACAAGCAGCTGTTTTTTTAAGAATCCCGTCAACATAGATCAGAAGAGCATTTCCGCTACGGACACCGGTCACATGATGCCAATTGCCGTCCGAAGCGGTAAGATCCGGGTCGATCGCATTATTCAACCCGTTAAAAGCAACTACGGCCCTGCCCGTCGCAAGCCCCAACCAATAATCATTGCCGCTGCCGCCGTATTTGCCGATCGCCACTTTATTAGTCAGGGTATAACTCGATCTTAGCCATGCCGACATTGTAAAATCATTGGAATTCAGCTGGCTGGCGAAACTATCCGGAACCTGGATATAATCATCGACCCCATCAAAACTCAACGCCGACCCAAATTTTCCCTGCATCCAAGTCGCGCCAGAGATCGCACCCTTATTATGGTTGCCCGACCGGTCATTAACAATTAACCCCTGCCCCTCATCCAAGTCCCAATATGCCGCCGGCGCCCCCTCGTTATAATGATACCGCACTTCTTCGACAGATAATGCCCGGTTATAAATTCGCAAACCGTTAATATCACTCCTTAACACGCCGCCACCCCACCAGTTTGCTAAAAGCGTATTATAAGCGCTTGCGCCAATCGTCGAACTCATTGTCTGATGACCAACATTTACTCCATCAACATAAAAATTTAATTCCGTTCCCTGGGCAGTTACGACTACATGCTGCCATTTATTTAGTAAATATGCATTCGAATTGGAATAATAGATATTTGTATCTTTATCCAAAAAAACTAACCGGCCGACGCTATGCTTACCCAAGCTATAGCCCTCTCTTTTTGATACTAAATATCTATAAATATAATCGTAAAAACGAAACCATCCTTCTATAGTTATCGATTGAGTCGGATTCAACGATGAACCATTGCCAACATTCACATAATCATCCTTGCCATCGAACTGTAAGGAGGTACGATTTTTGCCCATAGTCCACTTCGGCCCGTTAATTACCGCGCCATTATTGCCATTTCCGGATTTATCCTTTAAAACCGCTCCTCTGCCTTCATTCATATCCCAATAACCCACCAAGCCTTTATCCATGCAGCTTGCCGGGTCTTCGCTGCAAGTTTTGCCGCTCGGCCCAAAATACACCGCCGCCCCGGCTTGAAAATCCTGTTTAATTTGATCGGCGCTGCGCGCGTAATCATAAATTTTTATATCATCCAGTAACCCTTGGTAAGATTCTATTCCCGATTGCGCTCTTCCTATTTCCAACGTCGCCCCTGGGTTGATCGATCCCATATTTGTCCCCGTCCAGTCCATGAACCCGTCAACTGCACCATCGCGATAAATATATGTCTTCGAGTTATTGTAATCGTAAACAAAAGCCAAGTGATGCCATTCCCCGTCGGTAACGGTAGTTTTCCCAACCACCCCAACGGAATTCGTTCCATCAGTGATTTGGAAAACCGGAAAATCTCCATTAAGAGTATGGGTCCTCAGCAACCAATAATCTCCGGGCTCGTATCTTCCCATAAATCTTATATACCCGCCGTTGCCGCCACTCTTCTGATTGCTCTTAACCCAAACTGTTGCCGTCCATCCGTGCTGTTGCGGATTGGTATTCGGATTTGCCGCAAAACTTATATAATCATCCGTTCCGTCAAAATTAAGTGCCGTACCGTATTTTCCCTCCGCCCAAGCTGGCGCGTTTGCCAGCGTTCCGTCATTATTATTACCGCTCGAATCCACAGCTTTTACCCCGCTCCCTTCATCAAAATTCCAATAGCCCACCGGCCTGCCCTGATTATAATGATATCTCACTTCCTCCGCCAACAATACCCGATCATAAACCTTCGTATTATCGATCGATCCTTTGAACCGATAGTTCCAACCGGGAGAATATCCAAAAATCAAATTAGCTGCCGAATTTATTAACGGTGCCTTATCGCCTCGCGCTTTCAATTCGCCATTAATATAAATATAACCCCTTGTTCCGTCATGAACGCAAACAATATGATACCAACCCCCACCGGTTATCACAGACGAAGCAAAAAGATCCTGGTTGGGAGCACCTTTTGTCCAAAAATCAATATTTCCATTATATAAAGTTATAATCCAACCGCTCACGTTCGAGGTTACTTTCCCAACTATACCCGCAAACATTTGGGAAGGATTATCGGTTTTTATCCACGTTTCAATCGAAATTACGCTGCTAGTCGTTAAACTGCTTCCCGCAACAACATCGCCATAATCGTCCCTGCCATCGAATTGCAACGCATCACCTTTTTTACCATCAACCCATTTCGGGCCATTGGCCAATATACCATTATTCCCGTTCCCGGATTTATCATTTAAAAATAACCCCCTGCCTTCATCCATATCCCAATAACCCGCCAACCCTTTATCCATGCAGCTTGCCGGGTCTTCGCTGCAAGTTTTGCCGCTCGTCCCCAAAAGCGCCGCCATTCCCGCCTGGTAATCCAAGCGGATTTCATCGGCCGTTCGCGCATATGCATAAACCCTTAAATCATCAATAACACCATTAAAAATATTTCCACCGGCATATTTACCAATTAATACATTGACGAAATTTGTCGGAATGCTTGATGAACTCACCCCCGTAGTTCTATTTGCCAATTTTCCGTTAACGAACGTACTCATTGTCGTGCCGTTTCTAACCCCCACCACATAATTCCATTTCCCCGCCTCGATCGGTATCGATCCGGTGGTAATTCCGCCAATAGTCCTAAGCTGGAACGAAAGGGTATTGCCATAATAGGATCCCGTCCCTAAGTAAAAACTATAGTCGGTACCATCTGTTCCTTTAGCCGCAATCGCATTAATAAATCCCAATTCGTTCGGAAATATCCACGCACTAACCGTAATATCATTTATGATATCCAATGAAGTCTTATTGCCGCAATCAACATAGTCATTAATTCCGTCAAAGCTCAATGCCGATCCAAACCTGCCATCAACCCAAGTGGCACCCGAAACCGTCCCATCGTTATTGTTACCGCTAATATCTTTGGCGCTTGCTTCATTTCCTTCATCAAAATTCCAATAACCCACTGGCCCTCCGTGGTTATAGTGGTATTTTATCTCCACCTCGTTTAAAGCCCGGTTATAAATTTTAACCTCATCGATCTTTCCATCAAAAGGGAAAATCCCCGCGGCCGACCATCTGCCAATGCTAAAATTTATGCCCGTAGGCACTACATAATTCAAATCTGCCCGCGATCCATCTCTTTGGCCATTTATATAAATATAACCATTCGTGCCATCAATAATACCCACCACATGGTACCATTTATTAACGCTCAAGGAATAATTAGAGTCAAAACTATGCGCGCCTGTTCCATTATGAGGCCGAAAGTGAACTTTACCGTTATTTTTCACGCTTAAAAAGAATCCTTTGTAACTGCTGTATTGTTGCGCGATCACTGCCCCAACATTAGTATCGGTTGGTAATGATGATATTTTTATCCACGCTTCAACGGTGATATTTGGTTGCGCCAATGTTTGGCCGTTACCGCAATCAACATAATCGTCTTTACCGTCAAATTGTAATAAATTGCCATTTTTATCACTTGTCCATTTCGGCCCATTAGTCAAAGTCCCGGTATTTCCATTACCGCTGGCATCGTATGCAACGTTTCCCTTGCCCTCGTCAAAACTCCAATAGCCTACCAAACCGCGACTGAACGTGTCTTCGGGTACAACTGCTCCTCCCCCGAACCATCCGTTTTTTGCCCCGATATAGCCCGCTCCGAACAACATCAACGCCAAACCAAAAAACATTGCCAAAACCACCCGCCGCTTTCTTGCGTTATTATTTTTTCTGAAATATTTGATTTTTTTTAGATCAAATTTAACCATAATTGGCGATTATTCCAAATGCGTTGCCACTCCCTGCTGGTAATCCATTTTTACCTGATCCGCCGTCCGCGCATAATTATAAATTTTTACATCATCAATTAACCCGTTAAAAAACCTCCAGCCATTATTATAATGGCCGCCAATTTCTAATAGATTCGTTCCGACGCTACCGCCGGTTGCAACAACTCCATTTATATCGATTACCCCATCAATATAAGTTTTGATATTTCTATCTCCATCTCTTACCGCCATAATATGATGCCAATTACCATCGTTAATACTCTTGGTTCCGGTTAGATAACTAGACCCGGACCAACCGAACAAAATATAACCCGTAGACACTTGTTGCTGAATCCACCAGCCGTTAGTAAATCCGGGATTTTTATAATTATTCACGATACCAGCATAACTTCCAACTCCAACTGATGTAGTTTTGATCCAAGTCGAGATTGAAAAATTACCTGTCCCAAAATTATAAAGTGAGTTATTACCCGCGAACGCATAATCGTCTACCCCGTCAAAGCTCAACGCACTGCCAAATTTTCCCTGGACCCAACTCGCTCCCGAAATACTGCAACGATTGCGGTTACCAGAACTGTCATCAATAACTGTTCCAATACCCTCATCCATATCCCACTGTGCCACCGGCGCCCCCTCGTTATAATGATAACGCACCTCCTCGGCACTCAACACCCGGTTATAAATACGGATATCATCAATAAATCCTTTGGGAGGATATTGCGTGGTTCCGATTAAAGCCGGCCTATTCGCTGATTTTGGCGCAGCAAGAGTACCAACCTTGTCAACAACGCCATTAATATACAGCACTGCATCATTTGAATTATTGCGCGTAAAAACTACGTGTGCCCAAGTCCCAACAGGAATCCGCGAATTGCCCCCAAACCATTGGTAATTATTATTAAAAGTACCAACCATTAATTGTCCCGTATTGTAATAAACTAAAAATTGGTAGCCATCGGTTCCGGTTACCCCCCGGTTAAAAATCATTTGGTGATTAGATAAAACTGCGGGTATTTTAATCCAAGCCTCGATCGTAATATCGTTGACGATATCCAAACTCGAACTTGTCCCGCAATTTACATAATCATCCTTGCCGTCGAATTGCAACGCCCCGCCGTTATGGCCCGCGGCCCATTTGGGACCATTGCTAAGCAATCCATTGTTGCCATTTCCCGATTTGTCGGCAATAATCGCACCTTTCCCTTCATCCATGTCCCAATAACCCACCAAGCCCTTGTCCATACAACCCGCCGGATCTTCGCTGCAAGTCTTACCGCTCGGCCCTAAATACACCGCTACCCCTGCCTGATAATCTTGTTTTATCTGGTCAGCGGTTCGCGCATAGTTATAAGCGCGAGCCTCATCGATTAAACCATTAAAATAATAACCGCCCCATTTTCCAAAATATAAGCTCGATGTTACATCAATATTCCCAATATTTGTGGCATCAGAATCAACAACAAGAATAGAATCAATATACCCCCTAAGCCGGGTAGAAGTTCTTGCTAAAACCGCATAATGCCATTGATTATCAAGATAGGTTCCGGTAGTGTATTGGTCCAATGAAGTTGGATCAGAATCTCTTATGTAAAAACGGGCTCTACCGTCTGGATGTATAGAAATAACGGCCCTTGAAGTCGATCCAATCCTATTCATTATCGCGCTATCTTGGCTTACCGGCATGGTATTTGCCTTAAACCAAACTCCATAAGTAAAATCATTTGTACCAATATTCAGATTGCTTTTATTTCCCGCATCAACATATTGGCTCGCTCCGTTAAAGCTCAACGCGCTGCCATATTTTCCGCTCGTCCAAGTCGCGCCATTTATCACTCCATCGTTATTATTGCCGCTAACATCCGCCACTTTTGTCCCGCTGCCTTCATCAAACGCCCAATAACCCACCGGCCCGCCTTGGTTATAATGATACCGTATCTCCTCAGCCAATAACGGCCGGTTATAGATCTTCATTTCATCAAGAAACCCTTTAAAATAACTACCGACGTATTTCCCAACATGGACCGTCTGTCCCACCGACGACCCAATCGTAATCGACCGGCTAACCGGAGTCGCATCGCTTTTCCCATCCAAAAAAAGCTGCAATTGAGTGTCCGAAACCACAAAAACAACATGATGCCATTTTCCATCATCTACCGCGGAATTGCTTGTTATGCTTTCTTGGGGACCGCTAGCGCCATTATTAATCCGACCGCCAAATTTATGGGTCGTATAATTAAATCCAAATTGGGTATAACAATTATATGTGCCGCTTCCAGAATAACGATTATAAAATTCAGGAAAATTCCCCGCGCCGATACCAGATACCTTAACCCATGTTTCTACGGTGAAAACATTCAAATTAAGGCTCTGATTACTCCCATAATCAGCATAATCATCCTTTCCGTCGAACTGCAATGCCCCGCTCAATTTGCCTACCACGCGATTAGTACCACCAACCAAATTACCAGCAATCTTATTTTCGACCGCATCGGAAACCGCCAAACCCGTATTTTCATCAAAAGACCAATAAGCTACAAGCCCCTTGTCCATACAGCTGGCCGGATCTTCATCGCAAGCCTTGCCGCTGGGACCAAATAACACTGCCATTCCGGCTTGATAATCCAAGCGGATTTCTTCGGCAGACCGCGCGTAATTATAGATTTTAGGTTCATCGATCGACCCGTTAAATTCGACCCCCGATGCCGAATATCTCTTCCCAATGATAAATGGACTGCTGTTCGTAATTGTATTGCCAACAGTCGTATCATTTGCTGATTGCATTAATCCGTCAACATAAAGATATATTTTCGAAACACCGTCCCTCACTAAGGTTGCAAAGTGCCAATCCCCGTCGTTTACTCTTCTCGCGGTGTTTGCAAAGCTTGGGTTATTAACCCCATCATAAACGCCGCCCTCCAAATAACCGGAAGCCGCCACCTGCAAAGAATAGTTCGTTTTGTTACCGGCACCTTCTTTAACCAAAATTCTTTTTGATGAAGTCGTTGTTTTAAACCATGTCGAAACAGTAAAAGCACCGTTTATATTCAAACTTGAATTGTTGGGAATAGAAACATAGTCGTCACTGCCGTCAAAATTCAACGCGCCCCCAATTTTACCATCAGCCCAACCCGCCCCCGAAACCATCCCGTCGTTATTATTACCGCTGGAATCTTTTATACTCGTTCCACTGCCTTCGTCAAAATTCCAATACCCCACCGGCCCACCATGGCTATAGTGATATTTCACCTCCGCCGCGGATAATTCCCGGCTGTATATACGCAAATCGTCAATAACTCCATCAAATTTGAACAAACTGGGGTTTAGTGATAATGACCCTATTATTAAATTATTCCCTTGTCCAGTCCTATAAACAATCGGCCCTGTTAAAGACGACGTTGTTTCTTTGATTCCATTTATATAAAGGGCTGCACCCACGGAATAATCGTAAGTCAAAGAAACGTAATACCAAGTATTTGGTGCAATCGTTGTCAAAGAAGCAATATCGATCTCTGGTAAGTCATCAACATCGTCAAGGTTTATTTCTGCATAAATTTTATTGCTAGCCGCATAAACATTGTATCCGGATCCGTAATTATCCCTGCCCCGACTTACAATATATTGTATGCCGGTAATTTTGTTTAACTTCACCCAAAACGAAACTGAAAGTTTATCGGTAGGAGTTAAAACTGTGTTATTCCCGCAATTAACATAATCGTCCTTCCCGTCCAATTTCAAAGCGCCAACGTTTTTGCCCATTGTCCATTTTGGTCCATTGGCCAAAGTCCCATTATTGCCATTGCCACTGGCATCGTATGCAACATTTCCCTTGCCCTCGTCAAAACTCCAGTAACCCGCCAAGCCGCGGGTGAATGTATCCTCCGGCACCGCCGCCCCGCCCCCGAAAAATCCATTTAGGGCAAATGTCCCGCCTACCCCCAAGGTTAAAATGATCGCGGCAATAATTGCCAGTTTTGCGATCCTGCTAGGATTTTTCGGGGCAGTCCCGAAAGAAAAGTTTTTCCTTTTACTAGTCGCAACCATCAGCATTGAACCGATTCCGATCGTCAGCAATAACAATATCGCGGTTCTTTCGGGTACGCATCCAAACCATCCGTTTTTCGCCCCGATATAACCTGCCCCAGCCAACACTAAAACGGCCGCCATTATCACGGCCGTCAAATTACTGCGAGTATTCTTTTTAAACCCGCCCGAAAACCCTGCAAACCATTTGCGCTTTTTATTCGCTAGCCGAAGCTTTATTGGTCCAAATCTGCGCATTGATCATTTATCTCTGGAAATTATTCAAACTTTGCTTCTAAAAAAATCTCTCGGTCATACTGCTGGCGTTGACGTGCTCGATTGGCCGCCCTCATTGATCGGAAGAGTCGGCTCTTCGACCTCCGCTTCCGTACTGGTTGCATTGCCTTCGGCTTCGCCATCATCGTCGATCACCGGCTCCCCGTCCTGAACCGGCAAATCCGCCGGTTGTTCATTAACAACACCTCCTGAGGGCGGCATATTGCCTGCCGCCTCGTCCGCCGGCATCCCGCTTTCGGTTACCACTGTCGGGCACTTGCCCTTAACTTGTTTCATTTGGCCGCCGTCAACCGTAATACAATATGGCTCTTTTGTGGTCTGGTCATAAATTGTGATCCCGTTCGGATTTTCTGGCGTTCCCACTTCCAAGTTGGCAATCCGCGCAATCCCATGGCCCAGCGAAACTCCTAAACCACGCAACCCTTCCACCAGCCAGCTGATCAAAGAATTTTTCCGCTCTTCCAGTGCCGTACTTCCCCCAGCCAAACTGCCGTCGCCACCGATGACCATCCCCAGTGTAAATTCCCGTAAGTCCTGGATTTCTTTTTGCTGCTCTTGTATCGCCTTGGTTAACACCGGTACCAACCCGATCGTATTCAATTCTTTATAACCATTGCCATCGGTCATTACCAACCCGGGTAATACCGCTTCCACCTCCTGGGCGATAAATCCCGCCGTCGTCGACGCATCATCTTCCTGATGGTTCCAAACAAAACTCACCGGCCGCAATTCCATTATATCGCCAATGCCGTAATCGAGATCATCGACATTCTTTTTCAACCTCTCATCTGAACTGCAGGCAATGATCCCTCCGTCCGAAAGCGTGCATCCGGTATTGTTGGTGCCATTAAAACGAGCAATATTAGCGCCGCTTGCCAAAACGTCTAGAGCGTAGCTTGGCGTCGCCAAACCTATTGCCAATTTACCGCCACTGCCATTCGCCGTTGGCGGAGTAAGCGAAGCAGTATCCCCTGAACAGTTATCCTGGTAAGTTACCGTTGGCGCCGCCACCACCCTGCCATCAACCCACGAATCGTTAGCATCCCCGTCCCAATCATTATTTTCAGTAGAACGATAAATCTTGTAACCTGTCGCCCCCGTTACCGTGCTCCACGCCACCGTGATCAAATTCACGTTTGTTCCCGAAGCGCCGGTAGTTACCGTAAATTGCGACGTTCCAATAGTTTCGCCATTATCATTAAGTGCCGTTACCTTATAATAATAAGGCGTTGAATCCAAGCACGATCCGCCGCTGGTCGCGCTGGTTGCCGTCGGCGTCCCGGCACTGGAGATATCCAATCCCCTGATGCTCGAAATACTGCCATATGCGATGATATTTTGTTTTACGAACAAATCCGAACCGCCCGCACCCTCGCCGCCAACAAACACATCGCCGTCAGGCGCCACCCGGAACGCGTACCCACCATTATCGCTTCCCAACATCTTAAAACCCCCGAAAATATTATTGCTATTTACCGCATCCACCAAAATATCACCTCCCGGAGCATAGCTTAACCGATAAACCGAATTAACCGCCGGATCGCCTAAGGTTGTATCCCAATCCGCCACCGTAATTGAAGTCGCATCATTATCGGTGATCGTTTGCGTCTGTCCCTTTCCATTGCCGGTAACAATTGTCACCGTCCCGCCGATCCACTCGTCCACCACCCACGCCCGGGTCGAATCGGTCATGGTCGTGGCCGCGCCCGCAGTCGCCGTCCCAAAATCACCCGCCTGTTCGTTTGACTGGGTGGTTAGCGTTAAATTCTCCGAGTGGTTAATATCGCCGGCCGCGATCACCAGCGGTCCATTGGAAGTGATATGCGATGTTCCTACGCTCATCATCTGCAAGTCATAACTGATACCCGTATCGCCCGCCACATTAACCTGAAGCGGCCGGTTTATCACCACATTGGGATTGCCCATTTCCATTACCGTATCCAATGAGCCGTTGGCCGCGATCTTAAACCGCATCATCCCCGAAAAATAAGTATTGTCAATGCTCGTCGCCTGCGAATCAACCCTGCTGTACTCTGTCGCCCCGCCCGTGGTTCGGTTCATGATGAATTGCATCCCGATAGTGGAACTGGCCGCGGCCGTGCCCAAATTCTCAAAGCGCAACAAATCCGCGATCGCCCCGGAAGCATCATACCGTACTGTGAATTTCCCGGTCGGCGTCGCCGTCCCGATCCCGATATTGCCGCTGGTCGGATTGATGATCACATTTCTACCCGACGTCGAAACACCTAAAGTTAAATCATTGCTGGTTTGTCCATAAATATAATTCGCGTACAAGGATGGTGTATATGCCTGCAAACTACTATACAAAACCCCGTCTGCCCGCCAATAGTTGGTCGCATCCGCGTAAAACAAATAATCGCTCGACCCGCTCAACCCGCTACTGGCCATATTGATACCGTAAGTTGCGGTTCCCAAATTGGTTATCTGCAACCCGCTCGTTGACCCGGCCGCTCCATCAACCGCTAACTTATAAGTCGGACTTGTCGTACCGATCCCGACGTTGCCATTAGTCATATAAATTTTTGCCGTTCCTGCGCCCGAATCTCCTCCGGTATAAAAACCCATGTCCGTGCCATATGAAGCCAAAGATAAATTGCCCGCGCTATCTGCCCGGACTCTTCCTTTCATTGCTCCGCTTACTGTTAAATCTAATGCCGCTTGTGCTCCGCTTGCTGCCGTACTATTGATTCTCGCTTGCCCTGCTAATCCCGCATAAGAGTTATTTGCATTGGAAACCTCCAACAAAGACCCCGGCGCCACCGTACCAATCCCAAAATTACCCGCGCTACTAATCCGCGCCCTTTCACTGCCCGCCGTTGAAAAATTAACTGTATCCGCTCCCGAACTCCAAAGACCGGTGTCCGTATCTCCCGTAAAAACCACCGCCGGCGCACCCACTGTCCCCAACGGCAACGTTATTTTAGTGTTAATTACCGCTTCGCTAAGTTTCAAACCCTTATAACCGCTATCCGCGGCATTGCGAATCGTTAAAAAGTTAACATCTCCGTCTTCCTTCAGTAGCGCATTTGTGGTTTTCAATTGATTTCCTCCGATCGCGATATTGCCCGCGACATCCAATTTCGCCCCGGGAGTGCTCGTCCCAATGCCGATATTGCCATCTTCTTGAACTAAAAACCGCACATTATCCGCACCATCAATCACCCTAAAATCGTTGACGCTATTACCGTCCACGTCAAGATTCATCCTGATTCCGCCCAACGCATCAAAATTTGAGTTAAAACTGGTATCCGAACGCAAACCCGTTCCAGTAGTAATTTTAACATCTGAAGCATCCTGTAAAGCAATAGTTTGCCCAACTGCCGCTCCAATAACCAAATGATTCAACGGAGCATTTGTGCCGATACCAACATTACCCACACTTGTTATTCGCATTCGCTCAGTCGAAGCATTGGAACCACTAGGAGTAGTCCAAAATGTAATCCGGCCAGGAGAATTATCAACACCCGGCGCTCCGTCAGCATGAAATTGTATTGCCCCCACATACGATTGATAATCACTCCCATCAAAAATATTACCCTGGAATCCGCCCACCATATCGCCATTTTGAGCTGCTGTTGGAGACTCTATCGTGCCCCTTCCTTTATAAGCAATAAAACTCTGGGAGAATTGATTATTACTGTTACGCTGGATAATTAATGGCGAATATCCGTTATAAGCTACGTGAAACAAACTTTGTGGATTCATCGTCCCGATACCCACGTTGCCCCCGGATTCAAACAATGCCGAATTACCTAAAGCATTCGAACTGGTAAATTTTGGTAAATAACCGATCGTACCCGAAACGCTGCTGCCCATGGCCAGCGCCGCGCCATTCCATTTGAGAGTCCCGCTGTCGTTGTAAAGAGCCATGGAAGTATCGGAAGGGACTGCATTGGTAAATTTCACACCACTGGCCGCAATCTCAATGAGTCCGGTATTGGAATTTAATATCAAATTGCCCGCGGTCGTATTGATCGTGCCAGTTTTTAGCGTGACATTATCCGCGCGCAAACTCAAACCGCTGCCGGTGTTGGCCGCATATATTACCGGAGACGTGCTGGAAGCGGAAAATTCCGCGGCACCACTGTAAGTCTGTGTCCCAGATACGGTAAAATTACCGCGCACCGTCAGATCATGTTCGGTGGTAATATTTTGCGCGTTGGCATCGCCGCTGGCACTAATGGAAAATGCGCTGTTGTTAATATTAAGAGTGCTCCCCAAAAGATTTGCCGGCAAAGCATACGTTTGACCCACTGAGTAGTTGGGCCGATCCGAGTCTAGCTGGCGCAACAATAAATTTACTTTGTTTTTTGTTTCTTCATCCACGATTACAGTATTGGTATGCTCGGTGACGGTATTGGTATGGATAGTCTGGATCTCTTTAGTCTGGATCTCTTTGGTTGGCTGAATATTCTGGATTATTTGCGCTGACTGGCCATCTGTTTCCACCGGGACATTGTTAGACATAACCGACCCGCCACCCCAGCTATCATCTACAACTTCGCTGGTTGGGATATTATTTGCCGGCACTTTATTTTCAACAATCTTGTTATTCGTTATCGCTTGTTCAACTGGTGTTTTGACCGTTATCTCCTCTGGTTTATTCGGACAATTATAACCAAAAAAGCAAGTCATTCCCTGCCAAAATGACGCCAAGCTGGCCTGGGTTATTACAAAGCCATCGTTAAAATTTACTGCAACCTTTTCCGCGTAAGAAAAGAAATCCGCCCGAGCGGTAAAAGGAACCGCCAAAAATCCTATAATGATTAAAAAAGATTTCACGATTCCTATTGGAATCTGCCAACATCTTTTTTTTAATTTTTGATGCATAATCTTTTGCTAATAAAACCCATTTTAATATTTAATTATAAACAATGCCCCACAACTTGCCAATGTGGATAACCCGATACCCCGCTAATCGTTTATTTCTTCATCATCCGACTGGCTTTCTTTTCTCCTCATTATAATAGCTACCACCCCCGCAATAGCCAAAACCACCGCCATTAAGCTTATTAAAATTATCGGTGCAAAATTGATTTTTGGAGGTTCGTTTTTGATCGCGACGCAATCCGGGTCGCTGCTTCCCTCGGTGCCCGCGCAATCCGGATCGCAAACGCAATCCACAAGTTCATCGCATTGGCCGTCGCTATTGCCCAAAACCGTTTCCTGACAAACCGGAATCTTTGGCACGATCTGGTTCTCGACCGGCATCTCGTTAGGATCTTTATAATTGAACTTGATTTCCGAAAAGCTTCCCTTTGTATTACCTTTTTCGTCTTGGCAACGCACAAAATAATGGTATTCCCCGTAATTCTCCAGATCGACCGCCGCCATTTGGCGCAATCCATCCTCATCGGCAGTAAATATTCCCATCATCGCCGTGAAATCTTCATCCTTGTCCGAATAGCGGCAAACCGATCTCACGCTTGTCCTTACCGCCAAAGCGATCTTGCTCTGATAGACCGCGCCCAGGGGGGCGGCCTCCGAAATCTTCGGCCCCGGCTGGCCCGCTGGCAAATAATCGAATTTTATCACTACCGGCTTGCTAGTAATATTGCCCGCCAGATCTTTACATTTAATATTATACGCATAACTACCTGCTACGGATAAAGTTAACTCCTTACTATGATAAGTGCCCGAATCATCACTGCCTAAAGCTTCTTTCATCTTGCCGTATTCGATATCATCAATATCGTATTTGCAAATCGCTTTTTCTCCGGTAACTACCGATATTTTAACTTTTTCTTCGGCCACCTCCCCGTCAGGCGATGGATTTGAAATTATTGGCGCAAACTTATCCGCCGGCGCCTCATTGCCTGGTCCACCGATACCGTTGGCCGGCTGGTTCAAAACATATTTGAAGATAATTTTGCTCGAAATTGCGCTGGCGTTGCCCGCCGCATCTTGGCATCTGACAAAGTAAGTATGATTTCCCGTTCCGGAAATCTTGACCAGTGCGGTATGTTTTGTCCTGTTCGAAGTGGTAAAATGCGATATCATTGCGCCAAAAACTGCGTCTTTTGACCCGTACCGACAATCAGCCGCTTCATTTGTTGAAACCGCAAGGGTAATATCTGGACTGTAAACTGTTCCCAGGGGAGATAATCCGAATATTATCGGTGCGGCCACATCGCTGGTCGCGCAAATGCCATTCTTGCATGTTTGGTTTACGAGGGCACAATTTTTAACGTTGCTCCACGTTTGGGTTTCTGTGCACGCATTGCTTACGCAATCCCGGGAAATCATCCCTTGCTGCGCCCATGCACCCTCGCAGCGGTAATTGGTGGTTAATGTGTTATTGCCGCACTTCTGCGCCAGATCACCGCGGTTACCGCAAGAATCATACCAATAGAGATTCCCGCTGTCGCATTTCTTTGATTGGTTTGATACGCAATTTCCGGAACCGGCCACGCAAACCCCATTACCATTGCAAACGTACCCCAAAGCACAAATACCGCAGGAACCGCCGCAACCGTCCGAACCGCAAGTCTTACCGGTACAGTTAGGGGTACAATTGGTCGCGCATTGGCCGCTGGCATTGCAAACCGAACCCGAAGCGCATACCCCGCAGGAACCGCCGCAACCGTCCGAACCGCAAGTCTTGCCGGTACAGTTAGGGGTACAACTGGATTGGCAAGTCAGCCCCAAATTGGTCGAACTCAATCCCGTAGAGGCACTTGCCGGCAACGGGAAAGAATTAGCACAATAACCAACATTTCCTATATTCTGGCAAGCCCCCTGGTCGCACGGATATCCCAAGCTCGAATTGCAACCCCAGCCATTTAGGGATATTTTCCATTGGCCATTGCGGCACACCACCCTGCCCCAAACATTTTCCCGCACCACACCGCTATTAACGCACTCGGCGGTCAAAGTCGTCGCTGATCCAGGACCCCAATAGCATTGGCCGGGAGAACAACCCGCTGCGACACCGGGATTCACAACGCAACTGCGACAAAAACACTGGTCCGAAGCATAAACCGGAGAACCGGTATCGCAAGCATATATGTTACAGCCCCAACCGTTCTCCGCTGTTTTCCACTGGCCATTACGGCAAATTAACCGCGCCCACGAATTTTCCCTGATTGATCCACTGTTGACGCATTGGTCCGTAAAATAGGTATTGTTATCTCCCCAAAAACACTGGGTTGCGCTGCAATCCAGCGCCCGCACAAAAAGTACCTTTTTGTTAAAAAAAGCTGCCGCAATAATTATTAATAAAAATAAACTGAAAAATATTTTTTTGCGGTAATTCATTTTGAAAACCGGCACGGCCTAAGGCTCGGTTCCGCCTTATAAATATTATATTTTATCGAGAGTCGGAATCAAAATCATTCCGTCATTTTTTTAAATTCCTCTTCATTTAAAATTTTTACCCCCAATTGGCGAGCTTTTGCAAGTTTTGAGCCCGGGTTGGCTCCCGCAACCAAATAATCAGTATTTTTCGAAACCGATTCGCTGGACTGGCCGCCCAATTCGCGCACCAAATCCTTGGCCTCTTGACGACTGAACAATGTTAACGTCCCGGTAATTACGAACGCCATTCCGGCCAACTTGCCCGCCGTTTTTTTGTAAGGCTCGATCGTAACTCCGGCGGTAAAAAGTTTTTGGACTAACCGCCGGTTTTTCGGCCTGGCAAACCATTCGTATACGGACTGCGCAACCACCGGCCCAATATCGGCCACCCGTTGCAATTGTTCAACCGATGCCTCACCTATTTTCTCAAAGTTGCCGAATTCATCGGCCAAGGCGCGCGCGGTCTCTTCCCCAACGTTCCTGATCCCCATTGAATAAATAAATCTGGGCAGGCTTATACGTTTTTTTTGCGCGATCGAATTCACTAAATTTTTGGCCGATTTCTCCGCAAAACGCTCCAGCGGCAAAAGGTCTCCTTCTTTCAGATCAAAAATGTCCGCCGCATCGCGTATTAAACCCTCATCTAGAAGGTGGTTAATGATCTTTGGTCCCAAGCCATCGATATTGAAAGCTGCTCGCGACACAAAATACCCCAGCGACCTTTCCTGCACCGCAAAACAATCCGGATTAACACACCTCCAAACCGCTTCACTCTCTTTCTTTGCCACGCCGCCGCCGCAGATCGGGCACGTTCGCGGCATTCTAAAATTATGCTCCTTTCCGGTACGTAATTCCGGCAACACCTTCAAAATATCCGGTATCACGTCGCCCGCGCGGCCGACAACTACCGTATCGCCGATTTTCAACCCCAAACGCCGGATTTCGTCCTCATTATGTAATGTCGCCCGGGAAATCATTACCCCGCCAACTTCCACCGGTTTCAATATCGCTACCGGCGTCAACGCGCCGGTCCGGCCCACCTGAACCAAGATATCCTCGACTACGGTCGTTGTCTGCTTTAAGGGAAATTTATATGCAATCGCCCCTCGTGGCGCCTTCCCTACAACCCCCAACTTATCGAATAGGACATTTGTATTTATAGTCACTACTATGCCATCGATCTCGTAAGGCAATTTTTGGCGGTTCTTGTACCAATATTCGTGGAATACAAAAACATCTGTAAGCGTCCGGCAGTATTTGCTGAATTTATTATTTGTCTTGAACCCCGCCGCTTCCAAGAACGCATGTGCTTGCTCATGAGTTTCCTGGCCGTAATCACTCGCTAAAGAATAACAATTTGAATCAAGATGCCGGTCTGCCGCCATTCTTGGATCAAGCTGGCGGATCGAACCGGCCGCTAAATTCCTGGGATTGGCAAACTGCGGTAAACCCGCTTCTGCCTGCCGTTTATTTATCAAATCAAATTCTTTTTTGGTAATGATCACTTCACCGCGCGCCACCACTTCCGCCAGCCCTTTACTTTCAACCGCTTCCGCCATCTTCACCCGCCCTGAACGTCGCAAATCATCCGCGATCTGTCCGGGATCGCGCAACTTCAAGGGAATCGCTTCTATTGTCCTTAAATTCTGCGTCACATCTTCACCCACGCGGCCGTCTCCGCGGGTTGACCCCACCTCCAAAACACCATTCCTGTAAACTAACTCTATCGCCAGCCCGTCAAGTTTTGGCTCGCAAAAGAAATCTATCTTTTTTATTTCTTCATCAGATAAAAGCCGCTTGGCGCGCTCAAGCCAATCATGCATATCTTGGGAAGAAAAAGCATCATTAAAAGACAGCATCGGCAAACGATGCTGGTATTTCTCAAATTTCGGTAAAGGCTTGCCTGCAACCCGCTGCGTCGGCGAATCCTGCCTTATCAATTCCGGATAGTTCAATTCCAGATCGAACAACTCCTTTTTCAGCGAGTCCAAAGCTTCATCGGAGATTTCCTGGCGGTCGAGAACATGATAAGAATACCGATAATGGTTTATCAGTTTTGATAATTTTTCGATCCTTTCTTTTGCCTCCTGTTTGGACATATTTTTACTGCCGCACCCTGATCGCCCGCTGCGTTCCGTGATAATTGCCTACCGAACGGATGCACAGGTCATTGGCCGCGCCGCAAAGAAAAGACGTTACCTGGTAAGTCGCATCGCCCAGCGAGACCAATCCAGAATCATACCCCGGGCTGGTAACATTGATCAGCGCCCATTCGATACCGGTTTCCGCCGCCGCAAACGCGATCACCGACGAACCGGCTTCGTTTAAGCTCTTTAACTGGTAAATCGACATCAAACTCACCCCTAAAGCCACCGCCATTATAATTGAAAGCGTTACCGCCGCCAGATATATCGCAATCCCTCTTTGCGAGGCTTTGCACGGCAAACTAAATTTTTGTAAGATATTCAGCCTCATTGCACTTATAGCAATATAAATTTTACTCCCGGACATCAATATCGCGTTGCGACACCGTTATTTGGTTTTCAATCACTTCACCTTGGTCATTTTCCGCCTTCATGTACAAAGTTACCCTTGGCTGCAGATCATCCTCTTGGCTCCACCCGCTAAAAACCGGGCTTTCAGCAACCGAAAATGAAACGACATTTATCTCTGGTGAAGTCAGCGGCAAATCAAAATTCCACGCGCTGGCAACCCGGCGCTCCATTAACGCATTAACTCCACTCGGATAAGGATTGCCAATATAATATTCAACACATTCCACCCCGCCCGCAAGCCCTGGATTTTGGAATTTGATGCCGGTCGCGGTTTTTTCAAAATTCAAACCCGACGCCGATAGGCAAGTTGCATCAGTGCTTTTTTTGGCCATTCTCAAGCCGCGGCTAATATGCTCGAAATTGTAAGTCATCTCGTTTATTAGCTGCGAATGGGCCACCAGCATATTTTTCGCTTTCAAAGAATAGAAAAAAAGCTGGGCCGCTACGGTCATTGCCATCGAAAATATCGCCAGCGAAACCAGCATTTCCACTAAAGTATAGCCTCCGTTGCCCACAACGTTATTTTTTGATGTTTTTGGCATCATTGCCGTCGTTAATATTTACTGGGGCCACCAATTATAAAGATTTTCCTGGACCCTTAGCTGGTGGTTTCGACCTCTTTCGCTCCAAGTTACAATTACTCTGATATTTACATAATCCGCATAGGTATCCACTTCGATCTTTCTGCGGTAAGGTGTAATGGTGCCCGAAGTATAATTGAAAAAACTGCCATCGTGTTTCAAAGCCATATCTGCGTACGCCGAATCCAAAGCAAGCATCGTGTAGTCCACGCCGCATCCAAACTCGCAAAACTGCAACCCGTCGCTCCAGGTACCAGTATCGTTATAGTGTATATTCAAATAATTATTATCACGGATGCTTTTCACCAGTTCGATACCTTCCTTAGCTAAATAGGCCGCTGTCAACTGCATCGAAGCGGTTTTCGCCACGCTTATCGTTTGATTTACCAACCCGAACGCTCCCAGCATACCCACCATAATTATCGACAAAGCCACCATCACCTCTACAAGCGTGAATCCGGGGAAATTAACAATTTTTCGATTTTTTTTGCCGCTCATGGTGGCTCAATATTATTATTCAAAAACTATTCCACATAAACCAAGCCTGCTTTATTAACAACTACTGTGCGCACTACTGTTCCGCCCTTCAGTCTTAATCCTATTCTTTGCTCGTTTATTAAACTCGAACCGCCGATCCGGGTAGTCGGATCCGGCACCATGTAGTCAACTGTTGCCGGATTCGGCGTTGCCGACGCGATTTCGATATTTTTATCTAAAATTATCATTTCCTGCACCACGTCATAACCGTCATCATACTGGCCGTTTCCAGGTAAGATCGATCCGCCGTCGCTGCCATTATCTAAAAAAATAATATAGTGGTTATCTCCCGGAACCGCGTATATTCCGTACCCGTGCATCGCCACTCCATTAATCTCATGCGCCGCCAGCGCCCACTCTTGGGTCCGTCTTAAATCCTGTGCCAAAAGATTGACTTGCATATCCAAAGTAATTTGCCGGCTTCCGTAATGGTAATTGGCGATCGTCGTTGCGCTAAGAAGCGCAATGATGAACATCACCGCCAATAATTCAATAAGGGTAAAACCGCTCTTATTGCTCTCGCCGACAACTTTGGAAAAAAAATCCCCCCAAATTTTACGGTAATTTTTGTTTATCATCAAAATTATCCACCGCCTAAATTCTACTAACGGGCGCAACGATCATTAAAAATTTATCGTAATATACCAATCGAAAATTGCTTGCGAAAAAAACATCGCTACCAACGTCCCCCCCACCAAAAACGGGCCGAATGGAATTTCCGATGACATTTTCTTCTTTTTCGCAGCGATCAGCCCTGACCCTATTATAGCACCAAAAAAATTGGCCATAAACAACCCCACCAAAATCCCCGGAAAACCAAGAACTATTCCCATAAAAAACGCATATTTAACATCGCCAAACCCGATCCACCTTCCCCTCGAAACCAAGAATATCGCCAAAAAAAACGCCCCGGCCAACATTGCCGACAATAACGGATCTGCCAGCGTTTGCATATCATACCGCCTTAAAAAATGCGCATCCTGAAAAAAAACCGCAACCCGCAAAAAAACCGCCGCGGCCAAACCAAAGATCACCGCACCGTCCGGAATAAAATACCATCGCAGATCCGCCACAAAAATTACTACCAACGCCGCAATTATTCCCCAATAAGCCGTCAAATTCAATAGTGAAAATAAAGAAATCTCCCCTGAAAATATTTGTGGAAAAAACCTGAATGCCACCGCCAAAAATAACCCGGAGGTTACCAGTTCGACTGCCGGGTACTGCCAAGAAATTGTGCCCGAACAATAACGGCAACGTCCCTTTAAAAATAAAAAGCTAAAAACTGGCACCAAATCTATCCACGAAAGCTCATGTCGGCACTTCGGGCAATACGATCTCCCGGCTAAAGCGCTTTCATTTACATGCGCCCGCCAAATCAAGCAATTCAAAAAACTTCCAATTATCAACCCAAAAATAAAAATCGAAAAAAATACATACCAAAATATTATATCAACCATGGATTACGTTTAGAATATCTCACCACACATTACATGATACCATAGCCGCAACCACAAAAAAACAGCGGATACCCGCTGTCTTTTGAATTAATTCAAAAGCCATACTATGACTGTGTGCTGCACATATCCGCGGTCAAACCAGTGACAGTCGTGCGATAAAAATTTCCTGCCTGCGACGCGGTATAAAATCCGCAATTCGGGCTCGCCGTGCATCCCGCCGCGGTCGTGTTCTTGTTCTCCAAGGTTGCATAATAGCAGAACCACGCTCCCGCGGGAAGTGCCAAGCTGCCACCGCTGGCCACATTATTGGCCAATGCCAGGTAATTTGAAGTGCTCACCGGATCCTTCGGTACCGCGGTCATATAGGTTCCGATCGCCGTCGGCATCGCCGTAGTCGTATTCAAGGCATAAGAATCGTTATCCCCGTAATACATTTCTTGGGCCGATACCAATTGGCGCATATCCGACAAGCGCCGCGAATCGCGCGCCTTGGAACGGGCACCGCCCATTGATACCAGCACCATCCCGGCCAAAATACCGATAATGGCGATCACTACCAACAATTCGATCAGGGTAAAACCTTGCCCCCTTTTTTGTGATTCAGTTTGTAAAAATTGCATATTTTTTTAAATTAATTTACCGCTTTAAATTAAAATAGAACAGAACATCCACTTTTAAATTTGTAAAAATTGCATATTTTTTTAAATTAATTTACCGCTTTAAATTAAAATAGAACAGAACATCCACTTTTAAATATGAACTAATTGAAAATATTTATTTCAATAATTAACTCATTTTAACAAATAAATCATCGGTTATGCAACTAGCCGCCAGCCCCTTAATGGTCATAATGCCAAGCAAACCGAACACGTGGGCGGCGTCGCCACATAATCATGCGCCGCATCATTATCCGTACATATCTCTTTCGTCCCAAAATTATGGACCACAATGTAATGGAACTGGTTTGACGCGCAGGTTCCCTTATCTTCTAGCTTTGCGATCGTGCAATAATATGACCCGGCCTGCCTGGTTCCGCACGCAACATTATTGGCGATCCAAATATATTTATAATTTGCGTTATTCACCGGATCCGACATTTGTGCCAAATATTGGTAACCGATCGCATTCTTGATCGCCGGTATATACTGGCGCGCACTATCCTTTTGATAGGATATGCTGTCATTCATCGCCGCTTCCTGCGCCGGAGAAATCTGCCTAAAATCCGCCAAACGCCGCGAATCGCGCGCTTTTGGCCGCGACCCCCCCATTGAAACCAATGCCGTGCTTGCCAACACCCCGATAATCGCGATTACCACCATCAATTCGATCAAGGTAAAACCTTTTTTAATTATTTTTTTTTGCAAAAAAAATTTCATTTTATCATCAACCGCACCGCATTGCACCGCCACGGATTACGCGTTACCCATCGACTGGTATAAAGGTACCATCACAGAAGCCACCACCCCTCCAACGATCAAACCCAGTGCGATTATCAACACCGGCTCAATCATTAATAGCATTCCCTCAATCGCTCTTTCGGTTTCCTTTTCATAAAATCCAACCATCACCAGCAAGCTCTTGTCCAATGAACCTGTTTGCTCTCCCACCAATATCATCTGCGAGAACATCGCGGGAAACAACTCCGGATAATTGAAAAGAACCGACGAAATCGTTTGCCCCTTACGAACCCCTTCGCAAGTCTTCATAATAACATCGCGATAAACTACGTTTCCCACAATCGTACCTGTAATTTCCAATGCTTGCGTAATCGGAATTCCACCGGTGATCAGCGTCGATAAATTATCCGCAAAACGGCTCACACAAAGCATCTTTAATAAATGCTTCACCCCGGGTATCCGCAAATAAAGCTTATCCATGAATTCCCTTCCTCCTTTTGTCCGCGAAAATCTCATCACCAGCACCACGATCCCGACCATCGAAAGCAAAACAATTATTCCACCGATCCCGCGGATAAAATCCGTCGCCGCAATCACAAATTTCGTCAGTGGCGGCAACTCCATATCCGCACCGTTAAGCATTCCTACCAAATTCGGCATCACAAAGTATGCCAACAAAAACAACACCCCGAACATCACCACTACGATCACTGCCGGATAGATCATCGCGCCTTTTACCTTTCCCGCCAAATAATACTGTTTTTCCAAATAATCCGCCAAATAATTAAATTGCTCCGACAAATTACCCGAAACCTCGCCCGCCCTCACCATTGCCACAAAAAACGGCGAAAAAATATCCGGAAATTTTGCCAGCGCCGCCGAAAGCGGAGAGCCCGCTTCCACAATTTGCGATATCTTTAGTATCTTTTCCCGGAAATTCTGATTGGGCAGCTGCCCTCCGATCGTTCTCAACGATTCAACTAAAGAAACATTTGCTCTGAACATTACCGCCAATTGCCGCGAGAATACCGCAATATCCTTTCCTGAAACTCCTTCAAAAAAATGGAATTTTTTTGTCAATTTTTCGTTTTCCTTCTTCAAGAAAGTGACGAAAAGGTCGTCCCGACGCAAAACCTCCGCGGCTGCCTGCACGGAATTGGCTTCAACTACCCCAGCTTTGATTTCACCATTTTTTGTTCTGGCCTGATAAATAAACCTCATGGAAGAACAAAATTCAAAATCGGAAATTAGAACTATGATTACCGCACCACACCTAGCACCATGTGCGACCAAAAACCTGAGTTCTTTTATTCCGCAATTTTGATTTTAAATTAAATGAGGGCTTCCAATTCTTGCGGGTTCAATGAATACGAGATCGCTTTCTCAAGAGTTATGTCTCCATTCTTCACTAAGGCCGCCAATGACTTATTTAGCGATATCATTCCATTTTTAGAAGACGTATCGATTATCAGCGGGATCTCATGAATCTTGTTTTCCCGAATAAGATTACCAACGGCAAAATTATTAAAAAGCACTTCGCAAGCTGGTATCATCCCTCCCTTGGACGAAAGTACTAAACGCTGTGAAACGATCCCCAACAGCGACGATGACAATTGTGCTCGAACCTGTGACTGCTGTTCGGCTGGAAACGAATCGACGATACGGTGGATGCTTTGCGCCGCGGAATTGGTATGAAGTGTCGCGAACACCAAATGCCCAGTTTCGGCCGCTGTCAATGCAGTCGCTATCGTTTCAACATCCCGCATTTCCCCGATCATTATGATATCCGGATCCTGGCGGAACATCGACCTCAACGCCATCGAAAATGAATAGGTATCGGAATTAAGCTCCCTTTGCTCTATTACTGAACAATCAGGCTTGAACAGATACTCGATCGGGTCTTCAATAGTTATAATATGGTCGCATCTGGTATGGTTGATCGCATCAATAAGCGCCGCCAAAGTAGTTGACTTTCCGTGCGAAGCCGGGCCGGTTATCAAAACAAAACCCTGCTCCGACTCAACGAACCTCTGCAAAACCGGAGGTAAATTCAAATCTTTTACCGTCCTGATCTTTGTCGGGATCAACCGCAAAGCGCAGGAAATGCAGCCTTTCTGGAAAAAAATATTTGTCCGGAAACGGTCTTTATCCTGAAACGCATAGGAAAAATCAATTTCCTTGAATTTTAAAAACTGGTTTTGTTGCTCGGGCGCCATCAACGCAAACGCCAGCCCCTGGCTGTCTTTAGGCGTCAATACTGGCTCCTTGGGAATCGCCCATAATTCGCCGTTGATACGGATTATCGGCGGATAACCCGCAGACAAGTGCAAATCAGACGCTTCTTTTTGGACCGTTATATCTAAATATTTATCAAGTAATTGGGAATAATCCATATTCCAAGTAAAATATGAAGATCAAAAATTAAAATCCCGGAAAAAACAATGATTTATTGTTTTAAATTTCCGCACGCTTTTAATTGTGGTCTTTTAATTTTAATTTATCCCTTATTAGCTGCTTCGAGAGTTTTATTGATCTCATCCGCAACCTCGCTCGGGGTAAAATGGGCTTTGATCATAAAACCATCCGCACCCAAATCAAAACCTTTTCTAATTTCTTCTTTTTGTCCCAAATTTGAAAGAATGATTATTTTCATTCCGTCAATGCCAGGATTTACGCTTTTTTGTCGCATTTCCCTCACGCGAGACAATATCTCCCACCCGTCCAGCTGCGGCAGCACTATATCCAAAACCATAAGATCGTACTTTCCCACAGTTAATTTCTGTAAACATTCTTCACCGGTCATCGCTAAATCAACTTCAAAACCGGCTTGCTTCAATTTAGTATTATAAATATCCGACAAAAAAGGATCATCCTCGACTACGAGCAATTTTTTGCCGTCCCCCATTTTTTCATATGTTTTTACAGGCATATTTCTTTTTAATATCGATTAATTTTATCCTTTAAAAGCACACTATCCGTAGTGTTCATTGCTGCCCTTCGCGCATCAAGATCAAAACATTAGCATATTAAAATATTATAGCGCACATAAAAGAAAAAACACAATTATTATTTCGCCGAATCTCCGATCGCCGCCGTTATATCTTCTTCAGTAGCCTTCAATACCTCCTCGACCGTAGTTACACCCCGTAAAGCTTTCAGGATCCCATCTTGGCGCATCGTGATCAACCCCTGCCTTTTACCCTCCGCGCTCAAAGCGGTCCCCGAAAGGTCCTTGAGGATTATTTCTCCCAATTCCGGCGTCATCTCGAGGGTTTCGAATATTCCGACCCGTCCCGAAAATCCCTGGCGATTACACTTCGGACAGCCAACCGGCTCCCAAATCTCTAATGGATCCGGCAGCACCACCCCCCCGCGCGACATCTCGGGTATATCGCTAAACTCGGATATTAATTTTTCCTTCAAATAACCTTGAGCCTCAACTTTTTTCTTGCAAGCTGGGCACAATCGCCGCACCAGGCGTTGCGCCAGCGCCAAAGTCAATGTCGAGGGAATCAGATATCCCTGCACCTTCAAATCAACTAAACGTGGTACTACCCCCAGCGAATCGTTTGTGTGTAAGGTTGAAAGCACCAAATGACCCGTGAGCGCTGAATGGATCGTTAATAGCGCGGTTTCTTCGTCGCGGACCTCACCCACCATGATCACGTCCGGATCTTGACGCAAAATACTACGCAGCCCCGACGCAAAATCAAAACCGATCTCTGGTCGCACCTGCGATTGGTTAACTCCGTCACAAAAATATTCCACCGGGTCCTCCAAGCTGATAATATTGATTTTTTCGCTGTTGATTTCCTGCAAAACCGCGTAAAGCGTAGTACTTTTCCCCGATCCGGTCGGCCCGGTTACCAATATTAACCCAAATGGTTCATCGATTGCCTTTCTCACCAACGCCAAATTACGCCCGTCAAGTCCAAGGTCTTCAAAAGTTTGGAACCCGGCATCCGGGTCCAAAATCCTCATCACTACTTTTTCCCCTAACGCAGTCGGTAATGTCGAAACCCGGAAATCAAAATTCTTCGCTTCGATTTTCATCGAAAAACGCCCATCCTGCGGCACCCGGTTCTCATCGATCTTCATATTCGACATTATCTTTATGCGCGCCAGCACCGCATTGGAAATGTTAAGCGGCAAAAAAATCGATGAATAAAGTTCGCCCATCACGCGAAACCTCACCCTAAGCTTTGTACGGCTTGGTTCAATATGGATATCGGAAGCATCTCCATCTATCGCATTCCGTAAAATGACATTCACGATCTTGGCGATCGGCGCATCTTCTACGGTTGATATCATCTCAAATTGGACCTTCTGCGGTGAATCACTTTCTGATTCTTCTTCCTGGAATTCTTCAAGTGCTTTGCCGACTTCTTTCTTAAGGTCGCGGTATTTTCCCAATATAACAGTAAAGTTGTTCGGCGTTATCAAGACAACCTGGTAAGCAAATCCGTTTTTACGCGCCAGAAATTTAAGCGCCTCTTGGGCCTTCAAGTCCTCCGGCGACACCATCCCAATAATAATTTCCGATTTTTTTTCCCCAAGAGGGATCATGCGGTAGAATTTGGCTGTCTCTTCGGGGATTGTTTTTAACACATCGAGAGAAACATCATCTGCGGAAACTGTCATAAAGGGGATTCCCAACATCTCGCTTTTAGTCTTGAACAGATCTTCTTCCCCAACTACCCCTTTTAACAACAACAAATCTTCCTCGGTTCTCCCAGGATTATTTTTAAGTTCCAATTCAATCGCGACCGCCTGCTCCTGAGTGATCGTTTTATTAATAACAAGCTGTTTGGTTAAAAAAGACATTATATGCCGCTAATTTAAACCCTCGGAAATGAACTTTCGCATGCAAAAAAAATCACCGCGCATTCCAATCCGCTTAAAGTACCGTTATTGTATCTGCTCCGTTTCATATTCCGGCAAAGTCGTCGTTGCCGCCGGACCGTCATATTCCGCAAACGGGTTCTCCCGCACTTCCCCCACCATTGCGGGCGGTAGTGATGGAAACATCTCTAATGCCGTCAAACGAGAATCTTCCAGGACTTGTTTATTGATGCGTACAGAATTCGGAGCAATCACTACTTCTTCAACCGGCACCCCTTGCGACAATTTCCAACCAAGAAAGCCGGCGCCCGAAGATACCGCGACAAGCACGAACACGATCGCGATATTTTTTCCAAGTTCGCTTTTTTCTTCAAAAGTAATTGCCATATTTTTTGTCTTAAATATTTTTTAAAGTTCGGCGCGGTCCCTATTGGTTCTTATCCGCCGAAGGGCGCTGGTAATAATTGGCAGTTAGCTTGATTTCATATTCCAAAATCACGTCTGCCGGATTTACCTTTTCTTTCGGTTTTTGCTCTTCGCTTTCCCCGCTGTTCTCGTCATTAACCCCTACCCCGATGACATCGACTTCCGCCATCCGGCTGGAATGCTCGATCCTCGACAAAAAATCCTTAAAATTAGAATAATTACCGGTCAACCCCACGGCCACACCGTAATTTTTTAACGAGTTCTTCGCAGCCAGTTGCCCCTCTTTATTGGTAAGCTTCCCGGCTGTTGCACTATCACTACTCTTATCAACCCCGGAATAATCTACGCTTTTCAATATCAATCCCGACTGCATCGCCGCCGCCTGGATAAAATTCATCAATGCCGGAGCATCAGGAGCATCGGGGAGCGCAGTATCCACTTTTTGCAAAGCTTCGCTGTAGCGTTCCAGATCGGCAACTTCATTTTCCAGATTATTATAATAATCCTGGCGATTTTTGACTTCCGCGTTTTTTTCTTCTATTTTTTGCCTTATCCCTTTCTGTTCATCATACTTCGGCAACACAAGAAAAAAACCCAAAGCCGCGGTGATTAATACGATAATGAAAGCTTCTAAATAATTTCTTGACATATTTAATATTTATTTGATCCGGAAAATATCGCCATACCGCGATGGAAATATCTTCGGCTATGACAAATAAAGTAAAGTTGATACCAAAAAAAATTACGTCCGAACCTCGTATATCCCGAAATAATTTTACAAGATTTCCTAATGTCTGTTTCTTATTTAAAAGCCACCATTTCCTGTTTGATCCCTGCGTTCAAACTAAAATCTATGCCGCCGTCTTCGTTTATCGAAACTTTTTCCAGGTCGATGTTTTCCAAGATATTATTTGCCGAATAGAACATTGAAACCTGCTGCCCGAGCGACTGGAACGTTTTGGCATGCCCTGTTAATTTTATTTTTAATTGTTTCATATCGGCATTACATTCTGAAAAATACACTTCTGGCAGGACCAGCGCCTCAAAATTATTGAAAAACTCGGTTCCCGCCCTGCGCTCATCTAATTTTTTTGAAAAATCTTCAAGCTTTCTTTGGGCTGACAATACCCGAGCCTCTAGATTTTTTTGCTCTTCAGTTTTTGTTTTTGCGGCCTGCGCAGAAACTGCCGCTAATTCATCGTTGGCTTGGCGGTTTAAATTCTGCAAATAAAAAAACGCCCCCACGGTTGCCGCAAGCAAAATAAGTGACAAGTAAAAAGTTGCGTTTTCAAGTGAAAAACCCTGTTTTTTGATTGGCGTGGACATATTTTTTATTTAATCTGGCAAGCTTCGTCCGTACCATGGTAACGGCCTTAGACCTGTTTGCTATAGCCGCACCCTGGCGCAAAATTATTTAATAATTTATTGAAAGCTGGGTTTAATTTTAAAAACGCACAAGCCAACCTGACACTAAACCAACCAACCAGATCATTTCTTACGCTTCGCCGAAAGTTCCAATCCGCGTTGCGCCATCCCCACCGCTACCGCGTAAGCCGGTCCGATCGCTCTCAACTGCTGCTCGATCGCCGGAGGGAAATCAATTCCTTTAAAAGGATCGGCGATCTCAACTTCCTTCTTAAAATAACCGACAAATTGCTCCCTTACCTCAACAATTGCCGCCGCCCCCCCTGAAAGCACGATTTTTGCAACCTCTGATCCCGACAATCGCGAATAATCACTAAGCATGATCTCAACTTCCCTGAAAATCGGATTTAAGGTTTCCACTAATATTTCCTTAATTTTTTCCCTTATTTCCGGTTCCACCAGCGAGATCAGCTTCAATCCATAGATCTCCCTGATATTTTTAGCCATTTCCGGATTTACTGGCAAACGCTTTACCATTTCCTCGATCAAGTAATTACCACCCCGGTCAAAGCTGTGGGAATACCTCAAGATCCTTTTTTCAACCAAACTGCAAACCGAGCTCTGGGATCCGATATCGATCAAGCATACCGGCCGCATCTCATCATGGGAAACCAGTGCCTCCGCCAAGCCGAACATTTCCGCCTCCATTAGCGCCACTTCCAGATTTGCTTTCAATGCAATTTCTTTATATTGGGATATAATTTCATTCGGGATCGCCGCAACCGTAACTTCCATTTTTTCTGATTTTTCGGAATCGCTGTTCACTAGTTGCCAATCGATCGTCACACTATCTACCGGCAACGGGATGTGTTGCCGCGCTTCGAATATCACTGCCTCGGGTAATTCCTTTGGAGTCATCGGCGGCAAGGAAAAAGAGGTAAAAAACGTCGAAAAATCAGGGATCGAGAATGCGCATTGCCTCGTCTTTATTTTTGCGTTTACAATAATCGTTTGGATTATTTCTGCAATTTCGTCCGTCGAAAACACCGTTACCGCCTGCTTTGTCAACTGCGGTATGTCGCTTTCGATCTGGTCCAGATCGATCTGCCCAAAATTGGATAACACAAAACCTCGGCCCGCCTTCTCAAGTTCTACGATCCTTATCGATGAAGTGCCAATATCAATCCCCAGATATTTTTTCGTGAACAATTTTGGGAGCACAGTATAGGTATATTGGGATCCAAATTTCAAATGCCTCTCATTTGTTTTTATTTATTAAACATTTGAAATTTCGGATTTTACTTTTGCTATAATTATAGCATATATATTAAAATAGCAAACAACAATATGTGGAAAATCGCCCGCGAAGTTACGGCTGAAATTATTTTCCCAAAACGCTGCCGTATTTGCCGCGGATACGGATCTTTTATTTGCCAAGATTGCAAAGAACTGCTCGACATATCTTCGGTCCACAATCCCGACCGCTCCCGAAAATATCTCAAAGACATCTATTCAGCCGGATCATATGAAAATAAATATTTAGAAAAGATCATTCATAACTTCAAATATGAACCGTTTTGCCAAGGATTGGGGACCGATCTGGCACAATTGATTATCGATCATTTTCAACTCGCCCAAATCGATCTTAGCCTCCGCGGCCCGGTTATTGTCCCCGTGCCTCTAGCTGATAAACGGATCCGCTGGCGCGGCTTCAACCAGGCCCAGGTTATTGCTGAAAGACTTGGTACTTTTTTGTGCATCCCGGTAGATACCGATGTCCTGAAACGTACGCGCGAAACAAAAACCCAAACCGGGCTAGACCGGCCGGCCCGCCATAAAAACATTAACGGCGCGTTTAATTGTAAAAAAACCGATTCGATAAAAAACAAATCAGTTTTGATTATTGACGATGTGGTTACTACCGGTGCCACCATGGAAGAATGCGCCCGCGTCCTCATCGAGAATGGCGCTTCGAGCGTAACCGGTATTTCGATCGCGCGCGCAAGCAATAGTGGCAATGATTAATAAAGCTCAAAAATTACAACCCTCGCTTCTAAGCAAGTCTTTTTTCTTTTCCGTTCCCCGGTTATATCCGCCCGCCTCACCATCCGAGCGAACAACCCGATGGCAAGGCACCGATAGGTCGCGATTCGAACGCATAATATTACCCACCGCCCGGTAAGCCCGCGGAGAACCAGCCAAAACCGCCACTTGTTTATAGGTCAATGTCCTACCCCTAGGAATCTTCTTAACGATGGCCCGTACTTTATCCTTGAACATTTTTTATAAATATGTCCGGATTTTCCGGCACTTTTTTTGAATATTTTAAAACCAATTCCTTGCCTTTCTTTTCGATCCGGTCATGCGGAATTTTATTTTGGAAATCGCGCGCCAAAACAGTTGGACCGGGAAAATTGACTGGTAAAAAAACTACATCGCCCGCCTTCGACATATCGCGCAACGCCGCGCACTCGACTTTATCGCGGGCCACTATAAAAAGTAAACTCTCCTCCCAAACCGGCCGGCCGTAGCGCAAAAGGCTTGCGTCCGCACCCCCGAAATCGGGATGCCGCATCATCATTTCCCGCAACCGCCGGCCAAAATCCGTTTCGGTCAGAATACACCCCCCTCCCGGCTGCGGGAAATATTTTATTGATAAATTACGGGCAATTTCCATTTGGGGTTTGCGCGACCTTCCCGAGATCGCGAACAACTTCTCCCGGTCAACCAATCCGCTTGCCTCAACGGTCGTTTCCGGCAAAAGTTTTGCCGACAATGGCCGCAACAATTTTCCCGATAGGCCCGATCTTTTTTCTATTATCTCCAATGACTGCCGGTTTTGCGACATCGGCCGCTCGCCCAAAACCTCGCCCGTCGCAATAAAGTCGAACCCCTCTTTTTCCATAATCATTTTCGCGGTTTTAAGCATCAATAAATGGCAATCGATGCAAGGATTCACGGCGGTGCCATAACCGAAATTTGGATGCTTGACCGCTTCCAGATGTTGGTGGGATATATCCTCGACCCGCAAGTTAATATTAACCGCCGCCGCCGTTCTTCGAGCTTCCGCTGCTGAAAAAAAATAGCTCTCAAAACAAACCGGCACTGTTTCAATGCCTTGGCCCTCTAATAGTTTCACCGCCAAGATCGAATCCAAGCCTCCCGACATTAAAACCAACGCCCGCGTCTTTCTATTTGCTTTTTCCAAGAAATTCATGCGCTTTTTTCAACACATTTTTAGCATTATCAAAAGACAGCGCCCTATAAGCTTCCTCATAAGGAAGCCAGGCAAAATCATTGTGTTCATCCGATAAAGCAACTTGCGCCGTCATTGTCCGGGCCAACCGAAAATTCACAATTTTGAATATCCGCCGCCCCTGGTAAACAAAAAAATATTTCATCGTCTGGGAAAAGCCGTCTATGAATTCCAAATCTTTGATCCCCGTCTCTTCCGCCGTTTCGCGTACGACCGTCTTTAATTCCTCCTCATCCTTTTCAACATGCCCCTTAACAAAATCCCAATAGTCGATCCCCGATCGATGGTTTATCGCCGGGTAACGCAACAGCAAAAAAAGGTTTTTGCCGCTGTCTTCGCGGTATATTATTGCTCCTGCGGAAACTTCTAAAGGCATAATTTGCTTGGTTATTCCCCGGTATTGAAAAATATTTAGATCGGTGGCAATGACCGGAAAATATCGGTAATTAAATATTTTTAAAAAAATCAATTATTTTTCAGCAATCTTATCATTTCCGGCAGCGGATAAGTATTTATGATATCTTTTTTTTCCGCCCAACCGCGGCGCGCCTGGGCAATACCGAACTCCGCTTGCGATAATTGGCCGATATCGTGGCTATCAGTATTGATCACCATCTTGACGCCGAAGTCGATCGCGCGCCTTATATGCTGATCGTCCAGATCAAGCCGGTCTGGCGAAGAATTTATTTCCAGTATCGTATTGGTTCTGGCCGCGGCCGCGCAGATCGCTTCAAAATCGATTTGATATTCTTCCCGCCGGTTCAACAACCTCCCCGTAGGATGAGAAATAATATCGACATTACTATTCTCCATCGCCCGGATTATCCTGGCGGTCATTTGCCGGGCATCCATCTTCATATTCGAATGCACTCCGGCAATAGTAAAATCCAAATCGGCAAGTGCCCTATCATCAATATCCAGCGAACCGTCGGGCATGATATTTGCCTCACACCCCTTTAAAACCATCAACCCGCCTGCTTCCTTATCTAATAAATCGTTCAATTTGTCAATCTCGATATTCCTTTTTGCCAACGCCGCTTCATCTAACCCGTTTTCAATTTTTAAAAATTTTGTATGGTCGGCGATACCAATATATTGATACCCTTTCTTTTGCGCCTCTTGCGCGATTCTGGCGATAGAATCACGGCCTCCATCCCAATCTGAATGGCAATGAAGATCCCCCATCAAAATTCCATAATCGATAATTTTCGGCAATTTTTTCTCGGCCGCCCTCATTATTTCACCATGCCCTTCCCGTAATTCCGGCGGAATCCATTGCAGTCCTAATCGGTCATAAATTTCTTCCTCGCTGGCGCCCGCAATTCGGCTTTGCCCCGAAAATAATCCGTATTCTGAAAGCTTATATCCTTTTTCTTGGGCCCGCCGCCGCAACTCGATATTATGTTCCTTTGAACCGGTAAAATACTGCCGCGCCGCACCATAAGAAGCCGGCTCCAAGATCCTCAGGTCCATATTAAAGCCGTCTCTAACCCTCACCGAAGATTTTGTTCCACCCTTCGCCCATACTTTCTCTACCTCAGGCATCGAGGTAAAATAATCCATCGCGGCCATGATTCCTTTTTTCCCTGCTCTAGGCCGTGCCACCGCCAGAATATCAACATCGCCGATAGTTTCCTTGCGGCGGCGCAACGACCCGGCAAAGTCGATATCCGCCAAAAAACCCAGATTTTCCAATCTTTCTTTAAAAACATTGGCTGCCGGCAATATTTCGCCCAGTAAAAAACGCCCGCGTGATTTTTTTTTAAACTCGATTCCCTGCGCTATATTTTCCTCCGATTGTTCGCCAAAACCGGGCAATCCGGCAATCTGGTGCCTTTTCACCGCCGCCTCCAGATCCGCCAAATCCTTGATGCCCAATTTTTGATATAGTATTTTAGCTCTCTTGGGGCCGATACCTTGGACTGAAGTTAATTCCAACCAATTTACCGGTAATCGGCGTTTGATTTCTTCGTAGTAAGAAATCTTGCCGGTTTTGATATATTCTTCGATCTTCGCCCCGATACTTTCCCCAATGCCGGGGATGTCCTCGATCGCCTTAATGCCGCCCTTCTTATATATAATTTCAACATCTTCGCCTAATTCTTCCAACGCCTGCGCCGCCTTTCGATAGGCAAACGGCTTAAATTCCACCCGGTCGGCAGATAAGATTTCGGCAATCTCCAAAAAAATTTTTTGCAACTCCCGATTTGCCATATTTTATCGAATTTATAATTAACTGGCATCGAAACCAAATAATATATGCCACCGGATTCTTATTGGTGGATTAACCCGCAACTTGCTAGTTGGCAAAATCCGAGCTACTCCGCCACCTTCCGTGTCAACTCCATGATGCTGAAATACAAACCCGGCTTGGCGGTTTGATTAAGGTTATGGCAGATAAAGATCAACGCCGCCGCTCCGGCGATCCCAACCGATAAATTTGGTTAGCTTTTAAATTTATCATGACAATTAATTATAGACTAACTCCCGTAAATACCAGCGTCAAGAACTGCCGCTTGGCAAACGTGGGAACGGCGGTCATTGACAAAAAAAACCTCGGGAATAGAATAATAATAATACCTTGCCGGCCATTGCCGGCATAGCGCAAAATACCGGGAAAATTGTCCGAATCAATACCGACGCTATCCCGACGCAAAATGAACTCCGTTCGAATTTCGAATTGCATCGCAAATTTTCCCTGTCAAGGGAAATTTTTGAAAACCGTTTGAGTTGCGCCCTTTGCCTGCCAAGGCGGATGCTGCCCGCAAACGGACCAAGGCCATGATCGAAGAAAAAAATTTCTATTTGACCCGCCAAGGATTAAAAAAAATAAAAAAGGAATTCGAAGAATTAAAACAGATCAAGCTTTCCAAAACCAAAGGTGAAGCGCCAGTCATCATGCATTCCGAAGATGTAAATCCAGAATATCTTGCGTTGCAAGAAGACCTGGGACTTTTGGATATCAAATTATCCGAGATCGAAACAATCCTCAAAAACGCCCGCATTATCAAAAATCCCGCAAAAACCGCCCAAAGCGCTGTGGATTTAGGAGCAACGGTATTAGTTGATATCAACGGCAAGAACACCGAATTCACGATCGTCGGCACACTTGAAGCCGATCCAGACCGGGGAATGATCTCCAACGAATCTCCGGTCGGTAAAGTTCTGATCGGAAAAAAAACTGGTGAACGGGTCGCGCTCGGACCAGGATCGAGAACCGTCTATAAAATCAAAAAAATATCATACAATCTTTCTTAAATCCCCTCGAGCTTAAATTATTATCTCACAAAAAATCCGCTTTCGCGGATTTTTTGTTTCAAATCTTTTTAATACCACCTACCACACCACCTTACGGCAACTCTACCTCTTCCTCATCTTTAGCCCGCCGCTTCAGTATCACAATAATGATTACCACGATCACCAGCAAAAGCAATCCTATTAGTACGATTGCGATCCACGCGTTATTGGGCGGCGTCACGGTCAAGTGATCACAATCTTTATCGTAATTTTCACCCTCGACCGGACAATCTGGGTCGCATATGCAATCTGCGGTCTTGTCGCACACACCATCTTTATTGCCCTCCTTGGTCTCTGCGCAAGCCACCTCTTCTGCAGGCTGTTCGGTAGCCGGCGTTTCTTTGGTTGGCTCCTCATTCGTGTTTTTATACTCGAACGCGAACACCTCTGACTTGTCATTTTTATTTCCCTCTTTATCCCTACAGCGAATATAATAGTTTTTCTGTCCGTAATCGCTCATTGTTACGGTTGCCTGGTGCAACGAGCCATCGCTGGTATCGAAATAACCGTCCATCTCGTCAAATTCCACATCATTTTCCGAATAACGGCAATCTGCTGGCTTATCGGTGGTCGCGATCAATGCCACGTTCGCCTGCAGGATCGTAACATTTGACGGCTGTAATCCCGAAATTACCGGTCCCGGTTTTGCTGGAGCTTCATAATTAAATCCTATTTGGTTTGAAGAGGTATTTTTATTGCCCGCCGCATCCTTGCAGCGCACAAAATAAATATATTGGGCCGAAGCTTCCAAAGTCACGCTCTTGCTGTGGCTTAACCCATTCGCCGCCGCCTCGAAACTATCTGTCAGCGAATCGTAATCGCCGTCGGTCTTGCCATATTTGCAGGTCGCGGCCTCATCGGTAGTGCACGAAATCGTTGCCGTTGCCGTATCTATCGTACCAGTCGGCGATAAACTCGAAATCACCGGCGGCGTCGTATCTTTAGTTACTGGAGGCTTATTTTCAACCGGCGGGTTATAAACCACCGGGTTCGGATTAGGATAATAGAATGATATCTGCCCCGGAATTTGATTTACATAACCGGACTCGTCTTTGCAGCGTATATAATAACGATAGGTTCCGTAATTCTGCAACACCGCCTCTGCCGTATGATATAACTTATCCGAACTCGTAAACTCCGGCAAAGTCATGGCTTCATAAGTTTTATTATACCAGCTGTAGCGGCACGTCGCCGGCTTGTTAGTCCGTACCGATAAAGTTACGGTCGATGAGCGCTGTGTTCCGGTCGGCAAGAAATTGGAAAGTGTTGGCCCGGTCGAACTCTGGTTGTTATTTTGGTTGTTATTCTGGTTATTGTTTTGGTTGGTCTCGCAATTATCGCCGATGCAAACTTGGTCCTTAACCTCAAATTTGATCACCGTACTTGCTCCGTTAGAATTACCTTCAAAATCCTTGCAGCGAACATAATAAGTGTATGACCCCTTATTTAAACTCCCCAATGACGCCTCGTGGATCAACCCGTCGGGAGTGGTCAACTTCCCGCTCATGTTCTCGTAATTCGTATCTGTCGTCGAATAGCGACAATATGCCAAATCATCGGTATCCAATGAAATTTTCGGCCCCTGGGGAGAAGTTACCGTCCCCTGGGGATTTACATTCTTCAATACCGGCCCGGTATCGGCCCGCGCGCTTTGGAAAACCAAAACCATGGCCGCGGCAATTACCGGCATCAGCACCAGCATGATTTTTTTTACGAAAATATCATTGGATAAGGACATATTGGTTATTTATTTTTTCAATTAAATTTTTTTATTGTTTTTTGATGGTTATTTGACATTGAATTGGATCATCGTCGACGCATTATTCGCCACCCCGCCACCGCTTTGGCACCGGGCATAGAACGAATACATCCCGCTCTCCAGCCCGCACGCCTTGCCGCTGAATACATTTGCCGAGCTTCCTGGCAAATTGTATTCCATTTGTGAGTAATCAACATCATCCCGGCTGAACCGGCAAACCGCGCTTTGTTCGGTCTGGGTAACGATATTCACATCCGGCCCGTTAACATCCCCCGATGGCCCCACTGACGCGATCGTCGGTCCGCTCGTATTTGTATCAGCATTCGTTATCCTCACATCAACCAAGCCAAAAACCATATAATCATATTTAATTATCTGGTCTACCTGTGTCGCGCTAATTATTCTTTGCCGGATACCCGCATCAATAGTAACGTTATTCGAATTCTTTGGGAACATACCGGCTTTATATTGAAAATAAATCGGGTTGTTTTCCATATGGGCAATTACATAATAACGTTTGTCTGTTTTAATTTCTACCGGAGCGACATTCACGCACTTCCACGAACTGCTTCCGGCAATTTTTGCCTCTGCCAATTTTGTATAAGACCCGTCGTATACGCGAACCGCATTCGTCACGCCACTGTCAAAATAGCCACAAACTTGGTTGATCTTGCCGTCTTTATTAGCGGTAAATTGGTAACCCGCATACCATTCAACTTTGGCAAATTTATCCCGCGTTCCAAATTCTACCGACTGCCAAGGATAAAACGAGCTTAAACCGGCAATACCGATATACGAGCGATTACTATCATTTTTACGGTCGTTGGAATTCAAATTTATACAATTAGAACCCGCCCCCGTGTTTATATTAAAAATCACCTGATAGGCTGCGCCGTTCACAATTCCGGAAGAAGAATCACGGCAAACCACATAATAAATATGCTGCCCTTCACCGACATTTGCCAACTGTGACGAATGCGTTTTAGGGCCGTCATTAGCAAATTGGATCCCGCTTCCATAAGAAAAATTTGTTTCCTTGTACTGGCAGGTTGCCGCCGCTTGGGTTTCCACCGAAAGCATTGGATTATTGGTTGGCTGGTTGGCGGTTGTGGTATTTGAAACCTGGGGGCCAGCATTATTCGACCGAGATAAGGTCGTAACAATTGACTTTTCGTAAGTCTTTGCTTCCCCGGAATTATTAGCCTTACACGCTACGTAAAAAGTATATTTATCATCCGCGTATGCAGATAATGGCACCTCGTGCACATAATCGGCATCATTGGGAAATGCCGTCGCGAGGCTGTCGTCATAGCTGAAATTCGCATCTCTTTTATATTTGCAAATGGACGGTAAATTAGTAATTACAGTAAGTTTTGGATTCGAAACCGTCTGCGTTTCTGGAGTCACGCTCATGATCGTCAACATCCCGCCGCCTCCGCAATTTCCAGTCACAGCAAACTCGATCTTCAGCGCCTCACTTGTTCCTCCGGAAAGATTATCCTTACAAACCACATAGTAAGGTTTTCCGCTGTACCCTGTTAAAGTTACGTTATGGTTAAATCCGCCCGTAGTATCGAAAGTCCTTCCTTCCGTATAATTAAAAACCGATCCTTCCTTATATTGGCAAGTAGCCGCCCGGTTTGTAGTTGTCACCGAAAGTACCGGATTGGCGCAATTTTGCGGCGTATTGGTTATGCTTCTTACTTCCGGAACCACCACCGCCGTGCACGACTGGGTCAATACCGCCGAATCGGTGTTGGTACAGCTTGCCGGATTCTTGGTCAATATCGTCCGGCTCTGGCTTCCCGAAACGCAGGTTCCCCACGCGCTGTAAGTATAATCCGTACAAACCGCACTATTCGTGCACGACTGGCTCAATACCGCCGAAGTCGTATCGCTACAATTCGAAGGATTTTTGCTCGCGATCGTGCGCGTCTGTCTTCCCGAAACGCAACCACTCCACGCCCCATAAGTATAATCGGTGCACGCCACGCTCCCGCTCGTGCACGACTGGCTCAATACCGCCGAAGTCGTATCGCTACAATTCGAAGGATTTTTGCTCGCGATCGTGCGCGTCTGGATTCCTGAATAGCAAGTTCCCCACGCGCTGTAATTATACGAGGTGCACACTGTCCCACGGCTGTCCGCACACTTTCCCGAAACGCAAATTTTATTGCAACAATCGCTGTCATAATTACATGCGCCACCGGTATAATTGCAATTTTGCTCCTTGCCCCCGCCAGTACCGCCACCGGTGCCCCCGCCAGTACCGCCACCTACCGAACCTGAACCCTTTGGTCCCTCGCCGATCGACCCCGCCGTATGCCCGGTTGCGCTACCTTTTGAACCAGCTGACCCGCTCGAACCGCCCTCGGGCGACATTCCTCCCAGCAAGTCGTCAAAACATGGCTGGTCACCCCCGCTGGGCAACTTCCCCTGGATCAATTCCTGCGCATATGTGTCAACATGTCTCACTCCGTCCTTCGACACATAAACCGGGTTACTTGGATCCGACATATCATACCCCAACGATTTGTAATAATCGATTACCGCTTGTTTATCTTTTGAACCCGAAGACTGGTCGACCAAACCATATAATCCGTACAATTTTTGCGCTCTTGCTTCCGGGGTTAACTTGATATCATTGATCACGGTTTTATACTGTTCATAAGCTGGTGTAACCGCCGTTACCGCAGTACCGATTTCTTTCTGTTCTTCTGGAGATAAAGTTATATTCTGCATTGAACTAAACATGCGAGGATCAACCGCCGCCGTATCTGAACTTATTAAATTTTTAACCGCCTCCAGAGATACGCTCGCATATGATTCGCCCGTACTCGCCATGACATTATTACTCTTTGTCAAATAATCCCAAACATTTTGCGCTAGCGCCGCCGGATTGGTGGCATCATATTTAAAATTCTCCCCCTGGGATGCCATAAAATCATACAACGCTGTTTTAAAAGCATCGGAATTGAAATCCTTCTTTACCATTGCTAAAATCGCGGCCGCGATCTGCTCAGGAGATAATCCACCACCGCCCTCACCACTGACGCCACCTGTACCACCACTATTAAACCAAGTCATCCCAGTCCAAGACGCAAACCCCGGATCATTCGCCCGCACAAACCCGGCAAACAAAAAAAACAAACCAAAACAAATCCCTAAAACCGCTAACGGGCGAATCAAATTTGAAGTAAACAGCTTGCTCATAGTTTTGTGCGATGACAAATTTATTTTATACGGCAAATTTCAACAGTAATCACCAAAAAATAAACGTTCTCGGTGGCGGCCGGGTATCGGCCGCCACCGGTAAAAAACTAGTCGGAAATTTCGAACTGGATTAGTGTTGACGCATTATTGGTTCCCGTCGCGCCCTTACACCTCACATAGAAGGTAAACGGCCCGTCATCAAGCTGGCACACCTTCTGCGCGTGCATCTTTTGCGACGTCTGGCTGAACGTATACTTCATATCCGAATATTCTTTGTCTTCCCGATCGAACTTGCAAGTCGCGTCAATGTTGGTTTGTACCGCGATATTCGTTTGGTTGGTCGTAATCGTACCCGACGGACTTGACGCGGTCACTTCCGGCCCGTTGGTATTCGTCGATTCGAATTGTATCCTCACATCCACCAGTCCGAAAACCATGTAATCATACTTGCGGATATTATTTCCGAAATCTGATGTCCCCAACTGGCGGATTCCCGCCTCCACGGTCGCATTCTCGGCATCTTTAGGCAACAACCCCGCTTTATATTCGAAATTGATCGGTCCATCTTTAACCCGGGCGATCACATAATAGCGCTTATCGGTTTTAACCGGCGTCGGCGATATGCTCACGCACTTCCAACCATCGTTTCCTTCCACATTAGCACTCACGATCTCCTTATAGGAACTGTTATAAAGCGTTACTTTATTGCTATTGCCATCACCGAAATAACCGCACAATTGCGTTACCCGGCCATTTTCCCCGGGCGTGAATTGGTAGCCCGCATACCAGTCAACTTTTGTAAATTTATCGCGTGTTCCTTCTTCAACCGACCTCCACAAATACTTGGAGTCTGAATCATCGCCCTCGTTATTGTCGCGGTCGTTATCGTTTTGTTTGTCGTTCGAGGATAAGCTTGCGCAAGTCGATACCGCCCCCACTACATTGAAAATTATCTGCGTCGGCGTAGAGTTCGCCACTCCGCTGGTTTTATCCTTGCAAACAACATAGAAAGTGTGCTGCCCCTCGGTCAAACCCGGCAATTCCGAAATATGCCCCACATCGCCATCGGTTACAAACTGCGTTCCACCGCCATAAGTAAAGCTCACTCCTTCTTTATACTGGCAAGTCGCGGCTTTGGTCGTAGTTACCGAAATCCCAGTCGATCCAAAATTTTGACTATTAGGCGTGGTATTGGAAATTACCGGCTCGCCTGCCCCGCCTGTACGGTTGATTGTCGTTACGATCGCCGTCTCCAGGGTAATACTCGCTCCCGTCGCTTTGTCCTTGCACGCCACGTAGAACGTGTATTTCCCGTCTGTTAATGTTGTTAACGAAACCGTATGGCTATATTCGCCATCATTGGTAAATTGGATCGCCGCCGCATCGCCATATTTGAAAGTCGTATCTTTTTTGTATTGGCAGGTTGCTGGCCGGTCCGTCGTCACCGATAAAGTCGGATTGGCCACGGTTTGGTTCTCCGGCGTGGTTCCCACGATCTTGGGCGCGTTTATCGGATCATCGCTTAATACCACCTTGAACTCAACCTTAAACGACTTATCGCTGGTCGCGCACGTAGCTTTATCCTTGCAGATCACGTAATAATCATAACCATCCTGCTTGGTCTTAAGGTCATTCAATTGCGCGTTATGATTATAATCGCCCGTAGTATCAAATTTCTTTCCCGATCCGAAAGTAAAGCTTGCTCCCTCTTTATATTCGCAATCCGCCGGACGATCCGAGTTCACTTTCAAAACCGGATTGGCCACTGTGTACGAATCCGAATCCATCGCGCTCGTCACCTTGGGCGCATATTCCGCATTTTGCGAAAGATCAACCGTGAATGTGGTTTGCGCCGATCCGATCCCCGGCGTTACATTGGTCGTATTCGTAGACGATGTCCTGCTTGTCGTCGACATCGTTGCCGAATTCTTGCACAATACCGTGATACTATGGCTGTATTTGCAATTGGCCGCGTCACCCTCAGTCAGATTGCTCAATGTTGCCGTGTGTGAATAACCGTCGCCATCACTCATAGTCATGCCGTTGCCATCAAAATTGCTGCTGGTAAACGACCCCGTCTTGCTATCCAAGTATTTGCAGGTCGCTTTGATATTGGTCGTTACTTTCAGATCGGCCGTCTTGGTGGTTACTGTTCCCGACGGGCTTTCGATCTTCACCGTCGGTACCGCCTTCACTGCCTCAGCCTCCTTTGCCGCTTTCTCCGCCGCCTCTTTTGCGGCCTCCTCCGCCGCCTCTTTTGCGGCCTCCTCCGCCGCTTCCTTGGCCGCCTCCTCCGCCTTTTCCGCATCTGTACCACCAATGCAATCGCTGGGACTGTTTGCGCACGCATGACCCTGCGCCGAAATACTGCACCCATAAGAACACATTTCCTTTGTTTGGTTGCAAGTGCCCGCACCGCTCTTATCGCATTCGTATTTCAAGGTATAAGACCCTGACAAACCTGAGGTCCCCGACGATCCGGAGGTACCAGAAGTCTTCGTTGTCCCCGACGAAGAACCTGACCCGCTGGGACTGATACACGTATCCGTAAATGTTCCTCCATTCTTATCCGTGCAAGTATAACCTGATTTTGTACAACCACCAATCGATTGACCCTGTCCGCTTGCTCCGCTTTTCTTGACGCAATAACCCATCGAGTAAGCACTATATCCCACCGCCCCCGGATTTGATGTTGCCCCAGCGGACTTGTCGCAATACCAATCGTTGCTGCCGCATTTTTGCACGCACTGAGGATCATCATAACAGGTTGCCGAACATTGTTGGTAACCCGTATTTTTACACTTGCCCGTATTCGGATCGCAAGTATCGTTTTTTGCCGCGCAATTATCCCCATTATCCCAACCGGTGCTCAAACATTGATAAGAAACATTTGTAAATCCTTGAACGCCGCCGCAACTATAAAGACCAATTGCTGTCGTTTTCCCCTGGTTAACCCCGCTGCCAATGCAACCTGTAGTCGCCTGTCCCGAAGCCCCCCCGGGCGACTTACAATAACCCGCGTTCCCCACTCCACTGGCATTCGGCTCGCATCCCAAGCCATTGCAATTTATTTGATTGCCCATCATCCAATTCCACACCAAACAACTCCCCGCTGGCTCGCATTTATACGACTCCCCACCGCTAAAATCTTGGCAATCAGTCCTAACTGTATTTGCGCACGCAATACTATCCTCGGTTACCGCAAACTTATCTGAGTGTTGTAATATCGCAGTAACCGCCAACCCTCCAAAATTTAAAACCGCATCGCTAGTCGTTTTTATTGTCAGGTACTGGCTATGTGCTTGCGTCACCGTGGGCAGACCATTAAGCCCAACCAATCCCTGTTTATAATAATTTATCAATTGCACCACATCGCTGTTCATTTTTTTACAAATCGGCGTCATCGGTCCATCGATACAATTTCCTCCGCTGCATTGCTGGTTCAAACACGCTTTCGTGGCCGCTTTCTGCCCCGGATTCTGGCAGCTGATCGCATAATTTTCATCCCAACCCGTCCCGCACTCCGGACTATTTGCCGTAATGTTTTTTGTAGTTGACGTCACCGCTGCCGTCGCGCTCCCTGCCGTAGGAACCTGCGGCACGCTGTATTTGCAAACACAGGCTTTACCGTCAAGAGGACAAACCCTGCAATATGCCGCGATATCCGTATCTACCACCCACTTGCCATCGGTCGTATTTATCCCTTTAGTCGTATCTGGCGCACAATAACAATGGGTGCTGGCGCTGCTGGTTCCGCCCCACCCGCATCTTGAACTAAAATCGCCGCCCGCATTGCACCACGCACCCTTCGTCACCGAAGCTGTACAATCTGTGAATCCCGGCCCGGTCGGAGCTGCCGGACAATTGCAACCCGTATGATTACCCCCTGCTCCCCAAGTTTTGCCATTACATACCACGGTTTGATCTTTGCCTCCCACCCGGCAAACCGTATCGTTGCCGGTACACGGATCTCCAAAAGCTTTGCATTGGTTATAATCCGTTGCCGCCTCCGCTAGTTCGACTTGATCGAATCTTGACGCCATCATCCCGATAATTGCTACCAAGCAAACCGCACCCGCCACGATCACGGTCGCGACTCTCAAAGGAAAACTGCGCGCGAAATTATTTATATCCATATTGTTTTGGAAAAAATGATTCCAATTAAAAAAATTAGAAAAACCAAGTTCATTAATTCATTTTCCCAAAGTTGCTATTTAATGTCAATTGTGGATAACCGCGCGATTGCGCAAGGCTATCAAAAAAACGCCGCACTTTGGAAAAATGCAACGTTTTTTAAAAAATAATGGATATCGGTTCATTTTTTGATGATCTTTTTTGCCCTTTCCATAACCATTTCGTTTTCCGGCGTTGCTACCCCGAATTTTTTCCCCAATTTAACTGCTTCGCCGTTATAATAATCGATCTCAAACATGTCTTTCGGCCGGTTACGCCCTTTGGCTACGATCCGCTCAAAAATCCCGCGGAAAGGCACGAGCATGAAATCCGGCAAAAGCATCAAATTTGCCAAAAAACCAATCGGGTACCCGGCAAAAACTGGTAAAAAACCCAACCCGCCGCTTTTTACCGCCAACACGAATTCTTTCAGCATTGCCACTTCCTCTTTGAAAATTTTTTTATCCCGAAAACCATCGCTTACCCCCATGCCCCGAGACGCCGCCGCCATCCCGATCAAATTGGTAAATAATTTCGAATTTTCCATTTTTACAACATTACCGCCGCTAAAACGCTGCGCCTTTAAAGCGGCCTTCTCAAAGATCGCCGCTAATTCATTTGCCTTATTTTGCCCTTCCCTCGGCGTAATGCACGGACCAAATCCTAGTTTTATCGGAAGCTTATAATTAATGACCGACGCCCCGCCCTTTACTGCCAGGTCTACGCCATTGATTACGCTCACCCTGATGATCGCCACTCTGTCCGCATCCGCGCCCAAAGCCTTCTTTAGCCCTTCCCGGGCATCATTAATCGCCGATAAACCATTTTGCGAAAGGATTAACGCCGGTAAGTTATCCCAATGCTTGAACTCGCGATAATAATATTCTACCGCGTCCGCTACCGGATTTTTGATCGCCATCCATAAAAAATCAGGCTTTATCCGTCCGGCAAACGCCGCAAATTCATCCGCGCCCGCCGCTTCCACTTCAAAAAATTCCGGCGCGCTGCCGCCGCGCATAACAGAAATTCTTTTGTTATTGATCATTTCGACCTCGCGCGCCAAACCCACCCCAAAAACATTCGCGGCTGTCTGTAGTTCTCGGGCAAACATTACCCCTGTCCTACCTCCGATACCAACTATACAAATGTTGTTTTTCATAAAAATTATTCCGACAACTTCAGAATTTGATTCGCTTTATCGTATGTTTTTTTCATCCTTTTGCTGCCACTGCTGTTGGACATAATCGGATATCTTGGCGCTGATAAAACGGATATCATTGCCAAACTTCTGGTTGATTACCCAAATCCCAAAACCTAACGATACTGTCAGGAATATTATTACCCCTGCTAGCGACAGGAAAAAATATTTCAGGTCTGAAGTATCGTTTTTATTGACCATATTGTTAAATATAAAACCAAGCCCTCCTTTGTCAAGGAAGGCTTACTGATTGGCATCTTTTGTGACTATTGCGGTACCTTGAATGTCAATATCGAATTTTTGATAATATCTTTTTCTACATTCCAATCGCTGTCTAAGGCTACCCCCGTCAGCACAAAAACATGATCCCCGTTAAAAACATACATTTGCAATCCTTGCATCGCCGTTCCGTCTTTCTTGAATTTTTCTTCCCATAAAGTAGCCTTTTTACCATCGCTTAATTCAACTTCAGTTTCGGAAATAATTTTATAATTATATTCGGCATTACTAAGCCTTGTCCTTGCTTTTGCCAAAAAACTCGCCTCATCGGTAATATCTGTCGCCTTATAAAAAGCGCGGACAATGCTTATATTCTCTTTAAACTTCTGGCTTGTTTTATCGCCTCCCGCTGATGGCTTAACATAAACCGCTAAAGGATAGGCCTGGATATTTCCCACATGAAGCTCCCACCCCGCCGGCGGCTCGATTGATTTCTCCAGCTGCTTGATTACTTCTACCATCTTCGTGTTAACCTGCTCCCTGGCTTGGTCCGCTTTCGCTTTTTCTTCGGCAGTTAATTCCACCGGCACAATATCATTGGGCGCCGTCCCAAAACTATTGCCCGATGGCGCCGAAGATCCTTTCTTCGGTTCGGCCGGATTATTACCCATCAACCAAAAAATCCCCACCCCCGCTGCTGCCGCCACGATTACCAACCCCGATACCGCCATTAGAACAGTTCTGCGTTTGCCGCCGGAATCATTTGATCCCGGATCATGGCCATAGTCATTTGCCGGATCTCCTTCTGCGGGCTCATCCATTATCCGCCCGTTGCCCTCCGCTACCGAAAACGCGGCATCGATCTCCGATTGATGCCACCCCTGCTCCAAGAGAACACCAGTTATCTTGTTCTTCGACATATTGATGTTCAATTGCTGCTTGATATAATCAACAAGTTCTTGGTTCATATTTTGGGAAATTTTGCGCGCTTCAAAAATTCGCGCGTAGAAATCTTTTGTTTTCGATTCATGCGGAATAATTTGCACCCGCATCTTTATTTATTTTCGCAAACGCGCCCGCCATTGTCAACAAACAGAACACTATGTCCCATTGTTTAGCGTTACCTCATGTTTATTTGCTTGTTTGCATTATCTTATTTATCACGGATCGCGTCTTTAACCCCGCAAACCCGTTCCCCTCGCTTAACCCATAAGGTTTCAATATTTCCGCCGCATGTTTTATTTGGAATTTTTTAACCGCATTTCTAGTAATCTCGCCATAATATCCCGTAACCGCATGAATATATATATTTTCGCCTTGAGACGCTAAAAATTCTTGCAAACACCTAACTTGCAAATCATCTTCTAAGCCATAATACAAATCCTTCGTAAGTGCCGCGCAAGAATAAGGCAAAGTTCTTTTTTTAACGAGCAAATTTTGCAATCGAGCAATCTCTTCTCGCAGATATTGCACTTTTGCTATCAATTGCTGCCGTGTTCCGCCCGCAAAAACTTGAATCGAAGACGACTGCCCCCCAACGCGGCACCCGGTGGTTAAAAAAACTTTGTCAACGCCAACCGCTTCGTTTAAAGCCTGGTCTTTAGAATGGACTCGGTAATGATAAACTGTGCACGGACTCAATCCAGGGAGAATCACTTGATGAGTAGTTACCCGGGTTGTCGAATCGATTTCACTCGTCATGTCGCCATAGGATTGGCTTAATCCATATTCAACCAGTGAAGTCGCCGCCTCATTGGTCATCCATGATATTGCTACTGCTTCTGGATTTGAATTATTATCAACATTTGATATTACCGGAATTGTATTATCCAAAATCGCCGAAACCGTAACAATCCCGCTTTCATTCCCGGAATCGTCTTTGGACTGTACATGCAAATAATATGTTCCATCCCCACCGGCTTGGGTCGCAGTTGTCGCGTCGCTATAGACACCCCTCGGAATCCCATCATTATCCCGGTCGATCAAATATCGAAAAGTATCTCCGCTCGCACCGCTCCAAATCCAAATTTTGTTTTTCTTTGGTATCGTATCGTCAACCAAATTACCGATCTCTGGCGGCGTTACATCCGTCGTGAAAGTACCTAAACGAGGATTATTCGCCGCCGCAAAAAAATGATTATCAACTATATAGCCATAATAAGCATGCGTAGCATTGCCATCGGTAGCCCCAACCGCATAAGTGCATGACGGATCACTTGCAACCGCACTCGAATGGCACCATTCACCGCCCGCCCCGCAAGCGCTGCCGGTAAAATCCGCCGTCTTGCAAACATAAAGAATCACAGCATCAGCTCCACCGGATAAATCGCTGTCCGAAGAAAAAGAATCAAAAACAACGCTCTCACCCAAAGCAATCGCACCCTCCGTATTTCCAATAGCATTAAAAACCGGTGCATGGTCAACCGCAAATGGAGAACCACCGTTTCCCGACCCTTGCCCCGCCAATGAGCACAAAGAACTAGAATTATGATCGCAAACAAAAGCAAACCACTCATTGCTTTCTGCATCACTGGTCTGAATATTATAGCTGCACGCTGCTTGAATACCGGATACTGTCGGCTCCGACACGCACCAAGCACCGCCAGCACACGTCGGTGCAGCATCGTTATTGGCAGTAATTGCCGCAGTCTTGCAAACTGCTAAATAATAGCTGTTCGATTCCGCATCATTGGCGGTAACGGTAAAATTTACGTTGCTTCCTACCCGCGACGGCGTGGTTGTTGCCGAATTACCATCGGATGGCGCAACTAAAAATGACGGCGCCGTATTAGCGGAAAAAATCCAATTCGCGTTATTGCCACCGCTAGTATTCGTTCCATTGGTCGCTAAAATTTGCTTCCCCCCTGATGCATCTGACCAGGAAACTGAAACATACGAAACTGCCACCGTCGTATTGGTATTATTCACATCAAGATACCACGCCCCGGACGATCCGCTCCGGCCCAATGTCAGAATTGCCGACTCCGTTCCTGAAAAATCCAATGCTCCATTAGCTGCAACCGCGTAATGATTACCCGCCGCAAAATTTATCGATCTTGCCGGAACAGTTGTATTATAATAAATTTTTGCATAAATTTGCGTCAAATAAGTCGCATAGTTACCGGTGCAATCTTCGTAAGCGCCAATCTGCAAATCATTTATTTCATCCCAAGTCCAACCAATCCCGGTGTTCGGATTGGCGGTCCAATTCTTACTACAATCGACCCAGGTTCGATTCAATGTTGTGCTGCAATACCCGCCGCGATAAACCGAGCCGTACGTTCTGACTGTCGGATCGACCCGGCCGGCGCTTGCTGCATCGTACCCGCTATAACGAGCAAAAACTTGCACATTCGAAATCGTACCCGAAAGCGCTTGGTCAGGCAACCCGTAAAGATCAAGTAATTCATTTCCGCTACTAAGATCATAAACATAGGAAGATGAATCATCCGGGTTGTTGGCTGGGTCATCGACCGCTGTCCAATGCCCGGCGCCCATCGGAAACACGCTCGGAATGCTTGTCTGGCTACCCGCTGCATTGGGAATAGCATAAACAAAATTATTATGCAGCCCGCCCGCCGCGCCGTATAATTGATAAAATGTTGTTGCAATGGTAGCTCCCGTCAATGATTGATCGTTATTTCCATTCAAAGTTAACCGGCCAAAACTATGGTTGAAAACGCCATTATTTACAAAATCCCCCGCCAGCGTAAATGAATTTGCATTTGTTCCCGTTGGTGCATTAAACGTACCATTAATAGTCAAATCGCCGCCTATATTTAACGTTCTTGCAGAATTATCGCTGCCCGTAAATGTTGCATTCAAATTTATAATCATATCGCCCGCTATATTAATGTCAGGATCATTAACCCCCGCATTTAAAATTGTACCCGAATTAACCCCATTACCGACTACTAGATTGCCGCCAACATTGATCAACCCTGCTGCGAAACTATCATTAATATTATCAGCCGATGGCTTAACGCTAAGATTACCGTAGTCAAAAGCATTAATCGTTTGGGTTGCGGTTCCGGTATACTCAACGGTCAAATTGGCAAGTACCTTGCTGCCAATAGTATACTGTGTCGCAAAATCCGCCGTTGCCGCGGTTCGCGTTACTTGAAGCGTCCCGGAGCCCGTCAACGTCCCAAGGCCACTAATAATACTCGCTGCGCTCGGCACCAATACCGCCCCTGAATTGATGGTTAAAGTATTGCTTACCGAAATATTGCCATTAACCGAAAAAGTTCCCGCCGCATCGATAACTAAATCCCGGAAAGTTAAACTACCGCTGTTTGATATCGAGCCGCCTGTAAAAGTGATCCTATTTGCAGGATTTAAAACAGCTCCGTTAGCAACCGACATCACTCCGGAAACCGAAAAATTATAATTTACCGGGCTGCCAGAAGATTGCAAAATATTCAAATTAGCAAACGATAGCGAACCGGAAATAATAGTTATGCCCCAAGAACCGCCAAAAACCATCGTACCGGTACCGGCATTGAACGTGCCATTGTTTATTGTCAATGTGCCATAGCAATTGATCGTATAAGAATTAGCATTGATAATCCCGCCCGCCAAATTTATCACACCACTCACCGTCAGAGACCCCCCGTTTAACGTTAATACGCCGGAATTATTGATCGTCAAACTCGCTATAGTTGTCGCCGCGGTAATGCTTGGCTGATTAGCCGCCACGCCAATAGTCACCGAATCGATTGGTAACGGCGCTCTATCGTTACAAGAACTCCAATTACCCGCCTCTGCCCATGCGGTGCTTACGCTACCGGTCCAAACACAACTTGCCGGCGACGGCGCAGAATAAGTCGCATATATTGAATAACACGCCAAATAAGTCACAAAAGATCCTGACATTGACGCCAAAGGAAAACTGGAATACGAAGAAGACATTCCCTTAGAGCTGCTAGTACTGTCATAAGCAATATATAGAGAATTAGAATCCGTATTAAAAGCCAGCCAATAATTGCTGCCAGAAGAAAGAAAGGCATTGTTATTTCCCGATATCCATTCGCTATCTTGTGTCGGTTTTAATGTTCTTGTAACCGCCAGCTCGCCCGTCGAAGAATTACCCACTAAAGTCGAAGGCGAACCTGAACTGTTATAAATCGCCATTTTTACATGGGTCGTTGCTGCACTCCATGCCGCGATTTTCATCCCCGTTGTTATGCCATGGCTTGGAATTGAATACGAATTCGCCAAAAAAATATTTGCATCGCCGCTATCGTTTGAAGCGCCAATAGTTGTATAGCCTATGGTCGGATCAACAAAAACCGGATATGCGGCGCTATCAAAGAAAGACTGATCGCAAGTTACGCGCCATTTCTTCTCAGTAACATCAATATTTTGTTTGCAATAAACCCAATCACCGGCCGCATCAACCGCTTTAATTCTCTTTATGTGCGCTACCTTTCCGGTACCGTAATTCAATCCCCCCGCAAAAGAATAATCACCCGATTTGCCTATCGCATAAACCGCGATTGAATCCACAATATCTTCAGGCCGGCTGCGCACTACCTGTCCGTCTATATCCCGACACTCTGTCGCTGTGCAATCCAAACCGTCATTCTGCGACTCTTCGTTCAAGGCTGGCTGCGGAAAAAAATCAAGGCCTTCCGAATCAATATTTTCTTCCAAAACATTGCCTTGTGGCTTCTCTTTTAATAACATCGCAAATTCAAATCCCTTTTCTCCGGTAACTTTTTCCAAGTCATAAATTATATAATCACGGCTTGGCGTTTTAAAATTTATATCATTACCGTCAAAAACCAATTGCTTATCCCTAACCGCCAGCCCGCCGATATCGGGAATAACCTCAAAACTAACCTCGCCGTTCCAGCGCGAGAATTTAAAATCCGGAGTAAATTCCATTCCGGTATCGTTTCCAATCCGGGTTTCGATATCATTTTTGTCATCCGCTTCTTTAATCAATTGGGAATCAACAAGCTTATAGTTGTCATTGATATTATCCGCTTTATCAAATTTAACCGCAACCTCTTCTGCGCTCAAATCATGCACGCCCCCGTCAACATCAGCTATTTTTGCAAAAACAGAAACATGCCAAATAATTGCTCCTGTTGCCATCAATAATAAAAAAATAGATTTCCTATTAAATTTACACATAAATATCATTAAGTTTCAAAAATACCTTAAACATCCATAATCTATATATCATTAGCGTATCAATTATAAAAAGAAAAAACAATTTAATGCATCAACCAAAATTAGCTCTGAACACTTTAAAATACAATCTCATAGCTACGGCAATGATAGCAATGGCACCAAAACAACCGGTTGATTTTTTAATTAAAATCCCCTTTATAGGGGATTTTAATTTTGATCTGTTTTTATTCAAAAATTATCACAATACTATTGGCGGATTTCTTCGGTAGTAGTAGTTGAAGTTTTAATTATATTATCCGCTATTTTCTCTATTTCCTCGCCGTTAAGCGCAGGTTCAGTGGTTGTGGCAGTTTCTGGATTCGGCGCAAATGTTTGGGTTATTGTCACCGGCGAACCGGCCTTTTGGATCAATTCTTTAAGCTGGTCGCCAGTCAAACAAATATCATTATTGCCGCTATCTTTAACGCACATTTGATTTGAGGTAATCTGTTGGGCATTTACCTGTTCGGTTTGAATTTGTTTATTTTGAATTTGATCAATACTGGCTTGTTGGGCGGTAAATTTGTTTGCAACTACCTCGCTCAAACTCGCCACACCGTCTTTTACGACCAAACCAAGCACGTTTAAGGATTTTACCAGCCAGCCAAATAACCCGCCGCCGCCAGCCGTTGCAAGGGTTGAGGAGGCATTACTGAATGCTCCCTCGGGGCTTAAGGTTAGTTTCAGACCGTCGATCTCATTTTGCTGGGCCTTGGCCACTTCTACCAAATAGGCAGTCATCTTGGGATAATCCAAAGAAAGATAACCGCTGGCGTTTTCCCCGACCAGTTCAGGCATAACCGCTTGCACTTCCTGCGCCGCCATACCGATTTCCCTCTGATCACCCAAGCCGTTCGCAACATCAATGGAAGTATCCCAGTTATAATAGATGCCACGCAATTTTTTCAGGGATCCGATAACATCCAACCCGCTGGACAAATTTTCGATATTTTTCTTCAGACGGATATCCGAAGCCGAATTGGTCAAGTTGCCGTTGGCATCCGAATATACCGCGCGATTGCCGCTGCCGGCAAGATTATAGATCATCACCGACCCCCCCGGACCAATGGTCATGCGATTGCTCTCCCCCGCGCCCGCCGCCGCGGTCCGGAAAGAAATGGACGTTCCCGCCGCCGATCCGGTATCCGAATTACCCACGATCGCAAGATCGTTCAAATAAGCATCAATGCGGAAACTGTTCTTGGCATCGCCCGCGTTGTTGGCAAGATAAAGGGATTCGTTGCCGGTAGTCACCGTTATTGTCTGGCTGCCAATCACAGCATCACCGATCACCACTAGCTTGTTTGCCGGCGCCGTCGTCCCGATGCCGATATTACCTAACATAATAGAAGTTGTGGCCGCTTCGATTATAAGAGGCGAATACGCACTAACTGATCTATCGTAGGCCTGCATATATGACGCGCCGCCAAAATCCGGATTGAATTCAAGTCCTTTCCCGCCCGCATTGGATATTGCCAGTTTATTCAAAGGGCTGGTCGTCCCGATGCCAACATTACCACTATTATTAATTCTCATTCTTTCAGTTGATCCGTTCTTAAAAATTAAATTCCCGTTTGACCCGGAAGACAAACTCAAATCCGCCGTATTAATCCACCACCCCGCATCAATCCCCCTAATAGCGAGACTACCCGAAGCCGCAATCGATCCACTAACTTCCAATGAAGTTCTTGGACTCGTCGTCCCGATGCCCACGTTGCCGCCATTTAAATAGCTGTCCCCGGCTGGGTTGATATAATCAATAAGCGTACCCGCGCTATTAGCTAAATATAAAGCGATACTATTACTACTATCCTGTCTCAATTTGCCATAACCGCTACCAGTTGAAGCAATTGCTTTCAAAACGTCCGACGCTACACCACCAGATAAAACATCCAGCTTTGCCCCCGGTGCCGTCGTCCCGATACCGACGTTGCCGGATGTTGCTATTGTTAATTTTTCATTACCGCTAACCATTAAGTAAATAGGAATATTATTAGCGTTTATTCTAAAATGGTCATTGGCATTAGAATAGCCAAAAAATGTTTTCCAATTAGCTGTCCCTCCTGCAGCAGCTCTCATTTCCAAGCCGGCATAACCCAAAGCATTAGCATTCTCCACTGCCATACCTGCATAAAGATCATTCCCTCTAACAACAAACCGAGTGTCCTGCCCCGTAGTTCCAATGCCAACGTTGCCGGAATTATTAATCCGTAGTCGTTCCACACCAACAGTAGCAAAAGCAAGATTATCCGAAGTTCCAGGTACATCAAACATACCAGTGTCATTATCTGATATGAATGAATAAGCCGGTCGCGTTTCTTTGCCATAAGCCATTAGCAATTGCGCATCATCTGTCCCATTATCAGTAAAAACACCAAGCCGCTTTTTAATACCAGTCATTCCATAAATATCTAAGCTACCACCCGGTGCCGTCGTCCCGATGCCGACGTTGCCACTATCTCCTTTTATTACCATATCCGTTCGATATGCGGCACCAGAATAGTGAGAAAACCCCATATCAGCATACGCGGTATATAACCCATTAAAACCCCCAAAAGAACCCAATTTTGTATTTCCTGCATTTGCGTTAACAACAGCGGCAGACATTGTACCCACAATATCTAGCTCTACGCTTGGCGTGGTCGTTCCGATACCTACCCTTCCAGCAAAAGTTGAAGTAGCACCCGCGCGCAAATCACCTACCACATCCAATTTATAAGCCGGTGCCGTCGTCCCGATGCCGACGTTGCCGCCGCTTGTGATTATAGCCTTTTGACTATTGCTCGAGTAAAAACTTATCGAACCATCGTTCCCGTTAGAGGTACCGTTAAGGATAATCCCACCTCCCCTCAAAACACTCGTCAACCCATAATCCGCTTCGCTAAATAACTTAAGAGATGACGCAACGCCACTATTATTTGAAAAAATAGCGTTTCTAATCATATCTATATTAGTCACATAGGCATTATTCGTACTAACCCATTTCATCGAATTAGTACCAAAATCAGTTTTTATATATGTCCCAGCAACACCAGTCACAGTTAAATCTCCTACCACATCCAATTTAGTCCCCGGATTCGTCGTCCCGATGCCGACGTTGCCAGTACTATTCATTGTCATCCCCACCCCAGATGTAACATTATAAATATCAAAATTACCATTATTACGTATGTAATAACTTTGCCCACTTCCCGTATCTGTTAGACGATAACTCGGAGTGAGCCCGCTAGCCTTAAAAATCGCACCTTGCACATAACTATTGCCATTTATAATACCATTCACATCCAAAGCGTAGGCCGGTCCCGTCGTCCCGATGCCGACGTTGCCGCTCGTTGCTCTTAACACTTCTGTACCGCTTGACCACAAGGAAGCATATGAACCCTTTAAAACAACTGGCAAAAATGCACTTCCTGCACGATCATACGCTTGATAATAAGCAGTGCCTCCAACATACGAAATTTCCGCTCCAGCACCTATCGCTGTACCAGAAGTACCACCCATAACTCTCAAACCACCGTTCACATCCAAAGCATTGGTTGGTCCCGTCGTCCCAATGCCGACGTTGCCGCTATCTAAAATCCTGACTTTACTCACATTGTCACTTCCACGAAAATCATACGTCATTGCGTTTGACGAAGAAGAAATCGTAAACCCATTCGTAACGCCACTTACACCAACTTCGAATAAATTACTACTCCCACTACCAAGTACATCCAATTTATAGAGGGGTCCCGTCGTCCCGATGCCGACGTTGCCGGTATTGAGTATTGACATCCTTACCGTATTATTTGTTGCAAAAGTAAGGGAATGATTTGTCGCCATTCCAAGAAAACCAGCACCCTCAGAGAAACCGAAGGGTGTGCTGCCTGTTCCACCTACTCCAAACTTCATTTGTGATATATCGCTTGACATATCAGCTATTGCATACCCATTTGAAGTGCTCAAATTTTTTACACGATAAGCTATTGCCCCATTATTTTGAGTTCCAACAACATCAAGCTTTATATTATCCACGCTACCACTGCCTGGTGCCGTCGTCCCGATGCCGACGTTGCCAGAACTATTTAAAACCGTAACAAAGTCCGTATTCCCGTCCAAGCTTTGGATCCTCATACCAGTATTACTACTGACTAATGTCGTATAGTTACTAACATGCTTTAAAATATTTTGGCTGTCCATCAATAAATAACTGCCGATATTAACATTCCCCGCCACATCCAACTTGTACCCTGGTGCCGTCGTGCCAATGCCAACGTTGCCCCCATATTGCTGTAAAACTAAATTTTTCGCGCCAGGTATTGAATAATCATAGCCAAACATTGAGGCATAACCACCGCTTGTATATTTCAAGACAAATCCCGCACCGGATGAAACGGGTAAAGCTCCCGAATCACCAGTTACAAAAATTGAACCACCAACAACTTCCAATTTTGCTCCCGGCGCAGTGGTGCCGATGCCGACGTTGCCGGAACTGTCGAGAGTCATTCCATTCGCAACCAGTGTTCCTGCGGACGAGGTCCTTCCAAAATCAAGATAAGATGCTGTGCCAGAACCTCTTACGCCAACGCCCATTAAATATGTCGGACCGGAATTATTTCCTACTAAAAGATTGCCATCTCCTGCATAACTTTTATACACATATTCTCCATTGCTTGCTATCCTGATACTACCGCCAACAATGTCTAACTTGTACCCGGGATTCGTCGTCCCGATGCCCACTCTATTATTCGCCAAATCACCATATAAAGTATTTGCGTTGCCCAGAACCATTTGATTGCTGCCTGCAACATTAGGAACATCAACATCATAACCAATAACAATATTATTACTGCCGGTAGCCAAATTATCGGCAACCTGATAACCAATCAAAATATTATTCGATCCAGTAGACAATCCATAACCGGCCCGATAGCCAAACAATGAGTTTCTGTAAAAAGATTCATTCGACGTTCCTTTTCCGGCTTCGGTACCGAATGCGGTATTATATAAGCCAGATTTGTTAAACATTAAAGCATTCCATCCGAAACCGGTATTATGAGTACCAGTGGTATTGCCGCCAAGTGCATTCGACCCAAAAGCACTATTATATGAAGCTATATTGGCATTCAATGCTCCAGCCCCCATCGCTGTATTTTCCGAACTCCCACCGCTGGAAGTAAGCGCCCGATAACCAATTGCCGTATTATAATAACCCGAAGTTTGATTAATTAATGCTCTGCTACCGATTGCGGTATGCCCATACCCAGAAGTCAAACTCGACAAAGTGCCATATCCCATTCCGGTATTATAACTCGCATCCCACAAAGCGGCCCCCGATAACGAAAAATTTCCCGAGTTAATCCCAACAAAAGTATTTAACCCATCAGTACTCGGAATTTGATAATTATGAATAAAACGAGACGCTCCTTTATATATAACTCCAGAAGTCGAACTGTCAGTTGTTGGTATTTTTAGTGATTCGGTTAACTCCAATTGTTGCCCCGGCGCGGTCGTCCCGATGCCGACGTTACCGGAACTATCTATCGACATCCGTGTATTAGTAGTTGGGTGAGCTCCATCTGCGCCAGTCCCAGTAACAAACCCAATGGTATTCCCAGCAAAATAGTACGGAAAAACCGCATTGTTAGTTCTATCAAACGCTTGAATAAAACCGCCTCCTTGATAAACACCAATCTCGACCGCCTTGGTGCTTGACGATTCCAATAAAGACAATGCAACACCGTTTGAAGCGCCCTTAACCTCCAGTTTTGTCCCCGGATTTGTCGTCCCGATACCAACATTGCCATTATTTTTTATTGTCAAATTATAGACCTCGCTTAAATTATACCAACTCGTAAAAGAATAATCGTATCCGGCAGAATAAAGTCTACTGGCCCATATCTTCTGTCCACTTCCTGACAACAATATATAATTACCATTCAACTCGAATTGAGGAGCAGCAATTACGGTGCTTGATTTTATACCTCCGGCAACATCCAACACCGCCCCCGGCGCGGTCGTCCCAATGCCAACATTACCAGTACTTGTAATTCGCATTTTTTCCGTATTGTAAGGACCAAAAATAATATTAGCACTATCGCCAGACCACAAACTTAAATTTTGAGACGCACCAATATATCCCGCATTCACCGACGGCGCACTCAACCAAGTATTTGCAAGAAGAATATTTGCTTTTGCTACGCCATTAACATACAACAATGTATTCGGCGCCGTGGTTCCGATCCCCACATTCCCTCCGCTCTCATAAATTACTGAATTCCCCAGCGCGTTGCTGGCCGTGAATTTGGGTACATAGCCAATGGTTCCCGAAACGCTGCTGCCCATGGCCAGCGCGGCACCATTCCATTTGAGCGTGCCGGAATCGTTGTAGAGCGCCATGCTGGTATCGCTGGGAACGGAATTGGCAAGCTTGATACCGCTACCCGCGATCTCCACTAATCCGGTATTGGAATTAAGGATGAGGTTGCCGGTGGTGGTATTGAGGGTATTGGTCTTGGCCGTGATGTTGTCTACTTGCAGAGCAAAGCCGCTGCCCGTATTGGTAGTGGTGAGGGTGGAGCTGGCATTGCTTGAGGTAAAATTGGCCGCACCGCTGTAGGTTTGGGTGCCAGTGACGCTAAAGTTACCGCGCACGGTCAAGTCATGTTCGGTGGTAAGGTTCTGGGCGTTGGCATCGCCGCTGGCGCTGATAGTAAAGTTACCGGCGCCAATGTTAAGAGTACTGCCCAGCAAGTTGGCCGGCAAGATATAAGTTTGGCCTACGGAATAATTGGGGCGGTCGGAATCCAATTGGCGCGTCAGACGGGTTACCTGGTCGCGCAGATCCTGGTCGGCAACCACGGTATTGATTTTGGTTTCGATGGTTTTTACAGTTTGAATTTCTTTGGTTTGGATTTCCTTGGTGGGATTGATGTTTTGGATGATGGTGGAGTTGGAATTGATGCTTGAGTCCAAAGGTTGGTCCTCGGCATATCCGCCCGCCGGCGAAGCCGTGGCTGGACCTCCATCAGCTGCGTTCAAATTTGTCTTTGCGGTTTCCGTATTGCTGATGGCGCCGGTATTTTTGTTAGGAGATTGGTCGTTGGCGATTTGGGTATTCGGGCTCGGTGCGGGAACAGTTGGACAATTTACTCCAAAAAAACAGGTTACTCCCTGCCAGAATGAGGCCAAGCTGGCTTGGGCCGAATCAAAAAATCCGGCCTGCGTGATTTGCGGGATGGATGAATAACTAAAAATTACTAAAAAAGCAAGCGCAATTTTAGCCAAAAATTGTGGTTTTCGATATGGTTGTTTTAGATCCATGAATCGCAGAATTTCATGCCTGCCTGGATACGTTTATTATACCGCGATAAATATGCATTTACCAGAAGATTGCCAATTTCTACGGCGTGATAAAATATCCATTTAAATTAAAAAACTGCCATTTAAAGCAGTCTTTTATTGAATGGAGCGGGCGAAGGGAATCGAACCCTCGTCTTAACCTTGGCAAGGTTACATAATAGCCATTATACGACGCCCGCTTAAATACTATATATAAACCAAAACACAATTATTTAACCGCAAACGGCAATAAAAGTCAAATCCCTCGTCCGCAAGGTTAAAAATCCATCAAACTTGAATATGTTGTTATTAATTGCGGCACCGCGATCGCCAGCCCGATCAAAGGTAAAATAAAAAAAGCCACTGTCGCAATCAGCGCCCATAGAATATACTTCCTCGTCGACTCCACCGACTTATGTATCTCTTCCAGCTTCTTGTCCTGGGATTCGATTTTTTTAAGTATTTCTTGTTCCAATTGATCCATAATTTAGTCCGGCGGTTAATTGCCCACTACCTCCTTTCCCAATCTTTTTTTAACTATTTCCACCAGGTCGTCAAGCGTATAATCTATTTTCACCAAATAATCATACGCCCCGTTGGCCAATGATTTTTCTACCGATTCGGCAGTATTCAAGTTAGAAAGCACGATCACGGGGACAGCCTTGCCCCAATCATGCTGGCGTAATTTTTTAAGCACCGTTATCCCATCCATCTTAGGCATTATAATATCCAGCAATATCAAGTCTGGATGCTCTTCTAGCGCCTTCTGCAATCCTTCCTCGCCATCGCGCGCCTCGACAACGTTGAATCCATGCTGGTGAAGTTTTGAGCTTAAAAGATTCAATAAAACCGCTTCGTCATCGACGATCAAGATTTTTTTTGTTTCACTCATATTGATTGCTTTTAGCAATTTAAACTTCTCCCGGCTGGAAAAATAACTGCCGATAATTAATAATAGCAAAAAAACCGGTCCGCCAAAACCTCGCCCGCCGGCCTCATGCATCGCCCTAGGTTGTTAATCGCATGATCCAAACTTTAATTTTAAATATCCCTCGCGTTTATTTGCACTGCCGGCATAATGACTGTACCGCCGCCGGCACGTAATCGCAAGATGGCGCCATCTTGAATTGCGCGCACATCGCCGCATCCGGCACCAACGCCATCTCTGGCGCATCATTGATACTTCCGCCTCCCGGCCGCAAAGAAACAAGCGCAAACGCCCCCGCCGCCAGCACGGCAGCGGCAGCAACAAATAAAACTATTTTTTATTCATTTTTTCTATTGCTTGTAATTTTAAATTTTTCCGCAACTACTTCTTCGCCATCAATGAAAGTATTTGCGCCATGATCGCCTGCATACTCGCGAGCATCTTTTCCAGCGATCCGATCCTTTGGGTCAATTGGTTATATTGCAACGCGCTTATATTTCCTGTCTGGGACTGGCCCTGTGTTACTGTTTGGGTAACTGTCGGCTCCGGCGCGGTTTCCCCGTTTGCCGCCTCGCTGGTGCACTTATTGTCCTTAAAATAAGCCACCCCATCAGTATACTGCATCCGGGAAAAATTATAGCGGCAATTAGCCGATCCCGTAGCTGCCGACGACCCCGAAACCGCCGCATTCAATTCCGCCGTGGTCATTTCATCGCGGCAGGCCGAATCCTTGAATTTGGAAACGCCGTCTGTGTAATATGTTTTTCCGGCAACTTGCGTGCATGCAGCTCCCACCGCCATCGGCGCGACTGCCAGCCAAACCAACAACGGTACGATCAATGTTTTTTTATCCATTTTTTTATAATTATTTTGTGAATATTTTATGAATTGATTATAGCAAAATCATCAAACGTAAAAAATACTTTAAAACACGGCCGGTCACTCTCCCCGTGCGATCGAAACAAATTGCATCACTTTAAAATTGAATATTCGCGCAACAACGATAAAAGGGAATTGCTCGGCCAAAGTGTTGTATCGCTGCACGGTCCGATTATAAAATTCGCGCGAATACGCGATCCGGCTTTCGGTATCGGAAAGCTCGCGCGCCAATTCTTGGAAATTATCCGATGCTTTCAATTCGGGATATTTTTCCGCGACCGCCGCTAAACCCGCCAGTGGCACTGCTCCGGCCACCGCCTCTTTCTGCGAAAAAACGACCGCCGCGCGCGCCAGTGCGGTCGATTCCTGGACTACTTTTTCATATTCGGCGTAATTTTTGACCAGTGCTACCAAATTAGGTATTAGATCCGCCCGCCTTTTTAACTCCACCTCGATATTGCTTAACGCCCCTTCGGCGCGGTTCTGCAAATGGACCATCCGATTAAACAAGCTGAATATTATTCCACTCACGATTGCCGTATCGACGAACGCCATGATCGCCCAAAAATATGCCTTTTCGATCTCTAAAAAATAATTTGCCGCCCAAAAACTGAGTGAAAATCCCAACGCGATCAGAAAATAAGATAAAAACAGCACGTTCGCCCCGCGGTAAAATTCCTGCACGTACTGTTCGCGGCTTTTTGTCGTAATTATCAGCGGACAACGCGGGTCTTCCCGTAAACTCATTTGCCCGTCAAGCGTCTTTTTACCCATACCGCAAATAAATACCGCCATTCCGGGCTCAAGCACATATTCGCTGCGCCGGTACCTTCCCGAAGACACCAGCCCCAAAATACTGTTTTCGTTTTCCGAAAAACCTTCTTTATGCATCAGCTTCAAGCAATCTATTTCGCTGTAGCGGGGATTTGGCGTCATTCCATCGGTTGCGACGATCTTAAAACCCGAAAAGTCATCATCCATATTCGCCAAATCGATATTAAGATCGCCCCGCTCGTCGGTCAAATGAAACGGTATGAACTTGGCAATATTTTCCACCACCACCCACCGACTGTGTTTGCCTTCGCGTACGTACTTTTCTTTTACACTGTGGAAATATACGCACGGCCTGCTCGCGTAAGGTGATTTCAATAACCGGTCGTTTTCTGGCGCGATCGTTCCCGTACCGGCAAAAGGCACATCTTCCACCGCATCATCGGTTTTGCACAATGGTAAGCTCTCCACGTCGAACACTACCCCCTCATGCTCTTTGAATTTTGCCCGGTAATAAACCGTAAACCCGATGATCACCAGCCCGCATACGAATAATTTACCCATCATTGCCCCCGGCGAAAAGCATTCGTCGCAATTTTTCCCCGCGGCAAACAAAATTATCGCGCACACCGCCAGCGCCGAACCCACAATTGTTAAAAAATTAACCCTTTTCATGTTCTTGTATGAATATTATATTTCCATGCTTCTTTCGCGTTTGGCTTTTTTTGAATTTATGTAGCCCTTGAATTTGCTGTCCGCCAGCGCCGCGCAATCAAGCGCGCCGATGGCCACCGCCACCGCCTCCTTTTCCTGAGCGGTCAACGACCCTTTCTTTGACAGGTTTATCAATACTTCGATCGCTTTTTTATAATCCATGTAATATTTCCTTATGGGTTACGCAATCGGAACTATGTAAAATATCGCACCCGGTCACCGCCTCATAGCGGTATCTAACAACAAAAGCCACGGCCACAAAAAGGATGAAAAGTGCCCAAAATGAGATCATAGAAACCTTTTTTGCGGCCTCCGCCATCTTCGCCGCATCAAACCTTATCGGGTCAAATATCTTCCTGATCCTTGCGAATAATAATATTTCGATCAAAAATGCCACCAACAACCCTGGTACCGCGAATTTCATCGGAATTTCGGGTATCCCGGGCGCAAAAAATATCCCGGCCATGGCCACGATGAATACTAGCGCGTAGACCGCCCCTCGCTTGTCATTATCCTTTTGTATCGACAACGCGTATTGCATTGCCGCCCGGTTTTGCTGCTCGATCTGTAATTCGCTGATTCCCTGCGATTTTGCGAACGGCCGCGTAAATTTTTTATCAAGGCGGAAATACCACGCAAAAACCGCGATCAATCCCGGCAAACCCAAGATCACGATCACTATCAATTCCATGAACCACAACGTTGCAAAAACCGCCGCCAGCAACCCGGTCGCAAACAGCCAAAACAGCAAAAACTCCGTCCGGTCCATAAAATTGAACTGCTTGTCGGTCAATACGAATTTAAAATAATTTGGTGTCGAGGGCATATTATTATCCGAATTGGATAAATATTTTTCCATTATTTAATCTGGCAAATGTTGTTCACGCATTTCGCGTCAGGATATCTCTCACAGCCATGGGAAGGAGGGCATTTTGCCTCCCGGCAATTCTGCACCCACCATTGCTCCCAATTATCACGGTCATATTTACTCACCGCCTCAAAATCACAGCTGATGGAACAGCAACGGTTGCCGGAATCAAGCCGCTCCCAGGCCTCGCAATATTCATCCGAATAGCATTTGCCGCTATTGCTCGCGGCATATCTGCAAGAATCCCATTCTCCCCAAATTTCGTTTTTCTCCTCTTCTACTATCTTGTCGCACAACAAAGGGTCGCTTTTTCGTTCGGCAACGCTTTCATAACACCAATTACGCATCATCTGGCGGTTGATTTTTAAACACATTTCCGGATCGTTTATCAGCAACTTATTGTCGATATAACACATATCTCTGGTTTCGGGAGTCGGCATATAATCACACAGCAAAACATCTTTTTTTGCCGCCTCGGGAAGATAGTAGCAGAAAAACCATCCGCGGACGGGACCGATTGCAAATAAAATTATTAAAATTATTAAAAACCAGTTTATTTTCATTAAAAAAATCTCGCTTAATTTTAAACTTTACCGCCGCCCCAAAAAACGCTGCGCAATACCGCTCAAATGACCGGCGTAAAATATGCACATGGAAAATACTATCGGCCAGCAAAGGTTTAAGACAACCACCCCCAAAACATAAATGACAACAACCACCGCCGCCCCGGCCAATAACTCGTTGCGGTTCGTTTTTTCATCGGAGATCGCGTTGTCCCATACTCCCCGCACATCGCTCAGCATCATGAAAAAGAAAATGTCGATTATATTTAAAAGCGGGAAAAAAGCGTACGGGCTGATCCCGACCATACGGCCGTTATCATAAATAAAAGCACCGCAAAAACACGCCGCGGACGCAACAAATATATTCAAACCCACAATGAAAAACAATATCATTCTTTGCGTAAACCCCTCTATCGGTTTCTCCAAGACGACATTATAAAAAGACAAAACCCCGCCTATTTCAAATAAGACCAGAAATAAAATAAATTGGGGTATCATTCCCCAAGCATAAAAAAAAGGCAAATTTCCGTTGGCGATTGAAAACAATAGAAAAGTAAAACTTGCCAAAAACAAATATTTCCGGGTAAAATTTGGCAGAAAAAAACTTTTCAACCAATCCAGCAATGAATAGCTGCGATAGATTTCGTCCATAAATTAAATATGGTATTGCGGTTTTCCATCCGCATAGTATCATTATACATCATTTTACGGTCACTAAACCTTCCGATATCATTTTCGCGGCCGCTCACATCAAAAAGCCGCCCATTGGGACGACTTTTGGTAATTTTAAAAAAGAAGCGGGAAAACGAATTATGGCGTCCCGGATATAAAGATCAACTTACGGCTACCAATTTCGGTACCAGCTCGAACCAACTGCTTGCCAAACTCACATCCCACCCGGTCCCTGCATCCACCGTGATCCACTGTTCGCCCTGCTCATCCTTCTCTCCTTCCACTTCATATGTTTTTCCCTTCCTCAACTTAAACTCGTTGCATACCGCCTCGTCCAGATCCGAACGCGGCGTTACTTGGTCGCCAATTTTATATCTTATTGGCCCGGATTTTTCCTCCATTACCCGTCTCCTCGCTATCTGGCATTATTAATCTGCCCGCATTAACCGCTCATTAAACTGTCGGATTGGTATTTCTCTCCGGCTGAACTGGCGCCGTCTCCGGTTTTGCTGTTTCTTTTGGGTTCGGGCCGTATTTGTTCGTTCCCGGCTGGCTGTCGAGCAACGTCAATACAAAAAGCCACAACGACCCGATCAGCGGCACGCAATCGATAAAATACCACCACCCGCTGCGGCCGGTATCATGAAGCCTCCTGATCGTTATCGCAATCGTGGGAATGAGCATCGCGAATACAAATACCAACATTAGCATCGCCAAAATCGGATTATTGTTTTGGTTTATCAACAATTCCGCGATAAAGCAAAAATAGATCAAAATATTCAGCAGCCTGAATGTCCAATATTCCTTTCTTCTGGCCCGCCCATCAATTACCGCGTACTTTCTCCACGCTTCGAAATAATAATTCATATATTTATATTTTGTTCATTATATCAAAAAAACACAAAAGCCGCCCAAAACGGCAGCTTTTATGAAGGCTTGGCATTAAAACACGCTAAGCGTAAGCTTCTTCACCATGCTGAGCCGAATCCAACCCTGCCCTCTCCTCTTCCACGGTTACGCGCAGCGGCACAAAAACACCAACCAGCTTCAATAACGCCAATGATCCCAGAAAAGCATAACCCGCGGCCGCAGCCACTGCGATCGCCTGAACTAGCAGCTGATGCGGATTACCGTAAAATAACCCGTTAGTCGCCGCCGGATTGATCGCTGTTGTTGCGAACAATCCGGTTGCCAACGCCCCCCAAACCCCGCTCACTCCGTGGCACGCAAAAACATCCAAGGAATCATCCAGGCGCGTCCGGGATAACCGCCAATTAGACACCATATTCGACAAAATCCCCGCCACCAAGCCGATCAATATCGCTGGCAGCACTTCCACATAACCCGACGCCGGCGTGATCGCCACCAAACCGCAAACCGCGCCCACCGAAAGTCCCACTGCCGATGGCTTGCCCTTCAAGATCCAATCGCAGAACATCCAGCTCAATCCCGCTGCCGCCGCCGCCAAATTAGTAGTCACTAGTGCCAATACCGCCAACCCGCTGGCGCTCAACGCGCTGCCGGCATTGAATCCAAACCACCCGAACCACAATAAGGCCGCTCCCAAAATCACATACGGGATGTTATTTGGCTTGCCATTTCCCGCGTCGACCCGGCGGCCAATGACCAATGCCGCGGCTAATGCCGAAAACCCCGCCGTAATATGCACCACTGTCCCGCCGGCAAAATCCAACGCGCCCAAACTGCGTAGCCAGCCGCCCACGCCCCATACCCAATGCGCCACCGGCGCGTAAACAAAAGTTGTCCACAAAACTATGAACAGCAGCAGCGCCTTGAAATTTATCCTTTCCGCGAACGCGCCAATGATCAATGCCGGCGTGATTGCCGCAAATTTTAACTGAAAAAAGAAAAACAGCAATGCCGGGATCGTTGCCGCGTACAGCATATCCGGTTCAAAGCCTACTCCACCCAACCCTAGAAAAGAAAGGTCTCCCGTCAAACCCCAAATATCTTTGCCGAAAGCAAGACTGTAGCCCCATAACGCCCAAACCAAGCTCGACAGTGCAAAGATCGCCAAGCACTGCGTCAAAGTCGAAACCAAGTTTTTACGCCTCACCAGTCCGCCGTAAAAAAATCCCAATGCCGGCGTCATTAACATTACCAAGGCCGACGCCGCCGCCATCCAAGCAATATCTCCCGAATTCAATTCCATAATTTTATTGGTTATCTGTTTATTATTGGTTAAATAACAAAAAACTCTCGCGTTTCCGCGAAAGACGCCACTGTCTGCTTTACGGCACGTCATCGTACCATTAAACCTCCTTGGTATTCTTTAATTTACACCTTACCGCCCTTCAGTCAAATTTTATACCCCGCAAAAAGATCAACCTCTTGCCCCGGACAATTGACCACATCTTATGAATACCCCCGAATTTATTTGTCGATAATTTTATCGCAGGGGATCGACGGCCCCTTGACCACCATTAAAATTGTCCCATCCCCGACCACGGTCACTTTCGAAACCGATTTGGCCTTGATAAATATAAAATCGCCTTTTTTAAGCTTGAACAGAACGTCATCGACCACCTGCTCCATATAACCCTCGACCACCAGGCAAAATTCATCAACGATCTGGTGGTGGTGCTTGCTGCCGATATGGTTTTTTAATTCGTCGTAATTCATGAACGCGATCTCCATTTTCTCTGAATATACCGGCGCGTTCAAAAAAGCCCCGCAATAATATCCTCTTGTGTTTTTATTAAGGCCGTCAATGAATTCCTTATCAAAAATCGATTTTTTCATAAATGATCTTCAATTAATTCCCCTTGGCAATATCTCAAACCGGGCCAAACTTCCAATATTGCCAATAAAAAAACTTCCGATTCCCTCCCCCAATATTTACCGTCAGCCGCCAAAAATGATTAATAACCGCCCGCAACAAATTCGCAAAAATCGGTAGTTTCGAACAAGACCGTCCTCTTATTAGTTTCCAGATCGACCCCAGTCAGCTTAAACCGATCATTTTCTCTTCTGATCAATGATTTCTGCTGGGCCTCCCAAGCGCCGGCATTCTCATAGTCGATAAAATAAATTTGCTTCCCCGTTGGCGAATAGCCGATTTCATTCCTATCCCAAAAAGTATACGTTGAACCAATGGTATTATCTAAAAATCTCAGAGAAATATTTCCCGAATCAAGATCAACCGTATAGATGCTTTTATCAAATCCCAGCGCGACTTGGCTTTCGTCCGGGGACCAAGCAAACGAATAAATATTATCATTGATCTTTGCCATGTCGATGGTTTTTTGCGGGACAGCAAGATTGCGGGAATCGAACAATAATAAAAAATTTTTATGTTTTAAAATAATTTTATTCAAACTTGGCGAAAAAAAAGGAGTTGCCCCCTCAATACCATAATCGGGAGTTTTTGAAAAAGTGCCTGCGCCCAGATCAACAATATAAACCGTTCCTCGATTCGCAACATCAAATGCCGAACGATAGCCAAATAGCCGGTTATTATTGCTATCCCACCTTGAAAACCCGATCGTCTTATCTTTAACTATTTCCTCCGCTTTTCCCCTGACATTTAAATTTTCCCATTTATCCGCGCGGATATCATAAATGATTTCCTTATATGAAGCACCCTTCTCGCCCAGCATCGTTTCTCCTTTAGGTAAATTAGGATAGTCAACGATCGTAATCATAGCTTTGCTTCCATCCGGCGACATTGTTATGCCGGCAACAGATTCACTCGAATCGCCGTCGTTTTTCATCACCGGTATGCTCGCTTCCCTCACCTGGCGGCGAATCGCATCGAATACGAATATTTTATTGTTTTTTAAAAGAAAAAGGTTATCCGCGGACGGGTAATTATGATCATATTTTATCAATTTAAAACCTTCAGGTGTCAATGGGGTCAAATCTCCGCTGGCCGAATCATAAATGAATGCCTGGTCTTTTATTTCAATGATCGGCAAATCATTATTCCTCTGACCAGGAATCTCGGTCGACGAAGCGGTCGCGGCATCGCTTTCTCCGCCGCTTTCATTTTTAATGGTATTTTCCTTTAAGCCGGCCGGCGGTACGATCTGCGGCACCTCGCTTTTATGCCCCTTTCTCAAAATACCGCTCCATGCCAATGAATCCGTTTCTTGGGCTTCATTAATTATATAAAACACCAACAAACAAACCACCGCAGTCGTTATCGCCAAAAAAACAGTTATAAAAACCCAATTTGTCCTGCCCTTTTTGATAAACATATTATTTATATTTATTCATCATACCAAAAAGCCGCCCGGCCAGCGACTTTTAACACCTGCCCGAATACAAAAAGGTCCGAGATGATCAAGCCCTCGGCGGCATATTTTATTTCCCTTTCACAACGTAGCAAAACTGGTACAGTTGGGCAGTTTCCATATTTGCCCCGGATTTGGTCAGAAGTTCCCGGTCTTGTATATCGATTGGTCGATCGGTATACAGCTTGGTCACCAACAGCAGGTCTTTCGAGATCGCCCTGAAATTGATCCCGCAAAGCGAAACTATCTCCCCTTCGACCAATGGCAATGGCACCAAGCTATGGTCCTTGCGTCCCTTTATCCAATATTGCCGTTCATCAGTTTCCAATAGCAGAATTTCGATGATCACCTCCGACCCCGGCAATTTGGCGCGCATCACGCTGCGCTGTGGTATTCTCAGCTTCACCACGAAGATTGGCAGCTCGCAAAGCTTGTAGACATCGCGATCTTTCATCACGATATCAACATCATGATGGGCACGGGTCAATTTACCCGCATACCCATCCACTGCCAAACCGCCGCAAACACGGTACCAGATACCGTGTTTTTCCAATAGCGAAACAAATCGCTCCAATACCTTCAACACGGCATCCATGTCGATCACTCGGATTACTATAATACAGCCTCATAGGTCCGTCAAATTACAACCCTGCCGTCAATATTCGTTTTTCTTCAACTGGTCCAAAGTCCTTTTTATGAATTTCCCGAATTGCCGATCTTTTTCCCGCTTCTGAACATCGGTCATTTGGTAATATTCTGATTCTTTTTTTAGCCCAAGGTAATTATTGTATTTTTCTTGGTCCAATTCGCCCGTCTCGATCGCCGCCAAAACCTTGCACCCCGGTTCCTGGCTATGGGTACAGTCGCGGTACTTGCAACCCTTGGCCAGTTCCTTTATCTGCCCGAAAATGTCATCGATGCCGGCACCGGTATCGGCCATACCCACTTCCCTCATTCCGGGATTATCGATCACAATCCCGCCATTTTCCAGAAAATACATCTCCCGGCTCGTGGTCGTGTGCTTTCCCCGGTCGGTGCGCTCATCGATATTGCCGGTCTTTATCAATTCCTTGCCAATCAGTTTGTTGATCAAAGTTGATTTCCCCACCCCCGAAGACCCCAAAAAACAGTATGTCCTGCCGGCAACAATATATTTTTTTAATTCATCCATCCCCGCATCCGTCACCGTACTGGCAGCAATGATATCGATATCGCCAAACCGATCCTTGATCTGGCCCACCATCGCCTCCAACTCGTCTTTCGCTATCAGGTCGATCTTGTTCAAGATCACCGCCGGCATCACGCCGCCGTCGCGGCTGATGGCAAAATATCTTTCGAAACGGTTCAAACTGTAATCGGCATCCGCCGCCTGCACCACGAACGCCGTATCAATGTTGGCCGCGATTATCTGGATCTCAAATTTGGCGCTGGCCTTCCTTTTGATCATCGTTTTCCTGGGCAATACTCCCGCGATCACCGCCTGGTCATCGTTTAACTCGGTCACCGCCACCCAATCGCCTACGGCCGGGTAATCCTCGCGCGATGCCGCGCCAAACATCTGCTTGCCGGTAATTTTTGCCAAAAACTCCCCGTTTTGATTCTTGACCCGGTAAAGCTCTTTATACTCGACCGCCACCCGCGCCACACCAAAATTACCCCAACCCCGCTTGGCTCGTGCGGCTTCAAAAAACTCATCGTACCCCAGATGTCCTAATTTTAATTTATCGTCTTCTTTATTCATTGGAATATTGTGATAATCATAACCTTGAACCAACCATCGGCGTAATCAAGAATGGAAGGCCCGCTTGAATATCCGCCTTATTGATAATTTTAATGTCTTTATCGGCAACAACCTCCTTATAAAACCGCGCCAAAGATTCTTCCAGATAGATCGGCTTGTCAAAACCGAAATTATCCTTCAGGCGGTCGGAACCGACAAACCCCATATACGATGACGCCGCGTAATCGGCATACACCTGGTTCTTGCTGGCAAATGCAACGTGCTCGGCGCGGGTTTTAATTTTATCAAAACCATCCCCTTCGGTCCCGATATAGCCGTCGATTATCGTAAAATCCGGCTTTACGGCAACGTAAAGATCGGTCAGCCTCTCGGAAAACATTTTGTAAGATAAAACATATTTTTCTATTTGCTCCGCGTTGTTTTCGTTAGCTTTTAAAAACCATTCGTTGATATCGCGGTGCATCCGGCTTTTATTGGCCTGCAGATACGGGGATTCCCCGTGCATCATCAGCACTCCCATCAGGTTTTTCAAGGAAAGGCTGGTAACCGAATACCGGTGCGTCTTCAACTTCGGTACGTTGATTATTGTCCCCTGAGCCAAATATTTTAGATAAGTTTTGGAAACATAAATATCGTCTTTCAGTAGCTTTGCCTGCGGATATTCTATTTTTACCGGATAATTATCCGGATTGCCGTCATTGTAATAATTCAAGTCGATCATCTTAACCCCGGCTTCATCCGCCATTTTTTGAAACCCGCTGATTCGAAACAGTTCTTGCACCATTTCCGGTTTTGTCACCCCCCAGCTTTCCCCAATGGCGATATCCTGCGCCCCTTTTTCTTTTAAATACCTAATAATTCCCTTAACGAAAACCGGGCTGGTCGTTCTGTTGGTGACTCCGTTATCTTCTCCTTTTCTGATCGATACGAACCCTCCTAAATTGGGTTTTATCAAAATGGGTTTTTTTGGATCAATGTCCGGATCGAGTTCTTTGATGATATTATATCCAAGCTCTTCTTCCGACTCGTTTTTTACCATATATACCGGGCTGTTCCTTTCATTCTGTATGCTGCCCAAATGATTGCTGATCAGCGGACGGGAATCAAAATTATCAAGACTGGCTTCATCGATGACGATCGATTGGCTTTGGAAATTCTCGGCGGTCGTTGTCGTATTTTCGACAGTCGCTTGGTTATCTTTGATGTATTGCCGCGTTATTGGCGGAATTTCCGCGGTACTTTTCTCTTTGTTCTTTAAAAAATACGGCACGATTAAAACCGCCGACTCGATAAATATCAAAATTGCCCCGATTATGATTAATAGATTTTCCATAAAAACTTTTAAACGATTTCACGCTTTCCTTCAAAAAAGTTAAACGATTGGCCGCTTGCCCGCCAATGCCGCGCTTGTTGTTTCTACCATTTATTTATTTTTCTTTCCAATCATTGATGTATATACTTTTGTGCATACATGCGCACATGCATTGCCGTCAACAAGCAAAAACCAATATTGGCGCCGATTCCAAAAAAGCATCCTAACTATAAGCTCATCCAGAAAAACCATGCCCCGATCAAAAATATGACGCCGCCCCACAATACCGCCTGGCCTTTGAACATTTGCGCCTTTCGATTGACCCGCTCGGGAAATCCAACCTTTTCCAAACCCTTGAACAAAGTGACCCATCCTAAAATAGTGATGGCCACCCGCCAATCCGCCACCCATACGTTATGCGCCACCACGGTCATCAACCCGAGCAGGAATGTGATATATCCGGTCGCCACGGTAATGGTTTTCTCCTCGGTATAATTAATTACTCTTTTTAAAAATCCCGCGGCCGCCGAAAGCCCGCCCAGGATCATGAACAAACTCCCCCAAAACCGCGCCAAAAAAATTGCTTCTTCCATGTTTTTTTATTGTTAGTTGGCTCTACTAAAGATTATTATCAAAAAGAACCATTAAAATCAAAACCTCTCGACGCAAAACCCCTAAGTCGCAAAAACTGCCCCATAACCAAAATCATGATGGTTTTAAAGCATTATTAACGGCCATTGGCAGCTCTTCGCGTCAACGGACCGAAATAACCCGCCGCGGGAAATATTTTATTTGCCTGCTGGAATTTGATCAACGCCGCTTGGGTTTGCCGTCCGAAATAACCGGTCTCTTCGCCTCGCGCCCCCGGTCCGGAAACCGCCACCGCAAATCCGTTAGTATTTAAAAATATTTGCAGATTTTTTACTTCCAAACCAACGTTGCCCAATTCAAGGTTGCGGTTAAAAACAAATTTTGGCGCAACGGCCGCCATCATAGGCCCCGCCCCCAAATTTTTCTGTTGCCGCAACTCGGTAACCATTTGAGACAATATTGCGATTTTGTTTTTAACCTGCGCCAGCGCTCTCTGTCCCGATGGTGCCGCAAAATCACCGGCGGTAAGAGTATTGGTAATCTGCATCACACAACTTCTTCCCGAAACCACATAACCTTCGGCGCAAGCCGTTGCGGTGCAATCCGCATTGTATGCAATCGCATTTGCGGGCGGATTCGAACAAATTTGGGTATTAACGGCAAAATTCGCCGTTACCGAAAGATTGGCGATAACGTTGGTATCGGTGCGCGGATTGGCCGTGGAACTGTCGGACCAGTTGACGAAGTGATAGCCGGTATCGGCCACCGCCGTGACCGCGGTGCTTGAAGCATTGTAATTCACCGTCTGCGACGCCGTGCCGGAAATCGAACCATGGGCGCCGGCCGCATACGCCACGGTATAAGTATTAACGGCAAAATTCGCCGTTACCGAAAGATTGGCGATAACATTGGTATCAGTGCGCGGATTGGCCGTGGAACTGTCGGACCAGTTGACGAAGTGATAGCCGGTATCGGCCACCGCCGTGACCGCGGTGCCATTTCCGCCGGTGTTAACGGTTTGCGAAGTTGAACCGGTCAAAGATCCGTGATCGCCGGCCGTATAATTCAAAGTATGGCTTGCCGCCGGCGCCGAAAATGTCAGTTTAACCTGCGGCTTCGAAGATGAAGTGCTGCCGCCAGAGAATATATTGGTCTGATCAGATGAATCAGATTGGGTAAAACGATAACCGTTGGTCAAGCTATAATATCTAACCGTGCCTGTCTGGCTATAACCCACCAGATTAAAAGCGGTATCAATAACAATATTGTCCGTACCGTTCCAGGTAAACGGAGTTGATAAGGTTAAAGAATCAAATCCTCCCGCAGTCGGCATATAGCTTGCCGAAGAATAAACTGCAGTCATTCCGGTTGCTGATTGCCAGTTGGCCGCATTACTGTCAGCCGTATGTTTCATCCTGATAACAAAATTCGGTAAAGCGCTTGCCGGCGCAGAATTCACGTAAAAACCAACTTTGGTGATTTGCGAATTTGCGGAAAGTCCGGCCGCGCTCAATTCAGCCGCGGTATAAACCGATTGCCCATGTGTGCTTCGATACCAAATGTTTATCGGACAAGCTTCCGATGTGCCGGTAACCAAAGATCCGCTGCCGATCGTTCCTTCGCTGGGCGCCGCCGCCGTAGCTTGCGCTTTCGGATTATCTGTGGCCGGATCAACAAGATATTTTTCTACCCCCCCCGCACCATTATATTCCACCACGTGCGTAATATAGCTTGTCGCCGCCGATAATCCTGTCACAGTAACGCTGGATCCCGTTCCATTGTAAACGCAATACCAGCCGCTCGAACCGATCTGCGTTCCCGAACCAAAGACCGTGTTTGCGGTATAAGTAGCATCATTTACCGGCGCGGATACCCCCAAGTTCCCGGCTTTAATAAAAACCGCGCGCTTGGCGCCGTCGCCATTAGTCCAGGAAATCGTTGCCTGGTTATGGTAAACCCCGGAGTACGCAATTGAAGCCGCTGCTGCGGTTGGCGCCGCCAGAGCGATTGTCGCTCGTACTTTCGGGTTATTGGCGCCCGCGTCAGTAAAATATTTTTGATAACCGGTCGTACCGTTATACTCCACCACGTGCACAATGTAATTGGTCGATGCCGCCAATCCCGTCACCGTCGCGCTGCTGCCGGTATCGTTGTAAACGCAATACCAGCCGCTCGAACCGATCTGCGTTCCCGAACCAAAAGCGGCATTGGCCGTGTAGGTTGTTGAGTCCGCCGGCGCCGCCGTGCCGCTATCCGCCTGTTTAACGAAAACCGCGCGCTTAACTCCGTCGCCGCTGGTCCAGGAAATCGTCATCTGGTCGTATTGGACCGAAGAAAAAACTAAGTTCGTTGCCGCCGTAGTCGGGGTCGATACCGTAAGCCCGCCGTCATATTCATAAGCGCCGATATCCGTATTCCCGTTGCGGGCCGCGCCCCGCACGTCGTTTGTTGGTATGGAAACCGAACCGTTTGCTGTCGCCAGCCCGTTATTCACGGCAATGCTGGCCGCATTGGTTACCGCCAAAGTAAAATTTCCGTATAGCGTCCCGTTGTCCGCCAAAGACGAATCCAGGTACAGCGATCCGGTTGTCGCCGTCCCGTATTTTGTGAAAACATTATCCCCCGCGCCATTGCTGTAAAGATCATACCAGCTCGTTGAAGAAAAACTCACCCCGGAATACGAGGTGCTCACTTTGCCGAATATATTGCCGCCGTTGTCATAAAGAGTCCCGCTGTTGGTAATATCAAAAAAATTCCCCGAAGCGTAATTAACATTATAGCTGGTGCCGCCCACGGTTACTTTATTTCCCGCCACGATGGAATTTTTGATATGCAATGTCGCGCTGTCAACTTGTATCCCCGTCGTATCGCCGGTGCCTTCCGGCGCCACATTATAAGCAATGGTGCAATTGGTCACATAAGCCGTACCTGACCGCAAAAATATCCCGGCACCGCCCACCGTGGCCACCACATCCGCCGTGGAATTGAAAGCAATGGTCGAATTGGTGATATAAGCAGTGTTGGCGCCGCTGGCCGTATAAGCATTAACAATGCCGCCGCCCTGCGATTGGGCAAAATTATTGCTGATGGTGCAATCATTCACATAAAGCGTGCCCGCGTTCCTGATGCCGCCGCCGTAACCTCCCCACGAAGGAGAATGCCACACATAGTTATTGGAAACCGTACAGCGGTTAACGGTTAGCGTTCCTTCATTATTAATGCCTCCGCCGTTCTCCCCGGCGGTATTGTAGCCATAACGAACCGTCAGATCATTTATTGCCACGGTATATCCGGCCGCAATATTAAAAACGATCCGGTCCGCCGTGCCATAGCTTGCCGCGGCCTGCACAAAAGTTTGCCCCGCGCCCTGCCCCTGAATGGTCAAATTCTTGCCAATGGTATAACCGGTAGTTGCCGCATCGCCGGTTTCGTCCGCGTTCGTCCAAATAAAAGTTCCGCTCAAATTTATCGTATCCCCCGAAGATGCCATTGTATATGCCTTATGGAATGTTTTATAAGGACTGCCCGAACTCCCGTTGCCGGTGGTGTCATTGCCGGTGGAATAATTGGAATAGATCGTTGCCGCGTGCGCCGCATCGCAAACAAAAAATAGCGACACCAAAACCGCGCCCCGCAAAAATAATTTGTGCCAAAACATTTTGCTTTATTATTTAAAAATAATGTATCGTTTTATGGCAAGATACATTTAATTTATTATACCTGAAATTTTTCCGATAATGAACCTCTGCTTTTTCAAATTATGATATAGTTATATTAATAACCGCTTTTAAGCGTAAAGAATAAACACATGAAAAATATTTTTTTAACCGGATTGATCGCGGGAATCGCGATGATCGTTGCTAATATGATCCTGAACCCGATTTTCGAAATGGTTTTCCCGGGACTGCAGGCCGCTTATATGGGCAACCCGGCATTCCGGCCATGGCAAGATCCGATAATGATGTTATTTTTTCTGTATCCGATCGCACTAGGAATGGCTTTGGCCTGGGTCTGGACAAAAACCAAGCATTTATTCGCAAAAAGCAGCCTCAAAAACGGCTTAAACTTTGGGATGGTTTATTTTTTTGTCGCCGGGATTCCCACTTTCCTCATTAATTTCAGCAGCTTTACTTTTCCGCTTGCCATGATATTCAGTTGGTCGCTAATGGGCATAATCGACGGATTCGTCGCCGGACTGGTTTTGGCAAAATTAAATAAATAACCAATCAAAATTACCAATTAAAACAAAACCGCGCCAAAAGCGCGGTTTTGTTTTTTGCTTAACCCCGTCCATTGCCAAACAATGAAAATTTGCCGGTGATCTCTTTTAATTCCGCCGTCCCGCCGAACAGGCAAATGCCGTAGTATTCCAGCTCCGCCTCCGGCGCCTCTTTTGTCGCCCGCATCTGTTCTTCGGAAGTGCCGATGATCATCGTGGAAGTAAAATCCGTGAACGGGATATCCCTTTTGATCGCCTCATTGCGTAACGCGCGGATCTTGTTTGAATTGTCGGCTTGCAAAACAATGAACGGAAAATGCGAAATATTTGAATGTTTACCGCCGTTTTTATCTTCATATTGCAAAAAGCACATCTCTTCTTGCAAATCAAAACCGCCCGCTAATCCGGCGGCCATATGGCCCAATGCATTCATCAGCCGCCCGGTCTCGATCTTTTTATTCAACACCGCCACAAACCTCTTAGAATTCTCATCCGAAAAATTTTCCATATTTTTAACAACGGCAAAATTAGTTCTTGGGCGTCGACACGCTCCACAAAAAATCGTAAAGGCTTTTGAAACTTTTGCAGATCATGCCGTGGTCGATCACCACCAGAAAGACCGGGTTGCCCGAAAAATGGACCACCATCTTTTCCGTGACCCACAGCGACGTGTCGAAAGTGACCGCCTCGGGCATTTCCCGGATCCTGATCGACTGGCCTTTCAATTTATACTCTTCGATCTTGCCAAATGATCCGCGCGGGATCAGCGTGTGCGTCAAGATCCCTTTCTGGCGCTTCTGCGCCAGCACCATCTCGTAAATGTCCTCGAAGAATATCTTGGAATAATTTTCCCGGGGGCTGTCGATGGTGTAAACCACCGAATTCTTTTCAAGGTTAAAAAGGAATTTGTCGATAAATCCGCGCACCGAGGTCCGGGTATCAAAGATCTTCACGTGCGGAAAATGCGCTTCCGAACGGTAAAGGTTCGACAATTTATCGCTCAGGTCGGCGGCGATCTCCAGCTTGCGCTCAAGAACGTTCTCGATCACCTTGGGCGATTCGATCCAGTAATAGGTCTTGCCCCGGTAAATATGGGCCGTAATGTAATGGGCGGCTTCGAGGCGCTCCAGCAGGCTGATCACCGTGGTCCGGGGAAGGTCGGCTTTTTTGGCGATCAGCGACGCCGTCCCTTCGCCCAGCTGGGTTAAAGCGATATAGACCTTCACTTCGTTGTCGTTAAACCCCAAGTCCCTGAGGTTTTCTTTGATTTTGGCCAGCGGCATAAAATTGTTGTCGAAAAAAATCGACAGTTTTTGGGTTAATTTGAGCTTATTTTAAGCCGTTCCCGCAAAAAACGCAACCAAACGCCTCATGAAAACCGGTTTCCCGATAAGCTGACATCAGCAAATTGACAGGTGAATATGGAATGAAACCGACCTATGTCTACCCCGGAACTTTCTGCCCGCCTCACATTGGGCATGTACAGATCGCCAAGGAAGCGGCGAAAAGGTTTGGCCAGGTGACGGTGGTCTGCTCGGTTAATCCCGACAAGGCCGGCGCCAACTGGTTCACGCCTGACGAATGCAAAGAAATGTGGATGGCCCATAATCTCGGCCCCGCGGTCAAGGTCATGACCTTCGACGAATTCATGGCCGCAAAACCGCAAGCCCCGATCGTTATGGTCCGCGGCATCCGCGACCGAAACGATATGGCGCACGAAAAAAAGGTGGAAGATTACAACCGCCGCCACCACAACATCAAGCACTTCCGCTACATCAAAGCGCAAAACGGCTTTGAGCGGGTTTCCTCGACCGCCGTAAGAAAAGCGGCTATGGAACATGATTTCCCGGCAGTCGCGGAAATGACCCAAAACGAACGCATCGCCCGCATGGTGATCGAAAAAGCAAAGGAAAAGAGGTGAAAAACAATGAAAGAAGACCCCAAAGAAATATTCGCCGCCGAGATCCGCGGCTTATTGGAAAGGAAAGCGCTTGAATTTACCCGCTACGAAGAAACCGGCAAATCCTATGATGGACGCCTGGAGATCGCGGTCAAGATCGTTGGCACCAACATAACCGTAACCATCGAAAAAAATGCCAACACCACCAGCCACAGCTCCGTCGAGCCCGATCCCCGTTCTTTTGGCGACGCCGACCATGTGGTCCAATCCGCAATGCGGGACTGGTATCCCGGCAAGGTCAATAACTGGTCCGAAACCCGGACCATGATCACCCTTGCCGCCAAAGGCCTTCCCGAGATCGGCGACCACCGCGAGACCTATGAACTCCCCTCCTACTACAACGATCTCAAACGAAACCTTGAAGAGATCTTCCGCATCCTGCACGACAAGCACTGGCAGGCAAAAAAAGACAAAGAGGAGAATAATAAACAGGTCGAGGCAAAGAAGCTCAAAGACGCTTTCCGAAAGATATAAACCGCATTGCAAAAAAAATTATGGCCGGCATCAACCCCGGCCCTTTTATTATCTAAACCCATGAATTGTTCCCCGCAACCATTTCTGCATTTCCACCCCCTCAATTTCCCGCGGCCAATTACAATTTTTTGCTTATTTTCGAATGCGGCACCGCGCCAAACAAGGTATGGCCCTTGCCTTCAACCTCGCACCCATACTTTCTATAAAACTCCAACGCTGAATCGCGGGCATTGCCAATAATGGTTTTTGCCCCGTTTTCGCGCGCGATCTTTTCCAATTCCGCCAGGATTTTTGTGCCGATTCCCCGGCCTTGGTAATTCTCATCCACGGCCATATAGCGAATCTGCGCCTCTTCGGCATTGTTGAAATGCAACCGGCCGCAACCTACCACCTTGTCGCCGTCAAACGCCGCCACATGGAATGCGGTCTTATCCAGCTCATCTCTTTCACTGCCTTGAGGCTGGTTCCACGGCTTGCGCAAAACCTCCCAGCGCACTCGGTAATAATCTTCGAATTCCTTTTCATTTTTTGGCGCCCGAATTTCTATATCCATAATTGCAACTATTTTATCAGCTCAAGAATGAGCGGAAATTCTTTATAGGACTGGTTATGAAATTGCGACCCCATATGACCGTCATGCATCACGATCACCCGACCGCCCAATTTATCGGCCATGATCTTACCCTGCGCGTCGGTACACTGCCAAGGATCATTGTCGGAATTAATGAATATAAACTCACCCGCCTTGCTTCTAATTTTCTCCCAATCGTAGCTATCTTGGTTTTTAGGGTCATTAGCAGTTTTGGGCAACGGCTTTGAATAGCCCGAAACCAATATCGCCTGCTTCACTTTGATATCATTATCCTCCAATAAGCTCAAAATGACCTGCGCTCCGGCCGAATGTCCGATCAAAACCGTCTCCTCGCCAAATTTCCCGTTCCCCATGATAAAAGGCAACCAATCCGCCAAATTGGGCTTATCCGCGTTGGGCAACTGCGGCAACCAAACCTCAAACCCCCTTTCTTTTAACCCCGCCGCGACGTAGGGAAACCAGAACATCTCCGGCCCATCCCCCGTCCCATGCAATATAATCGCATTTTTCATACCTCGCTTTTTACCTATTATAAGACAGCCCACCGAACCCAAAATTTGGCAAGTTTAAAAAATTTCTATTTTCCGTTTTTAATCTGTCTTTCTTTTTGCCAAGATTGCACAAAAGTTTTTCTTTCTGCAAAAAAATCTTTTCTCCAATTTGATAAAGCTTGTCCATTGATAGAATTTAAAATTTCCGTATCGACCAACTCAGCAATTAAAGCGCTAATTATCTGGGATTCGCAAATTATCCAAATTCGCTCATTGCCATGATATCCTTTTGTCAAAAAATTGCCATGTACATAATTTGAAAAATAAATTTGAATTCCATATAATTTTTTAACCACCCATGGAAAAATTTCTATTGTTTTGGGACATGATTTTATAATATATTCTGGTTTTAATCTTTGTTTCAAATCGGGATATTTTATTTTAAGTTTATTGCGAAAACTAGAATTAAATTCCTGTATATTAATCGGAATATTAATATCTTCCCCATCAAGAAAAGGCTTGTACAGCAAATAACCTTTTTTATATGAATCAGAAATAGATTTTTCTTTTTCGTAGCTTCTCGCCAATGTATATAATAATTCTATTGCATAAATAATCACTTGTTTGTCTTTCCCCTGATTACATAAATACAAAACGTAAGAGTAAATATCCAATAAAGTTCTTACATTACCTAAATAAAATTTATAATTTTGTTCCTTATTCTTTATCTTTTCGATTAGAAAATTGACAGTCTCAACAAATAAATCTAAATAGCACTGCACCGCAAGAAGAGGGGTTTTCTCTCTTAGAGCTTCAATTGCATTAGTACGAACTATTAATTTACGTCGTTGCTTAAGTTGCACAACTTGTATTCTTGCTATATTTAATACTTTTTCCAGTAGTAAAATTTGTTGATTTACTAAATTATCATCCATAATAGCGTTATAAATCTAAGCCTCCGCATACACCGTTTATTTAAATTATGATCATTAATTAACTCCAATTCCAGGGATAACTCCTGCGAAAGTGACCACGATTCAATTCCATTGCTAAAATATCGGTTTATTTTTCGCTAAATAAGGTAAAAAAAATATAATTATTGTTACAACTATTATAAAAAATGATCCGAAAGTAATAATGGTTCTTTCTAGTCTTTTGAGGTTTAGATTATATCTGTAAAATTCGGACTTTTTATACTCTTTTTGTTGAACCAAAAAAATTACTAATTTTCTCCACAAATAAAAGAACATTAAAATTAAGAGAAGAGCAGGCCCAATCAAAACAATAACACTATCAATAAATATTAATTGAAGAAATGTAAAAAAAGTAATTATTTGGATTATATTTGGAATTTCCTCCCCAAGAAAATTAAAGCAAAGTTCCAAGTAATGATTTTTCATTTTCGCTATAAAAATTTTTTTAAACTTTTTTAATCCGGAATATCATCATCTTTGCGACCGTAGCGGATATCCATTATGAGCTTAATTACCACCGTTAGCACCAAACAGATTGAAACAACTGTCATAACTGGGCTCATCGTAAAAAATCTAAAGAAAAATTTTCCAACCGCGAAAAGTAAATCCCTGTCTTTTGGTACAAATGAAAAATAAACCGTTCCAAGAACCACCAACACGATTATTACCTGAATAATTATTAAAAATGACCTCAATGTTAGCTTTTTCATATTCCCTCAATTTTAACGCCTCGCGCATTCTTGTCAACATGCCGCGGTGACGGCGAATTCGGGCAAAAAAACCCGTTTGTAAATAAAAACGAAGGGCGGCGATAGTCCATTCGGGGGAAATGGTTATGCCACACCTTCATCGTTGATCTCTTTTCTTTCCAGAAACTCTAAGTGTTTCCGGACTTCGGCGATTTTTGCCGCGATCGCGCTCTGCGGGAATGTTTCTTTCGCCCATTCGGAACCGAACTTAAGGTTCTTAAGGAACGGGATCTGGTTCCTCATAACATCGATTCGCGCCATACCCCATTCTGCCGCCAGACCGATAACCACTTCCTGGATCCAAGCCACATCAAGCGCCTGCGCCACGTCGGCATCCCGCAGGATCATCCCGAGAAGCGGCAGGTCTTTTGCCTCGACCTTGTGCGGGAATTCCGTCGGCCAAATGGCGGCGCATATATCCTCAAAATACGGTTCATCCTCCGGGAGGATCGCCACCGCCAACGCCTTGCTTGCTTGCCAAATATTCTCCTTATCGTTCCCCTTCTTCCCGGGATGGTTCACGTCATGGAACATCGCGGCAATAAGAAGGATGCGCTTCTCCAACGGGGTCAATCGATCCCCGTAATAGATACACGCGAGATAACATAGCCAAGCCGTACGGAACAAATGCCAAAAGTTATGGTATGGGTTGTTCAAGTTCGTGGCATTTTCAAAAATCCACCGATAGTAATAGATCAGATTCCCCCGATACACCCCGGCCTTGTTTTCAACAAATTCCAGCAGCCCGCCGACAACTGCAATTTCTTCCATATCGCCTCCTTTTTAAGTTGCTGCTATACAAAATCCTTGCCCACTGACTCTACACTATTTTGCCGGATTTTCAACCAAAAATCCCCGCAAGCAGGGCCAAGTTTATTTCATTCCTTGATCATAGAAATACCGTCGACGTTGTTATATTTTGTCTTACCGGTTATGGCTTCGAATTTGGCGCGGTAGCTCTCGGGCAAACGATCCGGGTCGATTTCCCTGAAACCGCTTTTTTCGTAAAAGGTTGGTTTGCCCGGCGGCACATTAAATAAACCGGCCTTCTCTTTTCAGTGGCAAGAAGCAACTTAATTATTTCTTTCCCGATTCCCTGCCTTCGGCATTCATCAACCACCACGACACTGGACAACTCAATGATATTATCGAAAGGCTCGGTAATTCTGGCGCAACCTAAAATTTTTTTCCCTCTAGCCGCAACCATAAAATCGCCGGTTTCCATGCCGGCCGTGTTCAAATCAAATTTTTCCAATAATTCCGCAATTTGCAAAAGATCGTCCTTGCTCGATTTGCGATATGTAATGCCCTCCATACTTTAATTTAAGAATAAACGCTTAATCAACTCCACAACCTCCGGAAACGATTCTTATCTAAAATAGCCGCGATCTTCGAAAAAACATTTATATTTTCCCCAATTCCCGCATAATGGCTCTTTTGTATTCCTCATGGTCAATTTTATGGGGCGCCCCCGCCACCTCGACTAATTTTGATCTTCTTGCCAGTTTTGCGGTTTCCTCGCAACGAAATCTTAATTGCGGATAAAGCTGCGCCTCTTTTTGCCCGTAAAAAACCACGCAAGGAACCTCAAGACTTCTTGCCAATTCCTTGCCGCTTCTCTCCTGCATCTCGGCCAATCTCCGACGCCCGGTAATTTTTCTATCTCCCGGCTCCATAAAAGGCAGGTCTTCCTTAAAAACCGGGCTCAAAGAACAAAGGTATAATTTATCCGGTTTAAGCTCATTTGCGGAAACCAACGCCGCCACCGCCCCGTAAGAAAATCCCAAAACAAAATTAACCGTTGATCTGTTTTGGTTGTAAATACGCTTAAGATCTTCGACATAATCGGATATTGTCCGGTACTCCCAATCGATATCGGCCACCACAACCTTAAAGCCTTTCTTTTTTAAAAATTCAACCAGCCACAAAAAATGTTCGTCATTGGCGCCCTGCCCAAATCCGGGTATCAAAAAAAATGTTTTCAAAAGGTCACTTTTCATAAATTAATTTTAACGATTGCGACCAATAAACGATTGAACGCCAAAAAACTATCTAATTATTAACCTGCCTGCCGATTTTTTCCATGGAATCAACAAACATTTTTTTAGTATGGCCGCAGCAAAACGGCCTTCTCGTTAATTTTTCGTCCTTTTGCCAAAGATCATAGAATTTTTTCGTATCTATTTTCAAAGACTCCGCTTGGGTTTTAAATATATCAAAGCTGGTCGTGGTCCATAAAAAATCCAGATTGTTGAATAATGCCATTTCCCGGCAATTTTTATAGGGTAGGTCATCCCCCAAGGCCCAATTATCATGAATGGAAATATAATACGTTATTTTTTCCGTCAGCTTCGGGTCATAACCAACCTTGCCAAGGATCTCTCCGGCAATTGCCGCCCCGGCGCGCATATGGGCAGTCTTTGCCTCCCTATCTTTGATTGCGGGATTTTTTTTGGTTCACCACAGAATAGCCAACATCATGCAAGATTACGATCGGCAATAATATCCGCTTATCTAGCATTTCGCTTTCCGCGATCGTTTCCGCTTCCTTCATCATCCAAGCGATGTGCGGGATATCGTAAGAACGCCCCTTTTCATAAAATGGTTTGGCCAATTCCCAGACCTTTAAATATTGTTCCTCCATATTTTTAGCTATTTACCGCGTTTTCTATTTAGAAGCTAACCGGCCTATTAACTCCACGATTTCCGGAAACGATTCCTGTCTAAAATGCCCGCGGTCGGCAAAAATGTGTGATTGGGCACCAGGTAGGACTTTTTGGTATTTTGCCAGATGCGCGAACGGCACGCATGGGTCATCCTGGCTGTGGAACAGATGTATCTCGCCCGCCTGGCGCGCGAAATTATCCAGCGGCGCTTCCAGCGCAAAACTGGCCAGCTTTTCTGTCCCGCCCTCGTCATTGAAAGGTGCGGCCACCATCAACACCGCCTTGATCTTTTTGGGCGCCTCGTTTTCCGAAAAATACTTTGGCAAAAACACCCCGCCCAGCGAATGCCCCACCAAAACCACCCCGTCATCCATCATTTCCAAGATCCGCCCAAACCAAATCTTCCATTCCTCGTATTGCGCGTTGGACGGATTGGGCATGAACGGCACCAAAACCTCGAACTCCGGCCCCAGCGCCTTAGCCAATCCATCCTTCCATCCCAATTGCGACCGAAAATAATCCAGATTGATCTCCCTGTTCTTTAACGACTCCAAAAATTCGCCGTAGCTTGCGAATGTATTCCCGCCATGGATAAACAGCACCTGTTGCATGATTTTATGGTTTTACCGCAAAAAACCTGATTTATTGAATGTAATATTTCCTAAAGCTTAACCCATCCCTGCATTTTTTCAAATTAATTTAAACTTGAAAACCTTGACAGAAAATGCTTAACTGTGGTCAGCCATAAGGCAAGGTGAATTATCTTGAAAGCTATCAAACCGTTTTTAATGCTTGTTGCGATCCTAATATTGTCGCTGCAAGCATACGCATTGGTGGATACCTATTGGTATTCCGCCAATTACGGAAGCGCCGAGTTTACCTACTGGTCCGAGAAAATAAATACAAAAGGCGATGAATACGTTGCACAAGGTGACTACAACACCAGTCACTGGCAAAATGTAACAATACTTCATCTGAGCGGACCTGGCATCAGCGAATGCTACGCCGGTTTTACAAATAAATGGGGCATTGACATGTTCGCAACCACCCCTGTGAACAATACGGAATTTATCGGTTTCCGGCGCGGTCCGGATGATTGCATTTTCTGGGCCGCAAGCAACCTTGGAAAGATAAACGCCGCATTCGAAGGGTATATTTCCCTTGCCGAAGCGGATTCCCGAGGAATCCCGATATATTGAGTCAGGCCCCCATTGGTGGCCTCCAATTTTTTTTAAAAATAAAACTCTTTTTCCTTATTTTGATAATTCGCCAAAAATATTATATCGGTCATTAATTTGCAGAAAACGCCGGCCCTATGGCCGGCGCTGCTTTTTTAAGATCATTCCCATTCCTTCAAAGATATCCCAATTTTTGGAACAGCTCCACCGACGGCGGCGTGAGTTTTAGGCCCGGCAGCTCCTTTGGGTCGGTCCAGCGGAATTTTACCAGGTCATCGTTAAGGTTGATTTCGATATCGGTTGAATTCTTATCAACATCGATCCGGTAAACAAAAAATTTCATCTGGCACAAAACCTCTTCACCCGTCCCCAGCACTTTCTTTGATTCGCCCCGGCCCGAATCGTCGGCCAATTCGACACCATAGCCGGCAATATCGATCCCGGTTTCTTCTTTGATCTCGCGCGCCAATGCGGTTTTTTTATCTTCGCCCGGTTCCGCCCCGCCGCCCGGCAAATGCCAGCAATCGCAATACACCCCGCCCTTTTGCGGATCTTTTTGCCCTTGGAACAATTTCCCGTCTTTGGCAAATATCAATCCCGAAACGATCTCCCTTTGGATTTCCCGCATATTGATTTTAAATTTAATGAATAAAACCACCCGCCCCGCCGCTTCTATTCTTCTTCAAAATTTTTCATCCAATCCAGTTTATCCCCCCAGCTGTCCCAAACCTCGCCGTAACCTTCCTTGCGGGTAACCATTTCGATCTCGTTCAAAAGCCTTTTTTGCGTTCCTGCGTCGGCGCTTTCCAAAATGGCCATCATCATATTTGTGAATTCTTCTCCCGAAATGCTTAATTTGTTTAACGGCTGGTTTTTCAATTCCCATTCGTAATATTTGTAATAAGGCCGCAACCTTCCGTGAATCGCAAAAATTAGTTTAATTAACGGCATTATTGATTCCGAAGCCTCCAATCGCGCGCCCACATTCTGTCCATCCCGAAAACATTTCAAAGACCGATAAACCTGGTTGATATAAGCGTCGAGTTCTTCGCTGATAAATTTTCTCCTTTTATCCTCGGGGATAGTCGCTTTCTCTTTGATCATACCTTGTATTTGCCCGGTTTTATCTACCAGCGGCAGCTTAAGCCAAACATAATTATAACGATACCAATTCATATCGCTTTCCCACGCCGCAAAATCCTTAAATTCCTCCAAAGTCATCACCCCAAGCTCAATGGCCGGATCAATTTTTTCATACCGCTCTTTGTATTCCGATAGCACTTCTTCCTTTACGATCATCATACAATCATAATCGGATTCGGCATGGCTCATTATCCCTTTGCCGCGCGAACCGTCCAGCCAAAACGCCACAATATTGGGGTCGTTTTGTGCTTCTTGCGTTGTTTTTTCGAATAATTTGCCCGCTTCGCCAATATTGGTCTTTGCCATATTTTTAACTTTATGGTTAATCATACCAAAAAGCCGCCCCGCCGGCGACTTTTAAAGATCGGCCTTCAAAAATTACACGGATCAAAACGAGAACCGCAAATAGTAAACCCCAACGCAAATAAAAATTAGCGCCGCACCGTAACGCATGAATTTATCGACGGCTTGCGCCGCCCGGAACGCCCTTCCGATCTTTTGCGCGCCAAAAGCGATAAAAAAAGAAAATATTATCACCGGCAATCCCGTGCCCAAGGCAAACATCGGCGGCAGCAATAAACCACCGGGAGTTTTTAACACCAACGGGATCATCACCCCGAAAAAAAGCACCGCGCTATACGGGCAAAACGCCAGCGCAAACATTGCGCCCAGCAAAAACGCCCCGCCGTTTCCCTTTCCCGCCAGCCATCGCTTGGTTTTCTCCCATTTTCCTCCAAGATCGGGCAGTTTTATCTTAATAACGTTCAGCATCGCCAACCCCACCAATACCAGCAGCGGCCCCAGCAGCCTCTCGCCCCAGTCTTGTACCGATTTGGAGATCGAAAATGCAGAAAGGCCGTAATAGATCAAGATCGCCAACAGGGTATAGCTGGCCGCCCGGCCAAACGCATAATAAAATCCGCTTGCCAAAGTGCTTTTTGCCGTTTGCGACCCTTTGGAAAGATACGCCACCGCCGCGATATTGGTCGCCAGCGGGCAAGGGCTTATCGAAGTTAAAATACCCAGCAGCAACGCGGTCAAAGCGGGAATCGTGCTGTTGTCTATAAGGCTGCTTAAAATATCCGTCATTTCCCCAATAATGCGTTAATCTTACCCGCCAAATGATCTTTGAACGCTTGGGCATCATTCGTCAACCGCCAAACTTGGGTATCTTCCTGGATATTGTCCGCCCCATTGCGCACGGCGTTGATAAAAAGGGACGATCCGCTGGCTTTGAATTTTTCGGCCAGCGATTTATTTTCCGGATTATCGATATTGATTTCGCGGAATTCTATTTTTCCCGCCGCCGCTTCCTGGGCAAAACTCTCTTTTACGGTCTGCCCGCTTAATTCGCCGATGGCAATGCAAGTTGCGCATCTTTGCGTGCGATGGAATAAAAATACTTCCACCTTTTCCGCCGGCGCCATCGCCACCGACATATTACTGGTATCCCGGCGGGGATCTGCAGGCACGGCGGTATTATTTTTTTGGCCGGCATCAACCTCTTTTTTGGGCAGCGCCGACATTATCCCTAAAATTGCGACCGCTCCCGCAATGATTAATATCGCGATAATTTTTTTCATCTCGTCTGGTAAGTTATATCTTTGCAAAGTTAAAGAAATACCCCATCACCATTATTCCAATAGTGGTAACTGCGATAAAGGCCGATAATAATTTCCAATCCATCGCTTTCTTTAGTATTAGCAACCCCGGGATCGACAATGTGACCGTAGCCGTCATGAACGCCAGCGCCGTTCCCAGTGGCACACCCTTGCCGGTCATTGCCTCCACTATCGGGATCACGCTCACCGAATTGGCATACAGCGGCAAACCAAGAAGGGTCGCCAAAGGCACCGACCACCAATCCGCCGCCGACAAGCGGCTCTCTATGAATTCGCGCGGAATAAATCCGTGGATCAACGCGCCGATCCCTACCCCCAGCAAAACATAGGGAAACAGGCTTTTCGAAAGGCCCAGGGCATCCTTGTTCCAGATCGCCAATTTTTGCGCCAGCGGCACTTTTTTCCCGCCGTTTTCTTTTATGGCCTCCTGCCGCGATTTGAACGTTAAAAATGCCGGGTTCACGCTTTTCTCCAGCCGCAACCGCTGGATCGCCATTCCCGCCGCCACGCTCACCGCGATCCCCAATAAATTATACGCGATCGTCATTTTCATTCCGAAGATCGACGGAAAGATGAACAGCGACGCTTCATTGACCAGCGGCGACGCGATCAGGAAGGCAAAGGTCACTCCCAGGGGGATCCCCGCGCCCACAAACCCCACGAACAACGGAATGGAAGAACACGAGCAAAACGGCGTGATCGTCCCCAGCAATGCCGCCAAAAGGTAATCAAAACCGTACCATTTGCGCCCCGCCAGGATATCCCTCACTTTTTGCACGGGAAAATAGTAGCGCACCGCCGCCATCACGTAATTGATCGCCACCAAAAGAAGGCCGATCTTTATCGTGTCGTAAATAAAGAAATCCAGCGCGCCCGCCCAGTATTCATTGGTGATTCCCAGCCACTTATAAACCACAATATCGGCAAACGCTTGTACCGGCAAAAATATATCCATAACTATTGAAGACAGCCGCAATCACCGCCGCAAGGGCAACCGCTTGCCGGGTTGTCGTTGTCCTTTTGTTTTTTCAAAGCCGCCTTCACCTGTTCCATATCGGCCTTACCCTCAATCACCGGCCGGCCGTTTATCGCCATCACCGGAAATTGCATCACCCCCATTGCCAGCGCTTTTTGGATATCATCGGAATACCCCACTTCAATGCCGATCCCCAATTCTTTGGCCGCCACCACGGCCATTTCGTGCAATTTTTTGCAATTCGCGCACCCCGAGCCGATAACTTCGATTGATTTGATCTTGTTTTCCATTTTTTTAAACGTTAATTTAAACTTTAATTTAATTTGAAAACATTGCGCGCCACTTTTTTACCTTTGTTGGTCAACGAATAATGGATCCAGGCTCCGTCTTTTCTGCCCCGGATTAATTCCGCCTTTTTAAGCTTGTTTAAATGGTGCGACACCAGGTTCTGCGGCAATCCCAGATGCTCGATTATCTTGCACGCGCAATGTTCGCCGCGGCCGAGGATACAAATGATCCTCAACCGGCAATCTTGGGCCAACAACTTCAAAAGCGCGGCCGCGCGCTCAATTTCGTCATTTTTTTGGCCGCCTCCCCGGCAGCAAGTGTATTTCATATATCAATATATATTGATATTACCGCCCCCCGCCCCCGCGCGTCAAGCCCATGCAAAAAACCGCCCGAAAGGCGGATTTTAAAATTTTGCCTACCGACGAACGATACCCGAAATTTATCAGTCCGTCAGCAAAAGCGCTTGTTTTATTTTATATAATTTGCCGGATTATCTCCCAAATAGTAACCGGCAAATGTTAGGCCGCCCTTCCCGTCAAACCCTTGGATAATCCTATCTAGCTCGTTCGACCGATAACGCTCCACACCGTCAACGACCGTGATGACTTCAAAGCTATCCGGCGCTTTAAATGAATCTTTACTCCAGTCTTCCCTTAAATACTGGAAGGCAATTGATGTATTGTCTTCATTGAAAACGAATTTGTTAAAAACATTACTTGGAAAATTTATATCGCTCCAAGCTGACAAATTTTCATTCAATGCAGTAGAAACCGTATAAATAAGCTTATGATTCCAAAAGAAGGAATATTTATAAAGCTTATTTGGATTGCTCGGAGAAAGGGAAAACTTCGACCAGTTGGCAACGCTGGTTTCGGGTAAAGCATCTGCGCAAACATAAGCAATACCCCCTTTCGGATCGAACTGCACCGCAGAAATGGCACCGCAAAGATTACTTTTATCTTCTTTCCCGTTTACAACCAAAAATTCTTTTCCTAGTTTTTTGTCGTAGGCAGCAAAAGCAAAATTACCGCCTTCATCCAAAGTGAAACCGCCAACTTTATCATAGCGGTACTCAATGCCATCGTGAACAAAATAACCATCGTTTTTGCCGCTGCCATAATTACCGTACAAAACATGCTTTCCATCGGCAGACACCTCTATGACCCAAACCGACCTATTCCTATCCAACTCTTCCCCGTCTAGAAAGATGGTAGTCCTATCTTTATCAAAAAAACGGTAAACAACATGACCGTTTTTCTTCCAAGCCGAATCCAATTTAGTATAAGCAAGTTGTTCCTGCTCTCCCTTAACAACATAATTTTGCCCTTCTCTTTGGGCAATATAAACTGCTGTCCCATCGGATAACGACGCGACATGCTCTATTTTGTCGTATTTGTTTTTGCCTGGGATTTCATTACTTGCCATCCCTTCCGTCTCGGATGCTTCTGGCAATGAAGCTTGCTGCTGCTTAACGGGCGCTAGTATTTCGTTGGATTGCATGCTGGATTTATCCATATAGATCATTAAACCGCCGGCAACCGCCGCCGCAATCAATACAAAAACCACAATAAAGATCCAATTTGTTTTTCCCTGCCAAATAGACATATTTAAATCTATTGAACCATAATACCAAACGAGCCGCCTTTTGGACAGCCTTCCAAAACAGTCCGGGCCGCCCGGCAGAACCTCTCCATGGCTTAATTCCTCCATTTGAAACCACACCCGCATTTGCTTTTCTTGGCTACCAATTCCAGCAACCTCAATAATTCGCCATCGGCAATTTCCCGCTCCGAATAAAATTTAAGATGCCGCATCGTTTTCCCGTTGCCTTCGAATTCCTTCTTCTCATTCTCGGACAACCCCTCCACCCCTACGCCCAGATTTACATGGTCCCAAAAAGATGCAATATAAAATTTTCCCTCATACCACAACCCCTCCGCCATTCCCGTTTCTTTTATGCCGGGAAAGTTATCCAAAATCAGCTTCCTTATCTTCCCAATGATCTTTCCCTGCTCCTTCCCCTGCCTTTCTAAAAAATTTTTTGCTTTCTCGTCCATAAAAATAAACAAAAAGAGTTTCTCTTTTCAAGCTAAAATCACTCGCACCCCGTATATTTCTTTCATCATACCAAAAAGCCGCCCTTCGGGCGACTTTTAAAACCTAATAACCATAGCAGAAAAAATTCGAACTGTTTTTGAACGAAAAATAGCGCAACGATTTATATCCCCTTTTTAAAATGCATTATCGCTACCTATAACTATCCCAAATTATTATATAAATAATAATTAAAATTATAACTATTATTGACGAACCAACTCCAAAAATGGCATTCTTCCTCCCGGACGATTTTAATCCAAATAACCCAAAAATTAAACCAATAAAAGGGCCCCAAACGCAATAATAAGTACAAATCAAACCAATCAAAAGCTCTAAAGTACCCGGAAAACAAGGCCAAAAAGAAAAAGTGTCGCGCTCGCATTCAATTTTCTTAAATACTCTCGATATAATTATAACAGCCGCAAAGATATTCAATATTCCTAATATTAAAGATATTTTCGCAGCTTTGCTGCTTAAATTTGATATTTTGATCATGCTTACGATATTATTCTTTAATTATAGAGAATATTATTGATTATTCAATTTATTCTACAAAAAAGCCGCCTCTCCAACGACTGGCCTCCTTAAGACCCGCCGGGGAACTGATCCGCAAAGATGCCTATAATTTATTTTTTGCCAGCAAGTGGGTAATCCCTTCTTCTCTGCTGTATTTCTCAAACCCCAATTCCTCGTAGAAAGTAGATACGTCCAATTTTCCGATATTCACGCTTACCGATTCAAAATACTTTCTAGAATAATTTATTATTGCCTTAACCAATTCGCCACCGATGCCCTTGCCCCGATATCTTGGCGATACATACAACCTTCTTAACCTGCCCCTCTTGGAATTGGTCGGATCAATATTCAAGCCGCATATGCCAACTATCTTTTTGTCAATCTTGCAAGCGATGAGGCATTCTCCTTTTTTAGCGAATTTATTTTCACCGCTTTCATAATCATCGGCTAATTTGTTGATTAAATTATAACCCTCGTTTTTACTCTCTCTCTGCAATTCTTTGATATCCTCGATAAGCAGATTCCTTATAAAAAAATTTCCGATTTTTGAAGCATGATATTTTCTCTCATATTCTTATTCTGTTAAAAATCATTCGAACAACAGGCTTATGACAAAATCCAGTAGTCTCTCCGGAAATGGTGCTCAAATCTGCTTAAACGCCGCCTATTTATTGATCTTCAGCGTACGGGCGTTGATCGCAACGATAATGGTGCTCAACGACATTAAAATCGCTCCCAGCGCTGGGGAAAGCAATATCCCGTATTTCAACAACACTCCCGCTGCCAATGGAATTGCAAGCACATTGTATCCTGTTGCCCAAATTAAGTTTTGAACCATTTTGGCGTAAGTTGCCCGGCCAAAAAGGATCAAGGACGTTATATCTTTGGGATTACTATTAACCAGGATAATATCCGCAGTTTCAGCCGCCACATCAGTCCCTGAGCCGATAGCAATACCCACGTCGGCCTGCGCCAAAGCCGGAGCATCGTTAATGCCGTCGCCAACCATGGCAATAAATTCACCTTTTTTCTTCAATTCCGTTATTTTTGCAAGTTTATCGTCCGGCAACGCCCCCGCGAAATATCCGTCCAATCCGAGTGCATCCGCTACTTCCCTGGCCGCATTTTCATTATCGCCGGTCAGCATCCATGTCTTTATTCCCGCCTTTTTAAGCATTCTCACCGCGATAAATGACTCGTCGCGTATCGTATCCGACAAACTGGCCGCACCAACCAGCCGATTGCTGCCTGGATCAGTTACGATCAAAAAAATTATGGTACCTTCTGCATATTTCACACTCTCGGGAATCGACAAGCCCAGCTCCTGCGCGTATGCCGGCCCGGCCGCGATCATTTTCTTTCCTTCGATCATCGCCTCAACACCCTTGCCTCTGATTGCCGTAAATTTGCCCGCCTCCGGCAAGGTAATCTTTCGATTTTGCGTTTCTTTTAGGATGGCCTTGGCAATCGGATGTTCAGAATTTTTCTCCAAACCCGCAAACAACCGTAAGATCTCATTTTCCGGATAATTGCTATCAAAAGAAAAAATCTTTTTAACACCGAAGTTGCCAAGTGTGAGCGTCCCCGTCTTGTCAAAAACAACCGCCGAGATCTTCCGCGCGTTTTCAAAAGCGGTGCGGTTTTTTATCAAAAAACCGTTTTGCGCCGCCCGCGTAGTGGAAATAGCCACCACCAACGGTATCGCCAGCCCCAAGGCGTGCGGGCAGGCGATCACCAAAACCGTCGCCGCCCGTTCGATCGCAAAAGCAATATCGCGACCAATAAAAAGCCAGCTGATAAAAGTTGCGATTCCCGCGGCAATTGCGATCATGGTAAGCCAAAAAGCTGCCTTATCGGCCAAAGCCTGGGTTTTTGATTTCGATGCCTGCGCCTTCTTAACCAGATCGATAACTTTGTTGAGGTAAGAACTACTGCCCACGCCCCTGACTTCAACTTGCAGAGCCCCATCACCGTTGATCGACCCGCCAATCACTTTATCGCCTTTTAATTTGGAAACTGGCCCTGATTCGCCGGTCAGCATCGATTCGTTGGCAAAACTGTCACCCCCGGCCACTATGCCGTCTGCCGGAATTTTTTCCCCCGGTTTTACCAAAATAACATTGCCATTTCTTAATTCGGCGGCAACAATTTCATAAACATTCCCGTCTTTTATCAAATGAGCGGTATCCGGAATAAGGGCTGATAATTTTCCCAAAGCGGATGCTGCGCCCGTAACCGACCTCATCTCGATCCAATGCCCCAAAAGCATAATATCGATCAAAGTTGCCAATTCCCAAAAAAACACTTCCCCCGATAAACCGAACACCACCGCCGAACTGTAAAAATAGGCCACACCGATGGCCAGACTGATAAGTGTCATCATGCCTATGGCGCGGTTCTTGATTTCAGCAACCGCGCCGGCAAGGAACGGCCCACCGCCATAAAAAAAGATGAACGAAGAAATCAAAAACAACAGGTATTGGCTACCGGAAAAATTAATGTCAAACCCCAAAAATTGCCGAATCACCGACGACAGAATGAGCACCGGAACAGTCAAAACAAGAGATACGTAAAATCTCTTCTCAAACATCTCTATGGAATGCCCGGCGTGCTTATTGTATCCATTCGATTCATTGTGGCCGCCACCATACCTTTCGGCTTGATACTGACCGTGGCCGTGTTCGTGATGATAATCGTAATCCATACGCTTCCATCATATCAAAGAATCTTACAAAAAACACAAACACACCGATTAATTATCGGTTCGGATTTCCCGCAGGGGTATCGTAAATTTAGCTTCAAAATTTGGCAGGGTCGTCTAGCAATCGATGTTCGAACCTGTTTAGCCCAATAAAAAGCATTCACATAAGCTCATGAAGCTCCGTTTTTATCCTGTCCGCCTTTATTATTTGGAATAAATAAGCTTTTACAACTTGGCCCCGCTTCCTAAATTGATATTGCGCCATTATTTTACGTGTAAATCTTTTAATCTCATCTATTGTTTTTTTATCGTGTTTATAAAGCGGCAAATCGCAATAATGAACATACACCACATATCCATAACGCGAAAAATAACTGGTTTTTGTATCAGGCAAAAATGTCGCAATATCTTCCTCTAAAAAGTATTCAATGTATTCAGGATAAGAATTGCGGCGCCATTTCAATTCGCATCCTATCAAAACTTCTTTCCTATTTTTGACCCCTCTTCGGCCAAGCGTTGAGTTTTTCGATATTTCATGCGATTCAACAACATTTTTCCCCAAAGACATCGGATTAAGAATCGCAAGGTCATAACTACCAAACCCTTTGCCTTTATGTTCTTCGCCTGAAACCGTTGATTTGAATTTATCTGCATTTGAATGCCAGTATTCTGCATGAAGCAAGGGAATTTTTTCGCCATCATTTTCTGTGGACAAAGGTCGCCAAAAAACAGCCCTTTCTTTTAATTCGGAGTATAAAAAACACTTAAAATCATCCTCGTTTAAGACAAATAACGGATTTTCTTTCATAAAATCAAAGCATTTGAGCAACCCTTTGTGAAATTCTTTATTCAAAGCAGCAAAATTGGTTTTCGCCATAAAAAGATTAGCTATTATTTGTTGATAATCATATTAAAATTACGGACAATTCAAGGCTTTGCGCCAGCCGGCATCCAGCGCCTCTTGCTCGGTACAAAACCATTTCTCTCCCTTGCTTTCGTCGATAACGGTTTGATTGTAAGACCGGCAACCAATAACATGGTAGATTTTCTCCCCCTTGGAACTGATATTGCCTTTTATTAAACAATTTCCCGAACCATCGCTCTGAACCGGCGCCAACGAAGTATTCGGCGTCTCAACCGCAGTTGCAGATTGGCAAACATCGCCCCATAGCCCCGCCTTGGCCTCCATTGCCTGCTTTTGCGCCGCCTTAAATTCGGATTGGTACTTATAGGGAACCGCGTAAGTATATTCATGAGCATAGCCATCTTTAATCATTAAAAGGCCGAAATTGGTTCCATCCTGCAAAAATACGTGCCGCAACGACCTGCCGTATTTATCAAGCCCGCCCTGCGTTGGATCAAATTCCAGCCGCACTTTTTGGCCCGATAAAACTGCCTTGGCCTTATTCGAAGCTTCTACGCCAAAACATTCCACTGGTTTGCGCGGGTCCACAGTCTCGGGAGTATCAATACCGATCACCCGAATAGTTTTAACCGCGCCATCGATATCCGCCTTAAAAGTATCGCCGTCAACGACGCTGGTAATGGAAAACAAATCATCTGCCGAAATAACATCCTGCTGCGGCTGAGTTGAGCCATTTTTTACTTCCGAAGACGGAATAATGGTAGCTTTACGCTCCTCGCTTTTAGCATCGCCCTGCCCAACCGCAACTTCGTTGGTCTTATTTTCTACTGGTTGCAAAACATTGCTGGTTAAAGCTGGGTTATCCTGAACCTTCGCCGGCGGCGCAAAAATTACCACCCCCATAAATGAAACCAAGATCGTGCCAAAAGCAGCCAACGCAATTATTTTTCGTTTGGGCGCCACATTACCCGAAAATCGCGAAAAAAGCGCCGGCTTTATCAAACCCGCGATTAAGCAAATGATTGAAAGTAAAAAAGTGAGCGTAAAAATACTCTCTAAAGCTTCATTCTCCATAATTATCCAGCTTTAATGCCATTTCCTCCCGCAATAGCAGATTTAATTTTTTGAGCAAGATCGATTGAATCAAAACTTCCGTGGTTATCCAATCTCAATAACGACAAGCCTGCGCATTTGAGAATACACTCGACTTCGCCATCCCGTAATTTCCTGTCCAGGCGTTCATGGGTTCGGTCATCGAGCTCAATGACCAATCTTGGAGCAATATAATTTTTATCGCACAAAACAAAATCTACTGATTTTTCATCAATATGGCGAAAAGCACCGCGCCAATTCTGGCCTTTGATTTTATGATCAACGATTGAAGTAAGGTGCGCTTGAGGAAAAATATAATAGTCTTTGCCAACGGCAGCAATCAAAGCATCATAACACTCATGCTCCGCCCGCGACATAAAAAAATCCTTCTTTTCGTAATCATATCCGCGCCATCTTCGACTTCCGCCGCCATCATCAACTTGCTGGTTTTGGAAATACTTAATCGCCAAAACAACGGCGGCAATTACCCCTCCCCAAATAATTAAATCATTCATAATTAAACTATTTTAACAGAAAATCGCCTCTTCGGCGATTTTCTTAATCAGGGTCGCCTAGCAGCCAATCTTCGCACCTGTTTAACCGTTTTGTGGTATACCTTTCTTTCGCAAAGCTTCAATTTTTGCCCTTTCAACCATAAATTTGACCCCTTCATTCATGTTAGCCTCCTCTAATTTAATATCGGGATATTTGTCGTGAAATACTCTATAAATTTCATCGGCAAACGCCTGGCCAACCATCGGCACCTTATCAAAATCAAATAAGACAACTTTGAATTTATCCAACCCCGCCAAAATTCTCCGGGCCTGTGAACGCGAGACATATATACCTCCAATCGTATAAAGTTTAACTCTGATCTCTGTCTTATCAAAACCGCCGTCATCACCGCCAGTTTGATTAGTGTATTTGTTAAAAATATCATTGAGATGTCTTGGGGACCCGATATCAATCTTAAATACAACCTTCGTTCCTTTCTTAATCCTATTGACCTTTTGGACGAAAATATCAGGAATTTGGTTGTTGAATATGACCTGGTAACCATAGCTATCCAAAATAAACTGATCACCGACTTTCGACGTAAAAAATATTCCCTCCCCCGAATGAGATCGCGGCATTGTTGTTGTTTTCCCTTTAAGAATATCTTGTATTGCTTCCAATTCTGATTTCAAATCTTTTTTTTCCATCACGCTTTTGAATACTCCTATCCCCGAATCATTGACTTCGAATGACAAAACACCGCCGCTTATAAAAACCTCTACGCCAACCATCAATGAATGCGAATGCTCAATTGCATTGTTAAGCATTTCAGAAAACGCATAAGTAAAAATACTTCGCACGTTTTCAGACAACCTAAGCAAAGATATTAACTTGCGCTCAACATCATCGATGATCTTGTGCTCTTCCAACCCTTTATTCTTATATTTCTTCACATACCTCATCGGAAGAACCTCTGGATGAGAATCTATGAATTCCGGCAGAACATAAAATGACTTTATAGTCGATCCTATTTTTATGAGTTCGTTTGAAGCAACAAGTTCTCCAACTACGATATTCGCATATTGGCGCGATACGCCAAATAAAGCGGCTATCTCTTTGGTAGTCACTTTGCCGTTTTTCTTCGCTAATTTTGTTATTTCCTCTTTAGTTAACATGATAAAAACCTATTGTAAACCTATTGTAAACCGATAATATGTTTATTGTCAAGCATCCGAATAGCTAAATATACGCCCAAAACCCGATAAAATATCAATCGGTTCGGATTTCCCGTAGAGGGTAAGTAAATTTTAGCTTCAAACTTTGGCAGGGTGCCATAGTAGAGGATGTTAGAACTATTTTTAAGCAAAAGAATGATGCAACAATCTACATTCCCGCTTTGGAATATGTTGAAAGATAGTAATTTGCCCCACTCTGCTATTCACTGTTCCTTCCATCTTGATATGGCGGATAAGCAGGGGGTGCCGTGTAGGGGCAACAAGCAGTCGCAGTATTGGTTACGAAAGATGAAGAAGTCGGCATATCTGTTTCCTCTAAGTCCATATTGTTCAATAACTGTTGTTGTGCCTTAGCCCAATCAGTTATAAATTTCTGTTTCTCTTGGAATTGGTATCCCATTTTTTCATTAGTAACGAGCTCTTTATAGAGGGATTCAATACTTTTCTTAAAGTCTTCTAAAAAATCTTTTACACTAATCCAGATATACGGAAAATCATATTCTTTATTATATCCCTTTTTTAAATGGTTAATAGAAGGCAATGTTGTAACATAGTTATGGGTAAAATAAATGTGGCTTAATTTGTGCCTAACAAGACCGTATAGTTCTTCTGCCAATGAGGCATATTTTGGATTAACTTTAGCCAAGTATCCCTTGCAGTAAGATATAAAATCTTTTTGTTTTCCCAAATCCTCAAATTGCTTCTGCTTTATTTGCGCAACGCTGGGAACCGCCCAACCTTCTTTATAATTGGCGCAATATCCAACAAACGCAATAGCATTCATTAAATACAAAAGAGAAGGATAGCCAACCCTTCCATCAATCATTTTCTCCATATCCCATAAAAAATAAGAATGGTCTATTCCTTCATAATTTTTGCCAACATTATAATCCCATTTTTCTCCATTGTAACCCAGAACCAATTCAAAGAATTTTTTTGTTTCAGTATTCATAATTAACTATCTTTTTTAACTCCACACCAACGATAAGCACGTCTAAAGCCAGCTTTTTCGGCTTCCGCTACGATACCGCAATAAAATTCACCCTTATCAACCTCTATCCTAACCTTGTCATACATCTAATCAAAAAAATAATAAACATTCGTTCCATCAACGATTGTAACATTCCATTTAACCAGAGATGAGTTTGAATAATTTTAAATCACTTCCGAAGATCAATATTAAATCCTGAACAAAACACCAAACTGGATTAAATAATCCAGTCCAAAAATTAACTTCTAATCCAACCCCTCTCATCTCGCTTACCCATTGCAATCCGACCCACTATAGCGTCATCCCCAATAGAATAAACTAAGCCCACATACCTCACCTTCAAACCCAGCCAAAAACGAAGTTTTAGGCAAACAGACAAATGCTGGCCATCGGGAGATAATTCTGATCCCTCCACTTTACAACCCCTTCCAATCTCTCTAGAAACTACCTCCCCTATATGATCCCAAATATCCATTCTATTAGAGATTCTTCTAATCCCATTCAAAAGATCAACCAGAGGCTCAAGCTGAACCTGCTTATCTGACTTCATATATTTAAAATGGATAGAAAGAGCCGTTAATTCACATGTTCTTAAATCATCCGGATAGCATTTAGAATTACTCCAATTACACACCTTTGACTCTAATGGGGTACAAAACTTTCCGGCTGATGATCTTATCGCTTCTTCTTCCAATAACCGCGCACCAGAAATATCACTGGAAACAAAAAACCTTCTTAATGCTATCTTACCGCTCACAACACTTTTCTCAACTTCTGATGGTAAAACCTTCTTTCCAGTAATTTCACATTTAACCAATATTCCTGGAACCACTTTCTTACCAGTTAGTTCGCAAACTTCCGCTTCCGTTGGCAATATAGGATTATTTGTTTCCGAACAAAAAATAAATTCCTGCCGATGTCCTACCTTCCCCGATATTACTGACTTCAGCTGTTCATCTACACGATAATTTTTTCCCGAAATCTGACTAATAGCCAATTCATCCTTTAAAATATCCGCTTGCGTGAAATCACATTTATCAAAGAATTCCGGCTCTGCTCTATTCCCACTTATTGACGATGTTCTTAATAAACTACTACATACCAATCTTCCTGTTACAGCCGACTTTTCCACTTCATCCGACAAAACCCTTTTGCCGGTCAAAGAACAAATAGTTGTTTCTTCAGGTAAAGCCATCCTGCCACTCAAATCAGACTTAATAAGGGCATTTTTAATTACATACAACCCCGTTACATCACATTTACCAATACAATCACATGGCAATTTCACTCCCGTCTTTTCACATTGAATCAATTCAGGCTTATCCATTAGCTCACCATTAGAAGGAATAGCGACAACCGTGCTTTCATATTCAAAATCTGGTCCTACCCTATAAAATACTGCTAATTTAATCCGCCGGTTAACAACTCCTTGCAATCCCTCTAAAGAGAATTCTAATCTAGGCGTAAAATCATCCTCAATTTTCTTTTTCTTCCTAAAATCATTGCCCGCAGCAGATAATTCCTGAGCTAATCTCTCCCTGTAGAACCTACAGAATTCAGTAATACCAGCATCTGCTTTAGCATTATTCACTAATTTATCTATCGACACACCAATACTACTAGGATTTTCTATAACATCACCGATAGGGTTAATATTCTGCCGATCATTGGTACTATAATAATCTTCCGGGGAACAACTTATCTCAAGAAGTCGCTCATAGCTATCATGAGCTACAATTGCCCTAACCCTCATAAGCGCAATACCACTAAAACATCTTCGAATCTCTTTAATATTAAATCTTACAAAATTACCGTTAAAGCTACTCGCCCAATCACGTAATAGATTCTCAACCTCATATAATATATTCTGATCAAGATCATCAACGCAATGCAGCCCTTTACTAACAAATTTACTAACCAGTTTCTCAAAGCTCGCAGTACCTGATTTATATAAAATACTATTAATCTCAAAATTAGATTCATTATTATCAAAACTAATCAATTGCGTATCGCCATCCAATTCACAAATGTATAAATTTGTATCCTGTGGAATTAAACGCGCACCTAAATAGCTCAAAGCAGATAAAACAAAATCACGATCGGTCATCGATTTGATTAATTTCGGCAATTGGGGACACTGGGGGCCATTATTATATTCTTTGTCGGATTGGCCTAATAAAGAATCTATATTCTTTCCCTCGCTCTCTAGCTGCCTTCTTGCATCTTCTATGCTATCTTTAGCCCTTCTAATTGCCTCATCAACATTTTTGCCAGTCAAAGAATCCATAACTAATCGACGTATTCTTTCCTCAAAACTGCTCGAATCATCATCGCCATTCATACCCGATGCTTCCAACAACGCCTCCACATCACCAATGGCATGAGAAGCCATTTGTAATTTCTCCATAAGCCTACCAACAACATATTCTTCAAAAGTACCCTTCAAAACCATGTTGAATATACAAACATTCGCATATTCAGAAGATAACCTCTGAATACGACCAATCCGCTGTTCAACAATCATGGGATTCCATGGCAAATCAAAGTTAACTAGTACATTTGCTACCTGCAAATTAATACCTTCAGCGCCTGCTTCAGTCGAAATAATTACATGAATGCCTGGTGGATTCTGCCTAAACTTTGATATAGTTTCTTGGTTCCTTAAACCTGAATCACCATTAATAAGACCACAAGATACCCCTTGCTTTTCTAAAAAATCTTGAATAGTTATTTGTGTTTCCCTACGAGTTGTGAATATTACCACTCGCCATAAATTAGGCTGTTTTTCCTTAAGACTATTAATTAAAACACCAAGACCCTGTAATTTAGCAGTAATTGAAATCCTATCAGCAATTCCTTTGACATTATTATATAAAGATATTGGCACTGTTCCTCTTTGTGCCATCCCTTTCAATAAAGCCACTAAAGCTTGTGGACTACTAATAACAGCTTGAAGAATTCCTATTTGAGCAAAGAAATTTAGATCTTTGATCGGCTCAGAAATAGCATTTATTAATTCAAGTTCTTCAGGGGTAGGATCAACTACTCTAAGCTCAACTATTCTTTCAGGAAAATGAAGCTTAGCATCAGCGCGCCTAACACGCGACATGTAGCCATAAACAATTGACCGAAATTCATCCTGTGCTGCAGGATTTAATTTACGGGCGCTCATTCGATTATCATCAATAAAACGACGAGCAAACACACCTTGGCTTCCAAAAGGATTCTCATGACCCCGAGCAACTGTCAGCAAATCAACTAACGAATAAAGATCCCAAAGACGATTTTGGATGGGAGTTGCTGTAAGCATAAGAACATACTTGAAAAGCCTCTTAGCCAAAGCATCCCTGAATCTTAATGCAACTTGCGGAGTATTTTCGACGCCATAAAGATTACGCAATTTATGAGCCTCATCAAGAACTAACATATCAAACCCTAAATCAGTAATTTTATCTAGATGTAAACGAGCCGTTTGATAAGTCGTGATAACAGCACCTGCCTTACCTGGAGGTTTAGCGGTAATCAAATCTTTCCCTACAGCTTCAACCGATGGTATACCAAATTTAACATTAAGTTCCTCTTTCCATTGCGGCATCAACAGCTTGGGACAAACAATAAGGATCTTAGATATTCGATTGCGCGAAATAAGCTCGCTAGCAATTAAACCAGTGCTTATAGTCTTTCCCAACCCAACATCATCGGCTAATAATGTAACCGGCAATCTACGGCAAAAAGTAATCAGATTGGCAACCTGATGCTGATAAGGCTCTAACTTATCCTTCCATAGATGTTCCGACTTAAAATCCTCTCTCTTCTCAATAATAATTGGATCTATTAAATCCCATTCTAAAGCCGCTCGATATAATCGAAACTCATCAAGATTTTTAGCTCGCTGAAAAATCTTGGATCGGAAGCTTGGACTAACATCATCCATAATATTAATTTTCTGACTATTTATCTATTATACTCCCAAAAAATAATGTATTTTATAGCGCAATAAAAATAAATCAAAAAACAACAACTATATAATTAATATAAAAATCTGAGATCTTGCTTCCACGCAGTAACTTATCCTACCAAAAAGCCGCTTATTAAGCGACTTTTTGAAACTGGGTGACCAACGGGGTTCGAACCCGTGACAAGAGTTCCACAGACTCTTATGTTACCGCTACACTATGGCCACCATGTATTGACAAAACGATACTACCTTATTTTTAATTTAATTTCAACCATCCCGTTTACTCATTTTTCACATTATTCATCCCCCCATTTAAAATTAACTGCCTCTGTGCCCCTAGCAGGAATCGAACCTGCATCTAGAACTTAGAAGGTTCCTATTCTGTCCATTGAACTATAGGGGCGCATTTTGCCACCACGAACCATAAAATAACACCGTCCAAAGCGGCATCTTGTCAACAAAACGATTATTGCTCAATTTCACGAATCGGTCAATTAAAATTATTAATTGGTCGGCATCTCCGCGCCAACCGTTGAGGAAGCGCTCGCCTTTACGGATAAGCGCGGATCATTTTTCTTGTTTATATCTTTAGGATCAATGAAAACCTTCGGGAAAACCGTATCCGAAGATCCCAGATAATCTTTTTCTCTTTTTTCCAGTAATCCGAATATTTCCCGGTAGCTTTTTATCTTCGCCGCATTAAAAACCGCCTTGTTGTCCGCCGCCGCCCCGCCCTCACCTTCAGAAATGCCGGGATTTTGAAAAATATAATATACATAAAAACTTGCGCCGGCCGCTACCATCAGCAACGAAAACAAAGCCCCAAAAGGCTTATGCGCGGTTTTTTTAAAAAAATCGGTTATTGATTTTATTTTATTTTTTTTGTAACTTTGCATACGCTTTTAGCAAAATATGTGCCTGCCCGGGGTCAGAAGCGTCGATTTTCTTTTTTTTATTATCGATTCCCGAAGAAACATCAAGCTCTCCCGCCTCAATTCCCACGCTTTCAACCGCCACCAAATAAGGGATCATCTCTGTTTTTTCTATGAATTGCAATATTCCCGAAATACTGCCGTAAATTTCCGCCTCCATCGTTATCGACGGCCATTCATTTTTTTTCTGCTGCGGCAAGGAAGATGAAAACTCAACTTCTACTCCCGTATCTCTGGCCGCAACCTCCAAGGCATTTATAAAATCCAGCGGCATTTGGCTATCGACAAAAAGCGCATCAAGTTTTTTGAAATTATCCCTTTGGTCTTTGACGAATGATCCAAATTCCTTCGCCTTACGCAATCTCTGGTCATAGCCGTCGATCTCAACCCCCTGCCAAGCGATACCAATCCCGGTTTCTTTGATATTCGTTATCAGCGGATTGATCACAAAAAAAACTAGCGCCAAACAAATTGCCGCAAAAACCGCCGCCACCGCCAATGGTTTATTTGCCAAGCTGATCATATTTTAATATTACCATGAAATCGATATTCTGGGCTGTCAACCAATTGGAAGATGGAAAATTAACATCCGATAGATCTTTTTCTTTCTCAAGGTTGCCTTTAAAAGCAACCAGCTTCTCTCTTTCTGGAGCAAAACCCCTCAATTCTATTTTCCCCGATGAATAATTAAAACTTGTCAGATAAACACCGGAAGGCAAAGCATCGGCCACTTTTAAAAAAACATCCGTAACCCTTGTCTTTTTTTTGTAAAATTTATCTACTTCCAAAACTAAGCTGTCATAATCTACGATGCTTTTCTCGGCCGCATTGACTTCCAACATTTCCATCTGCGATTTTTTTTCTGCGATAACGATCTCTCCCGCTTTAAGCTCGCCGGAATACTTGACTTTGGCCAAATACAGCATTACAGCAAACAATAAAAGCGTTACCACTAAAATAATCCCCAATATTGCAATTGTTTTTACGTTTTCCTCATCATCAAGTTTTTTTTGCCAGTATTGAGGCAACAGATTGATCATCGGATCGTAATTTCAGTTAAGAAATAAAATCAATTTATCTGATTTTCAAACGGGTGCGAAATCTTTTCTTTGCCTTCAGCCGCGGCGTTATTCTTGCTTCTGGCTTCTGTTCTTCCTTGGTATCCATTTCCAATCCGCGTACCGCTAGCCCCATCGCCACGCAAAAACCGTAATATGTCTGCCTCGCCAAAACATCTTCCGCTTTTTCATAAATAAGCTTTGCGTCAACCAATTGGCCCGGCCACTCAACCGGAATATTCAGCTTAAGCGCAATGAATTCATCCATTCCCTTCAAATCAGCCCCGCTGCCGCACATCACGATCTTTTCCGGCGCTTCCCCGCCTGCCGCCGATCCGTTGTCATAGCTTTGGTAATATTGAATGTACTTTTTAACCTGCTGGATAAAATCCACCAGTCCCGGGATTAACGCTTCGAATATTTTCCGCCGGTCGCCGCCACTCGAAGATGGCACGGGTACGCCATTTTTTTTAGTAACCTGGCCGTCGGTACGCATAAACTCTTCTATGCCGCATCTTATTTTAAGATTGTTCGCTTCATCTATCCCCACGCCGGCTTCCTTGGCGATCGTTTCCAAAAAATAACGGTTGGATATCGGAATCGAAAAAGTAAAACGGATTGAATTCCCCGAATGAACGATCAAATTGGTTTTTTCATCTCCTATTTGGATCATCACCACCGCCCCCTTGATTTTCTCGCCGCCAGAAACCGCTCTCAAAATCGCTTGCGACTCAAGCTCCATGGCTACCGGCACCAACCCGGCTTTCGTAATTGCTTTTAATCGCGCGTCTATCGGCTCGCGCGGAAACGCCGCAATCAAAACCTCGCATCCTTCGCTATTTGAACCCGAATGCGAAGCATCGACCAGCTGGTAATCAAGATACACTTTCTCCAATGGCAAAGGAATATGATTCTCCGCCTCAAAAATTACCGCCGCCTTTAGATCATGCCCGCGCAATTCCGGCATTTTTACCACTTGTAAAAAAGCTTTCTGCTCGGGAAGCGAAACTACCACTCTTCGTGTTTTAAAATTTTGCCCCGCCGGCTTCGCCGCCGCCTCCTTTATGGCCGCCACCAAACGGTCCTCGTCTTTGATATCGCCGTCCTTAACCACGCCCGGATCCAAGGGAACCAGGCTTGCCGATGTCACCGCCAATTTACCTTTATGGCGCGACAATTCAATCATTCTCACAAAAGCATCGGTAATCTCCAATCCAAAAGCCTCTTTTGACAAACTAAGAAATTCAATCATCAGTTGATTATTTTAAAATGGATAAAATCAGCCATTTGCCTGCGAGCAGCAAACCAATGGAAAATAAGTTTCTTAATACCGTTTCTAAATATAATTTTAATTTATTTCTTGCCAGCTTACAATTTTAAAGTCATCGCTCATATTCATAACGAACGGCGGCGGACTGTATACCAGATTCTGGTCAAAGTAAGTATATCGCTGCGCGTACCCCGAAACTATCTGTCCGCTGCTTGTCCACTGCGTCCCCACGCGGCCGCTGCTGATCACCGATCCGTATATGCTCAATCTGGTTTTAAAATTGCTCGGATAATGGTTGCGTCCAAACCTTCCCTTCTGTGCCACGATTATCGAATGTATTTCCATTACATCGGGCGACGCCGGGCCAATCAGCGCGTTTCTTTCCGCAATTATCGCCAAACCGTCTGCACCGCCATAGGATGCATAAGTTATATTGCTGTTCAATATGACATCCGTATCAACATTGGCATCCACCAGATTTGCCGAAGCAACCACTAATTTCCCCTTAACCGTGCCGCTTACCCAAAGATTATCCTCGATATAAATTACCGAACAATTTGCCGGAATTGGATATGTCCCATAAAGAGATCCGTTATTTATCGTAAAACGATCTTGCTGCCAGCCGTCCTCTTCACTGTATCCCTGAGTTTGCTGCAACGCCATAACCGCCCAAACTTCAACCCGGCCATCGCTTAAAAAATTCAAATGATATCCTTTGCTTCCCGGCACCACCGAATTCGACTTCGCGAAATATATGCCGCCTCCGTTCTGGGCTTTATCTTTGATTTGGGCCAAATCCATCGTTATCGCGTTAAAATCAAACGGAGGCACGGGAAACTTAAAGAGGCTTGGCGTCGGATTGGCAGTGGTGGTAAAAATTCCCGGGCATATGCATTGTCCTCCCGATGTCCGGCACGCGCCCGGGCAAGGGCTGCATCCAAAAGAACTTGTGCAAACCCATTCGCCATTGTTATTTAGAACCGCCGCACTCGTCATTAAAGACTGATTCTGCCCGTCCATTCTTATCCCGCCATTTGAATGATATGGCCCGTTTATCTGATGGTCATTGCCGATCCAAACGCTGCTATTCAATATGTAGGAATATTTCGCCACCGATTCCCGGCCGTAAGTTATTCTTACGGTTCTTTTCGTGTTGGGAAAACCATTAGTCCAGCCAGTCGATGTGATTTGCCGCCGGTTTATCTGGCCGCAGGATAGCGATGAACTGGCATCGATCAAAAATTTTCCTCGGGAGTTCCCGTTTCCGTCATAATAATCCTTTTCCCCGCTGCAATTGGCCTCCACCCCGTTATTCACGCACCAGCGGTAATATTCGATGCCGGCCTCGGCAATATCAAGCGCCTCATTCCAAGCCACCATTTGCGAAGACTGGCGCAACTGCATTAATATGTAGCCGAAAAGACCCGACATCATCATCAAAAATATCGTCCCGAATATCAAAACATAGGTGATGATTATTCCTCTTTTGCCGGTTTTTTTATACGCTAAGTTTTTAATCATCGTTTATTCTTCTTTTAAATTTCTAACTTGGACGTATTGCTGCAAAACATAATCATTGGGCGCCCGGTTCACATCAACGTTCACCACCATATATAGCTTAACCATTTTTGTATCGGTAATCTTGAGCGTATCAATATCTATCTGGCTGCCATTTTTATCAAAATAAGAAAAAATTGGCGGCGCATTGCGCACGTATTTGGTAATTATTTTTGACTGCTCCTGGCTTGTCGGATACGATACCGGGCTTCCCGCCGGCTCAGTCACTCCTTTCCGCAAATCGGTACCCGAATTGGGAACTTCTTCCATAAACATTAACTCGAATAAAACCTTCATTGAATGATTCGGATTGATCCACTGGCACTGCGCCCTGACATTGCTGGTGCTGTCCATAGTTAATTGTATTGAATTATCCATTGCCGCCGCAGTAACGTCGAAAGTCCTGACTCCTTGCCACGCCCCGGCGCACTGCGAACATCCGGTCTGGCACATATTGCCTATTTTTGACCCATCAACATAAAACTCGGCGTAACGCGATGATGTTCCATAATAACCCTCGGTCGAAACTCTCACTTGCGCCGAAATCAAAGTGCCGGTCAAAAAATTATTAAAATTGACGCTGCATGCCCCGCCCTGCGAACTCGACCGGCATTCCTGCGTCCGCGTGCCCGACTGCACCATCGCCAAGTAATATCGAACCCGCTCCGACTGGCCGTCATCGTCGACATCGCTGTAAAAAATCAACTCCTTGCCCGAAGCTTTTTCGATCGGATAAGCGCCGTTATCGCCATACCGCGCTTGGCGCAGCTCATTGGTCATGATATCCACGCCGCGGCGTGCTTCATTTATCGCGATCGCTTGGTCCACGGCATAACCCTGGGTCCGGTAAATTGCTACTATCGACGCCATCAACGCGCCAAATATCAATACAAAAACCGCAATCGCCCCCATTACTTCGATAATCGTAAATCCTTTTTCCCGGCGGCAGGGCTTTTGTCGGCAGACAGCCGGATAATTTATGATTGGATTATTCATTCTGATGGATATTAACAATTTGATTAGCCGCCCCCGATACCGAAACCGTATTCGAATAATCGGCAAACCCGGCGGCGCTGACTGTCATCTGGTATGTTCCGCTGGCCAACGGCGCAAAATAAACTTGCCCCTGTTGATTCGTAAATTTTATCTGATCGTAACCGCTTGCGGAATCAACCAACCTTACCGACGCCGAAAAAATCGGGGCCAAGCTTGTATCGTCTTGCACTAAAACCAAAAAAGAATTTTGCGGCATTAAAAATAATTTCACCGGCATCGTAACCCCCGGCGATGCATTTATCGGCTGCGCCGCCGGATCGGTAGCAATCAAATTCAATCCGGTCGCCGGATCAACCGAAAGCGTGTAGGTATCGGCATCCAAGCCGGTGATTTCAATATGTCCGGCACCATCCAATGTTTTGTCTTGCGAATACTTTAAAACTTTTTTTCCCGCAGAATCTTCTCCGATCGTTTTGCTGCCCTGAATATGGAAAACCGCGCCCCCCACCGGCGTGCCGGTGTCGGTTGTCCAAACCACCTGCCAGCTGCGCACTTTTGGCGTTGCGCTCGTGTCGCTTGTTGTCAGATTAGCTTTGATCTTTATTTGCGGATATGCCGCTTTGCTTAATCCTGCCAAGCTAACCGGCGACAATGTAAAACCAACACTGTTCCCTCCCAAATCAGAATCTGGAACCAAAACCCAGTTCACGCCATCATTATACAAAATTTGGTAATTGATCGCCGTTGCCGCCGGCCTCTCGTCATCGAATATCAATTCTTCCCAAGCCACCAAATTAGCCGGCGATATCGGATTTGAAACCGCATATCCGCTTAAAGAATACAACGGCCCGGAAAGCAACAAATTACCCGACAAAATCTGAATATTGTTCGATTCGGAAATCTTTGATTGGTCATCGTAGCTGTCAGAATAATTATCCTGTCCGGTGGGCGAAATACCATCAACCGTAATAACACTCGCCTGGTCTATCGAAAGGCTCATATTCACTTCGTCCCCCACTAATACTGCCGGATTCGGACTATCCGGCACCGCCAATTCACTGGCGCTATAAGTACGCGCACTGCTATATCCGGTTTTAGTAACTTCTACGCGGTAGGTATCGGGCGTCAGCAAAAAAGAATGGCTTCCGCTGATCGGGGTTGCGGATGTTATCAGGTTATTGGTATCCGCGTCATAAATCGATATTCCCGGCGACGCAACGAGCATTCCGCTATTATTAAAAACCGTCACCGTCAAAACTCCTCCCGGCTGGCTTTGGCACGACTGCATCTCTTGGACCTGGTTTTTGGGAGCTATGTTTGTCGTGATGGTTATGCTTCCCTGGTAGCTGCCGCCCCAGGAAACCGTAACATCGGCTTTTTTATAATCAAGATTGCAGGTGTCGGAACTGCCGCTGCCATCCGCGGTATCGGAAACATATTTCACTTGGGTTAAGACATCAAACGTGTTTCCGCCCACGGTTTGAGAAGAATTCATATCCAAATCTCCCAAGGCGAACGGCAGCGATGCATTTTTAGTTCCCACCGACTCGTAATCAAGATTTCTAATCTTTTCAATTTGGGCGTTCGCGATTGAAACCGCGGTCGTTTTGCTCTTGCTCAACCCGATCACTTTCATTGCCAAGCGGTAACAAGCAAAAATTCCCGCAAACACAATGATCAAAAGCGCGACCCCGACAAGCGTTTCGATCATCGTAAAGCCGTGCTCTGATTTTAAAATATTTTTTTTCAATTTTTTCTTGTAATTTTCCGCCGCAATGCCCGCCGGCAAATGCCTAACGGCTATTCGGCGTTATGCAGCGAAGCCGCGCATGCTATTGTATCGCATCCATCATCGAATACATCGGTTGCACCATTGCCACCGCGAAAAAACCCACCACCACGCCGATCACGATCATCAATATCGGCTCGATTATCGATGCGAAGCTCTTTGTTTGCTCGTCAACTTCATTTTCGTAAAATTCAGCCAGCTTGATAAGGATATTGCTGGTTTCCCCGGTTTCTTCACCCACCGCAATCATCTGGATCGCCGTCGCCGGATATAGATGTGAAAAATCTTTTATCGCCTCGGAAAATTTCTCGCCTTTCTTTACGCGTTCTTCTATGTTTAAAAGCGCGCTGGCGTAATTTACATTGCCCACTGTTCCCGAAGTGATCTCAAACGCGCGGGGAAGTGAAACGCCTGCCCCCACCAGCGCACTCAAATTACGCAACGTATACGCCGAATTTACGTTACGCACTATTACTGATATTGCTGGCACTTTTAAAATTAAGGTGTCGAAAATTTTTTTACCACGCTTAGTTTTTAACAAGCGAATTACAACCAGCACCAACCCCACCATGATCATTATCACCAACCACCAATAATTTTGTGCGAATAAACCCAAAAATATCACGAGCTTTGTTAACGGCGGCAATTCCGCACCAAGATCCTTAAAAGTTGCCGCCAAAGAAGGCACTACGGTCGCCAGCATCAACATCCCAATACCCAACATCGCCACCACAATCACCGCCGGATAAACCATCGCCCCTTTCACTTTCGACTTCAGCGTATATTCTTTTTCCATCTGGGAAACCGCAATCGATAAGACATTCTCAAGCGTTCCGGTTTCTTCGCCCACCTTGACCATGCTCCGTAAAAAATCGGAAAAGATATTTGGATAACGCCCTAATGCCAAAGAAAATGCCTCTCCTCTTATCATATTATCTTTAACTTGCTCTAATGCCTTTCGAAATGTTGAGTGTGCTGTCTGTTCCGCTAAAATTCCCACTGCCCGCGGTAACGATAGGCCAGCCGCTGCCATCACCTGTAAATTTTTGCAAAAGAATATTTTATCTTTTAGTCCAACGCCAAAAACCGGCAATTTAAAATTCAACTTACCATGGACTGCATTGGCCGGAATCGCATTTATCAAAACATAACCCTCCCGACGCAAAACACGAGCCAGCTGGCTCTCATCATCGGCTTCGCGAATACCCTTTTGCTCCTTTCCGTCAATCGATTTGGCTTGAAAGCTAAATTGCACCATTCGGCCGTACCCCGAAGCGCAAAGATCCGCTATCGCACCCCGCTTACAGCGGTTCTATAAATCTTTACGTAGCGGGTCGATTAAAATTTATTAAAAAAATCCGCAATTATTTTTACCAACTCCTTCAAAGAGTCACCCGACTCTTCGGATACCACCCCGGTGAACTGAGGCATTTGGTAATCGATTTTCTCAGGTAGAAGCCTCTCCGCGATCCGCGTTTCGCCCGCTCCTCCGGCCACTGGCTGGCTTATATTAGCCTGCCCCAAACCACCAGGCGCCGCACTCGGCAAGATATCCTGGCCGGCCGCCAGAAATAATAATAACGCGCATGCAACCCCCGACAAAAAAGCTCCAAACCACCCGTATCCGGCAACATTAGGCAATTGCTCTTTTTTGGGCGACGGAAATATCTGGCCCGACCGTTCCAAGTTAAATTGCCTTCTTGGCGACGGCACGAACAAGGGCTCTTCTTTGGCAACATCTTTTTGCTCGCAAAAAACCGCCACCGGCGTTTCTTGCGCCAAAACATCGCCTGCTTCTTTTTCCGCATCCGCCGCAGCCGTCTCCGGTGCTAACACCTCCAACAGCTCCTCCGGCGCCGCCACGAATACTGCCTGGGAAGATGCCGCTTTTTTAGCATCCATTATCCGGCGCCACTCCTGGACGCGCGCGTCATAGTCGTCGATCCACGTCGCCGTAGTCATCCATTTTTTTCCCAATTTGATCGACTTCAATTTCCCCTGCCGGGCACGCAACCGCAAATAAGGCTCCGAATAGGAACACAGCTTGGCCGCATCGGCCAGTGATATATATTTTTGTTGCTTGTTTTTTTCCTCCATAAATTGATTATAACCCCAATCCGGCCGGCGTTCAAATTATCAACCCAGCTCCGGCAAGGCCTATTCATTAACAACCCGCAACACTTCCTCTATCGACGTCAACCCTTGAGCGGCCTTAATAAAACCATCCTCGAACATCGTCACCATGCCCTCCTCCATCGCACACGCCTGTATCGCATCCGCCGTAGAATTCTTGACGATCAGTTCTTTTATTTTTGGTGATATCGGCAGCACTTCGTGAATCCCAATACGTCCTTTGTAGCCGTCCGGACATTCATTTGACGGAACTGGACGCCAGAAAGGAATCGTTTTCCATGTTGATTTCAACGGCACCACCTTTTCCTCTTTTAACATTTCCAATATTCTTTCCGTATCGCAATAATGGTTCAAATGGTCAATATCCGCCTCCTTGAGAAAATACTCCTCTTTACTGCTCCCCAAACATCGGATCAAGCGCTGCCCTATGATGATGTTTATCGTCGATGCGATCAAAAACGGCTCCGCTTTCATGTCGATCAAGCGGGGAAACGCGCCGGCCGCGGTATTCGTATGCAAAGTGCTCAAAACCAAATGCCCCGTTAGCGATGCATTGATCGCCAAAGCTGCTGTTTCGTTGTCGCGGATTTCTCCCACCATGATAATATTGGGATCTTGCCGCAAAAGAGTACGCAATCCCGCCGCAAACGTCAACCCGATTTTAGAGTTCACTTGAGTTTGGTTGATCCGCGGCATCTGGTACTCGATCGGATCTTCGATTGTCGATATATTTACTCCTGGCTTGTTCAATATATCCATCATCGAATAAAGGGTGGTCGTTTTCCCGGAACCAGTCGGCCCGGTCATCAAGATCAGCCCCATCGTCTTTTGCAGTGCCAATTTGATATCCTCCAATCCCTTTCCTTGGAATCCAAGCTTCTCCAAAGGAAACGCCTTGGTACTCTCCGAAAGTAACCGCATTACGATTTTTTCACCGTAAAACACCGGCAACGTCGAAACGCGCAGCGAATATTTCCATTGATCGCTTTCCACCTTAAAACGTCCGTCTTGCGGCAACCGTGACTCATCCAGCTTCAAATTTGAAAGCACTTTGATACGCGCCGCAATCCCGGATGCCGATGATTTGGGCAGAGTCATGGCATCCCGCAATACTCCGTCCACCCGATAACGCACAATCACCTCTTTCTCCGTCGGCTCGATATGGATATCCGACGCCCGCTCCAATATGGCATGCTTTACCAAAGTATCGACAATTCTGATCACCGGCAAGTCTTGGGCCGCTTTTTTAAGATCACTACCTTCATTGCTATGCGCCGCTTTTGCCGATTCGACTCCCAGCATCTTCAACTCGCCGCCTTCCACCTTCTTTTCTGCGCCACCCACCAAATCACCCACCTCGTCCATTAATGTCTTTTGATACTGCATTATCGCGCTCTTCATCCCTTGCGGATTGGTTAAGCGCGGCAATACCGTCAAGCCGGTAGTTTTTTTAATAAACTCAATAATACGCAGATCTTCCGGATCAAGCATCGCCACGTCAAGAGTATTCGCTGTCCTCTTGAACGCCACAATATTATTGGCACGGGCAATCGATTCCGGAATCAAGCTTAATATTTCAAAAGGAATATTATCCTTTTCCAAATTAACAAAAGGAATACCTAGGATATAGGCTTTCAATTTCAAAAGCTGCTCTTGGTCAATTAATTTGTGTTCGACCAGAACATCCTCGACGCGCTGCCTTTTACGGACCGCCTCATCTTCGCATTCCTCGAATTGATCCCTGGTAACCAAGTCCGCATCCATTAAAAAAGCTTTTAACTGCTGTGGTTCGACCTTCATGGGAAATTAAATCAAACTTATCTTGGTTTTAAAGAAAATACAACCGATACTTTAATTATTAATACCGGCTTCATCTGCAACCATCATCGGAATCATTAATCTCCAAGAGTCTTTTTTACAACTGCCAAAATATCCTTTAAGCTTTGGTCGCTTTTCACTAAATAATTCGTCACCCCCAATTCCAGCATTTTACTTACATCGTCCATCTGGGACAAATTAGTCAGCACGATCACCGGGATCGACTTCGTTTCCGGGTTGGTTCTTAAATCCTTTAAAACATCGAATCCGTTTTTTTTGGGCAAAATTATATCCAAAAGGATTAAATCGGGCTTGGTGAAGCGCGCGGAATTTATTCCCAATTCGCCGTCAAGCGCGGAAACAACACTGTAACCGTTGATTCCTAAAAATTCACTCACCGCTTTTTGCATCACCGCCTCGTCTTCGATAAAAAGTATTTTTTTCGGCATATTTTTTAAACTGCGATTACTTGCGAAAAACAACTGTCAAGAATTCTTACTTTTTCCAGTCGCTTTGGTTTGCGGCAATTTAAACCAAAAAGTTGTTCCTTGGCCTTCGATGCTTGTAAATCCCATTTTACCCCCCGACCTCTCAATTATGTTCTTTGCGATGTAAAGACCCAGCCCGGAACCACTTGTTTGGTAACGCCTTACGTTTTCGGCGCGGAAAAATTTTTGGAATATGTACTTCTGGTCGCCTTTTGGAATTCCAATACCATTATCCTCGACTTCGCAATGCACATATCCCGACCTTAGGTACAATTTCACCGTCACTTTCCCTTGATCCTTTCCTGCCGCAACATTACTCGAAGCAAATCCCATATAACGTATCGCGTTATAAAGCAAGTTTTCCAAAACCTGTAATATTTGAAAAGGATCGCTATTCACTTTAGGCAATCCCGGCTCAACCTCAACCGCAATCTTGATATTGGAAGATTTGGCGATTGGTTCAAATTCCGTGATCAGGTCTCGCGCCAGATTCTCCATGGAAAATTCTTCTTTCTTTAAAACAAACTTTGACGCCTCGATGCGGGAAACGGTCAGCAATTCGCTCACCAGTTTCTGCATCCTTTCCAAATTCTCCTCCAATATCCGGAAATACTCGGTTTGCTTGTCTTCGGTCTTGCCCAATATTCCCGACATCAAAATTTCTACTATCCACTTAAGATTGGTAAGCGGGGAGCGTATCTGATGGGACACAATGCTTACAAATTCTGTTTTCATCCGGCTTGTTTCCGCCAGCTGCTCAAAACTGCGCACAATAATAAATAACAACGCCAACAAAACCGTTGTAAGCCCAATCACGATCAATGCCACCGCCTCCGGATCGCTGTTGTAATGAATGCCGATGAAATAAGTCGCCAGCATTGCCACTATGATCGCGTCGCCCATCATAAAAAACAAAAATTGGGGGCATTGCCATAGCGGAACATTATATTTTTTGCACTGGCCTATTATATTCAACTGGCCAACAGCTTCTTTTAAAAATTTATTCATCTTTAAGGTAACGCAAAAATTAAATTATCTATTAATCATTATACAAAGATTTTTTGTCAGCGCAAAGGAAAAATAACCACTATCCATTATGAATATTGGAATATCGCGAAAATATTTAAAATACATTAATCGCTTTTCTATGAAAAAATACTTTTTGCCAAACTAAAAAAGCCTTCGCGGCTTTTTTAATATGAGCGGGCAACGGGATTTGCACCCGTGCCGAAACCTTGGAAGGGTTTCGTGCTGCTGCTACACTATGCCCGCTTTCAGCTTATATTTCCGGTCGCCTTCGCCTCATAGCGGCTCCGGCGTACCAATGTCGGGGTGCTCGGATTTGAACCGAGATTAAATCCTCCCAAAGGACTCGTGCTGCCGTTGCACTACACCCCGTTCCACCTTGTAGAACCTTAGCCAAAGCAGTTTCCGGCCACCCAACAAAAAAAACAAGCTTCGCTGTTCACAACGCTATAATATCGCTTTATGCGACTACCGTCAACATCTCATTGATGATTGATTTCTGATATGCCAAAATCGCTTCGGTTTTTAAAATAAATTTGGAGCATCTTCGTCATCGGCATCCTCGGCGTCCGCAGCCCTTCTCTTGATTAAAATGATCATTACCGTAATTGCCACGGCAACAACCACCCCGATAATAAGCACAATCAATATGAAATTAGGTTTTTCTTCCGGCTCTTCCTCCGCAGTACTGGTCTCTTCGCAATCAGGATCATACTGGCCGCTGCTATCTCCGCAATCAAGGTCACAAACGCAATCCGCTTCCGCCACGCAAGTTCCATCAATTTCGGAACTATTGATCACCTCGCAACCTTTGTTTGTTGTCTCTTTAACATTAACCCCCTGGTCCTCCGGATCTTTATAAGTGAATTCGATCGTTGCCGCGCTTCCCTGGCTATTGCCCTTTTCATCCTGGCAGCGAACATAATAACGATAATTACCGTAATCAGGTAATATTACCGGCGCCATTTGTTGTAGTCCGTCAACCGTCTCGAACAACCCTGTCATTGATGGAAAATCATCATCCTCCAAAGAATAACGGCAAATCGCCACTTTATTGGTCGCCACTGCTAGTGCCGCTTCCTTTTGGTAAATCGTACCGGACGGCCTCAAATCCGAAATCGTCGGCCCCATCTCCTGTTTTGCGCCATAATTGAATTTTATCGACAGCGATTCCTTATTGATATTTCCGCTACCATCTTTACAGCGTACATAATAAGAATATTGTCCCTGGCCGGCTAAAACAATATTTTTCGCATGGCTGGTTCCATTATTGGTACTTTCCATGTAATTAGCCAAGGAATTATAATCATTATCTACCGTATCGTATTTGCATGACGCCTTCTCATTGGTCGAGGCCAAGATCGTAACCTTTTCCGAAAGCACCTCTCCTAGCGGGCCCGGATTCGATAATCTCGGAGCTTCAATATCTTTTAAGGGATCATTTTCCCCCCCGTTTTGCCATTTTGAATATGTAAAAATAATTTTTACCGCCGCCTTGGTGGTATTGCCGGCAATATCACGGCATCGAACATAATAAACCTGGCTTCCAAAAGAACTCAAAACTAATTGCGCGGTATGGTAAAGTTTATCCGCACTGGAAAACTGGGAGATCAGCATATCATAATCAACATCCAAGGCTCCATACCGGCATACGGCTGGTTCATTGGTCTTGGCACTCAAAACCACGTTCGATGTATAAATTGTTCCCGATGGCGCCAAACCCGAGATTGACGGTGGCAATGAATCATTGGCAACACAAACGCTGTTTTTGCAAATTTTACCGTTCAACTCGCAGTTCTGGACATTGGTCCAATTTTTAGACTGGGTACACGCTCCATTACTGCACCCGTTATCGATCATACCTTGTTGCAACCAATTACCATTACATAAGTATTCGCTAGTAAGATTGTCTATCCCGCAATTTTGCGCCAAAACACCCCTAACACCGCAGGAATCATACCAATACAAATTACCGGCGTCGCATTTTTTTAAACTATTCGGAACGCAATTTGTCGCGCACTGCCCATTGCTATCGCAAACCGTCCCCTCCGGGCAAGACCCGCAGCTGCCGCCGCAAGCATCCGCACCGCAAACCTTGCCCGCGCAACTGGGCACGCAACCCGACACGCATCGGTTGCTTTGACAAATTCGGCCGCTAGTACAAACACTGCAATCAACCAGAGTTCCGCCGCAACCGTCCGAAACTGTACCGCAAGGATAATTCAATGTCGCACACGTCGCCGGCAAGCATCCGGATGCGCATACCCCGGCGGCATTGCATGTCATGCCCGAAGAACAACTGCCACAGCTGCCGCCGCAACCGTCCGCACCGCAATTTTTACCTGTACAACTTGGATTACACCCTTCGCATACTACTCCTAAATTTACCGAACTTAAAGCCACTCCCGCCGATGCCGGTATTGGAAGCTCCCCGCCGCAATAATTATATCCGCCAACCGGCTGGCAGCTGCCCGAATCGCATTCGAATCCCATGCTTCCGCCACAGCCCCACCCGTTGTAATCGATTCTCCATACGCCGTTGCGGCAAATCATTCTTACCCAGGAATTTTCCCGCTTTTCCCCGTTAGCCACGCACTGATTCGTAAAATAACCATTCCCTGGCCCCCAAAAACATTGGCCGGCGGCACAAGCGGCATTAGCTGCCAACCCCGGATCAACAACGCAATTCCGGCAATAATAACCACCATTGATCTGCTGGCAATTACCTTGGTCGCACGGCCAGCTTGAGTTATTGCAACCCCAGCCATTAAGATCGGTTTTCCATTGGCCATTGCGGCAAATCAGGCGTGCTTGCGAATTTTCTCGCCTATCGCCGCTTGATACACATTCTTCCGCAAAATATCCGCCACCACCCCAATAACACTGGTCCGCCGCACAATTTAAAGCCTTAACCGAAAAATCCATTTCCAAGAATAAAAAAATAGAAATTGATATTGGCACGAATAGCAGTAAAAATATTTTCTTTACCATAAAACCATCTTTGAACGATCAAATAAAATCAAAACACGGTTAAAATTATTTTAACACCAAAATATCTATCGATAAACAAAAGCCCGCCCATTGGGCGGGCTTTCTAATTTAGCCTTTAGCGTGCATATTCGGTTACCCGGGTTTCTCGGATCACATTCACTTTTATTTCTCCGGGATAACGCAATTCCTCTTCAATCCTCTTGGCAATATCCTTAGCCATTTTCTTCGCCTGCCAATCGTCAACTTCTTTAGGCTTCACAAAAACTCGGATTTCCCGGCCCGCCTGCAAAGCCCAAGCCTTTTCCACTCCTACAAACGAAGTAGCGATTCCTTCAAGCTCGCTCAAACGCTTCAAATAATTTTCCACCGTATCTTTCCTCGCCCCCGGACGCGCCCCCGAAATCTGGTCCGCCGCCTGTACGATCACCCCCTCGATCGTCTCATAAGGAAAATCCTCATGATGGGATCTCATTGCGGATATTACCGCCGGATCAACATTAAATTTCTCCAATATCTTCACCCCGATCTCGACGTGCGACCCTTCGATCTGCTGGTCGACGGATTTTCCGATATCATGCAACAACCCCGCCCGCCGCGCAATTTTCACGTTTGCCCCCACTTCCGATGCGATCGCCGCCGCCAAATGCGACACCTCGATCGAATGCAGCAACACATTCTGGCCATAACTCGTCCTGAATTTCAATCTCCCAAGCAACTGTGCTAAGCGCGGGTTCAAATCCAGAATATTCACATCGTAGCACGCCTGGTCACCCGCCTCTTTTATTTGGCTGGCGATTTCATCTTCGGCAACTTTAACAGTCTCCTCAATGCGCGCCGGCTGGATACGGGAATCTTGAATTAATTTTTCCAATGCGATCTTGGCGATCTGTCTCCGCGTCGGATCAAAACCCGATATCACTACGGTTTCCGGAGTTTCGTCAACAACAATTTCTACTCCCGTTAAACGCTCTAAAGTCCGTATATTACGCCCTTCTTTGCCGATTATCCGGCCTTTGATTTCATCGTTAGGCAAGCTTACTACCGAAGTTGTAACTTCTTGTGCTTGCGAAAGTGCAAATTTTTGGATCGCACCCACTAAAATTTCTCTTGCGCGTCTTTTGAAAGGCTCCATCCCTTCAGTTTCCAACTGGCGCGTTTTCTCCAGTAAATCCTTTTGATATTCCTTTTCCAAAGCATCAAGCAACTCTTTCCGCGCATCCGCCCTGGTCAATCCCGCCGCCCTTTCCAAATTTTCCACCGCCTGCTTATGGATTTCATCAAGATTCTCTTTTAAAGCTTTCAATTTCTTTACTTTTTCCTGCAAATCCTTTTCCTCCGCTTCGCATTCCGTCATTTTTTGCTCCAAAATACTTTCTCTTTTTAAGATCGACGTTTCAGTCTTCGCAATTTCGCGCTGGCGCTGGCTGATCTCTTGCCGGCTAGCCTCCAGCAATTTTTGCGATTTTGCCTGTGCTTCATCGGCAATCTTTTGAGCTTCTACCTTTGCTTTTGCCAATTTATTGGCAATATTTTTTTCGATTGTTCCGGCGCGCTTCTTTGCTAAAGCCTGCCGCGCGAAGTAGCCCGCGCACGCCCCGATGGCCAGTGCAAAAATTATCGCCACTGTAATAATTGGATCCATATTCTTGCCTGCCGGACCAGCCCGCGCTCTTTACTGTCGCAAAGAAATAACTATCTAGCAACCCGCGTCAGATGCTGGCTCCATTTTTACAAACGGAAAACCCGCCGCGAAATTCTACCCCTTCGCGCGCTGTCCATTAGGTATTTAAAAAGTTCGAACAAAAGTCAAACAATAGCTTGAATCAATCTTTTAATTTCCATCCGCAATAAAACAAAATATCGCTTCTATATCGTAAAATTCTAATTCCGAATAACCATTGGTACGCAACAATCTCTCAATAGTTAACGACCATCCATTGGCCAATGCTCAACTATCAGAAAACAGCAAAAACCTTCACCAAGCCGGCCAGCAATACTTCCCGGATCATCCCCACCGGGCTGACTTCCTGCCACTTGGGCAGGGTTTTGGCACCCAGGTTGGCCGCTTTGCAGTTGTGGCGGTTGCCGCCCGCGCCCGCGTAGTTATCGTACGCGGTCAGGTCGATCGTATTGGCTTTCCCCGTCGTAAAACTAGCGCTGTCGCCGGTCGCGGTCGATACCGCGCCGTCAATGGTAAATTCCCAGTTGCGGGTCGTGATCGCGGCCGCGCCCTCCGACGCGGTCGATCTGTCCCTCAAATAGATCACTTCTCCCTTAACTACTTTCTTTTTGAAATCGATGCTTTCGCAATCCTGCCACAGCGGGTCCGGCACGGGCACCTCCACGGTCGGGACCGGGTTGTCGAATGAACATTCGAATGCCGCTTCCACCTCCTTCTTGATCCAGAGCTGGTGGGTCTTGGTATTGCTGTTACCCAGGGTGCAATTGGGATTGCTGTCGCTGTAGGCTCTGTCGCTCACGGTCAGCTTCAGGCTGTAAGTGCCGGTCGGCACGTTGGGCTGAAAGGTAAGGTTTTGTTTGCCGTCGCTGGCAAAATTGTACGCGGTGCCAACCAGCTCCCACTTGGTGCACTGCACATTGCCCGTGGAAATATTGGTCACCGAGAACATGCAGGTCGGGCAATCGCCCACCGGCGGATACATTTCCCAGGTGGAACCGTCAACGGCATCGCATTTGCCGCCCGTGCAGGTGCCGCCGCACGCCATGTTGGCGGTCGGCACAAAAGATACGCTGGTATGTACCCTATATTCCTTTCCTGCGACACATCCAACATTGCCACAGTTAAAGCTTAACCAACCCATTACCATATCCGTCCACGCATACCCATGAAAATCCCCCGAGGAATCGATAAAAACCCCATAAGGACTGCCATCGGTCGCTGTTCCTCGTAAGCTAATGCACCCATCCCAACCGCCGGAATTAGCCGGTTCATCTTTTGCCGAAAGAACCCTTGCCCAACCCCTCACCAAATAATTACCACTCGTCGGTAATGTGTCAACCTTGGCTTGGCAAGCCACACCTGAACATCCGCCGCACCCCGCGGTATCCGCCACATTGAAAGAAATCCAACCTAACCCTTCTTTTACCCCCGGAGAAATTTCATTAACTCCCGACCAAGCATAACCCGACATTACTCCGCTTACCGGATCAATATTAACACCATAGCTCGTACCCCCCCCTCCGCCCAAAACCGCATCGATAGTGGCATTATTGAAACTGATCCACCCGATAGCTTCATTGGAATTCATACCTGACCAAGCAAAACCGCCCACGTTATCACCTGAACCGGCAATCACACTTTGCGCAAAAAACAAAAAAGCGCCTAAAAACAGGCCAAATGTCTCCTTTAAGCGATTTACCTTTTTCAATGTATGAATGCGGCGCGTTTTATCGCGCTCCGCCAAATATATCCCAAATTAAGGGAATTTCAAACCTTTGCTATTTCGTTTTCATAATACCACATTCTGCTTTTTTGCAAAGACCGGCAAAACCTCTGGCCGCTCCTCCCAACCAAAAAACCCGCCTTGCGGCGGGCCGTAAAACCAAACCATTACCACCCGAAAACCTTCACCAAGCCGGCCAGCAATACTTCCCGGATCATCCCCACCGGGCTGACTTCCTGCCACTTGGGCAGGGTTTTGGCACCCAGGTTGGCCGCTTTGCAGTTGTGGCGGTTGCCGCCCGCGCCCGCGTAGTTATCGTACGCGGTCAGGTCGATCGTATTGGCTTTCCCCGTCGTAAAACTAGCGCTGTCGCCGGTCGCGGTCGATACCGCGCCGTCAATGGTAAATTCCCAGTTGCGGGTCGTGATCGCGGCCGCGCCCTCCGACGCGGTCGATCTGTCCCTCAAATAGATCACTTCTCCCTTAACTACTTTCTTTTTGAAATCGATGCTTTCGCAATCCTGCCACAGCGGGTCCGGCACGGGCACCTCCACGGTCGGGACCGGGTTGTCGAATGAACATTCGAATGCCGCTTCCACCTCCTTCTTGATCCAGAGCTGGTGGGTCTTGGTATTGCTGTTACCCAGGGTGCAATTGGGATTGCTGTCGCTGTAGGCTCTGTCGCTCACGGTCAGCTTCAGGCTGTAAGTGCCGGTCGGCACGTTGGGCTGAAAGGTAAGGTTTTGTTTGCCGTCGCTGGCAAAATTGTACGCGGTGCCAACCAGCTCCCACTTGGTGCACTGCACATTGCCCGTGGAAATATTGGTCACCGAGAACATGCAGGTCGGGCAATCGCCCACCGGCGGATACATTTCCCAGGTGGAACCGTCAACGGCATCGCATTTGCCGCCCGTGCAGGTGCCGCCGCACGCCATGTTGGCGGTCGGCACAAAAGATACGCTGGTATGTAATTTGTACGACGATTGGGCGCAAATATCGTTTGCCGTGGCGCCTCCTTCCTTGCAATTGGCCGAAACCCACCCCACCACCGCCTTGTCCGGAACTGCCGCATCGTCGCCAAACGCATAGCCATGGAAATCCCCGGCCGTGGCGCCGATCGCATCAATATACCATCCGTAATTGGCTCCGCTCAATTTGATCCACCCGTTCCAGCCCCCGGCATTAACCGGATCATCCTTGGCCGACAATACCCTGGCCCAACCGGAAACCGGACACTTGCCCGAAGGGCAGGTCATATCCACCTGCGCCGTGCACACCCCTTCCGGGCATCCGACCAGGTCCGGCTCGTTGAATGAGATCCAGCCAACGTTCTCCGACCAGGCGTAACCCGACATTAAGCCGTCACTGGCGATGTTGATACCGTAATCAGCACTACCACCAAAAAACACATGGATATTCCCATTACCAGCGGCCACTTGATAATTCCCATTCCCAGACATTGCGCTCGCACGCAACAAGCCATTATCAAATTTTTTAGCCCAAGTAACCCCATTGTCTATCGATGTGTAAATTGTCCCGGAAGCTGGGTAATTGGTATCGACAATGGTTTGGGTTTTGCCGTCATTCGAAACCGCCACATCTTGCCAATTTCTTGATGGTAAATTTGCAAGAAAGTTTGTATGATCAGTAAATCCAGTAGCGATTGCATTCCAGCTGACACCGTAATCCGAAGAACGATAAACCTTATAAGACCCGACGACGGTTTGATATTTGCCGTCATTCGACATACCAACCCCATCAAGAGAGGTTGAACTAAAAGAATAACTCACTGTATTCCATGTATTGCCGTAATCATTGGAAGAATAAATTTTGCCATTCTGTTCAACTGCGGTTTGGTATAAACCGTCGCCTGACATGGCGACTGCGGTCCATCTCTCCGCTGTTGTAGTTTTTGCCGTCCATGTAGCGCCGGAATCGTGAGAAACATAGATTTGGCCAACGGTACCGGCCGTGCCCTTACTGCAAGCAGTACGGTGTTGGCCGTCATCCGACATTGCTACCGCTTGCCACGTTTGGAGTGGGGCAGTAGTAACGGCACTCCAATTATCTCCGTAGTCTGAAGAAATATTAATACGATCATTGCCGCCTGGGGTTGTACACCAAGCAACCGCAGTTTGATATCTTCCATCAGCCGACATATCGATCTGGCGCCAATATTTTGGTGAACCTTTCTGGATCCAAGTTTCGCCATAATCATGCGAGACATAAATATAATCTCCCAAATTAGTAGTAGCGCTCATATGCTTCCCATCGGCAGACATCGCAATCCCCATCCACTCTTTTGACGGTCCCTTTGCGGCCCATTCGACAGCGGCAACATCTGAGCTGTTTGCATTGATCCAGCCCACATTCTCCGACCACGCCCAACCAGTAACATTATCCCCCGAACCGGCAAAAACCTCTCCGGCCAACGCTAAAACCGCGAATAAAGAAAATATTGCTGAAATAAATTGGATGGTATTTTTCAAATTATTAACGCCGCGTTTTTAAATAGAACAACCCGGCGCAATTAATTACTGCTTTTAATAAATATTATCATAAATTGGGCAGCCCTACCAAAAAACCCGCCTTGCGGCGGGCTCTGTTTTATCGTTTTAAGCTTTCGTTTTAATCACCTCGTCAATTATCCCGTAATCCTTTGCCTCCTGCGCGGTCAAATAAAAATCGCGGTCGGTATCATGCGTGATCTTTTCGATCGTTTGCCCGGTGTGTTTGGCAATGATGCGGTTTAGCGACTCCTTGATCTTGATTATCTGGCGCGCGTTAATCTCAATGTCCGCCGCCACGCCTTCGGCACCGCCCGCCACTTGATGCAGCATAATCTCGGAATTAGGCAACGCAAACCGCTTGCCTTTCGTTCCCGCACCTAACAACACCGCCCCCATCGACGCGGCCATGCCCACGCAAACCGTTGATACCGGGCATTTGATATACTGCATCGTATCATAGATCGCCAGTCCCGCGGTCACTGACCCGCCGGGACTATTGATATACAATTGGATATCTTTTTTATCGTCTTTCGACGCCAAAAAAAGGAATTGTGCGATGATCGAATTGGCGGTCGCATCGTTAACCATCCCGCCCAAAAAAACGATCCGTTCCTTCAACAAGCGCGAATATATATCGTAAGCCCGCTCACCGTACTGGGTCTTTTCAATAACGGTAGGAATTAAATTCATACGTTTGCGTTCCAAATCACCGCTTATGATTTCCAAAAAATACACACTCTCTGCTTTCTTTATTTGGAATCAAAAATTAGCAATTGGAATTTAAGATTTTTTATACAAACTATCGATCAATTCAAATACTTTTTCGGTTTTTAGCGTTTCTCGATAATATTCCCGGGCTTGCTCATCGATCGCGGGCATCGCGCCCTCCTTATTATCTGCACCGCCTTCCGCCTCTAATTCTTTTTTTATTGCCGCCGCGATCTCATCGTCGCTGGCCGCGATTTTCTCCGCCTTGGCGATCGCTTCCAAAACCAGATAGTTTTTTATTTTAGCTTCGTTATCCTTTGCCATGGAATCCCGCAATTCTTCTTCGGTCTTGCCTAGTTTCTTCAAATAATCCTCAAAATTCATGTTCAACACCTGCGGCGTTCTGTCTTTCAGCTGGCGCATAGTTTTTTCTGTTTCCCGCTCGATCAAAACATCCGGGATCTCTACTGCCGTTTTTTTAGCGATCGCTTCCAATGCGTCCTGCCGCGCATGCTCGCGCAAATGACGTTCTTTTTCCATCTTCAAACGTTTGATATCTTCATCGGTCACCTGGGCTTCCTTTAATTCGATCTCGGCCGCGATCTTTTTATAGTCCGGTAAAGTCGTCTCCGGATAAATCGCAACTTCTGCTTTGTATTCCAACGGATTGCCTTCGGCCAATTTCAACACATGCACTTCCGGATAACCCAGAGGCTCCAAATGGTTTTCCGTAATTGCGGCCGGCAAACTTGCCTCGATGGCCAATGTTGCCGCGCGGTCCATAATTTTGGCCGCGCCCACCTTGCTCTTTACCAATTCTTTGGGCGCGGTCCCGGGACGAAAGCCACTGATCTGCGCCTCTTTTGCCATCAATTCCAATGCTTTCTCTTGAAAAACCGCCAGATCTTCAGCGGGTATTTCCACCTTTATTTCTATCTTTGACTTCGGTAATTTGGTAATGGTTGTTTTATTCATTGTTTCAATTCTCTTTAATGCTTTGCCTGCAAAACCTGTTGGGGTAAATATTTTACCAAGCATTATTTTGCGCGACTGGCGCAAAACAATTGCAAATCCATTTGAATTACGGAGCTTGTTGAAATAAGTATTTTTGCCGGAGCGCTATTTTGCACAACAGGTGCAAAATACCAGAAAATTTTTCGACAGAAAAATTTACGTGCTCCGCAAAAAATACTTATTGAATAAAAGCTTTATAATTTATAAGTATTTCCGCGACCTATGCCGCCTCATCGTCAATTATCGGCTTTTCTTTCTTCTTTTTGGTCGTTTTCTTTGCCTTCTCTGCTCCCGCGGTTTTCTCCGCCTTCTTGGTTTTCTTTTTTGCCTTTGCCTTTTCGGTTTCGCCCTCCGGTGTTGCCGCGACCTCGGTTTTGATCTCGGCCCCACCCTCAGTCGCAGCTTCCGGCACCGCTTCCGCTCCCGCCGCCATTTGCATCGCCTCCTCTTCGGCCGCCGCCTCATCCAACGCCTCGCCCAGATTCTCCGGACTGCGCACATCGATCTTCCATCCGGTCAGTTTGGCGGCCAGCCTCACGTTTTGGCCGTCCTTGCCGATCGCCAGCGACAGCTGGTCGTTGGGTACCACCGCCAGCGCCTTGTTCTTGGGCAATATCCGCACTTCCATGATCTTGGCCGGCGACAACGCGTTAATGATATATTTTTGCGGATCGTCCGAATATTCAATGATGTCGATCTTCTCTCCTCCCAATTCGTTGATCACCGCGCTCACGCGGGTTCCCCGCTGTCCTACCGCCGCGCCGATCGGATCGATCCCTTCCATGGTCGATGCCACGGCGATCTTTGTCCTTGACCCCGCCTCGCGCGCGATCGACTTCACCAGCACCTGTCCGGCGCTGATCTCGGGCACCTCCAGCTCGAACAACTTAGACACAAATTTAGGATAAGCTCGCGACAAAAAGATGATCGGCCCCTTCGACGTCTGCTCCACTTTGAGTACGAATGCCTTCAACCGCTGGCCCGGGCGGTAAAATTCTCCCGGCACCTGCTCTTCGCGGTTCAACACCCCGGTAGTTTTGCCAATATCCATAAATGCCGTCCGGCTTTCGATCCGCTGCACCACGCCCGAAATTATCTCACCTTCCTTTAATTTGAAATCCGCAAAAATAGTTTCCTTCTCCGCTTCGCGGATCTTCTGGATGATCACTTGTTTTGCCGTCTGCGCCGCGATGCGCCCGAAATCCTGTTTTTCTTCCAGGTCGATCCTGATCTCATCGCCCGAGTTAAGATTTTCGTCTTCCTTGCGCGCCTCCTCCAGCATAATATGTTTTTCCGGATTGAACTTCACCTTCTCCGGCTTAAGGTCTTCGGCTGTCACTTCCGCGCCCGCGGCTATTGGTTTTGCTTCGGCTTCTTTTGCCGGCGGATTTTGCGCCGCCTCCAGCGCCGCATTCTTCATTTCCTCTAATTCCGCCTCGGAAAAGATCATGGTTTCGTCCACCACGGTCTTCACCTGCCAAAAATCCACATGGCCGGTCTTCGGATCAAGCTTTGCTTTGATCACCTGGCTTTTTTCGCCGTACTCTTTTTTATAAGCCGCGGCCAGCGCCGTTTCGATGCTTTCGATGATTTTTTCCGCCGCCAAGCCTTTTTCCTGCGAAAGTTGGGCTACGGCCGAACCGAATGATTTTAGATCCATACTTCTTTTTGTTTATATTAAAATTAATGTCCGATTTTCATCGGACTGCACTACCAGTATAACAATTATTCTGCTCCTGTCAACTTCCTTACTGCATTTCGCAAGGTCGTTCCTCGGAGAGTACGCCGAGGTACGACCTTGATAAACTGGCATTTTATTTTTTCCAAAACCATTAGGCTAAAACCCCTCTTCTTCGTTTGCGTAAAAAAATATAGGTGTTGAGTTTCAGGCGGTTGCACGAATATATCGTGTTCCCACTTGAGTCAACACCCATCTTGTATTTAGGAGTTTGGAATCGCCCTTAGCTAAAGGGTTGGATAGTGCGAGACGCTACGAATTCTCGCCACTCCACCATATCCCAACGGCGCCGGTAACAAGTCTACTTCGCCCACCAGTTTGCCGTTGGGCAAAAAGATCGGCATCCTGGTCGGGTCCTGAATAACCTCAGCTACTGGTTCTGGTTGAACAGCCGGGTATTCCTCTGGCGCCTTGCAATCCTCCATATTTGTCACATTATTGTGATTATTTGTGACATTTATATTTATGGAGGAATTCTCCATCACCAAGGCGTTCACCTTGGTAATGGGTGTTTTATGGTGCAGTACCAGTTTCAAAGCCGGATGTTCCTGTTCCTCATCGATTCCCGTTGCTCCATCGTTGTGGAGCTTTAATTTTAATGCCTCTGCGCCACTGGCCAAAACCAACAGCGACAGAAACAATACCAATGCTAATTTAGCAGTCATGGTAACTCCTGATATTTATTATAATGGCAAAATCAATATTTGTCAACCACATCCCCTCTTGACAAGACAGCAATTTTATTATAATAAATCCCCAGGTGGTCCTTTGCACAACCTCGCAAGGATGATCGCTCTCGAATGGAGCGAGCAAATAAAGCAATGGATGACCGTCGTCATCTTCTCCCCCATTAAGGGGATCTACGATTTTCCAGGCGGAAAATCCATTGTAGGTGAAGATCTCCCAAATACCGCTTTGAGGGAATTCCGCGAAGAAACTAACGCTTCCCTCGATACCGGGACAATGAAGGAGGTCGCGGTCAAACCCCGTGGCAAAGACTGGTACGGAATTTATGTTTTTGTTACGGATTCGATCGGCCAGATCAATTCCGGTCCTGAAGGAATTGTCAGCAAAATCCCGCTTCAGTCCTTGATTAACGGTATGCTTCCGTTAAGCTGGGACAGCCAAACCGCTCTTAAAATATTCCTTCGGGAATTCGGATGGAACCAAGGATCAGATACTTCAACCATGCCTGACCCTATAGCCGCAGGGGCCGCTCTCGCGGCCTAACCCAGCCTTTGACATCTCTAAGGCTGGTCTTTTCATATATACCCCCATTTTAAAACCCCTTCCTCTATTTTCGGCTTTATTTTGTATTTTTCTGTCTTATAACTTTTTCCACTTACCCGCTTATCTACTCTTCTTGCTTTTATACTCTTCTCGCTTTCTCGCTTTCTCGCTTTCTTGCTGTATTTTTATATAGCTTTTCTCGCTTTATCTCTATCTCAATGTCCCACCTTGTCAGTCTTGACATTTGTAGCATAATATGGTATATTATAACCAGATGAGGGTAAGACCTCATACATATAGTCCGCTCTTGCGGACATTCCAAAAAACCCGCACGTAGTTTTATACATAAGCGGGTCATATGGATTTAGTTAGAAAAAGGTGATTTGAAAATGGCACAAGAAGCAGGAACCGAGCGCGCCCAGCGCAACAATGCATCGAAGAAAGACAATGGCGTTTTTATCACTGGAATATCCGATCCCGCCGCAAAGAAACTTGCGCGGGCCATTGCCGAAGCATTGGCTCAGCCGTTGGCTGCAGCTATTGTTAAGGCCCTGGATGAATCCCCGGAATCCTCCCAAAATGAGGACGAAGTGGATATGGATATTCATGAAACACCCCAAAGCGGGTTCGATCTCAAAGCCTTCGCAACAAGCCTTGGCAAGGAGATTGTTACCGCCGTTCGGGAAGCCAACAAGTCTTCCGGCAATGCAGTACCGCCCAAAATGAAAAACCAAGATCAGCCCGGATTGCTCGACAAAATTCGTGGCCGCAAATTAGAGTAGAGGTGAAAGAAATGAGATCAAATGAAGCGAAAATACTGATGGCTATACTGGCTATATTTGGCATCGCAGCATTCTTCGGACAAGTACCATATCAGGATATCCCGCTCAGCTTGAGCGGTTATGTCCCAGAAGACGGCAGCACAACCGTTTCTGATGATAATGGAGACGACTCATCTGTTGATACCAGCGGAACTTATCCAACTCTCACCGTCACACGTGAAAGCTTGGATGACTGGAAGACAGACTACGAGAAATCTGGATATCGTTTTATCCAGACCAACTCAGGAGACGCCGGCCTCGCCACTAAAGAATGGTTGAGAGCCGTCCAGAAGAAGGCTGAGGCCAAGATGGAGAAAACCAAGAGAGATGACAACATCGTGCTGAACGACTACCTCCACAACGCCATAGTTGAGGAGAACGTTGCCGCTCTCGAGGAATACAAAGAAGGCAAAGAGTACTCGAATGGCCGAGATATGATCATCCTCGTAAAGGATGGTAGTGATATCAAAGCCCTCAAGGTTAGCAAGGATGATTCCGAGATCAACGTCGATAACCTCGACGCTGCCTACGACATCCTCACAAAACCCGAGGAAACCATAACCAGTACTCAGGCCCAGAACCTCGTTGACTCCTTGCTCGCAAAGTACGCGCCCAAGGATACGGCCCAAGAAACCGCAACCAACGAGACTGTCGAGAATCCCGCACAGGAAACTGTCGAGAATCCCGCACAGGAAACTACAGGCGCCAGAATGCCAGAGAGAGGAGCTTCCCAAAGCGCAAAGCAAACCTCTAACCCAGGTTCAAGCAAAGGCGCAAGGATGCCCAGCCGGTAAATGTATCGCTTAGGAGGCGAGCCTCGCTTGCTTCCTCAATACCCTTATGAATGAAATGATTGGAGATGAATGATATGAACTTCTTTAACGGACTTGGATTGATCCTGCTTGCCACCATGGCAATTGCAGGCGCGCAGAGCGATTACAACGACCCCACCCCCATGACCTTAGGGGAGTGGAACAACTACTTAGATAACTACGACAAGCCTGACTACGACAACATAACCGCTCTACAGAGAGAGGTTGCTGCACTGAAAGCTACTGGCACTGGATCTTCCGACGCAACTGAAATATACGTTGAAGGTGGCAATCTGGTAATGGCCAACCAGGCAATCACGCCTGGGATGAAGATTCACGGCAATGGTGCAACCATAGTCGTGAACGGCAATGGCTCAGCTATGCTGAACTCCACTGCCCCCGAAGCCGGAGCCGGAGCCAACTCTCAAATTGGTGAGGGCATTAAAACCCCCGCCCGTAACGCCATTTCGAACACCCAAACGTTGAAGCTCTCCGCCACCCAGCACCCCGCTGTTGGCGAAGCAATCAACACCACAAGTACTGTGCCCACAGCCTATGCTTCCCAGGAAGCTTATGAGGACTGGATCGCAGCCTGGATATCTGACCCCGCTAGAGTAGATAATGACAGTCTTGCAGTCTCCGCTAACGATGTCACTCTATATCCGCGGTTAGATGCCAAGATGGAGATTATCCCCAACATGGAGATCGTCATCGACTCAACCGCCGAAGATGGATACATTATCAAGTCTATCTGAAGCAAAGCTCTTTTTTACAACTTTTTTAATAGCGTGACGGACGTAAGTCCCTGAGCCAAGTGTTATACTAGTTTACACTTACTCCGTCACCTTTCTCTTTTTTTATACAAACGCATCTTCGTATTTCCCAAACCTTTTCCAAGGCTTTTTATTTTACAAACCCTCACATTTTTCGAGACCAGGTCCCGAGACCAAGCTTCGGGACCTGGTCTCGAAAAATCAATTTTGCTATTATCATAGTATGAGAAAAGAACAAATTGTTATTGGTGATTATGTCCATATCTATAATCGGGGAACCAGAAAAATGACAATCTTCAATGATGGCGAAGACAGATGGCGGTTTCTGCAAACACTCCGCTATTTTAACAATCAAAATAATCCAATAAAAACTTTCCAAGAATTAGCCTGGCTTTGTAAAAATAGCCAATGCAATCCGTTTGACTGGCCCAATAGATGGAAACCGCAAGAGCCGCTGGTGGAAATTATTGCCTATTGCTTGATGCCCAATCACTATCACTTATTAATTAAAGAAATATGCGAAAAAGGAACCGCATTATTTATGCAAAAACTAGGCCTTGGATACACAAATTTTTTTAATTATAAATATAATGGATCAGGAAGTATTTTCGAAGGAACTTATAAAGCAAAAACTGTCAATTCCGAAGAGTATCTACAATTTGTTCACGCATATATACAAATCATCAATCCCTTTGAATTATTCGAAGGAGGATTCGATAATGCTGTAAAAAATTTCAACAAAGCCGTCCAATTCGCAATTGATTCCCCGTTCAATAGTCTTGGGGAAAATTTTGAAAAAAGAAACCTATCAATTGTAAACACAAAAATAACGAAAGAAAAATTCCCATCATTGGAAGTATATAAATTGTTTGCCAAAGATATTATCCTTTCAAAAAGATTACCCGAATCTTTCAAAAGCTTTACTTTAGATCAAGATTAATTTTCGAGACCAAGCTTCGGGACCTGGTCTCGAAAATTAGACAAAACCGCTTTTTTTTGTTAATAATACCTTGTTTGAGTTTAATTTTAAGCAACACGATCTTCAAACAATTTACCTGCCGAGGTAGCCAAGTCGGTCACGGCGGATGACTGAAAATCATCAAATCTCGGTTCGATTCCGAGCCTCGGCACCAAAAAACCACTCCCTCCAAGGAGTGGTTTCGCTTATCGCTTATCGCTTATCGCTTATCGCTTATCGCTTATCGCTTATCGCTTATCGCTTTTATCCCAGCCATTCGTTTTTCAGCTGCACAAAACTGCCGTCATTAATGCCGGCCCTTATCTTTTCCATCAACCGCAGTATGAACCACAGGTTATGGATCGTGGCCAGCCGGAAATAGGTCAACTCCCGGCTATTATACAAATGCCGCAAATAGGCCCGCGAATAATTTCTGCACGTCGGGCATCCGCACGCCGGATCGATCGGCCCGCCGTCTTCTTTATATTTTGCCGCCGAAATGTTGATGCGGAATTTATTTTTGCGACACCCCCCCGACCCGGGTAAAATATACGCGTTCGCCCGCCGAGCAATGCGCGTCGGTCCCACGCAATCGAAAGTATCAATGCCCCGCGCCGCGCATTCGAATATGTCATCCACCTCGCCGATCCCCAAAAGATGCCTCGGCCTCATATCAAGTTGCGGCACCACCCATTCCAATATTTCGTGCATGTCGCGTTTGGAATTGCCCAGCGATCCGCCGATCGCAATTCCCTCGAACGGCAACCCCCCGATCGCCTTCACGCTCTCGTCGCGCAGGTCTTTATAAAAACCGCCTTGGATTATCCCGTAAAGCGCTTGTTCCTTATCGTGGTATTCTATCGACTGCGCCGCCCAATCATGAGTACGCTCCATCGCTTTTTTGGTATATACCTTGTCCGAAAGCGGCGAGGTGCATTCATCGAACGCCATAATGATCTCGCTATCCAGATTGGCCTGGATCTCCATTGATTTTTTGGCATCCAAAAAATGCCGCGACCCGTCATATATCGAACGGAACTCGATCCCCTTATCAGTTACCTTGGTTAAATTTTCTCCTCGCCGCGCCGAAACCTCTGGTGAAAGCGGGTTCGGGGATTTTGTTGCTTTTGCGGCTTCGCCTCCCGGCGCTTCCTCGGGAAAAAAATTACCGATCTTGCCGATATTATGCTCCCGCGCCAATCCCAGCGAAAACGCCTGAAATCCCCCCGAATCCGAAAACAGCGGCCGCCTAAAATTCATAAATTCATGGCTGCCCCCCAGTTTTTTGACCAGCTTATCGCCCGGCTTTAAATGCAGGTGGTAAGTATTGATCAGTGCGCACTGCGCCCCCAGCATTTCCAGATCCGCCGCATCCAAGCTGCGCACCGACGCCAGCGTTCCCACCGGCACAAAGTACGGCGTTTCGATATCTCCCCGCCGCGTATGGATCACGCCCGTCCGCGCCCAAGTATCGCCATCCTGTTTTTTAATTTCAAAACCAAAATTTGCCATTTGCTTACGCAACCGCGCGGGTATTCCCGCGCGTCAATTATTATCAGATCAATCGTTTTTTCGTAAACGCATAACCCGAACTCGATTTTAAATATTTTTCAAATTCATAAGCTTTTCGCTTATCCAAAAAAGCACAATACCATAATAATGAAAAAGGCTTTTTTGAACTTGAATATTTCGCATTGCCTGAATTATGTTCCCGAATTCTTCTCTTTAAATCGGCGGTTGAACCAATATACCCGCTACCATCCTTTTGACTTCTTAATATATAAACATAATACATAGATTCCGCCCCACTTCGCCAAGGCTTCGCGGGGCACCCCTTCGCTTCATTATACCAACTTACGCACCGACTAAAATGGTGCTTGCACCGCGTAGCTCCACGGCATCGCCGGGGTGACGCTTGGATTCCGCCCCACTTCGCCAAGGCTTCGCGGGGCACCCCTTCGCTACATTATACCAACTTACGCACCGACTAAAATGGTGCTTGCACCGCGTAGCTCCGTGTAATCACGGAGCGAAGTGGTGGACCTGGCGAGAATCGAACTCGCGCTTCCGCAATGCGAATGCGGCGTCTTACCACTTGACTACAGGCCCTAATTTCTTGTGTTGAAGTAAGTTTTTTGCCGAAACGTTATTTTGTGCGACTGGCACAAAATACCAGGAAATTTTACAGCTGTAAAATTTCCGTGTTCCGCAAAAAAACTTACTAAAAAAACTTACAAAAACCGTTTCAATTCTTTCAAGCTTTTAATGACTGCAATTTCCTTATCTCCCGAGTCGCCGGCCTTGCCTTCCCGGTCGATCAAAACCGCCTTCATCCCGATCGCCCGCGCCGGCAAAATATCACTTTCCAAGCTGTCACCCACCATCACCGCCTCTTCCGGATCAACCCCCATTTTATCCAGCACCGCTAAAAACGCTTTAAATTCCGGCTTGGCCGCGCCCGCGATCTTGGGCGAAAACACTTCAAAATGGCTCAATTCCGGAATGCTGTCGATCACGAATTTTCCGCTCAAGGTTAATATCGCTTTATCTTGCGGCAAAGTCAGTACCTCCTGCGCATCCTCGAATAACCGGCACGTCATTTTCCTTTCTAGGTAAGCCGCCAGCGATTCGCGCCGGTCGGCCTCAAGTACGATCCCGAGTTTTTGGGTGATCTTGTTTACCAAGTCATCCCAGTTCTCGCACACCGAAAAATACTCCGTCAACTCATTAGCCAGCTCCTTGCCGTCCCGGCCTTCTTTTACCGGCAAATTGAACTCCCGCAATTTGTTGAAAATTTCGTGGTATTCGGACGTATCGTAATAAGCCAGCGTTCCGGAAAAATCAAAAATGATGAGCCTGATCATTGCGTAATTTTAAATTAACATTCTTACGATACCAGAAAACCCCCTCCCAATCAACCTTGACAAAATTAATAAAATATGATTTTATATATAGTGATAGTTATGAAATGCAGCTATTTCAAAATCGGAACAAGCCTATTGATAGCAATCTTGCTTTTGATAGGCATAGCGGTATCGAATGACGACCAAGTATTTGATCGTTACCTTGAAACTAGCGAACTGGTATCAATTATTGGTAACGACACCGGCATCTGGCCCGCTGGCAATATAACCGCCAACATAACAAAAGAATTGATAAATATTGCCATGGATAAATCTGGCTACATATTCATTATGTACCCAGTTAAAGGCGCTACTATGGCGATATATTACAAAGGGCAATTTCATAAAGCCCTAGAATCCAGAGTACGCCAAGGCGAATACTTAGCAACCACGCTTTCAGCGGCAAGAACTAACCATCTCGGAGACATAGGTTTAGAATCAACCACAAGAGATGGTTTCCAATTCAAAGCCGCGGCAAATTCGGCCATCGTATATGATAATATAACCAACGAATTGCAATTAATCATATACCGCCCGCTGGCCCCTCAGGTTAAATACCAAGTGATGGCCGCAATGACCCCGCCAATTGGGTGGAACGCTACATCTAGCGCCTCCATATCAACACCAACAAATGCAACCGCAGTCACCTGAATGCGTTGCACCCTTTCAAATGCCCCTCAAGGCATCCTCTTTTTTTATACAAGGGTTACTTGTACCAACCCCTGTTTTTAGGTCAATACCTTGTATCCATTTGTGATTAAAAATTCTTTAGGATTTTGCATTGCCAGCGCCATGTGTGGCCGCTCGCAATTGTAGAAATGCAAATACTCGGTCAATGCGGAACGGTAACTGGCCAGAGTATCCGGAACCCGGGAAATGCATTCTTCCTGGATGGTGCGGTTGAATCTTTCCAGGTGGCCGTTGTCAGTTGGAGTGCGAACTCGTGAATGCCTATGCGCTATTTCTTCAAAAATACATCTCTTGGTGAAGCATTTGGAAAATTCAGAACCGTGATCGGTTTGCAGAGTACCGATCGCAAACGGAAATGATTCCCGGACCCTCATCAATGCCTTAATGCTGTTATGTGTATTTGCATGTAATGCCACGCAAGCATGCGCGTACCGGGAACAAACATCCAGCGAGGTGTACAAATACAGGCTTCTGTCCGCGCATTGTATCGTATCCATTTGCACCAGGATGCCGGGTTTGCCGGGCAACGGCTTGGGTGGATACGAATGCCATTTCTTCCATTTGGAATACCGACTGCAGTTATGTCGTTTCAGAGTTCGTTTTACGGAGGACAAGCCGACATCGAATCCGTCTTTTGCGAGCAGGTAATGCAGTACTTGGGCGCAGCGCCGATACTTCTCCCGATACCGCAGTATTGCCAGGACCGTTTCCGGATCGAGCTGCTTGGGATGCGAATGCGGTCGGGATGATTCCGTTCTTATCAAGCTGCTGTTTGACGGCAAGTATCTGGCTTTCGCGATCCAACGGCGCACCGCGCCGTGGGTATATCCAAGATGGCGGGCAACCGCCCGGATGCTCATACCCCTATTCACAAGCCGTACCGCGACCATTCTTACGCGGGGCAGATTCGGGTTTATATTATACATGCCCATATCCTAGCAGGTGGATACAAGCTATTGAACCATTACAACCCCTTGACATAAACTAAAAAAAATATTATAAGATAGACAACGAATCATGGAGAGGATATGAGTGAATAAAAATGGAACACTACTGGTCGTCGCACTAGCAATTGCCTGCCTCTTGGTAAGCAATGCCGCCAGCTTCGGCGACCACAAGAAAGTGGACTTGGGAAATCAATTCCCGCTAGGCAAAGGAAACAGCTACGAGCTAAGCGGGATTGCCCATCGCGAACCCGCCAATGAAGTCCTTAACGGACCTGATGCCCACCAAAAAGCAACCAGAAACTACCCCTCTGGAACAGACATCAGCCGGCAAACAAAGGCCCGAGATTCTGGTGGAAAGATCGAACCGGCCGTCCTAGGCAACCGCGCCCGCCCAACGATTGACCTTGGTCAATCCGCCATAGGATTTGCCCAAAAGATTTTCCGAATCTTTATGTAAATAAAGATTTCGGCAAATCAGCTTTATCAGTTCCTGCAAGCTTCGGTTTGCAGGAAAAATTTTTATTAAACCACAACTTACAACATCTTGTAAATCTTGACAATATTAAAGCCATATGATAATAGCTATTTATCCTTTGAATTGCGAAAGGATGGTACCTTCCCAACCAGTACTGGGTTAACATAGAGGAGGCTTTAAAGAAATGAGAAAATTAGCACAGATAGTGCTGTACGGGCTACTTGCCCTAGGATTGTTTGTTACCATAGCAGCAGGAACAGCCCCAACGCCGAGCTCCAACCCCATTAACGTCAACGCTCTCGTGGCCAGCTTCAGCCCGACCAACTACGACTCGTTCTGGGCCAACTTCAACCCAACAAATGTCTTCTGCCCAGAGATCAATATCGGAGTCAGCAGCTACAACGTCAATTCCAATTGGAACAACAACCAAGCCACTGCCTTCGCCTCAGTAACGCAGATAAGAGGGCCAAACTCATACGACTGTTGAACCTCTCTCCGGAAGCTAAAACCCTGCTCCTCGCCTTTGGCGGCTGCAGGTTCAATTTTTAAGACAACCATATTTCAAATAGGAGTCTCAACAATGAGCCAACTAAAAAAAGCAATGCTATTCGTAATGATAGGACTAATAACTCTATCATTAATGAATGTGGCATCAGCCACTGGCACAGACATTGATATTAATCCTAATGATGTCAATGTAAATGAGAACAACAACAACAATCAAGCCACTGCAATCGCCCAGATCATACAAGTTACTCAAAACTTCGGCGGTTCTGGCGGCAACGGTGGTAGCGGTGGCTTCACGTACAAACCAACTAACTTCGCCCTAGTAAAAACCACTTTGGGCGAAGTCCAGACCGGGCCTTGCTCGAACGTAAAAATTTTAGGCGTGGCCAATGAAACCGATGGTAATGGTAGCATGATCGCCATTACCAACTACGGTACCGCTCCCGCCGACATCAGCGGCTGGCGCGTAGAAGATGATTCTGGTCTCGTCATCGGCGATCGCGCAATCAGGGGAAAAACTCTAGCTGAAGGAGACATCTACCTCTTCCGACACGTAGCAATTCCTGCTGACGGCACTGTCGCCCATATAATGAGCGCCGAGACAATCAACGCGCAAGGCGAAGTTGACCGCAAGTACGTGGAGCAAGGGATGAGTGAGGTATACTTCCTCAACACTTGGAACTATATGTCCAACCTCTCCCCAATCCTGAAAAGACTGCAGAGTACTGGCATTAGGAACACGAAGTGGTACATTGATTTCTCCAGCTACTACTGAAGGGCTGCCCCGACCAAATTCTTTTTTTGGGACAGTCAGAATAAACAGACCTTAGCAACACGCGGGTCTGTATTAATTTATAAATAATCCTAAAGTAATCGACCACCGGACTAAGGTCCGGTGGCTTTGTTGAAAACCTGGTTACAGGTTTTCAATATTTGCCGGCTGATCGCCGGCGGGTGGCATAGCGATTAGCGGATCAATTTGTCAAACAGC